>Ga0209157_1002799_pt1 | contig 13702 bp, 16 predicted proteins | sample GraSoiAngelo_135_FD_185892 | JGI IMG/M metagenome (GOLD analysis project Ga0209157, IMG submission 185892) | Grasslands soil microbial communities from the Angelo Coastal Reserve, California, USA - 14_0929_05_40cm (SPAdes) (version 2) | ecosystem: Environmental > Terrestrial > Soil > Grasslands ... | reverse complement strand
TCGACTTCTATGACCAGCTGAAGAGTCGCTCCCAGGGCTACGCCTCGCTCGACTACGAGTTCGCCGAGTACCGCGCGGCCGACCTCGTGCGGCTCGACATCCTCGTGGCGAGCACGCTCGTCGACGCGCTATCGGTCATCGTCCATCGGGACAAGGCCCAGCACATCGGTCGCCTGCTCGTCTCGAAGCTGCGCGGTCTCATCCCCAAGCAGATGTTCGACGTGCGCATCCAGGCCGCCATCGGGGGAAAGATCATCGCGAGCGAGAACGTCAGCGCGAAACGCAAGGACGTGATCGCGAAATGCTACGGCGGCGACATCACCCGAAAGAAGAAGCTCCTCGAGAAACAGAAGGAAGGCAAGAAGCGCATGAAGATGGTGGGGTCGGTCGAGATCCCCCAGGAGGCCTTCCTCGCCGTGCTGCGGATCAAGGACGAGCCATGAAGCAGCCCAAGCTGCAATTCGACCATCCGACCCAGACGAACGCGTCGACCTTCCTGCAGGCGATCGTCGCGAGCGACCCCGCGGCGGTCTGGGCGCACCTGTCGCGCGAGACGCGCGGCTTGCTCGAAGGTCTCTACGCGGCACGCGCCGGCGTCGCGCTCCGGAACGCCGCGGGTGTCGACGGATCGTCGGGCGATGCGCGGTTGGCTGAGATGGTCGCGCCGCTGCAGACGTCGATCCTGTCGGCGCTGGGCGGACCGGAGAAGATCGGTGGCTACGGCGTGTCGGGCGCGCGACTGGCCGACCGGAACACCGCATACGTGCTGCTGCTCCCGGACTTTGGCGACGAGCGTGTCGTAACCGAGTCGGATTGGCGGCCCTCGCACCTCCTCGCCTTCGTTCACGAATCTCGTGAATGGCTGCTCGACTTGGGAAAGACGTCCGAGCTATCCGCCGACGCCGAACTCCCCGATCTCCTCGGAGCGATGCGCAGATGAGCTCTCTCACGCCGAACGCGGCCTCCGCGCCGAAACCCTCTCTACGCGCGAAACCCCGTCCCTTCGGGACGGGGACCCCTCGCGCGCGGGAGCCCTCGGCGCGTCAGCCGCGTTCGGCACCTCGTTCGCGGGACTCGCTTGGCTTGTACGTGCACATTCCGTTCTGCGCTTCGCGATGTCCCTATTGCGATTTCGCTACTGCTCCAGCTCGAAGTGCCCTTCGCTCGCGCTACCTCGACGCCCTCGACATGGAGATTCGGCGGCAGGGCGAGCGACTCGGCCGGCCACGCGTCGCGACGCTCTATGTCGGCGGTGGAACGCCGAGCCTGCTCGAGCCGCCTGAGGTCGCGCGTCTCGGGACCAGTCTTCACCAGTCGTTCGATCTACGTCCAGCCGAGGCGACGGTCGAAGCGAACCCGGCGACGCTCGACCGCGCCCGGCTGGAGTCATGGGCAGCCGTGGGCATCACGCGCCTCTCGCTCGGTGCGCAGTCCATGTCGGCGGCCGGACTGCGCGCGCTGGGACGGACGCACCAGACGGAGGACATCGCACCTGCCGCCGCGGCGGCGCGCTCGGTCGGGTTCGACGTGAACCTCGACCTGATCTTCGGCTGGCCGGGCCAGACGGCGGAGGCCTGGCGTGAGGATCTGGCAGCGGCGGTCGCGCTGGGTCCCGACCACCTCTCCTGCTACCCGCTGGAGCTGGCCCTGGAGCCCGAGGAGGCGGTCGCGAACTGGCCGGGCGCCGGCTGGCGTTCGGTGGAGCGCTGGCGGCAGCGCACGGCGACCTCGCAGCCAGACGATGCCGGTATCGCAGGGTTGTACGAGCTCGCCGAAAGGGTCCTGGGGCAGCACAGCTACCGGCACTACGAGATCGCGAACTGGGCCCGTCCCGGCAAGCGTTGCCGGCACAACCTGGGCTACTGGCGCAACGGCGACTGGCTCGGTGTTGGCGCCGGAGCGCATTCACATCTCGAGGGCGTTCGCTCTCGTGATCCGGGTGTCCTGCCCGCATACATCGCCGCGATCGAACGCGACGACGAGCGGATCGTCGACGCGGCCGCGGACACGGCGGCGGACACCGCGATGCTCGCGCTGCGTCTCGATGACGGTCTCGACCTGGTCCGTTACGGGTCGCGCTTCGGCCAAGACGCCGCGGCGCGCGTGCGGACCGCCCTGTGCTCGCTCGACGGGATGCGTCTTGTGCGTTGGTCGGGTGAACGCGTGCGCCTCACCTCGCGAGGCCGCTTGCTCGCAAACGAGGTATTCGTGCGGCTCCTGCCGGACGACGCTCACGTCTCGACCTCGGTGTAGTACGACTACGCGCTTGCGGCGAGATGCCGAACGCGATATGACACGTCGCACACAGCACTTCTCCCAGCGCGAAAGAAATTTGGGGAGGCCTCATGGAGGACGAGAACACCGGAACCGATTGGACATCGCAGAAGCAGCCAGGATCGATCTGGCCCGCACCGCAGCCCTCGGGCACACCGCCCATGCCACCCGCACCGATGGGTGGCGGGGGATCGATGGGAGGTGGCGCCGCCAAGTCGAGCGGCGGCCGCAAGAGCACCGCTCGCAAGAAGACCACCGCGAAGAAGAAGACGACGGCTCGGAAGAGCACCGCGCGCAAGAAGACGACCGCGAAGAAGAAGACGACGGCACGCAAGGGCACCAAGCGCAAGTCGACCGCGCGCAAGGGCACGCGGAAGAGCACCGGACGCAAGTCCACGGCACGCAAGAGCACCGGGCGCAAGCGCCGCCGCTAGGTGCGTTCCGCGGAAACCAGACACGCCGCCCACAAGGCGGCGTGTCTCATTTATGCGAGGAAAAGCGCTAGTTTCGCTTGCCGCGCCCCATCCCGGGCTTGCGCCCGTGGTTCGCCTTCTTGCTGCGCCACCCCAGCTTCCCGGTGGTCTTCTGCTTCTTCTGCCCCTTGCTCATGCGGCGTCGTGCCCTCCACTAAAGAGATGGAGCTGCAGCGCCCGCGTCGGCGGGGCGATCAGCTCGGTCACGAGCCATTGTGCGATGTCCGCGCCCGGTGCGTCCGCCGCGAGGCCCACATGCGAACGCGCACTCTCGAGGCGCTTTCGCGTCGCGCGTGGATCGAGCCCCAGAGCGCGTGCCGTATCGGGAAGGGGTCGCTCGAGCACGTCGCGCAGGACGAATACGCCGAGGTCCGCCCCGCGGAGGGCGTAACGACCGACCAGGTCGCGCAGCCCCGCGCCGAACAGGCGACCGGTAGCGACGGCGTCCCGGATCGTCGAGGCAGCCTCGCCGTCGAGCTCACCGATGCGCAGGAGCGCCGCGATCTCTCCATCAGGCAGATGCCTGGCCTGCTCGAGCGACGCGAGAAAGCGCTGCACGACGACGTCGTCCGACACCACGGGCATAGCCGCTCCCGGCATTGCGGTCGCAATCCGGCCCAGTGCCGCAGCGAGGCCCCGACGGAGTCCGTCGAGGTCGGTGAAGCGCACGACATCGACGACCGCGGGATTGCCGAGCAACAAGCGCGACACCGTCCGCTCGCGCTCGACGACGAGAACGACTGGCACCGCGTGCTCGCGCGCGAGCTCGACCTCGATGCCGACACCGAATGAAGGGATGCCCGCATACGCGACGACGACACGCGCTGAGGTCACATGTGCGCGGTCGATGTCGTACACGGCGCGCGGTTCCAGATGGGCGGCGGCGACGGGATCCGTGACGCGGTGGGGAAGGTAGGCGCGGAGGCCGACCGACTCCACCACCTCGGCCAGCAGCTCGTAGAAGAGCCGCATGCGGGCGCCGTCGTCGAGCGCGGTGAGCGCGCCCGATACGTACGCCTCGCCGATGCGGACCGTCGTCTCGCTGTCCATGGGCGCTCGATGCTCGCACGCCCGTCAATAACAGAAGGCGATACGCCGCGTGGTCGAAAACCTAGAATCGCGCGGTGCCGGAGACACGTCTCCCGGACCACCTGCGGCGTTATCCGCTCTTCGCCAAGCTCGCCGACGCTGAGGTCGCGCAGCTTGCGGAGCGGATGCGTATGCGGTCGTTCAAACGCGGCGAAACGCTCTTCCGCAAGGACGATCCGGGCATGCATCTGTACGTCGTGCTGGCCGGCGGGGTGAAGATCGCGCTCCCGGGCGAATTCGGTCAAGAGGCGCTCGTCTCCATCATGCGCACCGGCGATTTCTTCGGAGAGCTCGCGCTCTTCGACGGCAGTCCGCGTTCCGCGTCGGCAACGGCGCTCGAAGACACGCGGGCAGCGCTCCTCGCGCGCGACGACTTTCTCGCTTTCCTCGAAGCGCACCCAGCGGCTGTGCGTGTCGTGCTCGATGCGCTGGCGAAGACCATCCGCCGGCTCTCCGATCGGGTCGAGGACCTGATCTTCCTGGACGTGCCGAGCCGGGTCGCGAAGTACCTGCTCGACCTTGCACAGGTCAACGGGACCGCGAAGCTCGAGCTCACCCTTACGCAGGACGAGCTCGCTGCCTTCATCGGCGCGTCCCGCGTCTCGGTGAACCGCGTGCTCGGCGATCTCGAGCGGCGCGAGATCATCGGGATCCGTCGCCGCCACATCGTCATCGTCGATCCGGAGCGGCTGTCTAAGGAGATCCGGGTCTAGTGGCGCGCAGGCGTCCACTGGTCCTCGTTGTCGAGGACGATCCGGCGTTGGGCGATGTGATCATGACCGCCCTCCGCGACGACGGGCTGGACTCGAAGCTCGCGAGCGACGGCGACGAGGCGATGCGGCTCGTCGACGCGCTCGAGCCCTCCTGCATGGTCCTCGACCTCATGATGCCGCGACGCGACGGGTTCTCGGTCCTGCGCGAGCTGCGGTCGGATGGCCGCATCACGAAGATGCCCGTGGTGGTCGTGACCGCGATGTTCGGCCTCTCGGAGCGGAACTATGCGACGGAGCTGGGCGCGGCCGACTATGTCACCAAGCCGTTCGAGCTCGATGACCTCGTCGGCCGGGTGCGGGCGCTGATCAGCCCGACTCCCAGCTGAGGTGAGCGCGACGTCTCGCGGACGGCTGTGCGAGCTATGCCCTGGCCGCTCCGGTCGTCGCTAGCTGGCTCGTGCAGTAGCGGCAGCGCGATGCTGAGGCGAGGATCTCCTCGCCGCAGAATGGACACGCCTTCATCGGTACGGCTTTGGGGAGCATCGATCGCGCGATGAGGAACACCACGAAGGCGACGACGATGAACGTGATCACCGTGTTGATGAACACGCCGTAGTTGATCGTCGCGGCACCCGCGTCCTGCGCCGCCTTCAGGCTCGGATAGCTCTTTCCCGAAAGGTCGATGAACAGGTTGTTGAAGTCGACCCCGCCGAGGAGCTTCCCGACCGGTGGCATGATGATGTCCTTCACCAGCGAGTTGACGACGGCCGCAAGGGCGACGCCGATGATGAACGCGAGAGCCAGTGCGAGAACGTTGGCCTTGAGCAACCAATCCTTGAACTCGGACAACATCCCAGGAACCTCCACGCCTACGTCGCCAAAGCAATCAGCACGCTGGGTGCCAGGCACACGGACGGGCAAGCGAGCGTTACCGAGCCGTAGGCTCAGCTGCGCACCCGAGCCGAGCGAGGTAGTGCGCAGACAAGGGCCGAGATAGGCTTGACTGCCGCCACGCAGTCTTGCTAACCTGTTAGCACTCTCGAGGGGAGAGTGCTAATGCCGCGAAAGAGCGACCAACTCCCACAGCTTGGCGACCGTCAGCGCGACCTGCTGCGCGCCGTCATCCGCGAGTACATCGCCACGGCGCAGCCGGTGGCCTCAGCGGCGCTTGTCCGGAAGTACCGCCTCGACCTCTCGTCGGCGACGGTGCGGAACGAGCTGGCCTCGCTGGAGGAGTTCGGTCTTCTGACGCATCCGCACACCTCCGCCGGCCGCGTGCCGACCGATCTCGGCTACCGCTACTTCATCGAGAGCCTGATGCCGCGGCCGAGCCTCCAGCCTGAAGAGCAGGTCACCGTCAGCCATCAGTTCCAGCAAGCCCTGTCGAACACCTCGGAATGGCTGCGCCTGGCTGCATCGACGCTCGCGCGCCTCACCACCGAAGCCGCGATCGTCACACCGCCGGCGATCGGCCGCGCGACGCTCCGACATATCGAGGCGATCCCGATCAGCGAGCGGCGCGCGCTGCTCGTGGTCGTCTTCGAAAGCGGCGCCGTCGCGCAGCAACTGCTGGAACTTCGCGTCGCCACGACACCGGAACATCTGCGCGCCCTGTCGGCGCGCTTCACGCAAACGCTCGCAACGCGCGATGCCGCGGGCGTGCGCGGCGCGACGGCTGGCGAGTCCGGCGTCGACGCGGAGGTGGCTGCGGCGATCGTACGTTCCCTGGACGAGCACGACGCCGCGCGGACGCATGACGTGTACACCGACGGCATCCAGAACATCCTCGGGCAACCGGAGTTCGCGGCGGGCGGTCGGATGCGGGACATGTTGCGGCTGCTCGAGGACCGCACGCGTCTGGTCGACCTGCTGCCGCCGACGCTCGGCGACGACGAGGTCCACGTCGCGATCGGGAGCGAGCACCGCCTCGAGCAGCTCCGCGGCTGCAGTCTGGTGTTCGGTCGCTACGGTACCGGGACCGACTACCTCGGATACGTCGGCGTCGTCGGCCCGACGCGCATGGACTACGCGCGCACGATCGGGGCCGTGCGGTACGTCGGCTCGCTCATGAGTGATCTTGTTCGAGTCATGGAGGGTCATTAGTCATGGACGACAAAACACGAAAGGCGGAGGAGCTCCTGGAAGAGCGGCTGCGGACGCGGACGAACGGCGAAACGCCTGGCGGCGCGGTCGCCGACGTCGAACCCGACCCGCCGGCGACACAGGCGAAGGTGGAGGAGCTGACCAGCGATCTCAAGCGAATGACGGCGGACTTCTCGAACTACCGCAAGCGCAACGACGCCGAGCGGGCCGAGTTCGCGAAATTCGCCAAGGCGGATCTCATCGCGAAGCTGCTCGATGTGCTCGACGGCTACGACCGCGCGCTCGCGACCGTGCCCGATGACCTGCGGGGTCAACCGTGGGTCGAGGGGATGTGGCTCGTTGAGCGCAAGCTGCGCTCGATCCTCGACGCCGAGGGCCTCGAGCCGATCGACTCGCTCGGCAAGCCGTTCGATCCCTATCTGCACGAGGCCGTTGCCTACGTCGAGTCCGACGAGCCCGAGGGCACCGTCATCCAAGAACATCACAAGGCGTACCGACTGCACGACCGGGTCATCCGCCCAGCGTTGGTCACGGTCGCCAAGAAGAAGGAGTAACGAGCATGCCAAGGGTCATTGGTATCGACCTGGGCACCACCAACTCGGCCGTGGCCTACATGGAAGGTGGCGAGCCCACGATCATCCCGAACGCGGAGGGTGGACGGATCACGCCGTCCGTCGTCGCGTTCACCAAGACCGGGGAGCGTCTGGTCGGCCAGGTCGCGAAGCGACAGGCGATCACGAACCCCGAGAACACGATCTACTCGATCAAGCGCTTCATGGGCCGGCGTTTCACGGACCCCGAGGTGCAGCGATCGATGAAGCAGGTCCCGTACAAGATCCAGCAGGGGGGCAACGGCGGCGTCGAGGTCGTCCTCGGCGACGGCCGCAAGCTCACGCCGCCCGAGGTCTCCGCGATGATCCTCGGCAAGCTGAAGACCGACGCGGAGGCGTTCCTCGGCGACAAGGTCACACAGGCCGTCATCACCGTGCCCGCGTACTTCGATGACAGCCAGCGGCAGGCCACGAAGGACGCGGGCCAGATCGCCGGCCTCGAGGTACTACGGATCATCAACGAGCCCACCGCTGCCGCGCTCGCCTACGGGCTCGACAAGAAGAAGGACGAGGTCGTCGCCGTGTACGACCTCGGTGGCGGCACCTTCGACATCTCGATCCTGCAGCTCGGTGAAGGCGTCTTCGAGGTCAAGGCCACGAACGGTGACACGCACCTGGGTGGCGACGATTTCGACGCACGGATCATCGATTGGCTCATCGACGAGTTCAAGAAGGACCAGGGCATCGACCTGAAGAACGACCGCATGGCCCTCCAGCGTCTGAAGGAGTCCGCGGAGAAGGCGAAGATCGAGCTCTCGAGTACGCAGCAGACCGAGATCAACCTGCCGTTCATCACGGCGGACCAGGCGGGCCCGAAGCACCTCGTCATCACGCTGACTCGAAGCAAGCTCGAGCAGCTGGTCGGCGACCTCGTCGAGCAGACGGTCGGCCCGGTCAAGAAGGCCATCGCAGACGCGGGCGTCAGCGCGGACAAGATCGACGAGGTCGTCCTCGTCGGTGGCATGACGCGTATGCCGCTCGTCGTCGAGACGGTGAAGAAGCTGTTCGGCAAGGAGCCGAACAAGAGCGTGAACCCGGACGAGGTCGTGGCCATCGGCGCCGCGATCCAGGCCGGTGTGCTCAAGGGCGAGGTGAAGGACATCCTGCTCCTCGACGTCACGCCGCTGTCGCTCGGCATCGAGACCCTCGGTGGCGTCGCCACCAAGCTCATCGAGCGCAACAGCACCATTCCGACATCGAAGTCGCAGATCTTCACGACGGCCAGCGATGGCCAGACCCAGGTGGAGATCCACGTCGTCCAGGGCGAGCGCGAGCTCGCCGCGGACAACAAGAGCCTGGCGCGCTTCATCCTCGACGGCATCCCGCCGGCGCCGCGCGGCCTTCCGCAGATCGAGGTGACGTTCGATATCGACGCGAACGGGATCCTCAACGTCAAGGCGAAGGACAAGGCGACCAGCAAGGAGCAGCACGTCACGATCACGGCCTCGAGCGGCCTCAGCAAGGACGAGGTCGAGAAGCTGGTGAAGGACGCGCAGGCGCACGCCGAGGAGGACCGCCGCAACGTCGAGCGGATCCAGACCCGCAACGAGGCGGACACCTTCGCGTACCAGATCGAGAAGACGCTCCGCGACCTCGGCGACAAGGCTCCGGCCGACATCAAGAAGGATGTCGAGGAGAAGATCGCGGCGCTGCGCGAGACGCTCAAGGGCGACGACACGCAGCGGATCAAGACCGCGATGGAGGAGCTGCGCGTCGCGTCGATGAAGATCGGCGAGGCGATGAGCAAGCAGCAGCCGCCTTCAAACGACGGCCAGCCGCAGCAGCCGGAGGGCGAGCCCGCGGGCGCGACCGCCGGCGAAAAGGGCGACAAGAAGGACGGTGACACCATCGAGGGCGAGTTCAAGGAGCAGAGCTAACTCGTACAGCTCACCGCGCAACTCGGACGCGCGAACAGAGGCGCCGCGGGAGGATGACTCCATGCGGCGCCTCTTGCTGTATCTGGTGCTCATCCTCGCGGCGTGCGCGCCGACGGTCATCGCCTCGCGCGCCTTGCCCTGACGAGATGCTTGGTCTGTTCCTGCGTGGCGTGCTCGCTGTCGCGATCATCGCGGCCGGCCTCGTCGTGGGTGAACAGCTACGCGCGACACGTGAGCAGCTCGCCCAAGGTCAGGCGGCGAGTGCGGGTACCCCTATCCCGACAACGCAGCCCGTGACGCCAGCGCCCAAGCCGACAGTCCGCGTATCCGCCCAGCCACAGCCGACAGCGCCGCCGGCCGCGCGTACGGTGGTGCCCACGCCGGTCAGCACACCGTTCACCGGCGTCCTGTCGGTCGTAAGCGGAACCGTCACCGCGGGTGGCAAGCCGGTGCGGGCTGCGCAAGTCATGGTCTATCCCTCCAACTCGTTCAACCACGGACCTACGCCGGTGCCTCCCGAGAGCGCAAGTGCGACGACGGACGACCGCGGTTCCTACCAGGTTTCCGTCCCGCCCGGTGCATACCGCATCGGAGCCTTCCGCAACTACAACAACAACCTCGCCGATCCCACCGACGGTTTCGCGGGCGTCACGTGGTACGGCGATGGGTACACCATCGGCTTCGGAAAGGACCTCGTCGTCAGCGGCAACGTATCGGCCGCCGACATCGCGATGCTTCGGGTGGTCAAGGTGGCCGGCCGCGTGGTCGGACGCGACGGTGTCGGTGTGCCGAATGCCCGCGTCGACCTCTCTCGGTCCTACGGAGGTATCCAGTTTCCCCTCGTCCCACTCGGCCTTGCGGCAACGGATCCGAGCGGCGCGTTCAACTTCTCGATCACCGCGATGCCGCTCACTCTCCGGGCGCAAGCGTCCGGACTCACTGGCGAGGCGTGGGCGACGATGGATCTCGATCTTCGCGCCGACCGAACTGATCTGGTCTTGACGATCGATCGAGGCAACATCGTCGGCGGCACGCTGCGCGACGCTGCCGGAAGGCCGCTCCCCAACACGGACTTTGGCGTGTGGTCCGGCGACGCCATGGTGTTCTGCACGTCCTGCGGCGGACGCAGCGACAGCGCCGGCCGCTTCACGATCACGATCCCGAGCGGGACGGTTCACTTCAAGAACTGGCCACAGGTCGGCGAGCCGGAGCTCTCATCGAAGGACTACGTCATCTCGGGTGACCTGACGCTCGACCCGGTGCTGCAGGTCCACTGACCGCCGCGCGCCCCGTCGTGGTCAGCCCTTCGCGACCAACGTTCCGACCATCCCGTAGGCCTCATGCCCCGGGAAGTGACAGATGTAGAGGTACGTCCCCGGCGGGAACGTGAGGGTCGTGCGCTTGATCGACATCGGCGGCAGCGAGACCTCGTCGGGTCGGTCGCCGTGTACGGCTTCGGTGCCGGTCCGATGGCGGTCATGGAAGTTCGAATCGCCGATGAGCCATTCGTGGTCGATGGGGTCGTCGTTCACGATCGTGAACGTGATCGGCACGCCGGCCTGGACCTCGACCGTGCTCGGCTCGAAGCGCGAGTAGTGGATCCGGATGCCGACCTCTGTCGGCATCGCGGCCTGTGCCGAGGCGCAGGCGCTCGCCGCGAATGCGGCGAGCGCGAGCGCCACGACTGTGCGCCTCACGGCGCGACCGACCGGGGGGCGAAGCGCCCAAGGAGCAGTACCGCGCCGAGTCCGAGGATCGCGATGCCCACGAGGGCCAGCGGCTGGTTCGAAGGAGAGTTGGTCGCGGGAGTCGTCGGGTTGGCGGGAGCCTCGAGCCCCGCGGCGACCCGCGACGGCACTTTGCCGTTCGCACTGATCGCGAGGTCGTAGGTCAGCTGGCTCGCCGCGGCATTGATGCCGATCTTCGTGAGCCAGGCCATCTCAGGGACCCAGTCCATGCCCTTGTCAGAGCGAAGGTCGTTCAGAAGCGACGCCGACGCGGTCTGGCTGTACTGGAGCTCCATACCATTGGCGAACGGCGCCGGGAGCAGCAGCGGCTTGCGATCGGTCAGGAGATACACGTCCGCGTCGACCCGCGCAGCAGCGTTCTTGCCGGTGGCGAGGATGCGAAGTGGGACCCAGGGGTTCGCGGTCGGGATGGTGATGTGGACCGGCGTGCCGTCACCGATCTGCTGGCCCTTGGCCTTCGCCGCGTCCGCGTCGAAGATCGCCGCCATGAAGATCGGGCTGCGCGCCGCGTAGAAGTCGAGGATCTCGGGGGCATCCGGTGGGAGACGGAAGCCGTGCTCGGTGGCCCAGCGTCCGACCGACTCGCCGCCGCCGCTGAGGACCGTGATGTCGAGCGCGTCGATCTTCACCTGCATCAGGACCACCGCGTCCGCTGCAGGCGCCGCGAGCGGGATGGCGCCGCGGACCGAGAACTTCGCGATCTCCGTCTCGCGGATGAGGCGCTGGAGCGTCCAGTCGCCGCCCTTTTCCACGGAGGTGGGAACACCTGGCAGGGGAACGAGCGAGCCGAACTGCCCGCTTCCGCCCTGGAACTTGAACGCCGTGACGTAGTGCTCGATGCCGTCGTGGTAGCCGGCGAAGGTCGTCGTCCGGAGCAGGTTGACCGCGCCGTTGGGGCCGATCAGGCCCGCGCAGGCCGCCGCCGGCTGCGTACTCACGACGAGGGCTGCCACGATTGCTGCCGCGCCGGCGATGAACCGTCTCATACCGTCGTCCTCCTTCCGGCAATGGCCGGATGGCGGTATGACGACGGCGCCGGTGGAAGGTTCCGGCACCCTGATCGCGTCGTACCCGCCACCTGCTGCCGGCTCGTCCCAAGCGGCCGCTAGGTGAAGCTGAAGCTCGCGAAGAGCTGCTCGACCTTGGCGATCGTTGCGCCGGGCGGCGCGGTCGCGATATGGCAGAACTCGTACGCCAGCTCGTACATCCGGCCCTTCCCGTCGGCGACGACGTACATGACGTTGTACTTTCCTGACGGCTGGATCTTGAGTGCCGGACGTCCACCGATGGTGACATCGGTCAGCGTCCCGGGCGAGCCGGGCGTGTTGCCTGCCTCGAACCATTGCCGCGGTGTCATCGATCCCGCGTCGGTGTAGATGAGAATGACCGCGGCCCCATTCAATGCGGAACACTGCACCTCGCAGTCCTGGCCCTGCATCGCTGCGTCCTCCTCGGCCCGCGAGAGCACGGTGAACACATCACGTGCGGCTGGATGCGCGCCGCCAAACTCGCGCGTAAGCACCGGGGACACGTGGTATGGCTCGGGCAGCACGACGGTATAGCCGTACTTCGTGTTCGCCCACTGACCACGTGGTGTCGGTGACGAGGCGGCGGTCGCGACGGCCGAGGTCGGCGCCGCAGGTGATCCGGACAATGTGGGGAGAACCGCTGAGCCGTTCGTGCCAGGACTGATCGTAGCGCTCGAGGTCGTCGTCGATGGTCGCGCCAATAACGACGCGGCGACGACTGCGACGACCGCGAGTACAACGATCGCGGCGAGCACGAAGCCACTCGCCACTCCGCGTGTGGGCGTGCGCGAGATCACTGGCATCTCCTAACTGCGGTCCGCGTCAACCTCGCTTTCGATACGCCGCGCAGAGCATGCCGAAGTAGGTCGGCGCCTCGTACGAGAGGAAGTCGCCGTGCCAGGCGTCTCGCAGCGCGCCGTGGAGCATGAGCATCTGCCAGAAGCTGTCGGCCTTCGCCTCGCTGACGAAGGCCCGATCGAACCCGAGCAGCTCGCCCAGCGCACCGCGTTTCACGAGCTCGACGACGCGGTCGTCGAACTCCTTCGAGGCAGGACTGAAGCCATAGGGGCCTTTCGGATCGTGCGCGTGCCCGTGGTCGCACGACGCGATGAGCGCGACGCGTTTACCCGATGCCTCCGCGGCCTTCGCGATCGCGCGGCCGGCGACGACGTGCGCGTCCCACGGAAGATCGCGCGCGGGCGCGACCATCACGATCGGCTTGGGCGGCTTGTCCCGGCCACCCATGAAGTGCAGAGGCACCTGCGTGCCCCAGTCCATCGGAAACACCGCAGCCGCGGTGTCGTTCGCGCCGTAGCTCACCGCCGCGATCGGAACGCCGGCTTCGCCGACGGCGGCCGCGATCGCGATCCCGAGCTCGCGCTCTACCGGCACCCGCATCGCGATCGGCATCGCGCCACTCTCGAGCGTGCCCGACATCGTGCCCGCGAGGACGACGGCCATGCCGCGCTCGACGTGGATGTTGTGCGGGGTGAGCACGATGGTGACGTCAGGCGACGCCGCCGCGAAACGGCGGCCGAGCTCCTCCATCGCCGCGCGCGTCCTAGCCGCGAGCTCGCGCTCCTCAGGCTTGCACCACTCCGCGATCGCCATGCTGCCGTGCGGCGCGATCGCCGCGAAGACGAGAGGCACCCGTCAGCTGAGGCGCGCGGTGACCATCGCGAGGATGATGAGGACGCCCAGAACGATCTGGACGCGGCCGATCACCTTGATCCGTTCGATGATCTGGCCCGCTTCGGCGGCGGCAGCGGCGTCGCCCGCGGCGGCT
>Ga0209157_1002798_pt1 | contig 13705 bp, 15 predicted proteins | sample GraSoiAngelo_135_FD_185892 | JGI IMG/M metagenome (GOLD analysis project Ga0209157, IMG submission 185892) | Grasslands soil microbial communities from the Angelo Coastal Reserve, California, USA - 14_0929_05_40cm (SPAdes) (version 2) | ecosystem: Environmental > Terrestrial > Soil > Grasslands ... | reverse complement strand
CTTATCCGAGCCACGATGGGGTTGTACTTGCTTCGGAGAACCTCCCCCAGCAGAAGAGGCTTCCCGCTCTCGTACATCACCCTGCTCGTGTTGAGGTCCTCCCCCACGGAGAAGGCTCTCCCCTCCCCAGTAAGGACAATCGCCCGGGCTTTCGGATTCTTCTCTCCATCCTTGAGAGCTTCATGGAGGTCTGTACCCATCTGCTCATTGAACGCGTTGAGCACGTCGGGACGGTTCAACCTGATCCAGAGGACCGAGTTCTTGACCTCCGCCTTGACAGCCTTCTCGTCCATCTTACTTACCCTTGAACTCGGGCTTCCTCTTCTCTTGGAAAGCCCTCATCCCCTCACCCTTGTCTTCCGAGGCGAAGAGCAGGTAGAAGAGCTCCCTCTCGAAGTCCAGCCCGTCGGCGAGGCCAACCTGAAACGCCTTGTTAATCGCCTGTTTCGCGAACTTTGTCGCGAGCGGTGACTTCGACGCGATCTCCGTGGCAACCTTCTTGGCTTCGGAGAGGAACGCCTCCTTCGGAACGACCCTGCTCACGAGACCAAGGGTCTTGGCCTCCTCCGCCCCTATCATTCTCCCGGTCAGTATCATCTCCATCGCCTTGTACTTGCCCACGGCTCGGGTGAGTCGCTGCGTCCCTCCCCCTCCGGGGATCACTCCGATGTTTATCTCTGGCTGTCCCAATCTCGTCGTCTCAGACGCAACGAGGACGTCACAGCTCATGGCCAGCTCCAGCCCGCCGCCTAAGACGAAACCACTGAGAGCCCCGACAACCGGTTTCGGGTACCTCCCCACCGCGTCCCAGAGGGGAAAGAAGTGGCCCGTCTTCGCCATATCAACGGCTGACATCTCGACCATCTCCTTGATGTCCGCCCCCGCCGAGAATGCACTTTCGCTGCCAGCTATGACGACGCATCTGACGAGGTCGTCCTTCTCAAAGCCACCTAGAGCATCGATGAGTTCGTTGACCATCTTCGTATTCAGCGCGTTGAGCGCCTCCGGCCTGTTCAGCGTGATGACCCCTAGCGCCTGCTCCTTCGACACGATGATTGTGTCGTAGTTCACAACTTCGGGCCTCGCGGCTGGACGTAAAAACCTACTCTCGCAACCGCGAGGTTAAAAGGTCCAGCGATTCGAGCCCCGACGAAAATTGCGGCCAGAGCATGAAATCAAGCTCAGGGTTCGGTACGAAGAGACCGACACGATGCAGGTCGTCTACTACGCAAAATACTTCGTCTGGTTTGAGGTGGGAAGAATGGAGTTGTTTCGCAATCTGGGGCTGGAGTACAGACGCTGGGAGGAGAGGGGCCTAAGGATCCCCGTCGTGGAGGCTAAAGCGACATACCACGCTTCCGCGAAATTCGACGACGAGATTCTTGTGAAGACGCGCATCGCTAAGGTTGGAAACACGAGTCTTCGGTTTGAAAACGAGGTCTACAGACTTCCGGGGATGACCCTGCTCTGCGACGGGTACACGGTACATGTCCTCGTCAACAGCCGCGGCAAGCCTGTCGAGTTTCCGAGGGAGATCGCGAAAAAGCTCAGCCCTTCCTAGGCCCCTCTCCACTCCAATCGTAGAAGCCCTTTCCAGACTTTCTCCCGAGCAACCCAGCCCGGACCATCTCTCTCAAGAGAGGCGGTGGGCGATACTTGCTATCCTGAAATTCGTTGATGAATACCTGCGTGATGTTTAGGGTCGTGTCGAGACCCACGTAGTCGAGTAGCCTGAGCGGACCCATAGGCCAGTTTAAACCGAGCTTCAGAGCCTTATCGATGTCTTCCGGGTCCGCAACCTCCTCCTGAACAAGGAAGACTGCTTCGTTCAGGGCTGGGACGAGTATCCTGTTCACGATGAAGCCCGGCGAGTCTTTTCTGCAAAGCACCGTCTCCTTCCCCATCTTCTTTGACGTCTCCTTCACGAATTGGACGGTCTCCTCCGAGGTCTTCCTCCCCTTGACGATTTCAACGAGGGGCATCAACTGCGGCGGGTTGAAGAAGTGCATCCCACACACATTCTCAGGGTGCTTTGTCGCGCCTCCGAGAAGCGTAATGCTGATCGACGAGGTGTTCGAGGCAAAGACGGCATCTCCTTCGATGAGGTCCGACACATTCTTGAAAAGGTCGAGCTTCAGCTTCGGGTCCTCTGACGCTGCCTCGATGATTAGGTCACTCCCACTCACGGCCTCCTTCAGGTTCAGTGTGGGATGTATCTTCGCGAAGACAGCATCCGCCTGTTTCTGGGTCAAAGTCCCCTTCGCGACGAACTTCGCGAGGCTACCCTTGACCATGCTCAGGCCTCTGTCGAGGAAATCCTGCTTCACATCGAGCAACGACACCTCGTACCCTCCGACCTGCGCTGCCACCTGGGCTATGCCGTGTCCCATCAGCCCGGCTCCCAAAACCGTGACCTTCGAGTTCATGGGTTCGAGCTCGCAGCCAACGTGTATTAACTGTTAGTCGAGACGCCGCTCGAAGACGACCATCTGGAAATACTTCGTGAGACCGACCTCCTTCAAGCTCTTCGACAATCTCGACCCTTTCGGCAGGAAGACGAAGTTTTCGTCTCTCTTGGGCCTAGAGCTTCGGAAGAGGTGAGAAACGATCTTCTTGCAGAGCGCTGGTTCTCCACAGAGGAAAGACATCTGTAGCCATACCTCCTCTCCCTCCCTCGACGGACCACAGACTGCGACTGCGCTGTTTCCCTCTTCATCCCTTGCCGAAAAGACGTATCTCTTCGCGATAAGCTCCGAAAGCGACTCTCTGTCGAGCGCCCGGGTCACGAATGCATCCCAGTAGACACCTTTGCCAGCCCGGTACTCTTCTGAGCCGCGGATCATCCTCAGAGCTTTGCTGAGGTCTGACGGAGAGAGTCTGTCGACTCCTCCCCCGCGAAGGAGTCTCGACTTGGTCCTCGCTCTGAAGACGTCGAACCTGGCGACTTCTGAGAATCCCATCTTCGCGACTTGTCTACGCGCCGCTCTGTTTCTAGAACTGCTCGTCAGCCTGAAAGTGGAGACCCCCAAGTTGGAGGCGTACTTCATCGACTTCTCGCCGAGGAGTGACGCCAGCCCCTTCCCCCTGAAGTCGGGGTGGATTCTCACCCCTTCGAGCCAGCCAGTGCCGTCCTTGAGAAGTCGCACCCGATTCATTCCGACCAGCTTCCCGTCAACTTCGACGACGAACATCTTTCCACCCTTGTCGCGCAACCACTCATCCCAGACGCTCGGGACGTAGTCGTGGCCGCCCCACGTCTTCGTGACGAAGTCCATCAGTGGTTTCTTGTCCGATGGCTTCGCCTCTCTAACGATTACCGTCATCTGCTGGAACAGTATGCGGTCTCGCTCGCCAACGGTTAAAAGTAATCTGAATCATCCGAATCATGCCGGGGTGGCAGAGTGGTTATTGCGCGGGCCTTGAGCAGCCCAAAGAAAGCCCGTGACCCTCACGGGTCGCGTGGGTTCGAATCCCGCGGTAAAAACTGACCCTGTTAGACGGGGTCTGCCGCGGGCGAAACTCCTACCCCCGGCGCTTTTCCCGTAGCCAAGGCTGCGCTTACAGTTGAACGAGAAGAGGTCGGGGTGGGATTGTGAATCCACGTTCCACCAAGACTCGGTTACGGCGTCTCAACAAGTGAAAGCTTATTCCGAGTTGTTACTTCGAACGGGGAGGAGAATCATGAAGAGTCTCCAGGAGATGTACGCGCCCAACAGCTTCTGCTTCGGCTGCGGGCCCAAGAACCCAAAGGGTCTGAGAATAAGGAGCTTCGCCGTCGGTGACGAGGTAGTCGCGGAGTGGAAGTCAGAGCCTCAACATGTCGCCTTCGCAGGATTCGTGAACGGCGGAATCCTATCGACCCTCCTCGACTGCCACGGAAACTGGACCGCCGCTTATACTCTGATGAGGAAGAGTGGAATGGATTCTCCACCCGGAACCGTAACCTCAGCGTACCAAGTGAAGTTTCTTCGCCCTACCCCCATCTCGAAGACCATGCATATTCGGGCACGCGCGACCTCCACAGAGGGTTATCGCGTGACCGTCGAGGGGCTCATCGATGTCGAAGGCAAGATGACGGCCAGTATGAAGGGAACCTTCGTAGCCGTCAAGAAAGGACATCCGGCCTTCCACCGCTGGGAGTGACGCCTCTCGTGGACCTGTCACGGACGAGTTGCCTCCGCGAGCGTCGGCACACAAGAAGGGAAGCAAGAAGAATCGCGAGCGTGATTGCGCCGAGGAGCTGCGGTGCCGTATTCTATGGAGAGGACGAGAGTCCTCCGACCACGAGCGGCCGATCCTGAATGTCCTGAAATCCGGTTGGGTGTGCGATTGCCACATCAAGGAAGAGCAGGGAGACGAGGGCTCCACAACACCAACGCCCTGGCCCTCTCGGACCCATTCTAAGCCCCGGGTGATGACTTGCGATCAGCTCTTCGCGATATGAACCGCGTGAGGGAACTCAGATATGAAGACGGCCAGGGCAGTCTCGACGGCATCGGGGGAACCCGGGAGGCAGAGAATCAGCCTGCCCTTCGCCACCCCGGCAGTAGCTCTCGAGAGCATCGCGGCGGCCCCAACCCTCGCGAAGCTCTGGCTGCGGAGCAGCTCTCCGAACCCGTTAATCTCCTTCTCGAAGTAAGGTCTAACCGTCTCGATTGTTATGTCTCTCTTGGAGAGACCCGTCCCCCCGACGTACACCAAGACGTCGGAATTGCTTTTCATGAACTCTCGTAGAGCCGTCTTGAGCATCCTTGCATCATCTGATATCAGCCTCCGAGTCTGGATCGTGTGTCCGCCTGCCTCGATGATCTTCTCCGCGACGTCCCCCGACTCGTCGGGAGGATGCTCAACCCTCCTTCGATACCTACTGCTGCTGACCGTCAGGAGGTGGAAGTGAAGCCTCCTCTTCGCTTGCTGACGGTGAAGCTCAGGAGGCTTCAATTGGACTCTTTACCTTCCTGACCACACGGATTGATTCGATCGCGGTCGCTGGGTACTGCCCCCTCTCGTCCTTCTCATACGATTTCGCGACGTCCCAGATGTTCAGGAGGGCCACCGCTACAGCCGTGAGCGCCTCCATCTCGACTCCGGTCTTTTCACGCGCCGAGACCGTAACCGAGACCTCCACCGAGTCATCACCGACCTTCGTCCTGACTTCTGTCTTCTCGATCTTCAAAGGATGGCAGAGAGGGAGAAGGCTGGGTGCCTGCTTTGCGGCGAGAATCCCCGTCAATTTCGCGAGGGAGAGGGGATCCCCCTTCTCCAGCTTGCCGACCCTGATCAGTCTGACGGTGCTGGATTTCAGCCTGATCCTCCCCGTCGCGGTCGCCTCCCTGTAGACGATTGGTTTACTCGAGATATCGACCTGCTTGAAAGTCATTCGTGGCATCCGTTAGTTGGAAGGATATAGGCTATACCCATACCTCCACTGAGAACCTTTTTTACGCCCCCTCGGTCCCAAACATGGCAATGCAGTACGGGATCTCCTCCGATGCCCCTCGCAACCTCGCAGACAGGAAAGGGAGGATTGCGAAGAAACTCAGGATTTCTGTCACCGACAGGTGCAACTTTGCGTGCTTGTTCTGCATGCCGGACCGGGAGAAGGTCAGGTGGCTTCCACAAGAGGACATACTGAGCTTCGACGAGATAGAGCGTGTCGCCCGCGTACTAGCCTCGCTGGGTATAGAGAAGATAAGAATCACTGGTGGCGAACCGCTCTTGAGACGAAACCTCGAGCGATTGATACAAACACTGAGGCGGCTCCACGGCATCAGAACAATCGACATGACAACCAACGGATGGTTCTTGTCGGAGAAGGCGGACGCCTTGAGGAGAGCGGGGCTGCGTGGCGTCACCGTCAGCCTTCACAGCCTCCGGCGGGAGAGGTTCTCCAAGATCTCGGGGATTGACGCTCTGGAGCGCGTCCTCCGCGGTATCGATGAAGCGGTCAGGGTCGGCTTGGATCCCGTCAAGGTCAACAGCGTGGCGATTCGGGGCTACAACGAGGACGAGATCCTCGACCTCATCGAATTCGCGCGGGAGAGGGAACTCTCCATCCGGTTTATCGAATTCATGCCACTCGACGGGCTCGGGATCTGGAACCCCGATAGCATGGTCAGCGGAGCCGAAATTCTAGAAACAGCCAGGACCCGATACGAGATGGTGCCGAACGGGCGCGAATCCGGAGACACCGCAACACTCTGGAAGTTCCGTGACGGAAGAGGCGAGTTGGGGGTTATCACCCCGATGACCGACCCCTTCTGCGACGCCTGCGACAGGGTTAGGCTCACCTCAGACGGAAAGCTGCTGTCCTGCCTCTTCGACACCGAGTACCACGACCTGAAGCCGATAATCCGTAACGGAGGGAGTGACGACGAACTCTCCGATTACATCCATCAGTCCGTCTGGAAGAAACCCGACGGCGTCGGGTACATGCCCTGGGTGAAGCAGGCGTGGGCCAAGCCGCGAAACATGAACGCGATAGGGGGGTAGCCCGCGACGCCAAGAGTGAGCGTTCTTTACTTCGCACAGGCGCGCGATGCGGCCGGGACCGGTGAGGAGGCGATGACCCTGCCGGACCATTCAACGATTGAAGTGTTGCTCTCGACCGTCTCGAAGAACCATCCGAAGCTCGCCGCGATGAAGCGCTCGATCAAGGTCGCCGTCAACTCTCAGCTCGCGGAGCCAAGAATCGTGCTTCACGACGGGGACGAGGTGGCTCTTCTCCCTCCTGTGGCGGGTGGTTGGCGATGAGAAGAGGCACAGCCGCTGCGGCTCATCTGACCAGACGCAGAATAGACCCGGCGGAGGTGGTCAACTCGGTGAAGGACGAGCGTGCGGGGGGAGTCGTGCTTTTTCTGGGGACCGTCCGCAGCGTCAACGAAGGCCACTCGGTGGAGAGGCTGGAGTACCAGGCGTATCGCGCGATGGCAGAGAAGAGGATACGGGAGATCGAGGCGGAGGTTAGGGAGAGGTGGCCCGTGAAGAAAGTCAAGATTCTTCACAGGGAGGGGAGTCTTCCCGTTGGGGAGATCAGCGTCGCCGTCGCTGTCTCCTCCGAGCACAGGGAAGAAGCCTTTGAGGCGTGTCGCTTCGCGATAGGGACGGTCAAGCACTCGTTACCCGTCTGGAAGCGGGAGAAGATCGTGGGCGGCGGAGAGCTCTGGGTGGAAGGAGAACCGATTCGCGAGGCGCGAACCCGTGCTACCCCCTCTCGGGAGTCCGCAAGGAAGCAGGTTGCTTGACGTCCTTGTGAGGCAACTCCTTCCCGTACTTCGTAGCAACGATATCGGAGATGATGCTAAGCGCTATCTCCGACGGCGTGACAGCCCCGATATCTGCGCCGACGGGGGCTCGAATCGACTCGACGAACTTCTCGGGGTAGCCCTGCGCGCGGAGCGCTTGGAGGTCGTCCTTGACCCTCTGTCTGCTCGCGAGCAGGCCCACGAACCCGAGCTTGAACCTTGAAAGTGCCCCCAGTATCTCCACATCCCTCGCGCCTTTAGTGAGGACGATGACCGAGTCTGACTCGCCGAACCTGAAACGGGAGAGGTCGTAATCCATCTCCTTGATCAGCTGGTCGGGCTCCTCGCTCAGCACGGGGCTGTGGTCAACCACGATTACTTCGAAGTCGAGCGTCTTGCCCATCTTCACCAACGCATCCTCAACGTCATCCTTCCCCCCTTGGCCGACCAGGATCATTCTATGCTGAGGAAGGTAGGGTTCTACGTAGACCTCCATCGTCCCCCCGCAGTTCGTCTCAACGTGGATCTCGTCCTCGCTTTGGCTCACGACGGTCCCCTCGACAGCCTTCTCCACACTCTCGAGGAAGACCCTCACCGTCTTGGGTTGTCCCGTCTTCATCGTCCCTTGGGCGGTACTCACTATCGCTGACTCGGGGCAGACGCCACCGAGTGAGCCGTACACGGTCTCCCCCTCCTTCGATATTATCACCTTGAAACCAGGCTTGCCGAGGGAGGAGCCCTCCGTCCGAACCACCGTCGCGACCGCGAAAGGTTCTCTCCTGCCGACCAGACTGTTCAGGATCCTGGCGAACTCGGTGTGTTTCAATCGAGGGACCGTTGGGGTCTCCCATCTTATATGCTTAGCCTCGAGCCAGGGTCGTAACCCAAAAGTATTGGAAGGGTCCGACTCGTCTCGGTCAGGCGTGATCTCAGCGATAATTCTAGCCGCGGGGAGCTCCTCCCGAATGGGGGGCCCCAAGCAGCTTCTGAAACTGGGGAGGGTGACTGTCCTCGAGCAGGTGCTGAAGACGTTCGGAGCCTCCAAAGCTGACGAGGTCTTGGTAGTCTTCGGCGTTCACTCGGTGAAAAGAGGTCGGCTGCTGGGAGCCAAGGTCGTCCTGAATACGGATAGTTCAAGAGGAATCAGCTCCTCGATCAGAGCGGGACTCGGCGCGATTGACCGCGACTCGGAGGCTGTCCTGTTTGGGCTGGCGGACAAGCCCTTCGTCTCTGTTGCAACGATCAACAGGATTATCGAGAGCTACCAGACCTCAAGGGTTGGAATCGTGATTCCAGTCTACCGGGGGAGAAGGGGCAATCCCGTCCTCTTCGCCAGAGATTTCTTCGACGAGCTCGGAACCCTTTCCGGGGACGTCGGGGGAAAGGCTGTCATCAGAAAGCACCCCGAAAGCATTCATGAGGTGGAGGTGGACGACGATGGCATTTTGGTTGACATCGACACACGCGCTGATTTCGAAAGGGCGAAAGCGCGGTTCGCTCAGTCGAAGAGACGGTCCGCGAGGTAAGAGAACCCGGGGAGGAGGTGCACCTCCACGGTTCCTCCCTTGGGAATCTCCGTTCGCTCCTCCGGGACGATGACGTAACCGTTCGCTCTCGTGAGGATTGTCATCGATTCCGTCTCCCCGACCATCGGCGCGGCTTCCAGTCCTGTCTCGGCCTGAGACAGCCTGACGTACACCACCTTGGTGAAATTCGGGAACCTCTTCCTAGCCTCCCAGGCTTCAGTGAGCTTGGCCTTCACAGGGTGATTCATCGTTGCATCGTGTCCTCCAATCGCCCCTATCATGGGAGCGACGAAAAGGACGAAGGCGCTCATCGCACCTTGAATGGGGCCCGGCAGCATCACGACGGGCTTACCCTGAATCGCCGTTACGCCTGCGACCCTCCCCCTATCCATCCTTATTCCATGGACTATCTGATTGGGCTTGACGAACTTGCGAAGAGTATCCCCGACGAGGTCGAGGCCTCCAAGCGAGGTGCCACCGATTGTGACTACCATCTCCGCCTTGCCCAGGGCCTCCTTGACCTTCCGTGCGATCTTTTTCATATCGTCTTTCACTACCCCCAGGTCAACCGCAACCCCTCCCATCTCTTCAACGAGCCTCGAGAAGACGAAACCATGACTATTCCTGACGCGGCCATTATGAATACTAGTCAAAGAATCTGTCAACTCATTCCCCGTGGCGATAATCGCCACTCTCGGCCTCTTGTAGACAGCGACTTCATCGATGCCAAGGGATAGGAGCAATCCGACATCCTGCGGCCTCAGCTGGCGCCCCCTGTCGAGAACCCTCACTCCTCTCGCGACGTCCGCGCCTTTCGGGTAGACGAAGCTTCCAGCTGAGTGGTACTTCGCAACGAAGACAGAGTTGCCTTTCGCGGTGGCTCGCTCGACAGGAACCACGGCGTCGGCACCGCTCGGTAGGTATCCGCCGGTAGGCACCCTGATCGCCTCGCCCCGACTCAGCCGTCTCTTCTGGATTTCACCTAACCGAACCTCACCTCTCAACCGCAACCGCACAGGCTTCTCCTCCGAGGCCTCTGCGAGGGAGACGGCATTCACGGCGTAACCATCCATGTGGGAGACGGGGCGGGAGGGAAGGTCGACCCGAGGCACAATGCTCTCTGCTAGCACGCGCCCGTAAGACTCGGGGGCAGCGATGCGTTCAACTCGCGGGACAACTTTCGAGAGGCTCACGAGCTTCTTGAAGGCGTCAGCCACAGTCGCGTACTTCTCGGGCTCGAGTACCAAGCTCTCGAAGGTGGGGCCCTTCGTCGTTAAACTCTTTCGACCGCGAAAGAGGCGGGCCAAAGTCGTAATAAGGGTAGAAGGGCTACATTCAGAGCAATGAAAAAGACGATTAGGACGCTAGCTCCCGAGATCATGCGAGGAAGGATCTCGCCCGTGACATTGACCGAGGAGGTTCTCCAGAGGGCGGAGCGGCTCAACCCGACCATCAACTCGTTCATTACTATCCTGAGGGATAGGGCCCTCCGAGAAGCCGAGGCGGCCGAAGGAGCAATTCGAGAGGGGAAGTACTCAGGTCCTCTTCACGGCATCCCGATAGCGATGAAGGATATCTTTTACATCAAGGGCGTCCGATGTACGGCAGGTTCGAAGATTCTCGCCACGAACGTGGCGAACTACGACTCCCTCGTCGTGAAGCGACTGATCGGGGCGGGGGCCGTCCTGATTGGAACAACGAACCTCCACGAATTCGCCTCGGGAGTAACAAATGTCAACCCATTCTACGGCCCGGTCAGGAACCCATGGGACACCGACAGGGTTTCGGGTGGCTCGAGCGGGGGCTCCGCCGCGGCCGTGGCGGCCGAGATGACGGTTGCAGCCTTGGGGACGGACACGAGCGGTTCGGTCAGGATTCCTTCCTCCCTCTGCGGTGTCGTGGGGTTGAAGCCAACTTACGGGAGGATAAGCCGCGTCGGAGTGATTCCTCTCAGCACTTCATTCGACACGGTTGGGACGCTGACGAGCTGCGCCTGGGACGCCGCAGCGTTGCTGCAGGAGCTAGCCGGCTACGAGAATGCTGACATGACGACCGAAGAGGTAGGGGTTCCCAACTACCTCTCCGAGCTCGAGGTTCCCCTCGAAACCCCAAGGATTGGTGTGCTTCGCCCGTACTTTCTCGACGACATCGACCCTCAGGTCGCAGAGGTCTTCTCGAAATTCTTGGACAGGATGAGCGGGGGTACTGTCTCCATCAGCGACGTCGGGGTGAGAAAGATTGAGAAGGTCTACGAAGTTTGGGCCGCGGTAAGGAGGAGCGAAGCGACGGCGTTTCATGAACAATGGCTATCAACGATGCCTGAGATGTATGGAGAGGACGTTCGGAAGCTCCTGGAGAAAGGTAGAGAGATCACCGCGGTCCAGTACATCAGCGCACAAAATAGTCGCCCCGAGATTAACGAGAATCTCCTCGAAGCCATGAAAGATGTCGACTTCCTAGTCGCCCCGACGACGCCCGTACTCGCTCCGAAGATCGGAGAAGAAAGGGTTACGCTGAACGGAAAGTCGGTTGACGTCTACACCACCCTCAGCAGGCTCACCTTGCCCTTCAACGTCGTCGGCTTCCCGGTGATCTCCATCCCGATTGGGTATGCGCGGGGCCTGCCCGTCGGCGCGCAGATAGTCGCCCGACCCTTCGAGGAGGGCTCCCTGCTGAGGATAGCTTCTCGTTGCGAGGAGCTGCTCGGAGAACGCCAGCTTCCTCCCCTACAGGCTGGAAAACTCAAATAGATAGATTCCGCGAAGTCCAAAACCCGTTTGAAGAGCGGACCTCTCGAAGGCATCAGAGTCTTGGAGCTGGGGACTGCCGTCGCGGGTCCGCTGTGCGCCGCCCTCCTCGGCGATATGGGGGCAGACGTAATCAAGATAGAGGCCCCAGACCACGGTGACGACTCGAGACGATGGGGGACGACCGTGAAGGAAGAGAGCCCGTACTTCGTGCAGTATAATCGCGACAAACGGAGCATCGCACTAGACATCAGGAGGGAAGAGGGACGTGCCATTCTCCTGAAGCTCGTCAAGAGGAGTGACGTCCTCATTGAGAACTTCAGGCCAGGAACCATGAAAAGGCTTGGCCTCTCCTACGCCTTATTGCGGAGACTGAACCGGAAGATCGTCTATTGCTCCGTCTCGGGGTTCGGGCAGACCGGGCCATACAGTCGACTCGGAGGTTATGACGCGATAATTCAGGCCCTAAGTGGACTGATGTCAGTCACGGGGGAGGCGAAGGGACCTCCGCTCCGTGTAGGCGTCCCAATCACGGATATCCTCGCGGCGCTCTACGCCGCGTTTTCAGTTACCTTGGCGCTCCTTGCCCGCGACCGCACCAAGGCCGGTCAGCTGATTGATGTTTCACTCTTCGAATCCGGGGTCTCGGCCGTCTCCCAGTGGATAACGATCTCGAAGCTGACCGGCGCCCCCGTTCGGCGCTTCGGGAATAGCTATCCCCTCCTCGCACCGTACGAACTCTTTGAGACGAAGGACAGACCGATCGTCGTCGCCGTCGGTAACGATGAGCACTGGGCGAGGCTCTGTCGCACCATCGAGAGGGAGGACCTGATCGCCGACCCTCGATTTCGGTCGAATCCAGATAGAATTCTTCCGGCGAACCGGAAGATCCTGATTGGAATCCTTCGGGAAGCTTTGACGAAGAGACCCTCCGATTCATGGGTCGGTGCTTTCAGGGATGCTGGGATCCCCGCGGGAGTGATAAACTCTATCGAAGACCTCGCGCACGACCCTCAATTGCGGGCGAGAGGAGCTTTCGCCGAGGTCAAGCACTCCGCGTTGGGAAAGGTGGAGATCGTCGCCGCTCTACCCAAGTTCTCCGAGACACCGGGGAGGATTAGGCTCCCCTCTCCCCGCCTGGGAGAGCAGACGGACGGGGTGCTTCGGGAGGTTGGTTTCTCGAGGAAGGAGATTCTTGGACTGCGACGTTCTGGAACCATCCGCTAGGTTACTTTGCTGATAGAAACGCCACAATCCTCGCGAAGGCAGTCTCCCCGTCTTCGAACTTGAAAGGAAACGCGCCGATTATGCCACGCCTGTTCGCTGCCTCGTCAATCTCCCCTCCGAGGTTCTCGGCGTGTTGAATCAGGTGAGGGAAGAGCAAGACGTGCATCACCTGATAGTTCTCCGGCCACGGCATCATCTTATCGATCTTCTCCCCCCACTTCTTCTCTGCCTCCTCGACTAGGTCGGCCCTCGCCTTTCTCACGACGGTATTCAGCGGATGGTCCTGGGATATCGCGTCGACAGCGAGCCACTTGAACTTCATTTCGATGCACCACTTCGCGAACCTCACGTCCGGCCCCGGATGCTTGATCATGTATCTCACCTCGTCTGGCTTGTCGCCGCACCATGCGTAGTGATGGTATCCGGTCCTCACGACCACTATGTCTCCACGATTGATCTCGACGTTCCCCTCCTTCGCAGCCTTCTTGAACGTCTCCGGGGTGTAGATGTCGTAATCGCCGACGTAGGGGCCGATATCGAGAATCACCCCGTCACCCACAAGGTAGTTTTGAAGGGGGAGGCTTGCGATGTCCTTTCCTCCCGTCATAAAGTGCATTTGTCCGTCAAAATGCGTTCCAAAGTGAAGAGAGCTCTCGATATACTGCGCTCTTACGCCGTGCTCTCCGAGGGTCTTGAGCCAGGAGACCTTGAAGGGTGGATACCACATGAAGGGTGGCGCGCGCCAGGATGTCGGCTGGGAGAGGTCGAAGATTCTGAAATTCTTCCAGTCGACAGCCTTTGACCAGTCCACATCCTCTCCGCCGGCATTTTTCGATTTAAGTGTATTTTCGCGCGAACCGTTGATTAGCCTTATACGAGGTGGGGGCGGAACGCTCGCGTGCTCCTGCAAGGAAAGTTCAACCTCGAGAAAGATGTGGAGACGGTCTGGAGGTTCGTCTCC
>Ga0209157_1002795_pt1 | contig 13714 bp, 11 predicted proteins | sample GraSoiAngelo_135_FD_185892 | JGI IMG/M metagenome (GOLD analysis project Ga0209157, IMG submission 185892) | Grasslands soil microbial communities from the Angelo Coastal Reserve, California, USA - 14_0929_05_40cm (SPAdes) (version 2) | ecosystem: Environmental > Terrestrial > Soil > Grasslands ... | reverse complement strand
TCAGGAACGATCCACCGAAGGACACCGTGGCTCCTGCCACGAAGCCCGTCCCCGCCACGGTCACCGATGTCCCGCCCGCAGTCGATCCACTGGCCGGAGTCACCGAGCTCACCGTCGGCCCCGCTGCGAGGTATGTGAAGCATCCGGTGCAGGTGCCGCTTTGCGTATCGGGGTTGGTGACCACGACGCTCACCGCGCCGCCCGCATGAGCCGTGGTCGTACCGGTGATGCTCGTGACGCTGATCGTCGACACCGTGAGCGCCGAGCCACCAAAGGAGACGGTGGCGCCGGCCTGGAAGTCGGTACCGCTGACCGTGACCGACGTGCCGCCGTTGCTCGCGCCGCTGTTCGGTGTGACCGCGCTCACCACCGGGGCTGGCGCGAGGTAGGTGAAGCAACCGCTGCACGTGCCGCTCTGCGCATCAGGATCCGTCACGATCACATTCACCGGTCCGGCCGCATGCGCGGTGGTCGCGCCGGTGATCGCCGTCGCACTGATGGTCGACACGGTCAGCGCCGAACCACCGAACGTGACCGTGGCCCCGGCCTGGAAGTCCGTACCGGCGATCGTCACGGAGGTGCCACCGGCGCTTGCACCGCTGTTCGGCGTGACCGACGTGACTGTTGGCGGCGGCGGTGCGACGTAGGTGAAGCAGCCAGTACAGGTGCCGCTCTGCGTGTCGGGGTTGGCGACCACGACGTTCGCGGCGCCCGCCGCGTGAGCGGTCGTGCTGCCGGTGATCGCCGTCGCGCTGATCGTCGACACGGTCATCGCCGAGCCGCCGAACGAGACGGTCGCGCCGCTCTGGAAGTCGCTCCCGGCGATCGTCACCGACGTGCCGCCCGCGGTCGATCCGCTATTCGGTGTGACCGAGCTCACCGTCGGTGCCGGCGCCACGTACGTGAAGCAGCCGGTGCAGGTGCCGCTCTGCGTATCCGGATTCGTCACCGTGACATTCACCGCTCCGCCCGCATGAGCGGTGGTGGTGCCGCTGATGCTCGTCGCGGTCATGGTCGAGACCGTGAGCGCCGAGCCACCGAAGGACACCGTTGCGCCCGCCACGAAGCCCGTCCCCGCCAGAGTCACCGACGTGCCACCGGCGCTCGCGCCGCTGCCGGGTGTCACCGCGCTGACCGTCGGTGCCGCGGTCACGTACGTGTAGCAGCTGCCGCAGGTGCCGCTCTGCGTATCCGGATTGGTGACCACGATGTTCACCGCACCGGCCGCATGCGCGGTCGTCAGGCCGGTGATGCTCGTTGCGCTGATCGTCGACACGGTCAGCGCCGAACCACCGAAAGCGATCGTGGCCCCGGCCTGGAAGCCAGTGCCGGCGATCGTCACGGACGTGCCGCCGTCGCTGGCGCCGCTGGTCGGCGTCACGGACGTAGCGACGGGCGGCGGTGGTACGAAGGTGAAGCAACTGACGCAGGTGGCGCTCTGGGTATCCAGGTTGGTGACGGTGACATTCGCCGCTCCGGCCACATGCGCGGTGGTCGTCCCGGTGATGCTGGTCGCGGTCACGGTCGCGACGGTGAGCGGCGATCCCCCGAGCGACACGCTCGCGCCGGACTGGAAACCGCTGCCGCTCACGGTCACCGAGCTCCCGCCCGCGGTGGATCCGCTATTCGGTGTGACGGACGTCACCGTCGGTGGTGGTCCCATCACGCGCAGGGCGACCTGCTGGATCGCCCAGGTCTTGCCGGTGCTCAGCGTGATCGTCGCCGCGGGAAGGGTGCCGCTCGCGGCCACCAGGTTGTCGGCTGCGTAGCCTCGCTCGTAATCGACGAGCGCCCAGCGCTCCGTGAAGGCGGCCGGGTACGTCACCGCGCCGGTGAAGGTCCCGTCGACCGTGAGGAGCAGCAGGGCCACGCTGCTCGCCGAAACGGCGACCGCGGGCGCCGCGGCTGTCGCATTGCTCCCTGTCGCGCTCGAGAAATTGGCCAGGGGATTGATCGGGTCCACGCCGACGTACGCCGCGATTCCCAGGACACCGGCCGCGCTGCTTCCCGCGGTCCAGGTGTAGGTCGCCGCCTCGCTCGCGCCCGCCACCCGGTAATAGGTCCAAAGCCGGACCGCACCTTTCTGCGTGCGGCCGATGGCCGTCCAACCGCTCGGGGTCGCGACCGAGCCACCATTGTTCAGACTGAGCGCCGCGACCATCACATCGTTGGCCGAAAGACCCGCGGGCCGCGCCGCCGTGAACGTGGTGGTGGACCCGGTCGGAACGAACGTCGAAGTCGACCGCAGCGTCACCGTCCCCGCCGCGTTCGCCTGCGAGGGGATCATCGCGCCGCTCCCGATCTGGATCGTGATGACCAACCAGACGCTGAGCCACGCGAGACGACTTCTCACTTCACCTGCGCCGGCCGCGCCTGGATCCATTCGCCACGACCACCACCGAACATCGTTCGGGCGAGGAGGACGAGCTTCCAGGACACGTACAGAACGGACCACAGCGCGAGACGCGCGCACGCACCGAGCCCGATGCGAGCGAGGCTGAGGCCGCGTGCGACGTAGATGACGCAGCCGGCGAGCGATGCCAGCCCGACCGCCAGGAGCCCGGCGTCACCGATCGCTGCGGCCAGCGCGGTGACACCGGTGCTCGTGGCGACAAGGAAGGAGAAGGGCGGGATCAGCACGTCGTAGCCCGCGGCCAGCGGCGCGATGCGCCGCGACACCAGCCCGATCGCCATGAGGCGCATCCCGTCCCGGAGGAGATCGAATTTCCCGCGTTCCCAGCGGACGGCCTGTCCGGCCGCACCGCGGAAGCTCTCCGGCATGGGCGAGCGGACGACCGCCCCCGATGCGAGCCGTACGCGGATGCCACGTCGGACCAGGCGGAGGTGGAGCTCACCGTCCTCCACCACCGACCCCTCGTTCCACGGGTAACGCTGCAGCAGATCGCGCGTCAGGCACATCCCGTTCCCGTGAAGTCCCACCGAGAGCCCGAGGCGTTCGTACGCCATCGGGCGTAGCTCGCACTTGAGGTGGAACGCGAGCTCGCGGAGTCGTGCGAGAGGTGCGCGTGCGTCTGCGACGAGATTCTTCGCCTGGAGCGCCTCGGCTCCGCGCGCCACCGCGCGGCGCATTGCCAGGAAGAAGCCCGGCTCGGGACGCGCGTCGGCGTCGAGGAACACGAACGCGCCGGTCCCCTGGTCCTCGGCGAGCACCTCCGCCGTCAACCGATTGAGCGCAGCGGCCTTTCCGGGATGCGCTGGGTCGTTGCGTTCGTGCACGCACGCGCTCGCGGTCGCCGCGATCTCCGCCGTTCGATCGGAGCAGTTGTCGGCGATGACGTGGACGTAGACCGAGCGATCGACCGAGGCGATCGCGGCGAGCGTTCGCCCGATGACGAGCTCTTCGTCGTGCGCGGCGATGAGCACGGCGAGCGGCGGTCCGACGACCGCATCGTGCTCGTCCGTGTCGCGCTTCGCGCGGCGCAGTGTGGCGATCGCGAGGATGCCCAGCACGACACTCGGAGCGAGCACGAGGACAATCGCAAGCACCACAGCGACGAGTGAACCGTTCACGCGGCACCGGTCGTGCGGACGACGGCCGGGAGCGTCCGCGCCAGGATCTCGAGATCGAGCGCCAGGTCGCATTGCTCGGCGTACTCGACGTCGAGTCGGAGCATGTCGCGCAGACCGATGCGTCCCCGACCTCGCACCTGCCACAGACCGGTGATGCCCGGCGACACTTCGAAGCGTCGGAACATCCACGGCTCGTAGTCGGTGAGCGCGTACGGCACCTCCGGCCGCGGACCGACCAAGCTCATGTCGCCCCACAGCACGTTCACGAGCTGGGGCAGCTCATCGAGGCTGCTCTTGCGGAGGAAGGCGCCGAGGCGTGTGATCCGCGGATCGTCCGGGACCTTGTAGATGCCATCGCTCGTGGCCGCGGTCCGTCCCTGCAGGAGCTCGCGCAGGTACGCGGCGTGCACCGACGGGTCGGCGTCGGCCCTCATGGATCGGAACTTGAAGACGCGGAATGTCCGGAGCCCTCGGCCGACGCGGTCTCCGCGATACAGGATCGGCCAGCCGCTATCGACCACGATCGCGAGCGCGACACCGAGCAGCACCGGGATCAGGACGAGGAGCAGCACGAGCGCCGCGGCGACGTCGATCGCGCGTTTCATCGCGATGTAGGCGCGCCCGCGGTCCACGTCCAGCAGGAGACCGGGCGGCGCGGCGATCGCGAGGTACCGGGCGTCGCGTGCTTCCGTGCTCACGACGCGCGCTCCCTTCCGAGTACGAGTCGATACGCGCGCCGCGGCGCGAGCAACGTGCGGGTGAATCGCCGAAGATCGCCGGCCACGACATCCCAGTCGTAGCGGCGCTCCACGAGCTCGCGCCCCGCCTGTCCCACCGACCGCGCGAGATCGGGATCTGTCAGGAGACGGGCGGTCTCGCGCGCGAGCCCGAGCGCGTCGTCGGCGATGAGGATGTCTCGCCCCGCGACCGCATCGATGCCCTCGGCGCCGATGCTTGTGGCGACGACCGGGCGAGCCATCGCCATCGCTTCGAGGATCTTGAGACGCGTGCCCCCGCCGATGCGCAGGGGCGCGATGACGACCGCGGCGCGCGCGAGGTATGCGCGCACGTCGTCGACCACGCCGACAAGCTCGACGCCCGCGCGCGACCGGTCACGCAGAACGCTGGCCGCGCCGCCGACGACGACCAGGCGCGCCGCGGGAACGTTTCGCCGGACGGCGGGCAGCACCTGGTCCGCGTAGAACCGGAGCGCGTCGGCGTTGGGGTAGAAGTCAGCGCCGACGAACACGATCTCCGATCCTGTGGGCGCTGGCCGCGGCACGAACTCGGTCACATCGACGCCGTTCGGGACGACGGCGACCGGAGCGTCGCATCCCGCCGCGATCGCCATGTCACGATCGCGGTCGGACGTGAAGATGCATCCGTCCGCGCGACTCCAGGCGAGGGGCTCTTCGGATCGCAGCTTCAGGTACTCGAGGTGGCTGAACGCGCGTCGCACCAACCCGCGCTCGTGCTGCGACGTGCGAAGCAAGATGTCGTACTCGATGTTGTGTTCGTCGAGGACCACCGGCGCGGACGACGGGAACGTGTATCCGGCCATGTGCGCGAATTCCACGAGGATGAGGTCGAACCGCACCTCGCGCGCGAGCTCATCGATCGCGGCCTGCATGGCAGTCGTGCGGTAGACCAGTCGCGCCACGCTGTCGCCGGAGAACATGGAGCGGAGCTGCAGGAGTCGTTTCGCCACGCCCGTCGCTTTCGATGCGCCGTTCGGGACGGTGACCACGCGCGCCGCGATCTGGCCGGTCGCCTCCACGGCGGCGGCTTCGCCACTCGGGTCCACGAACGAGACGACGCTGACGTCGTGCGCTCGCGAGAGACGAGCGATGAGCTCGTGCATGCGCCGCCGTCCACCGGTGTTCGGCGGAGACGGCAGGTAGGGCGTGACCACGAGCACCTTCATCTGGTCACTCGAATACCGGCCGGTGATCGAGCTGGTAACCGGGTTCGCCGTGCCGCTGGCCGATCGCGCGTGCGGGGACGCCGCCCACGATCTCGAAGGGACGTACGTCTTTCGTCACGACCGCGCCCGCCCCAACGACCGCCCCACGGCCGATCGTGATGCCGGGCAGGATCATCGCCTTCGATCCGATGAAGACGTAGTCGCCGATCGTGACCGGCGCGAGGATCTCGGGGAAGCGCGGGTCGTTGATGTCGTGCTCGTCGGTGACGATCCAGGTTCCAGCGGAGATGCTGACGTTGTCGCCGATCACGAGGCCGCCGCGACCATCGACATGGCAACCGGCGTTGATGACGCTGTGGTCGCCGATGACGATGCCCGGTCGTCCGTCGCGCGGGCGCCCGCGGAACTCCAGCTGAAGGCCCATGAGCAGCGAGCTGTGTCGTCCGATCGCGATGCCGACGACGCGCGTGTACCAGGCGCGACGCAGCGTGTGCGAGGGGATGTGCGCGACGAGCGCGTTCGTCAGATAGCGCACGAGCTGGAGCCGGAGGGTCCTCATGGCGCATCCGCCTCCGCTGGGAGGTGCGCGAGGTACTCGTGATCGACGATGTCGAGCGGGCAGGTGAGCTCGCTGACGGGTTTGAGGATCCGAGCCGGATTCCCGGCGACGATCATCCCCGCGGGAACGTCGTGCGTCACGACGGCACCGGCTCCGACCAGAGCGCGCTCGCCGATCGTGACGAAGGGAAGGATCGTCGCGTTCATCCCGATCTGCGCGCCCGCCTTGATCGTCGGTCCACGCATGCAGAGGTGGGTCGTGCTGCCGGGGTGCGGGTCGTTCGCCAGCGACGCGCCCGGTGCGAGGAAGACGTCGTCCTCGATCGTCGTGAACTGCGAGACGTAGCAATTCGAGTGGATCTTGACCCGATCGCCGATCGTGCAGCCGTAATCGATGACCGAGTTGTTCCAGATCTTGACGCCCGAGCCGATCTGGTTCTCCTCGCGCACGACGACGTTGTGGCCCGTTTCGAATCCATCCCCGATCGTGCTGCCCGCATAGAGCACGGATCCGCTACGCACGATCGAATCGCGGCCGATGCGCAGGATCAGGTGCGCGATCTGCCGAGCGGGGCGCACCGCGAGGTGAGCGCTCTCGTCGATCAAGCAGCCGCGACCAACGAGGACGCCGGGCGGGAACGGCTGGACGAAGGGCGCGCCGTCTTCCCCACGACCGCGCGCTGAGCGCGCGCCACGTCGTGAGGAGTCGATGACCGAACTCTCCCCAGGAGAGACCGATAGCTTTCCCAACCTCGCTCGCTATGAAGCCCTCCGCGGGTTGAGCGAGGTGGGCCGCCGGTATTAAGCCCTCACTCGCTGTGAGGCTGTGAGGGCGACGAACACGGCTTCCGCACGAGTGTTTGCCTACACGAATCTCAACGGCGCCTTTACGCCGTCTCAATCTTTGGCCCCTAGCGTCGGGTCGCGGCCATCTGACGGGTATTGAGGGGGATTGAGGGATGCAGCGGTACGTTTACACGGCCCGGAACTACCTATGGGCGATCGTCGCCGTCGTCGCGGTGCTCGCGGTTTCGGGTTCCGCCGCTGCGTATACCGAGTACAGCGGGACCTTCGAGTCGAGCGCGACGATCTGGGTGCAGCGCAACTCCCAGGAGCTTCTGCAGGTGCACGCGGTAATGACCGACGTGCCGAGCGTCCCCAACTTCCTGACGCCCGGGAGCGAGTACGCCGAGGCGTTCGGCCAGCTCGTCCAGACCCAGGCCTTCCTCATCGAGGTCGTCGACCGGACCTCTCTCAAGGCGGACCTGGCGACAGCGCGAGACCCGCTGACCTACGTCGATGACATCCGGAAGCGCTTCAAGGTGCAGGCGCTCGGGACCAATCTCGTGCGCGTGTCGTTCCGCGCGCCCGCGCCGACCATCGCATTCGAGATGGTCGCCGCCGCGGTGGCAGTCCGCGATGAGCGCGCAGCATCGGCGAGCATCGCGTCGGCAAGCGTGACCTCGACGCTGTATTCGAAGGAATTCGAGCTCGCGCAACAGAAGTCGGCACGCGCGCAGCAGGACCTCGACGAGTTCAACTCGCTGCACGCGGCGCCACTCAACGCCGCTGACAGCTACCGCCAACAGCAGCTTCGGACGTCATCCGATCTGGCGCAGGCGCGCGTGGATGACCTGCGCGCGGCCATCGACCGGGCGGCCATCGTGGCGACGCTGCTGCAGCTCGGTCAGAGCACCGACGTGCAGGTCATCGACGCGCCCCAGGTCCAGCAGCAGCCTTCCGGTGGCCTCCGGCAAGCCGTGCTCGTGTTCGGCGTGATGATGGTGGGCGCGGTCACCCTGGTCGCGCTGCTGATCATCGTCGGCACGCTACTGACGGCCAGCGTGGCCAGCGAAGCGGATCTCGAGCGCCTGGGCGCGCCGATCGTCGCGGCATCGATCCCACAGGTCCGGCGTCGCGGACGCGGGAAGCGCGATCTCCGCGGCGCCCTCGCCGCGCTCACGTTCGACTCCGAACCACCCAAGGCGATGAAGGGAGCGGCGTGATGATCGAGTCGACAGCGATCACGGCGCTCTTCGATGGCGTCGCGGCGCGGGTGCATGCGAGTACGTCGCCGATACGAACCCTTGCCGTCACGAGCACGCTTCACAAAGAAGGAACGACCACGGTCGCGCTGGGAATGGCCCTGTCCCTCGCGGCTTTCGACTCGACGACCGCGGTGCTCCTGGTCGATGCGAACTGGCTGCATCCCTCTCTGACCGAGGACGCCGACCGATCCGCGGGGCCCGGACTCGCCGAATGCCTCCGCGACGGCGTCGCTCTGGAGCGCGCGATCGTTCGCACGGCGCGACGGGGACTCTCCTTCCTTCCCGCCGGTCAGCCCGGGGCAGAGCCGCCGCCGCTCGGCCGGCTCTCCGCCGTTCTCGCGGAGGCCGAGCGGACCTACGCCAAGGTCGTGATCGACCTCTCGCCCGTGATGGTGGCGCCGTCGCTTGTCGTGCCCTGGGCGAACAGCGTCGATCAGTCATATCTGGTGCTGCGGCGCGCGGTGACTCCAGTCGCGCTCATCCGGCGGGCGATGGCCGAGGTCGGGGCGGAGCGACCACCGCAGCTGATCCTCAACCGGACCCGCGATCGGGCCGGCGACTGGGGCGCCTTCCGCGTCGGATGAGTCACGCAGGGCTGGCGATCGTCATCGTCGCGGCCGGTGCCATCATCGGCCTGACGCGCGGCCGCGTTAGCGATGGCCGGGCGCTCGCGATCAGCCTGGTCATCGCCTCCGCCGCCGTGAGCTTCCACGTCCTCGAGATGTTCCTGTGACCATCTCGGCGTACTCCACGGGCGCGTGGCGGAGCGCGGACGCGCTCGCGCGCGCCGCGATGGTGAGACGCGGGCTGGTCATGGCCGGTCTCGGCGCCATCACCGTCGGGTATGCCGCCGCGGTCGTGGCGACGGAGGGCTCTCCGTACTTCGTCCTCCCGTTCGTGGGCGCTCTCGCGGGACTCGTCCTCCTGGTGTGGCCGCGTCTGGGTCTGTACGCGCTGTTCGCGGCCGCACTGCTGCTCGAGGAGTGGGGGATCGCCGGTCTCGAGCCGATCACCGGGCAGCTGCACTTCTTCCAGAACGTCTCCGGCTACTCCCCGATCCCGCTGCGGCTCAGCGCGGCCGACCTGCTCGTGATCCTCACCCTCGTCGCATGGCTGCTGCGGCGCGTCGTTCGCGCGAACGAGCCGGGACGTCTCGGCCCGGTCGGCTGGCCGATCCTCGCGTACGGCGCGTTCTTCGGTGTCGGCCTGGGGGTCGGCATCGCGCGAGGCGGCGATTGGAACCTGAGCGCCGCGCTGGCCGAGCTGCGCGGCCCGCTGTACCTGTGCGTCACGTATCTGCTCACCGTCAATCTCGTTCGCGACCCGCGTCACGTGTCGATCCTGGTGCGGCTGCTCGTGGTCCTCATCGCGGTCAAGGCCGTGCAGGGTGTCTTCAACTACATCGAGATGACGAACGGGCCGATCTGGCTCGAGGCCGTCACCGCGCACGAGGACGTCGTGTTCCTCGACCTGCTTCTCGCCCTGGCGGTCGGCGCATTCGTCCTCGGCCTTCGGTCGCGTTTCGCGACCGCTCTCTACCTGACCACTCCGATCGTGATCGTCACCGATCTGCTCACGCAGAGGCGGGTCGCGTTCATCGCGATGGCCGCGGCATTCGTCGTGCTCGCTGTCCTGCTCGCGTCGGCACAGCCGCGCCGCACGCTCCTGCTGTTCGGCTCCGCGTTCGCGTGCTTCCTCGTCTACGCGGTCATCGCCTGGGACCAACAGGGGTTGTTGGCGCAGCCGATCCGCGCGCTCAAGGGCGCGATCGATCCGACGTCGCTCAACGCTCGCGATCTCTCGTCCAATTGGTGGCGCGAGCTCGAGAACGCGAACATCGCGTACACGCTGAAGCAGGTGCCGCTGACCGGCGTCGGTCTGGGTCAGCAGTATCTCTTCCTGCGAGAGCCTCCGGAGCTCTCGAACTTCGTCTACTGGCGCTACATGACCCACGACGCGGTCCTCTGGGTCTGGCTGAAGGCGGGCATCGCCGGGTTCGTCGCGTTCTGGGCACTCGTCTCCCAGAGCGCCATCGTCGCCGCGTCGCTGTTCAAGCGTCTTGCGACGACCGAGATGAAGCTGCTCGCCCTCGTGCCGGTGCTCCTCATCACGATCCAGGTCGTCTTCTCGTCGGTGGATCTCGGCCTGACGTACAGCCGGAACATGATCGTGCTCGGCGTGACGCTGGGCCTGACCGCCTATCTGCGGGATCAGGTGCGGACGAGCCCCGCGGCAGTTCGATGAACAGCGTCCGCGTCCTCCTGAAGAACATCGCGATCGTGTCCAGTGGCCAGGCGGTCACGTGGATCGCGACCTTCCTGTTCGTGCTCGCGCAGGCGCGCCTCCTCGGTCCGGCGCGGTTCGGCGAGCTGTCGCTCGCGCTCAGCTACTCCGCGTTCTTCGCGATCGTCATCGACTTCGGCGTCGCGACGCATGTCACGCGCGCGGTGGCTCAGAAGGGCGCCGGCGCGGCCACCGTGCTCTGGCCGGCGCTGGCGGTGCGCGCCGGCCTCTGGCTCGTCGCGCTCCCGACCGCCTGGGCGCTCACCGTCGTGCTCGGCTACGAGGCCGAGCTCCAGGCGACGATCCTCGTCCTCGTCGATTCGCTTCTCTTCGTGGGGGTCGCCGGCGCGCTGGCCGCGTTCCTCCAGGGCAACGAGCATTTCCTGATCCCCACGATCGCGAACGCGCTGCAGCGGGTCGCCGCGGCGGTGTTCGGGATCGCGGTCCTGCAGGCGGGCTTCGGCGTCGTGTCCGTCGCCGTCGTGTACGCGCTGTCGGCCGCGCTCGCGGTCTGCCTGCTGGTCCTCGCGCTCCGGGGATCGGGCGTCCTGCGGCCGCGGATCGATATCGCCGCGACCACCGCGCTCTTTGGGTCAGTGATCCCGATCGGCCTCTACTGGATCGTGGGGACGTTCTACTTCAACGCCGATATGGCGCTCGTCGAACGCATGACCCCGCGTGAGAGCCTCGGTCACTACGCCGCCGCGTATCGCCTCTTCAGCGCCGCGTCCATCGTGCCGGCGATCGTCTGCGGAACGGTCCTCTACCCGATGTACTCGCGCCTCTCCGATGTCTCGGTCGCGGCGCTCCGGCCGGCGGTCGAGAAGACGCTCCTGTATCTGCTGCTGGCCGGCATGCTCGCGTTCGTCCTTCTCACCGCCCTCGCGCCATCGATCATCGGCGTGCTGTATCCGCTTCCCGCGTACGCGCCCGCGGCGAGCGCACTGCGCCTCCTGGCGCCGGGGCTGCTGTTCCTCTACGTGAACTCGGTGCTGGGCGCGGCGCTCTTCGCGCTGCACCTCGAGCGACGGCTGCTGGTGATCGCGTCGCTCGCCGCGGTCCTCAACTTCGCGGCGAACATCATCGCCATCCCGATCCTCGGTATCGAGGGCGCGGCGGCGATCACCTCGGTGACGGAGCTCTTCCTGCTCGGCGCGCTCGTCGTCGCGGCGCCCCCCGGTCTCATCAACCTGACCGGCGGACGCATGGCGCGCACGCTCGCCGCCGGCGCCATCGCCGGTCTCGCCCTCCTGCCCTTCGCCGATGCGCCGCTCGTCCTGAGTGCTCCACTGGGGATCCTGGTCTTCGGTCTCGGATGCGTGCTGCTGCAGGCGCTGCCCATCGACGACCTCCGGCTCGCGGCGACGCTCGTCCCGCCGCGCCGGCGCACCCGTGTACCGGAAGGCGGACCGACGCGTCGGGCGCCGCGGATCTGTGTCATCCGGCAGCTCTACTACGACAACGATCCGCTGCTGCGCCGCGAGGTCGACGCGCTTCTGGGTGACGGCTTCGAGGTGGACGTGCTCTGCATGCGCCGGAGCGGCGAGGCGCGCTTCGAACGCACCGGAGCGCTCACCATCCGTCGCCTGCCGCTGAGCCACGTACGCGGTGGTATGCGCCGCTACCTCTACGAGTACGGCGCCTTCCTCGTCCTCGCCGGCGCGTACCTGAGCGCCCTGCATATCCGCCGGCCCTATGACCTCGTGCAGGTGAACACGCCGCCCGACTCGCTCGTCTTCGCGGCGATCGTGCCGAAGCTGACCGGCACGCCGGTGCTCCTGCATCTCGCCGAGGCGATGCCGGAATTCTTCTCATCGAAGTTCAAGACCTCGCTCACGCACCCCGCGGTGCGGATGCTCGGATCAGTCGAGCGGCTCAGCGTCGCGTTCGCCTCGCAGGCGATCACCTGCACCGAGCAGATGCGCGAAGCCTTTGTGCGGCGTGGGTCGGACGAAGGCCGCATCGACGTGGTCCTCAACGCGTCGGACGAGAAGGTCTTCGATCCCGAGCGCTTCACCGTGCCGCCGCGGTCAGACGGCAAATTCGTGCTGATCTGCCACGGCACCATGGAGGAGCGCTACGGGCTCGACACGCTCATCGAGGCGGTCGCGCTCCTGCGCGACGAGATCCCCGCGCTCGCGGTGCAGCTGATCGGTGGCGGCACGTACCGCCCATACCTCGAGCGACTGGCGGCCCTGCGGCAGGTCGACGACCGGGTCTCGTTCAGCATGGGCTGGGTCTCGCTCGAGGATCTCGTGCGCGCCATCGCGGCAGCGGACGCCGGTGTCGTCGCGATGAAACGCGACGCCTTCCGCGACATCACGCACTGCAACAAGATGTTCGACTTCGTCACCATGCGGAAGCCGGCTTTGGTATCGCGTACGAGCGCGGTGCAGGCGTACTTCGGCGACGACAGCTTCGAGATGTTCGACTCGGGCGATCCGGCCGACCTCGCGCGCGGTATCCGAAGCCTGTATCACGATCCCGAGCGGCGCGCGCAGCTCGTCGCGCGAGCGGCGGCGCGGAACGAGCGTTACCGCTGGCCGCGTCAGCGAGTGCAGTACCTGCGGACCATTCGCCTCGCCCTCCAACGCAGCGCGCGTCCGACGGAAGGCATCCTCCGGAGTGTCGAGTGAACGCGCTGGCAACGAGCCGCGAGCCTGGACTGCAGGGCGACCTCGAACGGCTCGCGCGGCTGCGGATCTTCTTCGCGCACCGTTCCGTCGGCGCGGATCTGTTGGATGGTGTGCGCGCTATCGCCGCGAACGAGGGCGACGAGACCCTTCGTGTGCTCGAGACGGGGGACTATCTACCGCAGCGCGCGTTCGGGCACGCCCTGCTCTCCGCGAACGGCGATCCCGCTCGCAAGCTGCGGCATTTCGAGGGCCTGCTCCGTGGCGGCATCGGGCCGTCCGCGGACATCGTGATGCTCAAGTTCTGCTACTCGGACATCACCGCACGGACGGACGCCGCGTGGCTGTTCCGGTCGTACGACCGAACGATCCGTGGCCTGCGGGAGGCATATCGGCGCGCGACGTTCGTGCACGTCACCGCACCGCTGACCGTGGTCCCGGCCGGCGCCCGCGCGGCGGTGAGCGGACTCCTCCGGCGCGTCCCCGAGGCTCTCGCCGATAACGAGCGTCGCGAGGAGTTCAACGGTCTCATGCGTCGGGCGTACGCGGGGAGGGAGCCGCTGTTCGACCTCGCGAGTGCCGAATCGATGGCGCCGGACGGTGCCCGCGAGCTGCACCTCCTCCACGGACGGCCGATCGCCGCGCTCGTGCCCGGCTATACGACAGACGGTGGACACCTGACCGCGCCAGCGCGCATGAGGATCGCGCGGGAGCTGATCGGCGTGCTCGCACCCCTC
>Ga0209157_1002794_pt1 | contig 13721 bp, 13 predicted proteins | sample GraSoiAngelo_135_FD_185892 | JGI IMG/M metagenome (GOLD analysis project Ga0209157, IMG submission 185892) | Grasslands soil microbial communities from the Angelo Coastal Reserve, California, USA - 14_0929_05_40cm (SPAdes) (version 2) | ecosystem: Environmental > Terrestrial > Soil > Grasslands ... | reverse complement strand
ACGATCGACAACCCGACCGGCAGGCCGTCCACGCTGGCGCCGGGCACGCTCACCTGCGGCACGCCGGTGAGCCCGCCGTGCGCGGCAATCTCCAGGATGCGCGCGCGTACCGGCTCCAGCGCCGGCAGCGGCTGGCCCTTGAGCGGCGCCGGGAACGGCGTCGTCGGCATGCAGAGGATCGTCCCCGGCGGCAGCAGCCACGTCATCCGCGCGCGCGCCTCGCTGCGCACCAGCGCGGCCCATTCACGCTCACTCTCGGGGATCGCGGCGGCGCGCGCCAGGTTGCGCGCCACGCTGTACTGCAGCCGCGGGTTGTCGCGCTCGAGCCACGGCTTGAAGGTCTGCCACGCCTCCCACGGCTGCAGCGTCCGCTGCGCCCGCGCCCACGCCGTGAGACCGGACGGCGCGAGCAGGTCGTCGCGGACGTCCTTCATCAGGGCGGCGAGCGCGCGCACCATCGGCTGCAGGGCCGCCGCGGTCTCGGCATCGGCTAAGCCGAACGCGTCGACGGCGACGACGAGGTGCGTGGGGAGCGTCGCCGGTATCGGCTCGCCCAGCATCACTTCCGAGACACGCGCGAAGGTCGTCGCGTCGCGCGCGAACCAGCCGGTGGTGTCGGAGCTCGGCGCCTGCGACAGCATTCCCGTGAGATCGAGCCGCCCGTGGGTGGGGCGGATGCCGTAGAGCCCGCAGAAGCTCGCCGGCACGCGCACCGAGCCGCCGGTGTCGGTGCCGAGCGCGGTGTCGCAGAGGCCTTGCGCGACGGCCGAGGCCGAGCCGGAGGACGAGCCGCCGGGTACGCGGTCGGGCGCCGTCGGGTTGAGCGGCGTGCCGTCGAACGGGTTCTCGCCGAGGATGCCGAGCGACACCTCGTCGGTGATCGTCTTGCCGATCAGCGTGGCGCCGGCGTCCAGCAGCCGCTGCACGGCCCAGGCGTGGCGCGTGGGCACCGGATTCTGCCGGGCCCAGTCCGGATTGCCGCCGCCCGTCGGGTGGCCCGCGACGTCGAAGAGGTCCTTGGCGGCGAACGTCAGGCCGGCCAGCGGACCGTTCGGCGCCCCGGGAACGCGCACGCTCGGACCGGCGACGAAGGGGCTGGTCACGGCGGGATTCTACGCGATCGAGCCCGACTCCTTGCTTTGCCTTGCCGAACGGCCTCGCCTTCTCGCCCGACGAGTCGGTGCTGTACATCGACGACTCGGCCCACAAGCACATCCGGGCGTTCGCTCTGCGCCCCGGCCGCGGCGGCGGCGATCGACCACGCGGGGGCCGGCCCCGTTGAGGAAGCCCAGCTCCCAGATCGGCGCGAATACGGCCTTGTCGTGCACGAGCTGCTGGAGCTTGATGAGCGTCGCCTCACGGCGCCTGGGGTCCCGCTCGACCGCCTGCTCGCGGAAGAGGCCCTCGATGTCGGGATAGCTGCCGTAGGTATAGAGACCCTCGGCGCTCACGAAGGCTTCGATCCGAGTCGCCGCATTGCCGGCCGCACCGCTGCCGCTCTGGACGAGGTTGTGGAGCTTCTTTTCCCTGTACTGGGTGAAGAACGCCGCCCGCTCGAGCGGGCGCACCTTGGCGATGATCCCGACCGCGCCCAGGTAGTTCACGATGGCCTCGCCCACCGACGCGTAGGAGCTGTCGACCGTATAGTCACCGGCGTTGAAGCCGTTGGGGTAGCCGGCCTCGGCGAGCAGCTTCTTCGCCTTCGCGGGATCGTGCGACCAGAGCGGCGGTTGCCAGGCGAACTCGAAGATGTGCGGAACGATGCTCGCGGTGATCCGCGAGAAGCCGAGCGTCTCCGCCTGGTTGAGGGCGTTTCGGTCCAAGGTGTGGTTCGCCGCCTGACGCACACGCCGGTCGGCCCATGGCGACTTCGGGTCCCACTGGTCCACGAAGTTTACCCACTGCACGCCGTGGGGAATAGTCGGCTTCAGCGTCAGCCCGGGTGTCCGCTGGAGCTCCTCGGCGAGAGCGCCACGGATGGAATAGGCAATGTCCGCCTCTCCGCGCTTCAGCATCGCCAGACGCGTGGACTCCTCGGGCACCGACTTGAAGACCAGCCGCTTCACCGACGGCGCCTTGCGCCAATACCCGTCGAAGGCCTCCATCACCAGCTCGACGCCGGGAGTGAACGAGACGAACCGGTACGGCCCGGCCCCCACTGGAGCCTTCTTGAACCCCTCGTCGCCCACACTCTCGACGTACTTCTTGGGCACGATCCAGCCCGCGCCAGTGGCCGGTGAGGCGTAGAACGTCAAGAAGTCCGGCCACGGCTCTTTGAGGACGAACCGCACCCGGAGGGGGTCTACAACCTGCACCGCTCGAACCTTGTCCTTGAGAATCTTGTTGGCAGCGCCGCGGTAGCGGTCGAACGAGAATTTGACATCGTCAGCGGTCATCGTCTCGCCGTTGTGGAACTTGACGCCACTACGCAGGACGAACTCGTACGTGAGGCCGTCCGGCGAAGCCTTCCAGCTCTCAGCCAGGCTCGACGCCATGGTCTTGCCCGGCATGGGCTTGGCGACCGCGTCGTGGAGGGCGTAGAGCATCATGAACGGCGTGACGATCCCGGGCGTTTCCGCAGGGTCGAACCAGGTCGGGGCGAGTGAGATGTGGACCGCCCAGGTCAGCTGCCCCTCGGCAGCGAGGGCGGGTGTGGCGGCGGCGGCGACTAGAAGCAATATGAGGAGTACCGCTGCGGATAGGTGTTTCATGGCGTCGTCCTCCTTCGGCCTGGGACCCCTGCTCGAGATCGGACGTTGGAATGTGAGGCGACTCTGCCTGCGACCACTACCGCTGTCAAGTCATCGCTACCGCCAAGCGCTGAGCAGGCGTTCGGCCAAGTCCTTCACTGTGGTGTCGACTCGAGTTCTTCATCAGCCGTCGACTCGGTCGACGCGCCCATACATCCCGCGCGGCGGCGCAGGTCTCACGTGTCCTGGAGCCGTGGAAGGATACGAAAGGCTCCCCGGGCGCTACGGGTTGTGGAAAATGCGCTCTAACTACTCGAGCAAAGTAATGGTGGGGATAGTTAGCCGGAGTCTAGCCGAGATGAACTATGGGCGGTGGGCCGACCTCATGGACTAGCAGTCACAGCACCCTACCCATTTCGTCAATCCACACATTCGGCGTCCCGAAAGCATGCAATTCGCTGAGGGCCTGCGACGGCCTCTCTCTTGCTTCGAGGTCCTGCTGGCCACATGCAGATTGTTTCAGGACGCCTATTCGTTAGAACCCAAAGAGGAGGTCCCGTCATGTCACGGACGCTCACCGGCCTCTCGCTGCTGCTGATCCTGCTTCTACCTTGTACAGGCTCGACTCTGGCGCAAGCAGAGGCAGGGACCTGGAGCTCGGCCGGCAGCATGCACGACCCCAGGGAGGGCCACACGGCGACCTTGCTCTCAAACGGGAAGCTGCTGATCGCCGGAGGTTCGGCAGGCGAGAACGGTAACAGCCTAGGGTTGGCGTCAGCCGAGCTGTACGACCCGGCCACGGGGGCCTGGACCCTTACCGGCAGCATGACCACCGCCCGGGTAGGTCACACGGCAACCTTGCTTCCCAGCGGCGAGGTGCTCGTGACTGGGGGCATTGATGTTGATCAACAGATCCCGTTGGAGTCAGCCGAGCTGTACGACCCGACGACGGGGAGTTGGACTGCCACTGGCAGCCTGAACATCGCGAGGCAGTTGCATACGGCAACGTTGCTCCCCGGCGGAAAGATACTCGTGGCTCCTTCGGCGACCCTTCCGCCGAGCTGTACGACCCGGCGACGGGGACCTGGACCCTCACCGGCAGCGTGACGATTGCTCGGGTCGAACACACGGCAACGCTGCTCGCCAGCGGAAAGGTCCTGGTTGTGGGCGGTACCAGCTCTGGGGGTTCGGTGGCATCAGCGGAACTTTACGACCCGGGGACAGGAACATGGGCTCTCGCCGACAGCAACATCACCGCCCGGGCAACTCATACGGCGACGTTGCTCGCCGGCGGGGAGGTGTTCGTGGCGGGGGGCCTCAGTCCCTCTCGCGACAGCGCGCTGTCTTCGGCAGAACTGTACGAACCGGCGAACGGTTGGCGCCTCACGGGCAGCATGGTCGACGCACGGTTTTACCACACGGCGACCTTGCTCCCCAGCGGGGAGGTGCTGGTTGCAGGAGGCACGAACAACGCCGTGGACTTCGCGTCGGCCGAGTTGTACAACCCGGCCACCGGAACCTGGCAATCAACGGCGCCTATGCTGTCCGTCCGATGGCTCCACACGGCATCCTTGCTCCCTGATGGCCGAGTGCTGGTGACGGGAGGCATGGAAGGCGGCTCCCCACTGGCGTCGGCCGAACTGTACACGGGTTGGGCCGCATTGTTCCTTCATGGCTCCGCGAGTAATGCCAACCCTAATACGCTCTACCTGGACGACATCGCGCCAACCGCTGCGACCGCCAAGTACAAGGACTCGGCGGGCGTGCATTTTGCCGCCGGAAACCCATGGGTGACGATCGGGACGTGGGCGGCCCAGCCAGCCCTCACTGCCGGGCTCCTGCCCACCTTGAGCGGTCTCCACGCGTGGGTTGGTCTAAAGAATAGCGACGACATTGGAACCAAGTTCGACCTGCGCGCCGAGTTGTCCAAGAACGGGATCCCGGTCGCCTCAGGAGCGGCTCGGTGCCTCACGGACATCACGCGTAATGCCGCGCTGGCGAAAGAGGTCACGGTGCTCCTCGATCCCTTCCAATCTGTAGAGTTCAATGGAACGACGGATACCTTGAGCCTCAAGCTCCTTACCAGGATCGGGACCAATCCTGACGATACGAAGTGCATCGGTTCGGGCGGTAGCCACAACAATGCGGCCGGGCTCCGCCTATACTTTGACGGCGTGAGCAATTCTTCACAGTTCGGCGCCGTGACGCCCTGACGGAGGCTCGCCCCGAGAGCATGGCCGGATTGCTCTTGGGGGGCGAACGAAAACTCACACGGGGGGCTGCCTGGCCCCCCGCCGCTCCAACATCTGTGACCTCCCGACGAGATCCCTCTCTCCGCGAACCACTTTCAAATTCACATCGGGCGAGGGATTTGGTCTCCCTCTTTCTCCATTGGGGAGGTGATGAGGTGGGTCCCCGCTCCCCTGGCCTACGCGACCTGGCAGGTCGCCAGGTCAGACATTCCCGGAAGCTACGACGCGCTCCTATACGCTCCGAGTTTGGGAAAATGCGCTATAACTACTCGAGAGAAGTAATGGTGGATGGTAAGGGATTCGTAGAGCGAGACCTCAAATTTCTTGAGAATTTGCGGGATGCGATCGTGCAAAACGCTGCAAAACGCGGTAGGCCGCGTCCCGCTGCGTCCCACCCGCAGCACCACCAGCCTAAAGCGCCAGAGACATGATCACGGATGACTTCTGCGCAGCAACTGCTCAGGCTCGCCTACGTCGAAGCAGCGACCCCCGTACACGCGATGGTAACCCGAGCGGAACAAACCATGCCGCCGGGTAGAGGTAATCCTCACCGCTCTCATCAACGACCCGAAGGTCACCCTGGCGCATAGCTTCTCCATCAGACACGACGCGATAGATCTTGTGCAGCTCGAGCGAGGCCGGATACTCACTGTTCTTGATGCACACCGCAAACTTCGGCGCCAGGCGCCGGTGCCTTCTCGCAGCTCTAGTCGAGGTAACGCTTACGCTTGATTTCTTTTCGTCCAATGCCATGCGCCTCATACCAGTGCAACTCCGCCTTTCGAATCGCTCCACCGCGGACCCGGATTCGCGCCATACCCTTGAGCTTGCGCCATCGCCCTCTGCCGTACATTTTCTGAAGCCGCGACAACTCCCGAATGCGCCTGCCGACCGCGATCGTCTCGACCTGTGCGACGTCGTCGACGATCTCGAAGTGCATTCTGGTGCATTATCGCAGTACTTCGGGGGCGGCGGAAGACGGAGCATAGACGGGACAAAGGTTGGACGAACGCGAGTTCCTGTCGCCATACGGCGTCCGGGCGCTCTCGTGGTACCACCGTGATCACCCGACTGGTAGCCAAGCTCCTTCAGGCCACGCACAAGTCATTGACATCGTAGATGGGGACTGTTGGTACGGTTCCTGCGTGCGGGCCCAATCAACGAGGCGCCCGAGTCTCAGAGCGAAGACGAGGAGGAAGCGGGTATGGAACTCGAAACTCTAGTGGGCTACCTGATGGCGCTCGCTCTGCCCCTCTGGCTCCTGGTAGAGTTCGTCACGTACGCGTGGAGATCGGAGCCGCCCGAGAAGCCTCTCGTCGACTCGGATCGCCTCCCCGGCTCGCCCGTCACCAGAGCGTCCTCGACAGCCCCTCCCGGTCGGGCGATGGATCCGGCGCGCCCGCGCAAAGCCGCATAGCGAATCCTGACGTCGACCTCTCCCACCGGTTCATTTCTCTCGCAGTAACTCGAGAACTTTGCGTCGCCCCTACGTTCGCCGCGTCACGCGTGTTCCTCACCTCGGACAGCACTGGCGAGAAAACATCTTCGAGGGCACGGTGGTGCCGGGTCCGCGGTCGTCGTGCCCTCCACGAGCAACCGTGGCATGCTGCTGGCCATGCCATTCTCTGCCGCGCGCTGCGCCGCGCGCTCTCGAGTAACCCATTTCATGTTCGGTCTCCTATCGCAAAAAGAGGATGATCACACATGGCGGCGGTCGTCACCGCCCCAGACGTTCGCGCAGCGAAGAGTTCTGATCCCGGGCACCTCACAGATGCGGTCCCGGAGAAGGCCGAAGACGGAGCCGCCCAGCATCGCCTTCAAGAGCGCGACGCGCCACACCAGCAGCGTAAGAATCATCACGATCAATACCGCGATTGCGAGCGGGTCCGGCGCGGCGTGAGGGATCATGCGCACCAGCGCGATCGCCGTCACCCCGATGACGCCGGGCACGAGCCCCTGCATGACCGCGCGCGCCCACGTGAGGTTCCTGATGCGATCGAGCGCGGGAAGAAGGCCCAGCATCAGGACGAACGAGGGCAGGAAGCTGGCCGTCGCGGCCACGATCGCGCCGCCGATGCCGAGGAGCTTGTATCCGACGTACGCGGCGAGCATCAACACTAGATCCGGTGTCAGCTGACCCAGTGGGAGCCTGTCGACGACTCCCGAGGCGTTAACCAGTGAAGTCGATCGACGACGTGCTCTTGCATGACCGCGATCATCGCCAGGCCGCCGCCGAACGTGAGCGCGCTGATCGCCCTGAGAACGTTTCACGGGCCGCGCTTCGACGACGCGGGAAGCGTCGGCGCGGTCGCGAAACTCACGGGCAGAGGACCGGCACTCAGGTGGACATCAACAGTTCCGCGTCGGCCAGGTCTAGCCAGCCCCTCATGCCCATCTCGCGGTACATCGTCCTGGCGGTGGTCAGATGCTGTCGGGCTTCCTCGGGCCGAGGTGCCGCCCGCAACAGCTTGCCAAGATGGAAGTGGCAGTGCGCGGCGAGCGGTCGCATGTCGAGCTCGTCGGCCAAGGCCAACGCTTTGCGGTAGTCCGCCTCTGCCCTTTCGACATCGCGCCGATCACCCCGCGAAGCGACTTCGCCGAGCAGGCGGAGACTCCAGGCCTCGTGGCCTCGCTCCTGATGGCGCTGTGCCAAGGTCAGGGCCTCCAGTCCATAGCGCGACGCATCGTCGAAGCGCCCCTCGATCAGGCAGGCTTCGCCGAGCCACGCCAGTTGCATCGCGCGACCCATACCCATCGCGCTCATGGTCGTCGCCGACCGCACGACTTCCTCGAGAAGGCTCCGGCCCTCTTGCGGGCGCCCAGAAAGTGCCAACGCGTATCCGAGACGCCCGAGCACGGCCCAGGGCTGAAGCTTCCAGGTGTCGACAACAGCTCGCGCCCGCTCAAGGACTTCGATGGCTGCATCGTACTCACCCCGGGCGAGCGAAACAGCGCCCAGGCCTGTCAGAGCTTCACTGAGCGTAAACGGATGATCAGCGCCCTCCGCGATTCTGAGCGCCTGCAAGGCTTGTGATCGCGCGTCACCGAATCGCCCGAGGCTCGTCAAGGTCAGCGCGACCCAAGTCAGCGACCACGGTCGGAAGAGTGGCGACATGCCGGCGACGCCCTCGGCGGAGTCCTCTGCGCACCGCGACAGCAAGTCGAGAGCGCGACCATAGTTGCCGATGGCGAAGTGGGCCTGGCCCGTGCGGTACTGAGCCTCGATCTCGAGCTCTCGGTCACCGCTCTCGGCGGCGATCGCAAGCGCGCGATTCCCGACCTCGATCGCTTGATGGTGCTCACCGGCAACATTTCTCAGGCGCGCGCAGATATCCGCGAGGACCCGCCCCAGACGCGAGCGATCACCGAGCCGAGTCGCCAGAATTTCCGCTTCGCGCATGACCGTAAGGACGTCGTCGTAGCGCCCGAGAGGTATGAGTGCAACGCGCAGGTCGAGGCGTGTGTCGATAGCCTGCGCGAGTGTTTCGGGTGTTTCCGGTAGCCGCTCGAGCGCACGAAGCGCTTGATGGAATAGCTCCGCCGCCGATCCGTACGAAGATCGAGCCGTTGTCCGTCGTGCAGCCTGCCGAAGATATCTGGCCGCCTTGTCCCACGCCTCGGCGCCGACAGCGTGACGAGCTAGACTCTCAGCCTCGTCGCCGGGTTGGTTCGGCTGCCGGCGCTCCAGCGCTTCCAGAACTCGTCGGTGCAGCGCCCGGCGTCGCTCGTGCAGGAGGCTCGCGTAAGCGACCTCGTGCGTGAGCGCATGTTTGAACGTGTACTCGAGCTCTGGGAACAGGCGGGCCTCATAGAGGAATTCAGCGGCTTGGAGAGATGCGAGGTCTCGGCGGAGATCACCCCCCCAGTTCTCGAGGGTCTGAAGCAGGACAACCGGTACGTCCTTCCCGACCACGGCGGCCGCCTGCAACAAACGCTTTGCTTCGGGCGAGAGTCGATCGATCCGCCCGGTCAGCAGCGACTGCACCGTTGCCGGCACTCGGATCGCCGGGACATCCGTCATCAGGCGGTACGCGCCGCGTTCGCCGGCGAGGGCTCCCGTCTCCACCAAGGTCCGCACGGCCTCTTCCAGGAAAAACGGGTTGCCCTCGGTCTGATCGATCAGCAAACGCTTGAGCGGTGCAAGCTCGGCACCGTCACCCATCAGAGCCTGTAAGAGCTCCTCGGCGCTCTCCGGGGGCAGCGGGTCGATCCTGAGCTGACGATAGTAAGTCTTACCAGTCCAGGCGTGACCGTACTCGGGTCGGTAGTTGACGAGCAGCAGCACTGGCGCTCCCGGCAAGCTCTCCACGAGGCTGTCCAGCAACGCTTGCGTCTCCGGGTCGATCCAGTGAAGGTCCTCCAACACGACGATGAGCGGCTGGACTTGGCTCTCGCGGCACAGCAGGCGCTTGATCGCATCAAGGGTGAGCTGGCGGCGTTGTGGCGGCTCCAGGTCCCACAGGCGATCCCCCTCAGGCAAGGCATCGAGAAGCCAGAGAACCGGAGGAAGCAGATTCTTGAGTGCTTCATCGAGGGTCAGCACATGTCCAGTGGCCTTGGAGCGAATCGAGCGGACGTCGTCACGCTCGTCGATGCGGAACAGAGCTTTCAGAAGATCAATGACGGGCAGATAGGCGGTTGCTCGGCCATAGGAAGCGGCGCTGGCTTGGAGGATTCGACAACCAACGGCACGGTGGGAGTGGGTCAGTTCATGAAACAGGCGCGACTTGCCCACGCCCGGTTCGCCCATAACGGCCACGACTTCGCCACGGCCCCGTCGCGCCCCTTCTAATGCGGTCTGAAGCTGCTCCATCTCGGCGTCGCGGCCAACGAAGCGGCTCAAACCTCGAAGGGCGGAAGCCTGAAAGCGAGTCCGGGCCAGGCCCGCGCCGATCAACTCGAAGACTTCGATCGGCGTGTCCAGACCATGAACCGGTACGGGGCCCAGCGGCTGGACCTGTACGAAGCTCTCGACCAGACGGAGAGTCTGGGCAGTCATCCAGACGGTCCCCGGCGACGCGAGTTGCTCCATCCGCGCTGCCAGATGGGTGGTCTGACCGACCGCCGAGTAGTCGAGGCGGAGGTCCGATCGGATCGAGCGGACCACCACTTCTCCAGAGTTCAGTCCCACTCGAATCCGAACTGTAATGCCGTGGGTGCGGAACGCCTGATCGGCGTAAGCCTTCACGAGCTCCTGCATCTGCAAGGCCGCATAGCAGGCGCGGACCGCATGATCTTCGTGGGCGACGGGCGCACCGAATAGCGCCATGATCCCGTCGCCCATCACCTGGTTGACGGTGCCCTCGTAGCGGTGCACCGATTCCATCATGCGCTCGAGAACCGGATCCAGAAGCTTGCGTGCCTCTTCAGGATCGCGGTCGGCCAAGAGCTCCATCGAGCCTTTCAAGTCTGCGAACAGCACAGTGACCTGCTTGCGCTCGCCTTCGAGCGCGCTTCGCGACCCAAGAATCTTCTCGGCGAGGTACTGCGGCATGTAGGCCTGAGGAGAGAGGAATTTCGGCTCTTCCGGCGCCGCGGTCAGAGCTCGGCCGCACCCGCCGCAGAACTTCTCGTTGCCCTGGTTGGCGAAACCGCAGAACGGGCACGTCGCGGCGAGTGATAGACCGCACTCACCGCAGAAACGCCGGCCCTCAAGATTTTCGGCGTGACACCTCGCGCATTGCATGCCAGCGGCTCCTTACGTGGTCGCCGGCTTCCAGGTGTCGGCGGTCCAGCGGTGGACAAGCTCCTCTACCACTGGCCGGGGCCGGGATGGGACGCCGCCCGCATCGGTACCCACGTAGATGAATCCAATGATCAGATCGTCCGGGCCTATTCCCAAGGCGCCTTTCACCATTTCGTCGTAGGCCGCCTCACCAGTTCGCCACATCGCACCGAGCTCTTGGGCAAACGCCGCAAGCATAAGGCCGTGAGCCGCGCAGCCGGCGGAAACAATCTGCTCGACGACCGGTATCTTCGCCGACCGATCGCATCGCGTCGCGACCACGATGATGAGCGGCGCGCGAAGCGCCTTCTCGCGTTCTCGGGCCAGGGCCTGGTCGCCGGCAAGAGGGTCCCGTCGCGCCAAGCTCGCGGCAAGGATCTCGCCGAATGACAGGCGCGCGGCTCCTTCGATCAAGATCAGCCGCCAGGGCCGGAGCCGCCCGTGGTCCGGTGCGCGGCTCGCCGCCTCGAGCGTGGCATCGACCGCCTCCACGGACGTCGACGGCCCGTCGAGCTTCAACGCGGAGTATCGGGTCCGAAGAAGCTTCATGGCCTCCATCGTGTATTCTCCTCCGGTCCTCGACGGCTTCCGTCACTAGCGTTCGGGCGGGGCCGATGCGGTGAGCCGCTATGTGATAACGGCTCACCGCACTGCCATACGCTAGCCGGCATCTGGCCGCAGCGCACGGGATCCGCCAGTCGCGTACCAGGCGGAGATACCGCCGCGGATGTAGCGCGCATCGAAGCCACGCTCTCGAAGTGTCTTGGTCACGCTGCAACCGACGTGAAATCCGTAGGCGCAGTAGACCGCAACAGGTCGGTCGACCGCGAGCTCGCCGATCCATTCGTCCACCCGGTCCGGATCACGCCAGATCGCCCCCTCCATGAGATCGACGGTGCGCGAGATGTGATGCCTCGGCCTGGCGTCAAGCACCTGCACGGGCTCGCCCTTCGCAAGCTGAGCGGCGAGCTCTTCCACGGAGAGCGACGGCAAGGACTTGTCAGACGGGTCTTCCAGTGGCAACGAGCGATCCGCCCGAACGGCGTCCATCCGATGGATCACGGCCGCCCACTCGATATTTCGCATGAACGCGTCGATGTACGCGGTCGCGTTCGCGCCGAAGTCCATGTGATAGGCGTGCTCGTACATGTCCAGCACGAGCACCGGCGCCGCGTCGACAGCGGCCTGCGTGTGATTCGTCGCCACCTGGTTCCAGAACCGCCTCTGCCGGCGGGAATACGTCAGCAAGACCCAGCCCGACCCACCGGCGAGTGACCGGGCGGTACCGACGAATTCCCGGCGCCACGCGGCGACACTTCCAAAGTGCTCCTCGAGGATGGTGCGCGCCTGGTCCGGGACCTTGTTGCCTTCGCCTCCGAGATTTCCGAAATAAAGCTCGTGGAGCGTGACCGAGCCTATCGCGATGAGCTCTTCACGCTTTAGCGCACGGAGCCGATAACCAGGCGCCCCGGCATCGAGAGCCGCGAGATCCGCGCGAACCGCATTGAGCGTGCGCACCGCTCCGCCGTAGTTGTTCTCGTAGTGACTCACCAGCATTCGCTCCGAGATTCCGTTGAGTGTCCATGGGCGTACCGCGATCGGCGTGATCTCCTGCTGCATGGTCGTTCTCCCTTCTCTCCTTGGTTTGTTGCTCGCCATCTCTCGTGGTCTTCACGCGCGGGCCGTCGCCTTGGCTCGGCCGATCTCGTCCGCGCTGTAACGAAGCGCTCGGAAGACCAGGTTGCCCTGCGTGGTCGGCTCGCCGGCAAAAAAAGGCCTACCGAAAAATGGATTCACGTACTCCCAGACGATCTCTCCTTCCGCGGTGACTTCGAAGAAGCGGCCGAACGAAGACTCGCAGACGAGCGTGTTACCGTTCGGCAGGCGCTGCGCGTTGCCCATGCGTGGCGAGAAGAAGTTCCACGCCGGTCGGTCCTGGTACTTCCACGCGATCTTGTTCGACGCTGGATCGACCTCGATCACCCGCGAAAACGGCATCGAGTCATCCAGGCGATGGGCGCCGTTGTCGAAGATCAGGATGTTGCCGTTCCCCAACAGGGTCGGCGCATGCTGGCCGGCGACGGTTGGAGAGCTTAGCTTCCAGACGATCTTGCCTGTCTTGCGGGAGATGCGGAGCACGGTCGAGGTGGGTCGATAGCTCGTGAGGACGTCGCCATCAGGGAGCTCGAGGACACTGTTGCCCTGAGCCCACAAGGTCCGAGGCGCCTGGATCTCGGTGATGCCGTCTTCGACGGGATCGAGATGCTCCCAGGTACGCCATTCCCAGACCGTCTTCCCTGCAGGCGTCACCTCGGCCAGGTAGTCGGAGTACATCTTGCCGGTGTCAGCCCCCGACCGGGGAGCGTACTGGCCCGAGGAAAAGCGGTCCTCTTCGACGCCACCTTTGACACGCCGGGCGATCTCGTCGGGCACCCGGCCCATGCAATTCAGCAACACGTTTCCGTTGCGCAGCAGGATGCCGTGATGATGGTGATCCGGATGGCGGACCTCCCAGAGCACCTTGCCGTTCCAGTCCGCCTCCAGAACCACGCCGCCCTTGAACGGAAAGCGACTCAGAAAGCTGTCCTCTGAAGTGCGCCCGTTGTAGAACAGCGTCCCGCGCTCGGTGAGATAGCCGGACAGGCCCGGGGGGTACGGCATATTCCAGGTGTGGACGACGTTGCCGTGAAGGTCGATGAGGTAGACTTTTCCGTCTCCCCAGATGAGCGGAGAAAAAAGGGTGAATCCGGCAGAGGCACGCTCTGGGTTGAGCGCCCGCAAGCCAACGCCTCGGCGTCGGGTCGTGTTCTGGTCCACCGCGGCGGTAGTCGTCTGTTGACCGCTCTGTATATAACGGCTGCTACAAGCCGCGGCGGCGGTCGCGCCGAGGACGGCGACGCCGGTAAGCAGCGTGCGGCGGTGCAGACGGTAGGATTCGTGCTTGGTCATCGAATGGCCCTCCATGACGGGGACTCTGATTCACGTTTTCTGGGTCGAGGCGTCTAGCCGCGCCGTGTCTGGGGTTGCCCATTCGAACCTCAGGCCGGCTCCTCG
>Ga0209157_1002793_pt1 | contig 13722 bp, 14 predicted proteins | sample GraSoiAngelo_135_FD_185892 | JGI IMG/M metagenome (GOLD analysis project Ga0209157, IMG submission 185892) | Grasslands soil microbial communities from the Angelo Coastal Reserve, California, USA - 14_0929_05_40cm (SPAdes) (version 2) | ecosystem: Environmental > Terrestrial > Soil > Grasslands ... | reverse complement strand
TCAAGTGCTGCAATCGCGCCGGGCTCCACGTGCGCGACCTGCTCGCCGGCCCGCTCGCCGCCGCCGAGGCGGTGCTCACCCCCGAGGAGCGCGAGCTGGGCGTCGCCCTGGTCGACGTGGGCGGCGGGACGATCGACGTGGTCGTCTACCAGGCCGGCACCATCCGCCACACGGCGGTGCTCCCGGTGGGCGGCGGGCACGTGACGGGCGATCTCGCGGCCGCGCTCTGCACCCCCCCCGCCGAGGCCGAGCGCCTGAAACAGCGCCACGGGAGCGCGCTCGCCGCGCTCACGCCCCCCGAGCAGACGATCGAGGTGCCGGGGCTCGGCGGACGTGCGCCGCACTACCTCTCGCGGCGCGCCCTGGCCGAGGTGATCGAGCCGCGCGCCGAGGAGATGCTGACGCTCGCCAAGAGCGAGATCGAGCGCGCGGGCTGCTACCAGGCGCTCGCCTCGGGGGTCGTGCTGACCGGGGGGGGCGCGGTGCTCGAGCACATGACGGCCCTCGCCGAGCGCGTCTTCAGGTTGCCCGTGCGGCTCGGGGCGCCCCTTCATTTGAGCGGTTTGGTTGACGCCGTCGCGAGTCCCATGTATTCGACGGCAGTCGGTCTCGTGCTCCACGGGCTCAGGCAGCAGGGTCACGGGCGCCGGGGCGAGGGCGTGCTCGGTCAGATCGGAGTGGTGGGTGAGCGGATGATGGGGTGGCTCCGGGAGTTCTTCTAGGACGCGGGGCGGAAGCGGGGGAGGGTGCGGCAATGATCGAGTTCGCGGATGCCAGCGGCGCGGCCCGGATCAAGGTGGTGGGTGTCGGGGGCGGGGGCGGCAACGCGGTGAACACCATGATCGCCGCCGGCCTGCCCGGCGTCGACTTCATCGCCGCCAACACCGACTCGCAGGCCCTCAAGGCCAACCTCTCGCCGATCAAGATGCAGCTCGGCGAGCAGCTGACCCGCGGTCTAGGGGCGGGCGGCAACCCCGAGATCGGCAGGCGCGCCGCCCAGGAGGACGTCGAGCGCCTCAAGGAGTACCTCGCCGAGGCCGACATGATCTTCATCACCTGCGGCATGGGCGGCGGCACCGGGACCGGGGCCGCGCCCGTCATCGCCAAGGTCTCGAAGGAGCTCGGCTCGCTCACCGTGGGGGTGGTGACCAAGCCGTTCAGCTTCGAGGGCAAGCGGCGGTTGAAGCAGGCCGAGGAGGGGATGAAGGAGCTGAAGGCCAGCGTCGACACCCTGATCGCCATCCCGAACCAGCGCCTCCTCTCCGTCGCCGGCCGCAACTCCTCCATGCTCGAGAGCTTCAAGAAGGCCGACGACGTGCTCCTCCAGGCGGTGCGCGGCATCTCGGATCTGATCACCGTGCACGGCCTCATCAACCTCGATTTTGCCGACGTGCGCACCATCATGTCCGAGATGGGCATGGCGATGATGGGAGCGGCCGTGGCGCAGGGCGAGAACCGCGCCGTCGAGGCCGCGCAGAAGGCGATCTCGAGCCCGCTCCTCGAGGACCTCTCGATCCAGGGCGCGCTCGGCGTCCTCATCAACATCACGGGCCCCCCGGACCTGAGCCTCCACGAGGTGAACGAGGCGGCGACCCTCATCCAGGAGGAGGCGGAAGACGACGCCAACATCATCTTCGGCGCGGTGATCGACGAGTCGATGGGCGACGAGGTGCGCATCACGGTGATCGCGACGGGCTTCGGCGCGCGCGCGGAGGCGGGCGAGAAGCCCCGGTCGGGCGCGCGCGACGCGCGCCCGACCGGGGCCGGCGCAGCGAAGAAGGTCGGCCTCCTCGCCGAGGACGAGCTCGACGTGCCGACGTGGCAGCGCCGGCGCCACGAGCCGCCGGTGGCGGCGGCACGCGGGGCGCAGCGCGCGGCGCCGAAGGCGGGAAGCGAGGAGCCCGCCCAGGACTTCGACCTCCCGACGTTCCTCCGCCGCGGGGCGGAGTGAGCCGAGCGTTTGCGAGCGGCGGGCACGGTCGCGTAACAGGTTGGTCGCTCGGCACTCGCCCGTGGTAGCTTCGGGGCGTGCCGTACCAGCAGGGCGGGCCGAGGCTCGGCGGCGGATGAACCTCGACTGGCCCACGCTCCAGACCGAGCGCTTGCTCCTCAGACCGTGGAAGCCCGAGGACTTCGAGCCGTACGCGCGCTTCTCGGCCGACGAGGAGTCGATGCGCTATCTGGGCCGTGACGGCAGGCCGACGGCCGCGGCCGAGACCTGGCGGACGATCTGCCTCTTCATCGGCCACTGGTACCTGCGCGGCTACACGCTCTGGGCCGTCGAGGAGAAGGCGACCGGCGAGTTCGTCGGCCGCGTCGGCCCGTGGAAGCCAGAAGGGTGGCCGGACCTCGAGATCGGCTGGGCCATCGAGCGCTCGCGCTGGGGCCGCGGCTACGCGGCCGAGGCGGCGCGTGCCGCCGCCGACTGGGTGCACCGGACGCTCGGGGCCGACCACGTCGTGCACTTCATTCAGGAGCGGAACGTCCGCTCGATCCGCGTCGCCGAGAAGCTCGGCGCGAAGCTCGACGGGACCTTCGAGCTCTTCGGGGTCGACGTGCTCGTCTACCGGACCCAGCTGCCGATCTGACGGAAGCGGCGTGGTCTCGGTCCGGGTCGGATCACCCCCGACCGAGGAGGCACGTCACCGCGGTCTGGAGCTCAGCTCGTCCGGGGCCTGGCCTTCGGAGCGCGTCTGGGGGGCCGGCGCACCGCCCGCACGTGCCGGCGCAGCGGGACCGCTCACGTCCGCCTCGTAGGACACGTTGGCGGGGCACCAGTGCCAGATGCCGAGCGTGAGCAGGCGCGTGATCGCGGTCGGGATGCACATCACGCGATCCACCTCGACCCGGCGGTTGGTCAAGCGGTCCGGTGGTCCGCAGCGGCTGAGGACGTCGTCCGTCTTGATCTCGTTGATCTGCTGGGTCGGCGACGCGTAGCCGATGATGGGAAGCGGCACCACGGCGATCATGGAGTTGTCGGTCCACTCGCTGCCCGCGCAGTGGGTGGCCACCGCTGGCCGTGGCCGGCCGGTCTCGTCGACCAGGACATCGGTGGTGAGGGCGGTGCAACCAGTCAGCAGGAGGACCGCCGCCGTGGTCATCCGCGGTCGGAACCACGAGAGAACCCTGTATGCACCTCGCATCAGCAACCTCCTTGGCTTGCCACCCGGACACCATTCACCGTGCTTCACCATCCGGCACGGGGGCGAGCGGGCGAGAGTCCGAGCGGGTGCTCACCCGCAGATCGTCCCGCACCCACTTGACACCCACCGCCGAACGGGCGGTGAACGCGGCCGCGAGGCGCTCCTCCTGGCTCGGCACGGTCCCGCTCAGGCGCGCCACCCCGTTCTTCACCTCGACGGCGATGCGGGAGTCGCTCAGGTCCGGGCGAGTCGCGAGCGCGGCCTTGATGTCGCGCTCGAGGGCCTGATCACTTGCCTTCACCGCTTCCTGCTTCGCGGTATGCACCACTTGGAGCATGTTGATGACACGCTTCACGCCGCTCACCCGTCGCGCATCCTCCTCGGCCGCCGCCTTCGCGTCGTTCGACGGCACCATGCCGAAGAGGGTCAGGTCGCCGTCGACCGTGTCGACGTTGATGTCGAGCGCTGGCGTGCGGCGGTCGGCCAGCAGGCGTAGCTTCGCGGCCGACGTGATCAACAGGTCTCGCGCCGCATCGGTCATGCCGCGGTCCTCCCGGGCGAGCGGCACGCTGGCTCGCCCGATCTCCTCGTCGGTCAGCTCGTTCGGGCTCCCGATCTCGCTGGCGACCCGGCGCACACCCGTGACCCGGGCGGCGTCGCCCATGGCGCGCAGGTGCTCGCTCATGGTGGTCGCCCTGCCGGCGAGGAGAACCACGCCGTCGTTCACCGACCGCACGGCGATGCGGCTGCCGGCGAGCGCCCTGTCGGTCCCGAGCGCCTTCTCGACCTCGTCTCGGATCTCGGCGTCGGCTCGCCTCACCAGCCTCTCGCGGTAGCCGCCGACCACCTGGAGGATGTTGCGGACGTCCTTCACGCCGTCGACCGTCCTGACGGCGTCCTCCGCCCTGGCCTTCTCGTCCGCGCTGCGCACCCTGCCGTGCAGGGTGATGCGGCCGTTCACCGTGTCGACGTTGATGGTCCCCCCGTGGAGGCCCTCGGTCGCGAGCAGGGCCATCTTGGCCCTGGTCGTGATCCAGGTATCGCTTGTGCTCGCCAGGGCCGCCCAGGAACCCGTCAGCACCAGGACCGCCGCGAGCGCAGTCCCGCCGATGCATGTCGTTGCTCGCATCGCCCTCTCCCTCCCGGCACGGGTCGCGCGTCTCGCGCTCGAGTCGGGAACGGGGACCGTCCCCGGGACTCGGCGCCCAGGCCGCGCTGAAAGCTATAGGAGCACGTATCGGGCCACGCCGCAAGGGCGCGTTCTCGGCGCGGACCCCACGACCGCCCGGCGGGTTGAGACCGGTGGAGGTGCGGAGTATGAGATGCGGCCACGGGAACGCCTCATCCAGCCGATCGTCGCGCCGCCGAGCGGCGTCTCTTCCGCGCCGGCCCCAATGGCCCGCTCTCCGTGTGCCTCGTCTACCCGAACACGTACGCCGTCGGGATGGCGAACCTGGGCTTCCAGGCGGTGCTCCGCCTCCTGGCCGAGGACCCGCGCGTCACCGCCGACCGCGCCTTCCTCCCCGACGGCCCCCGCGCGGAGTGGCCGCGCACGCTGCGTTCCCTCGAGCAGGACCGCCCGCTCGGCGACTTCGACGTGGTTGCCTTCTCCCTTTCGTTCGAGGCGGACTACGTGCACGTGCTCGACTGCCTGGCGCTGGCCGGCATCCCGCTCTGGCGCCGGGAGCGCGGCGTGGACGCGCCGCTCGTGCTCGCCGGCGGCCCGGCCACCTTTCTCAACCTCGCCCGCGCGACGACGGGGCCCCTCGGCCGCGACGGCATCCTGGAGCGCAGCGAGGAGGTGCGTGGCGCCTACCGGCCCGACCGCTACACGCCCGAGTACGACGGCGCGCGTGACCTGGTTGCCTTTCACCACCACGGCCCGGGCAGCGGGCGCGTCGAGCGCCGCTTCGTCGCGGATCTGGACGGGTTCGACACCAACTCCGAGGTGCTCACGCGCGAGTCGGTGTTCGGCAACATGTACCTGGTCGAGGCGAGCCGCGGCTGCGAGTGGGGCTGTCGCTTCTGCGCCGCCGGCTTCATGTACCGCCCGGTGCGCTACCGGAGCCCCGAGGTGCTGCGCGCCTCGATCGCGCGCGGCCTCGCCGAGCGCGACACGATCGGGCTCGTCGGCGCCGAGATGGCGAGCCTGCCCGGCGTGGCGGCGCTGTGCGAGGAGGTGGCCGCGCGCGGCGGTCGTGCCTCGCCCTCGTCGCTCAAGGCCGACCTGATCACGCCCGGACTGGCGCGGGCGCTGGGTGCGGGGGGCAACCGATCCGTCACGGTGGCGCCGGAAGCCGGCTCGGAGCGCATGCGGCGGGTCATCAACAAGAACCTGAGCGAGGCCGAGATCCTGCGCGCCGCCGAGTGGCTCGTGGGCGGCGGGGTCGACGCGCTCAAGCTCTACGTGATGGTCGGGCTCCCGACCGAGACGGACGAGGACGTGGAGGCGATCGTGGATCTCACCCGCAAGGTCCGCGCGCGGCTCGCCGGCAGCGGGCAGCCGCGGCTCGGCCGCATCCTGGTCTCGATCAACCCCTTCGTACCGAAACCGTGGACGCCGTTTCAGTGGGAGCCGATGGAGGCCATCGCGTCGCTGCGGCGCAAGCTCGCCCACCTCCGCCGGGCGCTCGGCGCCATTCCCGCCGTCGAGACCGAGACCGAGAGCCCACGCGAGGCGTACCTGCAGACGCTCCTCTCGCGCGGCGACCGGCGCACGGCGGCGATCCTCGCGCGCCTGCACGAGCGCCCCGACGCCTGGTGGCCAACGCTCAAATCCCTCCGGGGTGGGGCAGAGGGCGTCGACCCCGACCGCTTCGTCCACCGCTCCTACCCCCTCGACGCTTTGCTACCCTGGGATTTCGTCGAGCACTCCGTCGACAAGCGCTATCTTCTCGCGGAACGCCGGAAGGCGTTCGGCGAGATCCAGACGCCGCCCTGCGACACCGCCACCTGCCACACCTGCGGCGCGTGCTGAGGCCGCGATGATCGTCGGCCTGGGGGTCGACGTATGCGACGTCGCGCGCATCCGCCGCGCGCTCGCAGGGCGGGCCGGCGCCCGCTTCCAGGCGCGCGTCTTCACCCCCGCGGAGCAGGCGTACTGCGAGGCCCGCCGCCGCGGCCGCTTCGCGAGCTACGCGGTCCGCTTCGCTGCCAAGGAGGCGGCCATGAAGGCCCTCGGGACCGGCTGGGCGGGGGGCGTGGGCTGGCGCGACTTCGAGGTGGTGCGCGCGCGTGGTGCGCCGCCTCGCCTCGTCCTCCACGGCCGCGCCGCGGCGCTCGCCCGCGGGCGTGGTATGGTGCGCTGGCTCCTCGCCCTCACGCACACGGCCGAGAGCGCGCTCGCCTCGGTGGTGGTCGAGGATGGAGTCAGCGGAGCGCCCGGGGCGGCGCGGGGGGCGCGCCGCGGCGCGGGAGGAGGATCAGGACGGCGACGGCCCAGAGGCCGGCGATGAAGCCGGCGAGCGTCCAGAGGTTCTTCGGGTATCCGTTGTTGTGCGCGAAGAGCCGGCAGAGGATCGCGTCGCAGACGTGGAGGGCGAGCGCCGTGCCGAGGAGTGCGGGCACGGGGAGATCGGGCGCCACGAAGACGAGCCCCGAGAGATAGGCGATGACGAGCGGGAGCGTCATCCGATTGACCGTGCGTGCGGCGCTTCTCTATAGTGCCGCAGCCGCGTGGAGACCAACGACACGCACATCCTGAAGCGCCTGTACGCTCTCGGCGAGGAGGGGCTTGGCCGGCTCGCCGAGGACCTGCTCTCGAATCCGCGCGTGGCGGAGACCTTCTCGCATGCGCTGCAGCGGGCGTTCGAGGCCAAGGGCCGCGTCGACCGGAACATGCAGACGGTGCTCGGCCTCCTGAACCTCCCCTCGCGCGCCGACCTGAACCGCCTGGTCAGCAAGCTCGAGGCCATCCAGGGGAGCCTCGTCAACCTGAATCTCAAGATGGACCGCCTCCTTACGCCCCGCCCGGCGCGGCGCCGCACGAGTCGCAAGGGGTCCGGCGCTGCCCGCGACCGCGCGGGCGAGTAGCGGGGCTCACACACCGACGGCGGCCGCGCGGCCCGGGTCCGGGAAGAGGTGGCGGGCGATCGCCGCCAGGCCCGCGAGCGAGCCCGGATCGGCGGCGAGGAGCGGCACCTCGGCGAGCAGCGGCGCGCGCGCCGTGTCGACCAGCGGGGCGAGCGTCGCCTCCTGCCGCGCGCCGAGCGCGCGCAGCTCGGCGCCCCGAGCATTCCGGAGACGCCATCGGGCAGGCCCGGGTCGGGCGCCCGGCGGCCGAACGTCCCGCGCGCGAGCGCGCGATTCACGACGATGCCGTGGATCGAGAGCCCGATCGCGCCGAGCCCGCGCACCAGCGCCTCGGTCTCGGCGACCAGGCGCGGCTCGGGCGCGGTCACGAGGAGCGGCATCGTCCCGTCGCTCGTGAGGAGAGCCCCCACCGCGCGCACGCGCTCGCGCAGCGCGCCCGTGAGCGCCTCGATCACGCCCACGAACTCGCCCACCTCGCGTACCAGGCCGATGCCGGTGAAGCGCTCGAGGCCGCGCAGCACCGCGGCGAGGATCAGGTGCGCCAGGCGCGAGCCGGCGCCGGGGAGGATGCTGGTCGGATCCTTCAGGATGGCGAAGGCGCGCGAGTCGAGGAGGTTCGCGAGCCGGCGCGGCGCGTCCAGGAAATCGACCGCGTGGCGCGCGGGCGGCGTGTCGACCACGAGGAGGTCGTAGCCGCCCTCGGCCGCCAGCCGGTACACCTGCTCGACCGCCATGTACTCGGCCGTGCCGGCGAGCGTGCCCGAGAGGTTCTGGTAGAGCCGGTTCTCGAGCACGGCGCGCGCCTGCTCGGGGGTGGCGGCGAGCGCGTGCACCAGCTCGTCGAAGGTGCGCTTCACGTCGAGGAGGAGTGCGTCCAGGTGGGCGCCGCGCGCGCCGATCCGGGCGAGCGAGACGCGGCTCGGGCGGCCGGCGAGCGACGAGAGGCCGAGCGCGTCCTTCAAGCGGTGCGACGGGTCGACGGTCAGCACGGCCGTCCGCCGCCCCCGGCGCGCCGCCTCGACCGCGAGCGCGGCGGCCGTCGTCGTCTTGCCGACCCCGCCGCTCCCCACGCAGAGGATGACGCGCCGGCTCTCGAGCGCGTCGGCGAGCGCAGTCATGCGGCGACACCGGCCGCCCGGCCGAGTGCGGCCGCGAGCACGGCCAGGCCGGCGGGCGCGTCCGGCGCCTCGAAGAGGAAGGGAAGGCGCACCGGCGCCGCGCCGACCGCCCGGCGAATCGGACCGCTCGCCGCCTCCAGGTGATCGAGCGCCGCCACGTCGCCCGCGGTGAAGCGCCGGGGCGGCAACGCGTTCACGATGGGCGGGGCGACGGCGAGCCCGAGGCGCTCGCCGAGCTCGCGGTGGAGCTCGACCGTCTCGCGCACCGCGAGCTCCTCGGGCGTCGTCACCACGCACACGAGCGTCGCGCGCGGGTCGGCGATGAGCCGCTCGATGCGAGCGAGCAGGTCGGCCACGGGACCAAGGCGGGCGAGCGCGCCCAGCGTGTGCGGGGCGGCCAGGAGGGGGAGGGAGTGACCCGAGGCCGGCGCGTCGACGATGACGAGGTCGCGCACCGGACGGCCACGCCGCCGTGGCTCGACCCAGCCGAGCAGCCGGTGCAGGACCAGGAACTCGCCCAGCCCCGGCGCCGCCGCGGCCAGCACCTGGAACGACGTGCTCTCGAGCAGCCGTCGCGCGAGCACGCGGAAGCGAAGCACGCCCTCGACGAAGTCGCCGAGCAGGGCCTCGGGCTCGAGGCTGGCGGCCGCGAGCCCGGCCCCGACGCGGATCGGCTCGGCGCCGAGGCGCGGCACGCCGAGCAGCGCGCCGAGCGGCCCGCGGCCGACCTCGACCGCGAGCACGTGCCGTCCGCCCGCCGCGGCGGCGTGTGCCAGCGCCGCCGTGACGGTCGTCTTCCCCACACCGCCCTTGCCCGTGACGACGACCAATCGCTGCGAGACGAGAGGGAGCCGGGGCGGCACGCCGGGCGTCATATCCGCGCGCTGCGCGCAGTGTCAATTTGCGCGCGGCGTTCGCGCCCGCGGAATTGACATGCGTGCGGGCGTTCCCTAGCCTCCGCGCGGCGGAAGGCCGCATGTCGGAAGCCGATCGACCCGGGGGCGACGAGGGGAGCAGGGCGCGGCTGCGCGTGTTCCGCGGCGGGCGCGCGCGCGGGGGGCGTGCACGGCCCGCGTCCCCGCGCGACGTGGTGCGGCGCCTCTCCGCCCTCGAGCGGCGGGTCGAGCAGGCGCTCGGGAGCGGCGACCAGCGGGCCGCGCGCGACCGGCTGCGCGCCGCCCTCGACCAGGCTCTCGCGGCCGTCGCGCGCCTGCGGCGCTCGACGCCGCGCGACCTCGCGGAACTGGCGGACGTGCTCCGCGCGGACGCGACCGAGTCGCTCCTCGCTGCGCTCTACCGCTGGTGGTGGCGGGTCGAGACGGTCGGGCTCGAGCGCGTGCCGGCGAGCGGGCGCGTCATGCTGGTCGCCAACCGAGGCGGCGCCCTCGTGCCCTACGAGGCGCTCATGATCCGGGAGGCGGTGCGGCGGGCCCACCCGCTCCTCGACGACTGGATGGCCACCGCACCGCTCCTCGGCGCTGCACTCGCGCGCGCGGGCGCGGTGCGCGCGGCGCCGGCGACGGTTCGGCGGCTCCTCGGTCGCGGCGAGGCCGTGATCGTCTGCCCCGAAAGCATTCACCCGAAGCCCTTCCGCGACCGCTACCGGCTCGGGCGCTTCGGCCGCGGGGTGTTCGCGCGCCTCGCGATCGAGACCGCCACGCCGATCGTGCCCGTCGCAGTCATCGGCGCCGAGGAGGTGCATCCGGTGCTCGCCCGGCTCGATCTGCCCGGGCGGCTCCTCGGTCTCCCGGCGCTGCCGATCACGCTCACCTTTCCCTGGCTCGGCCTCTGGGGGCTCGTGCCGCTCCCCACCAAATGGGCGCTCCTCTTCGGCGACCCCCTCGACGTGGCGGTGCGGCACCGACCGGGCGACGCCTCCGATCCCGCGCTCGTCGGCCGGCTCCGCGACCAGGTGCGCGAGCGGCTCCAGGCGCTCGTCCTCGAGGGCCTGCGGCGCCGGCGCTCGCTCTTCCTGGGCTAGTGTGAGGCCGTCGCACACCTGATGCCCGTCGTCGTCGCGGTCGATCAGGGGACCACGGGCACGACGGTGCTCGTGTTCGACCGGCAGGGGCGCGTCGTCGGCCGCGCCTACTCGGAGTTCACCCAGCATTACCCGAAGCCGGGCTGGGTCGAGCACGATCCCGAGGAGATCTGGCGCGTCACGCTGCGTGTGCTCCGCCAGGCGTGCCGGCGCGCGCGGGTGCGCGCGCGCGACGTGGCGGCGCTCGGTATCACGAACCAGCGCGAGACGACCGTCCTCTGGGACCGGCGGAGCGGCCGGCCGGTCTACCGCGCCATCGTGTGGCAGGACCGGCGCACCGCCCCTCTCTGCGAGGAGCTGCGCGCGCGCGGCCTCGCGGACGTCTTCCGGAAGAAGACCGGCCTCGTCCTCGATCCGTACTTCTCGGGCACCAAGCTGCGCTGGCTCCTCGAGCACGTGCCGCGCGCCGCGGAGCGGGCGCGCACGGGCGAGATCGCCTTCGGCACCATGGACTCCTGGCTCATGTGGAAGCTCAGCGGCGGCGCGGTGCACGCGACCGACCCGACCAACGCCTCGCGCACGCTCCTCTTCGACATCCACACGGGCGCATGGGACGCGGAGCTGTGTGCGCACCTCGGGGTGCCGGCCGGGATGCTGCCCGCGGTCAAGCCGTCGAGCGGCGAGTTCGGCGCGACGGAGCCGTCGGTCCTGGGCGCGCCGGTGGCGATCGCGGGTGTGGCCGGCGACCAGCAGGCGGCGCTCTTCGGGCAGGGCTGCGTCGAGCCCGGGACGGCGAAGAACACCTACGGTACGGGCTGCTTCCTCCTCATGAACACCGGCGCGCAGCCGGTCGCGTCGCGGCACGGGCTCGTCACCACCGCCGCGTGCGACGCGCGCGGCGGGCGGGCGTACGCGCTCGAGGGCTCGGTGTTCATCGCCGGGGCGGCGATCCAGTGGCTGCGCGACGGGCTCGGGCTCGTGAAGAAGGCCGCCGAGTCGGAACGGCTCGCCCGGAGCGTCGACTCGACCCTCGGCGTCTACCTCGTGCCCGCCTTCGTGGGGCTCGGCGCCCCGCACTGGGACGCCGAGGCGCGCGGCGCGCTGGTCGGCTTGACGCGCGGGGTGACGCGCGCCCACGTGGTGCGCGCGGCCCTCGAGGCGCTCGCCTTCCAGACGCGCGACGTGGCCGACGCGATGGCGGCCGACGCCGGCTCCCGGCTGAGCACGCTCCGAGTGGACGGCGGCGCCGCGGCGAACGACTTCCTGATGCAGTTCCAGGCCGACGTGCTGGGCGTGCCGGTCGACCGCCCGCGCGTGGTCGAGACCACGGCGATGGGGGCCGCGTTCCTCGCCGGGCTCGCCGTGGGGCTCTGGAAGTCCCAGGCCGAGCTCGAGCGCGCGCGGCGCATCGACCGCCGCTTCCAGCCGAGGATGAAGCCCGAGGTGCGCGACGCGCTCTACCGCGGGTGGCAGGAGGCGGTGCGGCGGGTGAGGAGCGGGCCGGGGCGCTGATGGCTCCCTACGAGAGCCCGAGCCTCCTGGCTGCCGTCATGAGCCGTCGGTCGAGGCTCCAGACCGAGGCCGCCGAGAGGGTCGCTGACGCGAGAAGGTTGGCGTCCACCCAGCCGAGGCCGGCGCCCATGAGGCGGTGCATCTCGACGAAGGCGAGCGCTTCCTGATGCTCGACGCTGCGTGCCTGCGGGAGGGCCTGGAGCCGCGCGAGAATCTCCGCACGGTCGGTCAACCGCCCACAGGCCAGCTCGCCCACGACGAACGGATGACACAGGACCTGTTCGTCGACGAGGAGCCTTCCGAGGTCGTCGTTGCCTCGGCGCAGGTGATCCACCCACACCGAGGTGTCGACCAGAATCATCCCCGCTTCGCGCTCCGGCGCCTGGGAATGGGCCTCAGGTACTTCTGCGTGCCTCCGAGAGCGGCCAGGCGCTGCGCGCTGGCACGGGCGATCAACGCCTCCAGGCCCGCGTGCAGGAGCGCCGTCTTCTCCTTGATGCCGGTCAGCTTGCTCGCGCGCTCCAGCAAGGCGTCGTCGAGGTTCAGCGTCGTCCGCATATGCATCGATATGCATAGATCGTGCAGCCACGTCAAGCCGCGCCGAGCCGGGCAGCCGGGGCATGCATGCTGACGGCCGAGGGCACCTTCGCCGGCGCCGGCGGCGTCCCCATCCACTGGGAGCGCTCGGCGCCGCCGGCCGGCGCCCCGCGCGGCGTCGTGCTCCTCGCCCACGGCTATGCGGAGCACGTCGGCCGCTACCGCGACTTCATCGCGCACTTGACCGCGCGCGGGCTCGCTGTCGCGGCCCTCGATCACCGCGGCCATGGCCGCTCGGGCGGGCCGCGCGGGCATTGCCGCGACTTCGCGGAGTTCATCGCCGACTTGCACACGCTCGCCGGCATGGCGGAGGAGTGGTGGCCGGGCGTGCCGCGCCTCCTCTTCGGACACAGCATGGGTGGCTTGCTCGCCTTCCTCTATCTGCTCCGCCACCCCGACATGGTGCGTGCCGGCGCGCTCTCGGCGCCAGCTTTCGAGGTCGCCGACTCGGCGCCGCGAATCCTCCAGGCCGTGGCGCTCCTCCTGGCGCGCGTCGCGCCCGGGGTGACGTTCCGCTCGAACCTCGATCCGGGCGCGCTGTCGCGCGATCCCGCGGTGGGAGCCGCGTACGTCGCCGACCCGCTCGTGCATCGCGCGGCGAGCGCGGGGTTCGTGCGCGCCATCCGCGCGGCGCAGGCGGCGGCGATGGAGGAGGCGCCGCGTCTCCGCGTTCCGCTCCTGATCCTGCAGGGCGACGCGGACCGGCTCGTCCGCCCGTCGGGCGCGACGGAGATCGCGGCGCGTCTCTCGTGCCCCCACGAGCTCGTCCTGCTGCCCGGCTTCTACCACGAGCTGCTGAACGAGCCGGCGAGCGAGCGCGGCCGGGTGCTCGAGGCGCTCGATCGCTGGTTCGACCGCTGGCTGGCGGAATAGACAGGCGCAGCGCCCAGCTCCGGGTCTGCCGGCTCCTCGAATCCGCGTCGCTGACGGCGTAACGGACCACGTCCGATGGCGACCATCTCGGAGCCGTCGGCGCGGGTTCCTGGTCCTTCTTTTTCCTTGACATGCAGGTGATGCTGTTCTATCCCCCCTCGGCGCAGCGCGCCTGCCACACGGGTCCCGGTGCTGCCCCTGGCTCGAATCAAACTGGTGCGGAGGAACGCATGAGACGTGGGGGGTACTTCCTGCGCTGACGCTCGGAGCGGTGCTTCTTTCCGAGTCGACTGGGGCGGCGAAGCCGGGGTTCGGAATCTTCGCCACGATCAACGGGAAGAAATTCAGGGCCGCCGATACCGGCAAGCCAGATGACCGGTGCGTGAACGGAACCTACGTAGCCAGCGGCGGTGTCGTCTTCGGTGCCATCGAGTGTCACGGGCGTGGGAGCGGAAGAAGGACGCGC
>Ga0209157_1002791_pt1 | contig 13726 bp, 12 predicted proteins | sample GraSoiAngelo_135_FD_185892 | JGI IMG/M metagenome (GOLD analysis project Ga0209157, IMG submission 185892) | Grasslands soil microbial communities from the Angelo Coastal Reserve, California, USA - 14_0929_05_40cm (SPAdes) (version 2) | ecosystem: Environmental > Terrestrial > Soil > Grasslands ... | reverse complement strand
ATCCAGTGACTGCCGCGAGCTAGCGGCACCGGGGAGCACACCGGCATGCGCATCCACAGCATCGAAGCCATCCCGATCGAGATCCCACTGAAGAAGAACTTCGGCGGGAGCACGTACTCCGTCCTCACGCGCTGCACCGTCATCACCCGCATGCGGACCGACGGCGGGCTCGTCAGCGAGGTCTACAACGGCGACAACCGCGAGCATGGCCGTCAGATCGTACGGCTCATCCGCGACACGCTGAGTCCGCTCGTCCGGGGCATGAGCGTCTTCGAGGGCGAGCGCATCTGGGAGGCGATGTTCGCGCTCAGCCACACGAGCCGCGACCGGAAGGTGTTGCTCGAGGCGATCGCCTGCGTGGACTGCGCGCTCTGGGACCTCGTCGGTAAGGCGCTGGGCAAGAGCGTGTGCGCCTTGCTCGGCGGCTATCGCCGGAGCCTGCCGATCATCTCCATCGGCGGCTATTACATGGAAGGCAAGACGCTCGCCGACATCGGCCGCGAGATGGAAGCCTACCGCCGCGCCGAAATGGCCGGGTGCAAGTTCAAGGTCGGTGGGCTCACCCCCGAGGAAGATGCCCAGCGCGTCGCAGCGGCCCGCAGCGCGATCGGCGCCGACTTCATCCTGGCGGTGGACGCGAACCGCGGCTGGTCGGGCGACGACGCCGTGCGCTTCGCGCGCCTGGTCGAGCCGCTCGACATCCGATGGTTCGAGGAGCCGTGTCACTGGTACGACGACGCGGCGATGATGGCGCGCGTGCGGCACGCGACGCGGATCCCGATCACCGCCGGCCAGTCGGAGATGACGAGCCACGGCGTGCGTCGCCTGGTCGACGCGGGTGCCGTCGACCTCGTCAACGTCGACGCCTCGGAGTGCGGCGGCGTCACCGAGTGGCGCCGCGCCGCCGCGCTGTGTGGCGTGGCGGGCCTGCAGATGGCGCACCACGAAGAGTCGCAGATCTCGCAGCATCTGCTGGCCGCCATACCCCACGGCACCTACGCCGAGTGCTTCGCCGACCCCGAGCGCGATCCCGTGTGGCAAACGATGTGGGCGAATCGACCGCTGATCAAGGACGGTGTCATGGAGGTCACGCAGGGCCCCGGCTTCGGCCTTGTCCTCGACGAGAACGTGGTCCGGAGATATCGAGCCGACTAGTGTCCCCGTCCCAGAACTCGTGTTCAAGCCTTCGCCGCAGGCGGAGCGTGATCGTTAACAGAACTTCGCGGACGGGAGACTAGCGACGCAGAGGTCACGATGGCTCACATGGCTCAGGTGGCTGCTCGTCTTGCCGGCCGCGTGGGCGGCCTGGTATGCCGCGGTACTGATCGGGTTTGGGCTCCACAGCGTCGCTGAGGCACTGTGCCCGCCCGATCAGGTGATCTCGGGGATGTGCGTCGCCCCGTGGTTCGGCTACGTTGACCGGGCCATCTTCTGTACCGGCGCCGGGCTCGCCGCCGCGTTCATCATATTCTCGTGCGCGATCGTCGCGCCGGGCCACCGCCGAGTCGTCACGTTGGTGACGTTCGGGGTGGGATCGGTGGTCGCGCTGGTGCTGGCGCTGACGACCCATGCGCTGCCCGAGTTCATCGCCGCCGTCGTTTCTGGCTTGCTGACTACGTGGTGGTTGCGGGGTCGCACATGGCGGCACCCCTGAACGCTACGCGGGCGCGGCGGCCCGGACGAGCGCCAAATGATCCTCGACCGTGTCCTTCGCGGTGATCGCACGGATGACGACCTCGTCCACGGCCCCTTGCCACTTGGCGAGTCCGCGCCGGACGGCGTCCCGGTTCTCGGCGGCGATCGTCGTCTCCACCGGCTTCAACCCCATGCGCGTAAAATTGGCCCCGTACGCCGGAATCGCCGCGTACCGGTTCGCCTCCTCCTGCAGCCGGTCGCCCGCGGCCGGGCCGAGCGCGACGCGGACGTACGCGAAGAGCTTTGGCGGTTGCCGGCCCGCGGCGGCCGCGCCTTCGCGCACGCGCTCGGCCGACAGGCGCGCGTACTCGGGCGTCAGCCAGTTGAAGAGCACGCCGTCGGCGACCTCGCCTGCGAGACGGCACATCTGCGGGCCGAGCGCCGCCACCACGAGCCGCGTCGACAGCTGCCGCCGCAGCTCGGCGATCCCGGCACGCACGCGCTTGAGCGCCTCCGGGTTCGGGCTGCCGACGCCGAGGAGCAGGCGATCGAGGGGAAGTGCGTTGGCCCTGACCCCCTGGACGATGTTCTCCGATCCACGGGTGTGGAGCGGAATCACGCCGATGCCCAGCTCGATGCGCTGGGTCTCGCGCGCCTGGGCGAGCGCGGCGAGCCCATCGGTCGACCCGGGATGGTTGACCCAGAAGGAGCTGTAGCCGAGCCGTTCGGCCTCGCGCGCGGAGGCGCGGATGATCTCGGGCGTGGTACCGGCGAACACTGCAAAGCCAAGTCCCATCACGACTCTCCTCTCGAACTTGGATCAGTGCCAGGCGACGACGCGCAGTATACTCCAGCGTGATTGTCATGACCGGACCCAGCGACTCGACGCGGACCGACGCCGGGACCATCACGGTGATGGTCACGTTCTTCGCCGACCTGCGGCGCTTCCTGCCGCGCGGCGCCGATGGGCCGCAGCGCTACACGGTGCCCGGGGGGGCCACGATCGACGACCTGCTCGCGATGATCGGCATCGCGCCCGACGCCGAGGTGACCATCGCGGTGGACGGCGAGCAGGTCGCCCGGGAGGCGTCGCTGCACGAAGGCGCCGAGGTCATGCTCTTGAGCCCGATGGAAGGTGGAGCGAGATAGGAGACGCCATGGACCGCTACGGGTACTGGAACAAGATCCTGCACGTCAATCTTTCGGATCGCAGCACCTGGATCGAGGAGCCGGGCGATCTCTTCTTCCGGCGCTACGCCGGTGGGCGGGGGCTCATCGCCCACTATCTCCTGAAGTACGTGCCGAAGGGCGCTGACCCACTGGGGCCGGACAACATTCTCGTCATCGCGCCCGGCGTGCTCACGGGGGCGCCCGTGCCCGGGGCCGGGCGGCATAGCGTCGGCGCCAAGTCGCCGCTCACCGGCGGCTTCGGCGAGTCGGAGTCGGGCGGCTACTGGGGCGCCGAGCTGAAGCGCGCCGGCTGGGACGGGATCGTCTTCCACGGCGTCTCCCCCACCCCGGTCTACCTCTGGATCAACGACGGCGCCGTCGAGATCCGCGACGCCGGGCCCCTCTGGGGCAAGATCACCGGCGAGGTCGAGGACTTGATCCTCGCGGAGCTCGGCGACCTGCGCATCCGCGTCGCCCAGATCGGCCCGGCCGGCGAGAACCTGGTCCGCTTCGCCTGCATCGCCAACGAGCTGAACGAGGTCGCGGGCCGCACCGGAATGGGCGCCGTCATGGGGTCGAAGCGCCTCAAGGCCATCGCCGTGCGGGGCAAGATGCCGGTGAAGATCGCCGATCAGCCCGGGCTCTTGGCGATCGCCAAGTGGGTCTCCGGCACCATGGACGAGAAGCACCGGGCCTTCCACGAGTTCGGCACGGGCGCCGCGATGCAGGGCAAGAGCCTCGAGGGCGGCATGCCCGTTCTCAACTATCGGTTGGGCGCCGCCGATACGATCGCCAAGGTGGATGCGATCGCGGTGCGCGACCAGGTCCGCGTGAAGATGGGCGCGTGCTACGCGTGCTCCGTGCGCTGCAAGAAGGTCGTCCACATCGAGGAGAAGGAAGAGGCGGCGCGCGCGGCTGCGGAGAACGTTTACAAGGGTCGGGCGCGCGTGGCGGTCGATCCCCTCGGTCGCTACAGCGTCGATCCGCGCTACGGCGGGCCCGAGTACGAGTCGCTCGCCTCCCTCGGTGTCAACCTCGGCCTCGACGATCTGATCGCCATCTGCAAGTCGAACGAGATGTGCAACTACCTCGGCATGGACACGGTCTCACTCGGCGCCACCCTCGCGTGGGCGATGGAGTGCTTCGAGAAGGGCATCCTCACCCTCGACGACACCGGCGGCGTGCCGCTCCGCTTCCACGATGCCGACGGCGTCGTCAAACTGGTGGAGATGATCGCCTACCGGCGGGGTGTCGGCGACCTGCTCGCGGACGGCTCGCGGCACGCCGCGCAGCGGCTCGGCCGCGGCTCCGAGGCGTTCCTGACGACGGTGAAGGGCCTCGAGATGGCGATGCATGACCCGCGTCACATGCCGGTCATGCGCGCCTCGTATCTGCTCGCGCCCACCGGCGGTGATCACATGCGCCAGACCAGCAACCGCAACGGTCTGCGTAACCAGATCGGGCTCTGCCACTTCCTCGCCTACGAGGACGACCAGTCGCTGCAGATCCTCAAGACCGTCACGGGCTGGGACATCACGCCCGAGGAGATGGTGACGACCGCGCATCGCGGGCTCACGCTGGCGCGCCTTTTCAACCTGCGCGAGGGCATGAGCCGCGCTGACGATCGGCTCCCGGCTCGATTCAGCGACCCCCTGCCCAAGCACGCGGGCCTCACCCGCGAGCAGCAGGACAAGGTCGTCACCGACTACTACGTCGAGCAGGGCTGGGACCCGGCGACGGGGGTGCCGACCGCGGCCACCATCCGTGCGCTGGAGGTCGAGGCCGACGCCGTGCACGCGGGGTAGCCTCGCGGCTGCCATCAGATGCACCTCGACTCGCACACTTACCAGGCCCCGGCGTTCTACCGCCGGCTGGGCTATGAAGTGATCGGCGAGCTCCCCGGCTGGCCCGGGAACAACACCCGGGTCTTCCTTCGCAAGCGGCTCGTCTGAGGGTCTAGCTCACCATCGCGAACGTGCGCTCGACGTTGGCGAGGACGCCTGTGCGCCACGGCCGATAGTCGCCGTACGCGGAGAAGGGCTTCTCGTATCGCGGCGCGAGTTTCGCGGTGACGCGCTGCTTGACCTCGTCGAGCGTGGCGCCGGTGGTCGCTTCTTGGCGCACGGCCTCGACCATGTCGTGGACGTAGCTCCGGAAGGTGCCGAGCCACTCGCGACCGGTCACATTCCCGTGGCCCATGATGATGTGGGTGAAATCGAGCTGCGCGAGCCGATCGAGCGTCGCCGCCCACTCGTCGGGGTAGCCGTCGCCCATGAAGGGCGTCCAGCCGATCATTGCGTCCCCGGTGATGACGACCTTCTCGTTCGGCAGATAGACGAACACGTCGCCCGCCGTGTGGGCCCGCCCGAGATGCAGCAGGTGGATCTCGCGGTCGCGCCGGTAGAGCTTCATCGTCTGCTCGAAGGCGATCGTGGGCAGCGCCGGCTTGAGCGCCTTGACCTCGGCCAGGTAGGCTTCGGCGAGTCGCAGGTCGGCCTCGAGCTTGGTGCGCTGTGACGGACTCGCCGCCTGGAGATCGGCTTTGAGCTTGGCGATCTCGCCGGGACCCTGGCGCACGTGGTCCTGAATGCGCTTGAGGCCTTTCATGAGCATGGCCTCACGCGTGATCTGGTTGGTGACGATCTCGGCGTCAGGATAGGTCGCGGGGTACACCTCGTTGCCGTGCCAGTGATCCCAGTGGAAATGCGTGTTGACCACGTACCGGACGGGCTTCCGCGTGATGTCACGCAGCCGCTCGACGATCACCCGGGCCGCCGATGGCTTCGAGTGCGTGTCGACGATCATCACGCCATCGTCGTTTTCGATGATCGCCGTGTTGCAGTTCACCTTGTACGCGGGCGCCGCCACAGCGGCGTATACGCCCTCGGCCACTTTCTGGATGTCGAACCGCGCATCACCGCCACCGGGTCCCTCGTGACCACAACAGTCCATCGCGATGTCTCCCTTCTTAGCGTTCGGCGCCTGCGCTCAGGCGTGTCGGCGCGACGAGCCTAGCGCGAACAGCCCCCAGCTCGCCAGCACAGCGATCGGCGCGGCGCCGAACGGGATGACGTACGAGCCGGTCACATCGTGGAGAAAGCCGGCGGCCGCGGGACCCAGCGCGGCCCCGCAGCGCCAGCCGAGATTGAGCACGCCCAGGATGGCGCCGAGCGCCCGGGTCCCGAATACCTCGGGCACGGCCTTCGCGAGCATCGTGTCCGTCACCGCGAAGCCGACGCCGAGCACCAGCAGCGAGCCGAAGAGCGCCTCGCGTGAGGACAGTCCGAGGAGCACCACCAGCGCCAGCAGCTGTAAAACATACCCGAGGCGGATCGTCGTGACGGTGCCGATCCGGTCGGACACGAGGCCAGAAGCGACTCGCCCGCTCACCGCGCCGGTACCGTAGGCGGTGAGCGCGAGCGACGCTCCGGCGAGGCTGATCCCCTGGTCGTGCGCGAAGGACACGATGTGCACGGAGACCATCAGCGAGAGCGCGCCGAGCAGGAGCCACGCGACGTTCAAGTACCACTGGCGTGGGTCTCCGAGCGCCTCGGCGAGCGTCGAACTGGGTGCGGCGCCTGGAGCCGCGGTCCGCGTGGAGGCAACGCGAGGCTCGGCAGCCTCGCCGACGCGCGGCAGACGCACGGTCAGCGCCGCGAGCATCGTGATCAGCCCGCAGACGCCGCCGAGCAGGGCGTACGCGGCGCGCCAGCCGACCCGCTCGATGAGCCACGCCGCCAAGGGCCCGCCCGAGATGTACGCGAGGTTGAACCCCACCAGGACGAGGGCCAGCGCGAGCCCGCGACGCTCGCCGAACCAGCGCGTGACAGTGGTGGTGCCGAGCAAGTAGAAGCTCGACATGCCGATCCCGCCCAGCACGCCGACGAGAAGGTAGAGCTGCCACAGCGAGTGCACCGTGGACACGAGCGCGAACGCCGTGCCGGCGAGGACTACCGTGATGACGAGCATGACGCGGGGGCCATGGCGATCCGCCAGGGCGCCGATGGCGAAGCCGGCGAGACCGCCGAGGAGCAAATTCGTCGAGAGTGCCGTCGCGATGGCGCCGCGGCTCCAGCCAAAGGTTTCGGCAAAGACGGGGAGGAAGACGCCGAAGGCGGCGAGCGGGGTCGACACTCCGTAGATGACCGTGAACAGGGCGGCCACGATCAGCCAGCGACGAGCGGCAGGACGCACTCTGAAACTTCTATCACAAGTCCCAGGTGCGGTCTCATCGCTTCGGAATCAGGAAGTCATTGACCCGGTTCTAGGCATCCCCGTCCGTCGTATCCTTATCGGACGCTTCGAATCGAGACAACAGGTGCAGTGGGAGTATCTTCCCTCGCGAGCTGGATATAGGCTCCATCCGTTTGACGCGAAGCGTCTTTGCCTGCTCCAATAGTGAGCGAACGTTGTCGCCTCCCAGTGCCCGGAGCACGACCTCCACCACGGCGGCCTCGTCGGCAATCTGGACCTTCGGGCTCACCGCCAGCGTCAGCCGGGTGAATCCGTCGGCATCCTCCTCTTCGAGGAATTGGTAGTCCAGAGGGCTGCCGCCGAAACGCGCAGGCAGCACCTCGTCGAGGATGCGCTCCATATCGCTGCCCACCAACGTCACCCCCTCGCCCGTCAGCTTGCGAAAACTGCGGACCTGGCGCAGGTGGTCCGTGAACCCGTACTGCTCCAAGAGGCAGCCGCAGGAGCGCTGCTCTATCACGCCGTAGTCATCGCTCTCCACATTGAGGAGGACCTTCGGCGCCGTCGGCAGCAAAGTGGTGAAGTAGAAGGCATTGACGATCCGCGATCCAAGGACAGGACGGGGATATTGGATCAGCGCGAGGCCGTCCTTGCGAAAGTGGAGGTCGTTGCCGTCCACCGGCCGGGCGCATCCCATTCCAACGCGCCCCACCTCACTGAAGACGTACCAGGGGATCCAGCGCGCGCCCGTCTCGATGATCTGCAGCACCTTGCCGGGCGTCGGTGGCTCTCCGCCGCCCAGGAACGTGGCCCCCGTAAGGTTAAATCCCGCCTGCCGCGCCGCCAGGCAGATTCGTAGAGCCATGCTGACGTGAGCGCGGACGAGGCAGGAGCCGTGAGCTTTCAACATCCCGGCGACCCACTGCGCCACAACTGCGGCCCGGTCTAGAGGGACGGTTTCCGGCCAAGGAATTGGCACACCGCACACGCGTCCCATGAGCACCACGAACTGTGTGACAAAACGATGCTTAAACGCTGCCCTCCGATCCCCCGTGGCGCCGATGGGTGAGAACCACTTCCGCGGAACATTGCCGATGCGAGCACCGCGAAGGATTGTGCCGATTCCGCTGCCGTCAGGAAGAGTGCCTCGCCAGAGAGCCTCAGGCACCCCCACCACACCGTGGGCGTGCCGAGTTAGCAGATCATAAGTTGCCTGATCGGCAAGGTGGTGCAGGTCGATGTTGACAACGACCGGCCGCCCAGTCGTGCCGCTGCTTTTGGCCTTGTAGTAATGACTGAGGAATGGATTGTCAAAGGCGCGTGGCCGCAGAGGGATGACACCACTCGCGCGGACGATCGGCGCACGGGCTCTGTACTCATCGTAGGTGACATACACCCCTGCGTCACGCAGTGTGCGCAGGGTCCGTTCCACCCCGCCGTTCCGAACCATTTCCCTGATGTCGCCGAACTCGCAGCCGGCCAGCTTCAACATCGGCAAATATGGACTGTGGGGGTAGCCAAAAATGGCCCGCTCGACCAGCAGCAAAAAACTGTCTTCCCGCTGCGCCATGCGACGACGCACGGTCGCTTCGGCCTCTTCCAAGGAGATGGGATGGCGGAGGAAGTCCTGTAGGCCCCAGGCAAAACGAAGGGATTGGGGCAGATGCCGCAATGCCATCATCACCCTCGACCGGTACGAAAGCCCAATCCCTTGCCCCGCTCAGTGCAGGTCGAGACCGGTCAGTAGCTCCCACCCCCTCGGCTGGTAGAAGAGCCACTGGCTCGTACCTTCCCGGCCCCCGACGCGGAATATCCGCGTCGGGCTCTGATCGAGCATCCAGAGAAAGTGCCCTTCCATCAGGCTGACCTGCACCGAATACAGCCCGGCGTTCAGGCCACAGTAGGGAAGCTTGACCCGGATCGCGAACTCTCCCGTTGGGACCTCCATCGGCCCGGCATCGTCCCGGCTCTGGAGCTCGAAGATCAGCGCCCCCCCCTCGGTCGCCTCGCGCACGAGGACCGCGACGCTGACGGCCTCGAGCGTCCGCTCGGCGCGTCCTCTCACCCACAACTCCGCCGGCTCCCCGCTGACCAGCCGCTCCAGCGCGTTCCCAGCAGGATCCCTGAACACCACCGACTCGATGCGAGCTCCGGAGCCCTCCACTACGCGGGCGGCCGCGCCGTCTGGAATCGCCCCATTGCCGGCCATCTCCTCCTCGTAGCGGGCGACGACACTCCGGGGCGGACCCTGCGCGAGGACGCGCCCCGCGGAAAGATAGGTCGCCGAGTCGCAGACGGAGAGGATCGCGAGCGGGTTGTGCGACACCAGCACGAAGGCCGCGCCCGCATCGCGCATCGTCGCGAGCCGCCGATAGCACTTCACCCGAAACCGGGTATCCCCGACGGCCAGCACCTCGTCGATGACCAGGATGTCGGGTGCCCCGTGCACGGCGCACGCGAAACCGAGCCGTGCGGTCATGCCCCAGCTGTACGTCTGGACGGGCGCCTGGAGCGCGTCGCCGATCTCCGCGAAGTCCACGATCTCGGCGAATCGCCGGTCGATCTCTTTCTTCGTCAGGCCGAGGATCGTCATTATCACGAAGATGTTCTCGGCGCCTGTCAGGACGGGATTGAAGCCAACTCCGAGCGAGATCAACGGGGCCACCCGACCCCGGACCGTCAGTGAGCCCCCGTCCGGATTGATCAGCCCGCTGATCAGGCGTAGCAGCGTCGTTTTTCCAGCGCCGTTCGGCCCGATCAGGCCGACGGCCTCGCCCCGACGCACCCCGAGGCTCACTTCGCGTAGCGCCCAGAACTCGCCGGTGCGCAGGCTCTCCACGGGTCTTCGTCGGCCCAGGAGCTCCGAGGCGATGTCCCGGAGGCCGTAACGGAGCGAGCGTCTGAAATCCCGGCAGAACCGCTTCGAAACCCGGTCCACGCTGAGCACGAGATCGCTTCCCGGCGACGTCCCCGTCACGTGCCGCTTCCCTGCGGCGTCACGACCCTGCCCGCTCGATGGCGAACGGCATGGCGAGTCGGAACACCACCCAGGTGACTAGCAGGCCCACCAGGGTCGCGACGCACACCGCCGTGAATCCCCACGGGTCGCTGACGGCCCCGGTCGTGGCCAGCTCCCGCGCCGTCACGAGCACGGGCGTCACCGGGTTCAGCCGGACGACCGTGCCAAACGCACCGGCTCCCGGCATCGGGTACACGACCGGCGTGAGGAAGAGCCAGAACCCGGTGGCAAGCATCAGCGCCCGCGACACATCCTGATAGAGCACCGCGAACGGCGCGACGAGGACGCCCAGCAACGTCCCGAGCAACACCAGCTCGAGCACGGCGACGGGCGCCAAGAGGGCCGTCCAACTCACCGGGATCCCGAACCACAGGAACAGAGCCGCGATCAGGAGCAGCTTGGCGCCGAAGTTCACGAGCACCTCGCCGACCTTGGCCAGGACGATGGCCTCGCGCGGGAAGGCGATCCGGGCGAGCATCGCCTTCGCGCTTGCCACCGCCTGCGAGGGGCCGTGCAGTGCCTCCACGAACGTCTGCCATAAAGCGGTGCTGAACATCACGTAGGCGGGATACGGAAGGTCGGTCGCGCCGACGTTGATGACCTGTGCCCGGCTCGCCAGAGTGGCCGCGACGGCGAGCAAGAGCGGCGGCACGAACGCCCACACCACACCGAGGGCCGCCTGCCGGTACTGGGCGCGGAGGTCGCGCACCATGAAGCGCCAGGCCAGCTCACGGGACGCCACGAGATCCCGGCAGAGGACGGCGAGCAGCTCACGCGGCCGTCTAACACGGCTCTCAGCGTTGTAAACAACCTCTTCGGCGCTGCCGGGCACCCCACGCTCGTGGCTGCCGTCGCGGCCGGCCACCAGCGCGTTCGCCTTACTCACCCTCCGCTGCCCCACTCTCGGCTCGCGCCGTCATGACGCCCGTGGAGTGAGTCGATTTGGATCCGATGGGTGCAGACTTGCTCGCCCAAGTAGAGACGTCATGCCTCCCCATTGCCCTCTTCAGGGCACGGAGCTTTCTGGCCGCGGCCGATCCGAGTAGACAGATCGAGAGGACGGCCGCCGTGTTCCGATAGAACAGCAGTCGCGGGTCAAGGGTGACCGCGCGGATCAGGTCCCTCCGCGCCTGCGCATACCGCCCTTTATGGAATCGGCCGAGCCCAAAGTCCGCGTACCACCGGCTGAACACGGTACGCCGGAGCCCGTGGAGTTCCCGCGAGGGATCGGGGGCGGAGAACGCCTTTTCGAGAACGCGGAGCCCGTTCATCATGAGGCGATCGGAATCGAGCGACATATTCTCTCGGTGCTGACGATACTTGGCCAGCACTCGATTCACGTAGGCGATCTCGCACACCCGCCCGATCCTGATCCACATGTCCCAGTCTTCGCACGCGCTTAGCGTCTCGTCGAACAGGCCGACCCGTTCGAAGAGTTCCCGCCTCACCATAGGCGTCGGCGAAGGAATGACGTTCTGGCGAACGAGCCAGGGCAGGATCTTCCCAGACGGATGCGAGGCCCAGTAGCTGTGGGGGGTCAGCGTCGCCGGGGTGGAATCGTCGAACAAGAGCGTCTCGGCGTATACAAGCCCCACTTCCGGCTCGGCATCCAGTCGAGCGACCTGCAGCGACACCTTCTCGGGTAGCCACAGATCGTCAGAATCGAGGAATGCCAGGTACTGACCGCGCGCCGCGCGAATCCCTGTGTTTCGCGCGGCGGAAAGCCCACGGCGTTCATGACGGATGACGCGGAGCTGCCCGCCGAAGGCACGGAGGACCTCTGCGGTCTTGTCCGTGGACCCGTCGTCGACAACAATGATCTCCAGTTCTTCAAAGGACTGAGCGAGCACGCTGTCGATGGCTTCGGGCACGTAACGGGCGTAGTTATAGGTGGGAATGACGACGCTGACTCGTGGGATCACTGACTGATCACGCCGCAACGAATCCCCTCTCCGGAAGCATCCATGTAATATAGCTCAAGGAAGCCATTCCGGTATAATCCCCGTCCGAATAGTCGACCATGCCACCGTCGAGACTCGTGCTCATCGGCATCGATGCCGCGAGCAGCGCGCTCGTTCGAGAGTGGGCTGCGGCCGGGGATCTTCCGACGATCGCCGGCCTGCTCAAGTCTGGGTTCAGCGCAACGATCGCGACACCACTTGGCGTCCTGGAAGGCGGCATCTGGCCAACCTTTCTCACGAGCACATCCCCGGCGAGCCACGGCATGTTCTCCCACCTGAAGCTCAAGCCCAGGACGTATGACCTGGAAGTCGGCATGTACGCCAATCGGCTCCCGGTGCCGCCGTTCTGGACCCATCTGAGCCGTGCGGGGAAGCGCGTAGCGGTGATCGACGCGCCGTTCGCCCGGCCGGTCAGAAAGCTGAATGGGATCCACGTCACGAACTGGGGCGCCCACGACCCGTGGTGCTGGCGGCGATCGTCTTGGCCGCCGCATCTAATCGGGGAGCTCGTGAGGCGCTTCGGCAGTCACCCCGTCGACACGTGTGATATCGAGAGTCGCTCCCTGGAGGATTGCGAGGATCTACGGGCGCGTTTGATCGCGGGCGTCGAGAAGAAGACAGCGCTGCTCCGACATTGCCTCGAGCGCGAGCGCTGGGACTTCTTTTTCGGAGTGTTCTCGGAGTCCCACTGCGCAGGCCATCAATTCTGGCACCTCATGGACCCGCGACACCCTCAACACGACCGGAAGGCCAGCGAAACGCTGCGCTCCACCATCCGGGACGTCTACCGCGCGATCGACGTCGGCGTAGGAACGATCCTGGGCGGTGTGGCGCCGGGGACGCACGTTCTCCTTATGCTCAGCCACGGAATGGGACCTTACTACGCCGGCTCGCATCTCCTCGATCTCGTGCTCGAGCGGCTGGGCGTCAACGGGGCTTGCGCCGCCGCGCCGGCACCCCGAGCGGAGGGGTCGATGTCTACGCCGGGTCGCCTCCTGTGGACGCTGCGCTACCTGTTGCCATATGAGCTCCGGCTCGAGCTAAAGTCTCGGCTCCCGAAGGCAGTCGCGACCCTGCGGCGCTGGACCGGTCGCCCCGATTCCAATCCGTGGTGTCGCATGCGGGCATTTGCCGTTCCGAGCAACAACATGACCGGGGCGATCAGGATCAACCTGAAGGGCCGGGAGCCGGAGGGCCTCGTCGGGCCCGGCGTCGAGTACGAGGCGCTTCGCCAGGAGATCATTGACGCGCTACTCGCTCTGAAGAATCCCGAGACCGGACGACCCGCCGTCCAGTGGGTCGCTCGCGCGGAGGACCTTTATGAGGGACCTCGTCTCCGAGACATGCCTGACCTGCTCGTCGAATGGGATCACAGCGCCCCGATCAACACGCTCTGTTCTCCACAGATCGGCCGCGTGAGTCAGGCGTTCGGCGGGCACCGCACGGGCGATCACTGGCAGAACGGGCTTCTGATCGGGCGCGGGTTCCGTACCGGCGAGATCACAGAGCCGATATGCACCCAGGACATCGCGCCGACGATACTCGACTTCTTTGACGTACCGCGCCCGGCGACCTGCGAGGGGAAGAGCGCGCTTTCATTCCTGAGAAATGGGTAGCTAACCCCAAACCGAAAATAAGTTTGGGATCGAACGATGACTGAAATGCATCAGAGGGGCTTCCCCACGGATCAAAAGAGCAGATGTCCCCACATCACTCTTCGATTCGCGGAGGCCCCTCTGATGCGCTT
>Ga0209157_1002788_pt1 | contig 13736 bp, 11 predicted proteins | sample GraSoiAngelo_135_FD_185892 | JGI IMG/M metagenome (GOLD analysis project Ga0209157, IMG submission 185892) | Grasslands soil microbial communities from the Angelo Coastal Reserve, California, USA - 14_0929_05_40cm (SPAdes) (version 2) | ecosystem: Environmental > Terrestrial > Soil > Grasslands ... | reverse complement strand
GGCGATACATTTCCCTGAGAAGTTCCACCTCGAGGCTTGGCGCGCCCTGACGGCCGAGTGCGACCGGCGCGAGGCCGGACTGCCCGCTCGGCCAATCAGGCTCGCGCGACAGCGCTTCGATGATCTACCGCCCAATGTCAAAGCCGTCCTGCGCGGCCAGACCGCGACGCCGTGAGGACCTCTGATCTTCCTCCGGGGAATCTCGAGGCGACGATCTGAAAACCCGAGCGACTCGGGAAGATTCTGTTAGCCGGCGAGCAGTGGAGGAACAACTGCCACCGCGAGCACAATTCCCGCAACAAAAACGACAACCTGCTTCGCTACGAAGCAGGCATCCCTCAATAGGTAGAGTGGATGACGACGGCTGTAGCTTTGTTCGGCCTTTTCCCTCTCGATCTTCCTCAAAATCTTCATCGTATAGATGTAGCCGAAAACGTACTGCAGCAGATCGAGGAGAAGAGCCAAAATCGCGAAGAGCCCGGCCCACAGCAAGAGTCTAGGCGAGAGCTCCAGACCCTTCGGCGGGCTAATGATGAGGCCCCAGACGAACGCCAAGATACCGACAGCAACCCAGCGCACTTGGACGCTGAGTCGATCCGAAAGCCACTGGGCCTCCTGAGAAGCCTGTTGCGCGGTGACAGCCATGCTTAGATTCTACCGCTACTGCTGCTCGGCGCTGTTCCGTAGACCTGGGTCGTCATAAAAATACCCTCGGTCCTGCGTAGTCGGTGTCATCTGGATCGTGTGGTGGCCGAGGAGCAGGAGGTCCGTTCTGCTTCCTGCGACGCACACCTCCTGCCTACCCCACACCACCCATAGTGAGCCAACACGGAAAATAAAAACACCTCGGCAAGTCCGCTACTTACCGAGGGGCTCTCTCTTTCCGTTTGAGCTAACGGCTCGACGCGGACTTACTTCCGTATGACCCCGTTCGTCCGCGTCTTCGTGCTCGCTTGAGCATGCCGCCCAGTAACTTGTACATGGTCCATGAGTGTAGCTTCTACACGCCCAGCGCATCCCTCTCGAGAGATCCCGGGAGTTAAAGATCGAGCCTTTCGCTACTTATCGACGGGGCACACGGCTTGCAATCTCGCGGTGCTGCAATTTTGAGTTTGAGAAGGATCAGCGGCGAACGCATCGCGTGGGCGGACGGGCCGCGACGGCCCCGAAGCCCGGAGGTCGTCAGCCATGAGCTCAAAGTCTGCCGCGTTTGACACCCACGTCGACGAGGCCCAGGAGCCCCGAAACTTCGCGGCCTCGCCGAGAGACTCTCACATCATCGAGAGGGAGCTGCGCGACGTCAACCATCAGCTCACCCAAGCGTACAATCGCAACGAGATCCTCGTGCGCACCTTACAGGAGGCGCGCGAGCAGATCACCGCGCTCAAGGAAGAGGTGGACAAGCTCTGCGCGCCGCCCTCGACGTACGGCGTCTACCTCGCCGCCAACGAGGACAGCACCGTCACCATCCTCTCCCAGGGCCGCAAGGTGAAGGTCAACCTCCACCCCTCGATCAAGACCGAGACCCTCAAGCCCGGCCAGGAGCTCATCCTCAACGAGGGCCTCAACGTCATCGAGGCCGCCGGCTACGAGATCCAGGGCGAGGTCGTCATCCTCAAGGAACAGCTCGACGCCGAGCGCGCCCTCGTCACCCTGCGCGCCGACGAGGAAAAGGTCGGCATCATCGCCGAGCCCCTGCGCACCCTGCGCCTCAAGACCGGCGATCACCTCCTCCTCGACTCCAAGAGCGGCTACCTCCTGGAAAAACTGCCGAAGAGTGAGGTCGAAGATCTCACCCTCGAGGAAGTGCCGGATATCGGCTACGAGAGTATCGGCGGCCTGGGCGATCAGATCGAGGCCATCAAGGACGCCGTGGAGCTGCCCTACCTCTACGCCGACTACTACAAGGAACACAAGCTCACCCCGCCCAAGGGCGTGCTCCTCTACGGCCCGCCCGGCTGCGGCAAAACCATGATCGCCAAGGCCGTCGCCAACAATCTCGCCGAGAAGATCTCCGAAAAGCGCGGCGAGAAGATCAAGGGCTTCTTCCTCAACATCAAAGGACCGGAGCTGCTGAACAAGTACGTCGGTGAGACCGAGCGGAAGATCCGCGAGATCTTCGTGAAAGCCAAGGAGAAGGCCGCCGAGGACGTGCCTGTCATCGTCTTCTTCGACGAGATGGACGCGCTCTTCCGCACGCGCGGCACCGGCATCTCCTCCGACGTCGAGACGACGATCGTGCCCCAGCTGCTGGCCGAAATCGACGGTGTCGAGGGTCTCAGGAACGTCATCGTCATCGGCGCCTCCAACCGCCAGGACCTCATCGATCCGGCGATCCTGCGTCCCGGCCGGCTCGACGTGAAGATCAAGATCGAGCGGCCCGACCGCGGCGCCGCGGCCGACATCTTCGCCAAGTACCTCACCGCCGACATTCCGTTCGCGGAGTCCGAGATCCGCGGCGGTGACGTCGCCGCGGCCATCCCCTCGATGATTTCGACCACCGTGGAGGCGATGTACAGTCTCAGTGAAGAGAACCGCTTCCTCGAGGTTACCTACGCCAACGGCGACAAAGAAGTCCTCTACTTCAAGGACTTCGCCTCCGGCGCGATGATCGAGTCCGTCGTGCGCCGGGCCAAGAAACTTGCCCTCAAGCGCTACATCGCCGGCGGCCAGAAGGGCATCATGGTCGACGACCTCCTCACCGCCGTCCGCGAGGAGTTCAAGGAGAACGAGGACCTGCCCAACACCACCAACCCCGATGACTGGGCGAAGATCGCCGGGAAGAAGGGGGAGCGGATCGTGTACGTCAAGCCCCTCATGGGCGAGACGAAAGAGAAGCTGCGAAGCGTCGAAAGGGTCGTCAACACGGGTCAGTACCTGTAGCGAAGCGGGGGGCGCCGAGCGCGCCTCCCACCCTCAATTAGGCAATGGGGGGAAGACACCTCCCATTTCCCCCCCGGGGCGCATTGACCGGGGGCGTTCTTTCTACCGTCAGAGAGGACTGCATGGCGATCCCGAAAGTCATGGGCATCGAGACCGAGTACGGGATCACGGTCAAAAATCAGCCCGATTTCAACCCGATCCTCTCCTCGCTCCTGCTGATCAACTCGTACGAGACCTTCCGGTCCTCCCGGGTACGCTGGGACTACGAGGCCGAGAGCCCGCTCCGCGACGCGCGCGGATTCGAATACATGGAGGAGAAGGAAGGGACGTCGAAAGAGGAGTCGCGCCTCATCAACCTGATCCTCTCCAATGGCGCGCGGTTCTATGTCGATCACGCCCATCCGGAATACTCGAGTCCCGAAACGACGAACCCGCGTGACCTGGTCATCTGGGACCGCGCCGGTGAGCGCATCCTGAATCTCTCGCGCCAGCGCGCCGAAGCAGTGTCGCCCCCCGAACAACGAATCTTGATCTACAAGAACAACACCGACAGCAAGGGCAACTCGTACGGCACCCACGAGAACTATCTGATGGACCGGCGGGTGCCGTTCGCGCGCATCGTGCAGCACATGATGCCGTTCTTCGTGACCCGCCAGATCTTCACGGGCGCCGGCAAGGTGGGCGCGGAGAACAACGCCGACCCGTGCGACTACCAGATCTCGCAGCGCGCCGACTTCCTCGAGACCGAGGTCGGTCTCGAGACGATGCACTCCCGTCCGATCATCAACACGCGCGACGAGCCTCACGCCGATCCGGAGAAGTACCGCCGCCTCCACGTCATCGTCGGCGACGCCAACATGAGCGAGGTCTCGAATTACCTCAAGACCGGCACGATGGCGATCGTGCTGAGCATGGTCGAGGACGATTTCATCGAGCGCGACCTCTCGGTGGACGGACCGGTGGGAGCGTTCCGCGTGGTCTCGCGCGATCTCACCTGCCGGGAGCCGATCCGGCTCAAGGACGGTCGCACCATCACCGCCGTGGACCTGCAGCGAGAGTTCCTCGCGATGGCGCACAAGTACTATCGGGACCGCGAGGCCGAGCCCTGGGTCCGCGAGGTCCTCGCCCGGTGGGAAACGACCCTCGACCATCTCGCCGAGGACCCGATGCAGCTCGGCCGCGAGCTCGACTGGGTCATCAAGCGCCAGCTCATCGAGAACTACATGGCGAAGCACGATCTCGCCTGGAATGACTCGCGCGTCCAGATGATCGATCTCCAGTACCACGACATCCGTCCGGGCCGGGGCCTCTACTACAAACTCGAAGAGTCCGACGCGGTGGACCGGATCGCAACGGACGACGAGATCGCGAAGGCCATCTACGACCCGCCCAAGGACACGCGCGCGTATTTCCGGGGCATGTGCCTGCAGCGCTACGCGGAGGAGATCGTCTCGGCGAGCTGGGACTCCGTCATCTTCGACTTGAAGGAAGGGCCGCTCAAGAAGATCTTCATGCTGGAGCCCCTGCGGGGCACCGAGGCGCACGTTCGCCAGCTGTTGACCGAGTCGCCGACGGCCGCGGACCTGCTGCGCAACATCTCGCGCGCCGCCTCCGGGGTGTAACCGTGGACGGCGAACGCTGGCGGTCGCTGTTCAACGACTACTCGAACTCGAGCTTCGTCGAGCTGCTCCGTCGGGCGTCGCCGCATCTGGTCCCCGGCCTCGGGCCCGCGCCCGGCGCCGAGGTCCCGGAGCCCGTCCACGGCACGACCGTTCTCTCCGTCCGATATCGTGACGGCGTGATCATGGCCGGCGACCGCCAGGCGACCGCGGGCTACCAGGTGGCGAGTCGCCGCATCGAGAAGATCTTCAAGTCCGACGAGCTGTCGGGTGTCGGCATCGCCGGCGCCGCCGGCCCCGCCATGGAGATGGCAAAGCTGTTCCAGACCGAGCTCGAGCACTACGAGAAGGTGGAGGGCGAGAACCTCTCGCTCGAGGGCAAGGCGAACCGCCTGAGCCAGATGATCCGGATGAATCTGCCCGCCGCGATGCAGGGCCTCGTGGTGGTCCCGATCTTCGCCGGCTTCGACGAAAAGGCGGGTGTGGGCCGACTGTTCAAGTACGACATCACCGGCGGTCGCTACGAGGAGACCAACTACGACGCGCAGGGGTCGGGCTCGAAGGACGCGCGCGACTCGCTGAAGAAGCTCTGGAAACGCGACATGGCCCGCGACGATGCGATGCGCGTGTCGCTCGAGGCGCTCATCGACGCCGCCGACGAAGACGTCGGGACCGGCGGTCCCGACCTGGTGCGCGGGATCTTCCCCTCCGTCAAGACCATCACGCGATCCGGCTTCGGGGACGTGCCGGAGGACGAGGTGCGCCGCGTCTGCGAGGGGATCCTGGCCGACCGCACTCACAACTCGGACGGGACCTGACATCATGCCGCTGCCCTATTACGTGAGCCCCGAGCAGATGATGAAGGACAAAGCCGAGTACGCCCGCAAGGGCATCTCGCGCGGCCGGTCCCTGGTCACTCTGGAGTGCGGCGACGGCATCCTGCTGGTGGCCGAGAATCCGTCGACGCTCCTGCACAAGATCTCGGAGATCTACGACCGGATCGCGTTCGCGGGCGTCGGCAAGTACAACGAATTCGAGAACCTCCGAATCGCCGGCATCCGGCACGCCGACGTCAAGGGCTACTCCTACAGCCGGGGCGATGTGACGGCCAAGGCGCTGGCCAACGCGTACTCACAGGCGCTCGGCAACATCTTCACCCAGGACATCAAGCCATTCGAGGTCGAGGTTTTGGTGGCGGAAGTCGGCGACACCAACGGCGCGAAGAGCGAGATCTACCACATCCTCTACGACGGCACGATCGAGGACGAGCGGAACTACGCGGCGATGGGCGGCCAAGCCGACGAGATCCGCCGCTTCCTCAAAGATCACTATCAGGAGGGCATGACCCTTGGCGACGCGTTGCAGCTCGGCGTCCGCGCGCTGACCGTGACCCAGAACAAAACGCTCACCGAGCGCGATCTCGAGGTCGCGGTCCTCGACCGGACGAAGGCGCGGCGCAAGTTCCGGCGCATCCCCCTGGAAGCGCTCGGTCAACTCCTGGGCGCGGCGAAGTAAGCCGTGTTACGCTGGGGCAGGACAGGCCCATGAAGCGGCGGATCTTCGGTCTCGAGAACGAGTACGGTCTCACCTGCACGCTCAACGGCCAGCGCCGCTTGTCCCCCGACAACGTCGCCCGCTATCTGTTCGAAAAGGTCATCCCCGGCGCCCGCAACGCCAACGTGTTCCTCGAGAATGGCGCCCGGCTCTACCTGGACACCGGGTTCCACCCGGAGTACGCGACGCCCGAGTGCGATGACGTCGCCGAGCTGGTCATCCACGACAAGGCGGGCGAGCGCATCGTCGAGGACCTCCTGCACCAGGCCGAGAAGCGCCTTCGGGAAGACGGGATCTCGGGCAACATCCTGCTCTTCAAGAACAACACCGATTCCGCCGGTAACTCCTACGGCTGCCACGAGAACTACCTGGTGTCCCGCGACGTCTCGTTCCAGCGACTCGCCGAAGCCCTCATCCCCTTCTTCGTCACCCGGCAGATCTTCGCGGGCGCGGGCAAGGTGCTCCAGACGCCCCGCGGCTTCCACTACTGCCTGTCCCAGCGCGCTCAGCACATCTGCCAGGAGATCTCCGGGGCGACGACGTCGTCGCGCTCGATCATCAACACCCGCGACGAGCCGCACGCCGACGCCGAGCGCTACCGGCGGCTGCACGTCATCGTGGGCGATTCGAACATGTCCGAAGTCGCGACCTATCTGAAGATCGGGACGACCGCCCTCGTCCTCGACATGATCGAAGATGGGTTCTTCGACCGCGATTACTCGTTGCAGTCTCCCGTGCAGGCGATCCGCGATATCTCCCACGATCCAACCCTGCGCGAGGCGATCAAGCTGAAGGACGGCCGCTCGATCACGGCGCTCCAGATGCAGCTCGAGTACCTCGAGTACGCGACGCGCTACGTCAACTCGATCAACGCCGACACGACCACCAAGGACGTCCTCGCACGCTGGACCGACGTCGTCACCAAGCTCGAGTCCGACCCGATGCAGCTCAGCCGCGAGCTCGACTGGGTCATCAAGCGCCAGCTCATCGACAACTTCATGAACCGCCACCGCCTCTCGTGGCGGGACCCGAAGGTGTCGCTGCTCGACCTCCAGTACCACGACATCCGGCCCGACAAGGGCGTCTACTACCGCCTCGTCGCCAACGACCACGTGGACCGGATCACCGACGACGAGACCATCGAGCAGGCGAAGCACGTGCCGCCGCAGACCACCCGGGCGCGGCTCCGCGGCGAGTTCATCCGCCAGGCGAACCTCAAAGGCAAGGACTATCGCGTCGACTGGGTCTACCTGAAGCTCAACGATCCGGAGCGCGAGACCATCCTCTGCAAGGACCCCTTCCAGTCGCACGACGAACGGGTCGAGCGCCTCATCCGCTCCTTCTAGGCTCCACAAGGGAGAGACCCCTCGCGGGACCGACGCACCACCCGGTGTGGCCCGGAACTAAGGTTGACACCCCCTGTGCGGGGGTGCTACGCCTGGAGATGCCAGGTCGAACCTGTCGCGCGCTCATCCGAGCGGTCTCACCGTAAGGAGTTCCCGATGTTCAGCAACCAGAAGGCGCTGGAGAACCAGAAGGCGCTGGAGAACGGCAAGCCCGGCTCGGCGGTACCGCTGCTCACGGTCGTCGGCGACCGCGCGCGGATGGAAGGCAAATTCGACATTGCGGACTCGATCCAGGTGGAGTGCGAAATCGGCGGTGAGATGAACGTCGGCGGCAAGCTCGTCATCGGCGAGAAGGGGCGTGTCAACGCCAACGTGCAGACGGTCGACGCGATGGTCATGGGTCACTACGCGGGCAACATGATCGCGACCGGCAACGTCGAGATCGCCCAGACCGGCCGGGTCACCGGCAACATCACGACCGACTCGCTTGTCATCTCGAAGGGCGGCTTCTTCAACGGCAACGTCACGAAAATGAATGAGTCGACGAACGGCCAGCGACCGGTCTACCTGGTCGAGGACGACCGGCCTGCCCAGCTCAGCGGGCAGCGGTAGACAGGCCCGCGCGGAACAGCGCCTATGTTGTGGAGGAAGTCGAGCAAGCGCCCGACCAAGGGAAGCGACCTCACGGCCTTCATCGATGAAGGGTCGGAGATCGAGGGCAAGTACTCGTTCAGCGGAACCGTCATGATCAACGGCCGGTTCCGGGGCGAGATCGTCTCCAGCGACAGCCTCATCATCGGCGAGAAGGGCGTCGTCAACGCCGCCGTCCGGGCGGGCATCGTCTTGATCAGCGGCGAGGTGGTCGGCAACGTGTGCGCGTCCGAGCGGGTCGAGCTCCGCGGCACCGCGCGGGTTTGCGGCGACGTTGAGGCGCCAATCGTGGTGGTTGAGGAGGGCGTGCTCTTCGACGGCCACTGCAAAATGACCAAGGCCCGGTCCGCGGACGAGGCCTCCGTCACCCGCGACACAACGGTCGTTTCCCTGAAACGGTCGTAGCCCCGCCACTCACTCCAGCGCGCCGATCGCGGCCTCGACGGCGGCGAGGACCGTGCCCGCCTCGCAGAGCCCCAGCGCCGCATCGAGGTCGGCCTTGAGATAGCGATCCCGGTCGAGCGGTGGGATCCGCTCCCGCACGGCGTCCCGCGCTGCCGAGCTGCCGCGTCCCGGCGGGAGCGGGGCCCGGAAATCGAGCGCCTGAGCCGCCAGCAACAACTCGATGGCGAGGACCTGGCGGGCGAGCCCGGCGGCCCGCCGCGCCTTGAGGGCCGAGCCCGCCGCCATCGAGTTGTAGTCCTCCTGGAGACCCGAGGTCGGAATGGACTCCACACTCGCCGGCATCGCCAGCGTCCGGAGCTCGGCGACCAGCGCCGCGGCCACGTACTGGGCGATCATGTAGCCGGAATGGACACCGCCGCGCGGCGAGAGAAAGGGCGGCAGCGCCTCGTTCGTCAGCGGGTTCACGAGCCGGTCGATGCGCCGCTCGCTGATTCCGGCGAGCTGGCCGAGCCCCAGCGTCAGCGTGTCAAGCGCCAGCCCCAGCACCTCACCGTGGAAGTTTCCGCCGCTCAGCACGGCGCCGTCAGCGGGGAACACGAGCGGATTGTCGGAGACCGAGGCGAGCTCGCGCTCGATCACCGACCGTGCGAACGTGACCGCCTCGCGCGTCGAGCCGTGCACCTGCGGCATGCAGCGCAGGCTGTAGGCGTCCTGGACGCGCGTGCAGTCGCGGTGCGAGGCGATGATCCCACTCTCCGCCGTGAGGCGAACCAGGTTGGCGGCGGCCGCGAGCTGGCCCGGATGGGGCCTGAGCACGTGGATCCGCGGGTCGAATGCGGCGTTCGATCCCATGAGCGCTTCGAGCGACATGGCGCCGGCGACGTCGGCCAGGCGCGTGAGGCACGCTGCATCGAGGACCGTGAGGGCGCCGTGCCCGGCCATGAGATGCGTGCCGTTGAGAAGCGCGAGCCCTTCCTTCGTCTCGAGGACGAGAGGGCTCACGCCCGCGCGGGCCAGCGCCTCGGCGGCGGGAATCTGCCGGTCGCCGTCCGAGGCCGAGCCTTCGCCGAGGAGACAGAGCGCCACGTGGGCGAGCGGCGCCAGATCTCCCGACGCCCCGACCGACCCCAGCTCGGGCACCACGGGATGGACGCGCCGGTTCAGGCACGCGATCACCGTTTCGACGACCACGGGCCTCACGCCGGACGCGCCGCGCGCGAGAGAGGCCGCGAGCAGGAGCATGATCGCTCGCACGTCCGCCTCCGCGAGGGGCGCGCCCACGCCCCCGGCGTGGCTCAAGACGAGGTTCCGCTGCAGGTCGGCACGCTCACTCGATGGAATGACGACGTCCTTGAGCTTCCCGACGCCGGTCGTGATTCCGTAGATCGGCTCCGCGCCCGCCGCCAGCCGGTCGACGAAGGCGCGACCGGCGCGCAGGGTCTGCTCCGCGCCAGGGGCCAGCGAAACCTGCTCACCCCGGCGGGCCACCGCTTCGACGGCCTGGAGCGTGAGCGGCCCGCCGTCTAGATCGACCATGGTTGATCGTCGCGCCTCGGCCGGCGTGGCCCCAGCCCCGCGACGGCCTGCGGCGCGCACCACCCCTGCGTCAGCTCGCGGACCTGCGCCAGGAGCTCGCGCTCGTCGACAGTCACGAGACGTCCGGACTCGACGACGCGTCGCCCGTGGACCCACACGTCCGTGACGGCCCGGGAGGACATCGCGTAGACCATGGACTTCAGGAGGTCGATCCGCGGGTGGAGCGAGACGTCATCGAGGTCCACCGCGATGAGGTCGGCGAGCCGGCCCGGCGCGATCACGCCCGCCTCGAGCCCGAGGACCTCGGCGCCCGACCGGGTGCCGAGCCCGAAGGCCGTCACCGCGTCGATCGCGGCGCCGTCGAGAAGGCGCACCCGCTGGAGGAGAGCCGTCATGCGCATCTCCTCGAACACCGAGAGGCGGTTGTTGGTGCAGCCGCCGTCGGTGCCGAGCCCGATTCTGACCCCCGCCTTCAAGAGCTCGGGGACCCGCGTGATGCCGTCGCCGAGAAACATGTTGGAGCTCGGGCAGTAAGCGAGCGCGGCCCGCCGGGCGCCCATCAACCCGATCTCCTCGTCGTCGAGCCAGACACAGTGGACGCCAATCATCCGTGGACCGAGAACGCCGAGGCCGTCGAGATACCGGATCGGCGTGGCCCCGTGCTCCCGGAGCGTGCGCTCGCCCTCGGCGCGTCCCTCGGCCACGTGGATGTGGAACCGCGTGGCCTCCGTCTCCGCGATCTCCGATCCTGCGCGGATCATCTCGGGGGACGCGCCGTGAGGGCTGTGAGGGGCGGGCTGCACCAGCGTGGTCTGATCCTCCCGGTGCGCCGCGATCAGCTCCCGCGTCCGGCGGGCCGCGTCGGCGACCGTCTCACGGTAGCGCTTGGGCGCGCCCTGCCAGTCGTACATCGCGCGCGCCAGGACGAGGCGGATCCCGACCGCGCGCGCGGCCTCGATCACTGCTTCGGCATTCTCGTTGCCCTCGTCCTGGAGGTAGAAGAAATCCACGCAGGTGGTGGCGCCCCCCAGCAGCATCTCGGCGAACGCGAAGGAGGCGCCGAGCGCGATTCCCCGGCGGTCCAGACGCTCGGAGAACGGGTAGAGCACGCGGTCGCGCCAGCCCGAGAAGTCGAGGTCGTCGCCGAGACCGCGCAGGAGCGACTGGAAGGTGTGGCAGTGCGCGTTGACCGTCCCGGGCACGAGGGCCTTGCCCGCGAGCGTGACGTCGCCCGACGAGGGGCGGTCGACGCACTCGATCGAGGCGATCCGCCCGCCCTCGAGCGTCACCACCCGGCCCGACGTCCACCCGCCCTCGGTCAGGACGAGGTCGGGGATGAGCCTCAGGGTCACTCCGCCAGCCAGACGGTGTCGAGCTGGTTGTTGAGGAAGTGGCTCGGGGTGATCGTCCAGCCTCGCACCCGCGCGTTGTGCGGGACGATCCGATGCCACTGGAAGGTAAAGATGTAGCGCACCTCCTCGTCGAGCAGCCGTTTCTCGAATTCCCTGATGGACCGGCGCCGCTCCTCCCGGTCGGTGGCGCGACTCTGACGCTGGTAGAGCTCGTCGAGGACCCGGTCGGTGTAGCGACCGTAGTTCACGTGGCTGACGTCCATCGACTGGAACTTGAAGAGCGCCAGATCGGGCTCGACGATGTAGCTGCAGTGGAAGTCCGCCGCGACGTCGAAGTTGCCGCCCCGGATCTCGTTGTAGAGGGTTGCGAGCTCGAGGGTCTCCACCTTCACGGTGAGTCCGATCTGCCTCCACTGGTCGACCAGCCAGATGCCGAGCGCCTCGTACGGGTCGCGGATGCCACGGTTGCGGAACGTGAAGGAGAACCCCTCCGGCACCCCGGCCTCTCTGAGCAACCGGCGCGCCTCCGCTCGCGAGGCAGCGATGTCGCGGCCGTAGCCCGCCAGCTTTTCGAGCTCGGCCGGCGTGGCCGAGAACGGTGTCCCAGCGCCCTGCACGCCGACGATCTCCTTGAAGATCGAGATCCGCGAGAGCGCCGGGGCGCCCTGGTGGCGATCGAGCGCCAGCGTCAGCGCGCGCCGGACCCGACGGTCGTCGAACGGCTTGCGCTCGTGGTTGAGTGCGATCGGGTTGCCGCACTCCCAAGGGCTCTCTTGGACCCGGATCCGGCTGCCGAGCGCCTGCACGAGGCTCTCGCGATCGGGCGGCGAGAAGCCGCGGAACTGGATCATCGCCCGCTGGCCCCGGATCGCCGCGATCTGGGCTGCCGTGTCCCGGATGAAGAGCGCGCGATAGCCGTCGAGATACGGCTTGGCGCGGTCCCAGTAGGCCGGGTTCTTCCGGCCGGTCCAGTGCGACCCTTTCACGTACTCGCCGAACGTGAACGGCCCCGTGCCCATGATGTTGCGCTCGTACCAGCGGATGTCCTGGGCGAGGAGATCGGCCTTGTAGATCCAGTTCCACGGTGACGCGAGCGACGCGAGGAACGAGGCGGCGGGCCACTTCAGGCGGAACACGACCGTGGAGGGATCGGGAGCCTCGACGGCGTCGACGACGACGTACTCGCCCTTGCGATTCGACGCCACGCCGGCGGGCGGAAAGATGATCTTGTCGTACGAGGCCTTGACGTCCCGCGCGACCAGCTCGCTGCCGTCGTGGAATTTCACGCCCCGCCGGAGGATGAAGGTCCACGTGCGCCCGTCCCGGGCGCTCGACCACGACTGGGCCAGGTCTCCGACGATCCTGGTGCCGCTCGGATCGTCCGGGTCCACGCGGAGCAGAGTGTTGTAGTGGGGCGCGGCCGGATGCAGCAGCGCGAAGCTCTCCTCGCGGTGCGCGTCGAACGACGGCGACTCGGCCGGAACGACGAACACCAGCTCTCCCCCGTAGCGCGGCGTCTCTTGGGCTCGGACGACCGGGGCCAGGACGGCCAGCGCGAGCAATGCGACGACGGGCGCCGCGACGTGGCTTACCATGGCTGACCACGCTTTCGCCCGAATCACGCCGTGATCCCCGGCAAGTCGATCCCGTGGCGCCGCGCCGCCGCGACAGCCTCCGGGTACCCCGCGTCGGCATGCCGCATGATACCGGTGCCCGGATCGGTCGTGAGCACCCGCTCGAGGCGTCGCGCCGCCTCCGGCGTACCGTCGGCGACGACGACCATGCCGGCGTGGATCGAGTACCCGATGCCCACGCCGCCGCCGTGGTGTACCGACACCCACGTCGCGCCCGCCGCCGTGTTGAGGAGCGCGTTGAGGACGGGCCAGTCGGCGATCGCATCCGAGCCGTCGCGCATCGACTCGGTCTCGCGATTCGGTGAGGCGACCGAGCCCGAGTCGAGATGGTCACGGCCGATGACGATGGGGGCCTTCACGGCGCCCCTGGCGACGAGGTCGTTGAAGATCCGCCCGGCCTTCGCGCGGTCGCCGTAGCCGAGCCAGCAAATGCGCGCCGGCAGCCCCTGGAAGCTGACGCGCTCCCGGGCGAGGCGCAACCAGCGGACCAGGGGCTCGTTCTCCGGAATGGCCTCCATCAGCGCCCGGTCGGTCACGTAAATGTCCTCGGGATCACCCGAGAGCGCCACCCAGCGGAACGGGCCCAGCCCCTCGCAGAAGAGCGGACGGATGAACGCGGGGACGAAGCCGGGATAGCTGAAGTCGGAGACCCCCGCGTTCTCGGCCTCGCGCCGGAAGTTGTTGCCGTAATCGAAGAGGACGGCGCCCGCCCGCTGGAACTCGAGCATCGCCCGCATCTGGGCGGCGATCGACTCG
>Ga0209157_1002786_pt1 | contig 13749 bp, 16 predicted proteins | sample GraSoiAngelo_135_FD_185892 | JGI IMG/M metagenome (GOLD analysis project Ga0209157, IMG submission 185892) | Grasslands soil microbial communities from the Angelo Coastal Reserve, California, USA - 14_0929_05_40cm (SPAdes) (version 2) | ecosystem: Environmental > Terrestrial > Soil > Grasslands ... | reverse complement strand
GAATCGGTCCAGAAGGACGCGCTGGAAGTGCAGGAAGCGCGCGAGAGCCGGCTCGTCGTCTCCGACCAGATCAAGGCCGAGCGCCAGGAGGCGATCCTCACCCGCGTGATCGAGCGCGAGTTCGCCCCGGACGCACGGCGCCGCTGGGTCCGGCGACTGGCCGAGATGGCCTGGATTTTCGGCGCGACCGAACGGCCCGAGCACGAGGCGATGGCCCGCTCGGCGGCGGCGGCGCTCGCCGCGCCCGACGCCGAGGCGCGGCGCCATCCGTTCGTGCGCACGCTCGCGCAGCGGGGCCTCGAGGTAGCCAGCGAGGTGGCGGCCGGACGCCTCCGCGCCGCCGACGTGAGCCGCAGGCCCTGATCACCGACGTCCCGGCCATCCGGGTCGGTCACGCGACCGATCCGGTCGGCCTCACCGGCGTCACCGTCGTCCTGAGCGATCGCCCCGCGGTCTGCGGCGTCGAGCTGCGTGGCGGCGCCAACGACGTCATCGGCCTCGACTACCTCGACGCGCGCCACCTCGTGCCGACCGTGAACGGCGTCGTCCTGGGCGGCGGCAGCCGCTTCGGCGGCGAGGCGATCTGGGGCGTGATGCGCTGGCTCGAAGAACGCGGTCAGGGCTTCGCGGCCGGCCCCCACGTGGTGCCGCACGTGCCGGGCGCGTTCCTCTTCGATCTCAACGTCGGCGACGCGCGCGCCCGGCCTACACGCGAGATGGGCTATATGGCCGCGAACGCCGCGGCGGCCGGCCCCGTCGCCGAGGGCAACGTGGGCGCCGGAACCGGAGCGACCGTGGGCAAGGTGTACCGCCTGGAGCGCTCGATGCGCGGCGGGATCGGCAGCGCCTCGGTGCGCCTCGGCGACGTCGTGGTCGGCGCCCTCGTGGCGGTCAACGCCGTCGGCGACGTGCGGGATCCCGAGACCGGCACGCTGATCGCCGGCGCGCGCCAGGCGCCCGAGAGCAAACGCCTGATCGACTCGGCCAGAGCGCTGGCCGCGGGCACCGCCCTCGGGCGGTTCGCCGAGACGGGCCACACCACGATCGGCGTCGTCGCCACCAACGTGCGGCTGGGAAAGGCCGAGGCCGCCAAGCTCGCGTCGCTCGCCATGCTGGGCTTCGCGCGCGCCCTCTCGCCCCCGCACACCGCGTTCGACGGCGACGCGCTGTTCGCGCTGTCCGCCGGCGATCTGGCCGTCGACCTGACCAGGCTCGGCCTCGCCGCCGCCGACGCGGTCGCCCGGGCGATCGCGCGCGGGGTGCGAGCGGCCACGTCCCTCCCGAACCTTCCGGCCGCCCGCGACCTCTAGCCAGCCGCCGCCCCCAAGCGAGCGCTCCTCGTTGTAGGGTCGTCCGGGCCGTGCGGGCCGCTCAAAAAGGTCCAGATGCGAGGCGGCGCCCGAAGGCGGCACGCGAGCGTACTTCGAGTACGTGAGCGTGCCGCCGAGGGCGCCAACGAAGCAGATGGGCCTTTTTCAGCGGCCCGCCCGCAACCAGCCGAACAGGCCATAGGCCAGCATCCCTCCAACCACCCAGAGCCACACGCCCAGGCTCGCCTCGCGCTCCGGCGGCAGCGGTGAAAGCACGACCGGGTGGAGCCGCCAGGCGATGAAGGCGCCGCCCAGCGCCCCACCGATGTGCGCGCCGTTGTCGATGAACGACTCGGTCAGGCCGGTCACGATCGCGTAGATCGCCCAGAGCAGCAGCACGAAGCCGATCCGGCGATCGCGCAGCAGCAGGCGGTCGCGATACTGGCGGAACAGCACGATCGCGGCGCCCTGCAGCCCGAAGATCGCGCCCGATGCGCCCACCGACGGTCCTGGGCTCACGCCGCCGCTGACCACCGAGCCCGCGACGCCGCTGAGCACGTAGAGCACGGCGAACTGGCGGCCGCCGAACGCGTGCTCGCAGACCATCCCGAGGATGAAGAGGGCGACGCCGTTGCCAACCAGATGATCGAGCCCGCCGTGGAGCCACGGGGCGGTCAGCAATCGCCAGTACTCGCCGGCCGACACGCGCTCGCGCACCAGCGCCCCCGCGCCGATGACCGACTCGGGAGACCTGAGCGCGCCGAAGCGGACCTCCAGGGCGAAGATCGCGACGAGCAGGACGAGGATCGCGGCGGTCACGGGCGGGAGGCGTCGCATCCGCCGCTCGAAGTCGATGCGGCGGGAGAGTAGCATCTCGGGCGTGATGCGCAGCGGCGGCTCGGGCCCGATCGCCATCACCGGCGCTCGCCGGTGTCGAGCATCACGCCCAGCGCCAGCGCCAACCGGCGATCGAAGGCGCGGTCGGGGTCCGCCGAGAGATCGAGCACGTAGCGGTCGAACAGCGTGAACTTCCGGTTGAACTCGCCGAGCACCGCCTCGTCCGAGCCGCGCACGAGCAAGAAGTTGGTCCGGAGGAAGCCGAGGAACACGCCGAGCACCCGCCGCAGAAGCGACAGCACGATCGAGTCCTCGATCGCCATCGCGATCGGCTCGCCGCCGGGCGTCGCGACGTACCAGCGCTTGCGGACGATGTTGTGGAGATACGTCTTCCGCAGCGTCGCGAGTGGCTCACCCGATGGCGTGACGACCGTGTAGGTACGCGTGAGCACCGCCACCCGCTGGTTCTGGAGCACGCGCAGCAGCGTCTCGCGTCGCGAATCGTCGCGGTAGATCGTCACGTGCCGCCGGGGGCGCAGCGACATCGACACCACCAGGAAAACGAAGGCGACCAGCGGAAAGCCCACCAGGACCAGCAGCCCACCGCCGCCGTCCTCGGGGAAGGGCCCGAGGATCCAGCGCGCCGCGGTCAGCGACGCGATGAGGGCGACGAAATACGCGAACAGGGTGCGCACGGGATAGGTGGGCCGCTCCACGTACAGGATCGGCGTCCCGTTCTCCGCCAGCACCTCGTACTTCGACCGGATCGTGAAGACGCGCTCGCGCAGCAGGAACACGTCGCGGTCGAAGGCGGGATCGACGCCGGGGGCCGGAGGCCGCGGGGCGCTCGCGAGATAGCCGGCCCGGATGTGCCGGCCGCACGAGGGACATTCGAGGAGCCGACCCGCGTACTCTGGCCGCAGCTCGTACACTTCCCCGCACGGGCAGGCGACGACGACGCCGGCGGCAGGCCGGCTCAGCGCTCGGCGAGGCCGCTGAAGTACTCGAGCTTCTCCATGGCTCCCCTCGTGTTCGGGCGGCTGGTAAGCTGGATTATACTCACGGCCATGCCGACGCGACGGAAGCTGCTCCCGTTTCCGAAGCTTGCCGCCGAGCCGCCGCTCGAGCGCGGCCTCCGCGAGGTATGCCGATGCGGCCAGACGGAGGCGCTGGTGCTCAAGGGCCTGTTCGAGAGCGAGGGGATCCCCACGATGCTGCGCTCGCGCATGGCCCACTCGGTCTATCCGTTCAGCGTCGGGGGGCAGGGCGAAGTCGTCGTCCTCGTCCCGGCCAGCCAGGCCGCGCTGAGCCGGCGCCTGCTCTTCCGTCTCGCCCCGAATCCCGCTAGGTCACTTCCGCGATAATCGCCTCGAGCGCCCGCAGCGCCAGGGCCAGCGCCGCCGGCTCGAGCGTGGCGCCGGCGTCGCGCGCGGTGTGGTAGGTATCGAACGGCACCGGCCGGTGGATCAGGTGGCGGAACGCGCTCCGCATCGGGCTGAAGACGAACTGCCGCAGCGCCTCCGCTTCCCGTGACGGCACCAGCGTGAACCCGTAGGCGGGCACGCCTTCCGGCGCGAACGCGCGATGGTCGCTGCCGAACAGCGGGATCCGCCCGACGACGTGATAGGTCGCATCCCGCACGAGCCCGATGCCTTCGAGCGCCGACCGCACGCGGCCGAGAAACGGTGTCTCTTCCGCCGCGTCCCAGATCGCGACGCTGTCCCCGATGCCGCACAGCTCGAGGCTCAGCACGCCGGCAAGCTCCTCGAGATTCGCCGCGCGCGCGTAGTACCGCGCGCCGAGATAGCCGCGCTCTTCCTCGGCGGTGAAGAGGAACCGCACGCGCAGCCGCGTGGGCGGCGACACCGAGAGCCGCTCCAGGAGGTTCAACAAGATTCCGACGGCGGCGGCGTTGTCGTTGGCGCCCGGGCTTCCGGGCACCGCGTCGTGATGGGCGACGAGTACCAGCACCCGCTCGCCGGAGCCGACGTCGACGCTGAAGTTCTCGCAGACCGGCGAGCCGAAGGCCTGGAGCGCGAACGGGATCCGGTGCTCGCCGAGGTAGCGCGCCACCGCCGCCTGGCGCTCCCGGTTCGATCGTCCCTCGAGCAGGCGTGACAGCGCGAGCGGGGTTCGGCCGCCCTGAATGACTTCCTCGAGCGGCGGCGGCGTCACGCGCGGCCCTCGACGCGCGGCGTTGAGCGCTCGGCTCAACCCCGTGTTGAGCTTCCCGCGGAGATACAGGACGAGATCGAGGGCCGGACGGCGCCTCACAGCCGGAACAGGGCGCAGGCGTTCTCCGACATGCGCGCGGCCAGGTCGGCGAGCGGCTCGCCGCGCAGCGCGGCGACGCGCGCCGCCGTGATCGCGAGGTGCGCGGGCTCGTTGCGCTTGCCGCGAAACCCCTGCGGCGGCAGGAACGGGCAGTCGGTCTCGACGACGAGCCGATCGGCGGGCACCATCCGCGCGACCTCGGGCAAGGCACCGGGCTTGGGATAGGTCACGGGCCCCGCGAGCGAGAGCACGAGCCCGAGGTCGAGGCACCGGCGCGCGATACCGACGTCGCCGGAGAAGCAATGCATGATCCCGCCCGTCTCGCGAACGCCCTCGGACGCCAGCAGCGCCAGCGTCTCGTCGTGGGCGTTGCGGCAGTGGACGACCACGGGCTTTCCAACCCGGCGCGCCAGCGCCAGCTGGGCGCGGAACGCGCGCTCCTGCGCGTCGCGGGGCGCCAGGTCGCGGAAGAAGTCGAGCCCCGTCTCGCCGATGGCGACCACACGCGGCGCGGACGCGAGCCGCTCGATCTCCTCGAGCGCGGCGTCATCCGCGGACGCGGCATCGTGTGGATGGACGCCGACCGACGCCCAGACGTCGGGCTCACGCGCGGCGAGCGCCACCGCGGCCCGCGAGGTCGCGACGTCGGTACCGATCGTCAGGAAGCGTGAGACGCCGGCCTGCCGCGCCCGCGCGAGCACGGCGTCGAGGTCGCCGGCGAAGTCCGGGAAGTGCAGGTGCGCGTGCGTGTCGAAGAGGTTCGGCGTCGTCACATCGCTCCGAGGACGGACGCGGCCTTCTTCACGTCGCGCGCCTTGACCCACAAGATCGCGCCGTAGCGCCCGCCGCCGACCGCCACGGCGTCCATGGCCGTCACGTTGATCTTGGCGCCGGCGAGCCGGCCCAGGACGTCGGCGCAGGCGCCGAGGCGGTCGTCGCCTTCGATCAGGAACGCGCGCTTCGGCCCCTTCACCTTCCACTTGTTCCGCTTGGCGACGGCCGTGAAGGCCGCCGAATCGGTCGGGACCACGTCGAGCTGGGCGCCCCGCCCGCTCGGGAACCCGGAGTAGGCCACCAGGTTGACGCCCGCGCTCTTGAGCTCGCCGAGGATCCGCGCGCCCTCGCCCGGCTTGTCGGGAACCATCACGTAGAAGTAGTCCGCGGTTCGCACGCTTTCCGCCATGGCGTTCTCCTCCAGGTCGTCGGCGTCAGGGGACCACGACGCGAAACCGGAGCCGGCCGATCAGCTGCCCGCCGCCCGTCACGACGTCGACCGACCAGCGGCCCGCGGGATCGGGGGGGAACGCCGTCTTGCGTGAATACGTTCGATAGCCTTCCCGCCGACCGCCCAGGACGGGCGCCAGTCCGACCACCTCGACCACCTTCCCGTCGTGCCTCCAGACGTGACGGACCTGCTGCCGCAGCCCGGCCGGCGCGTAGATCGCAGTGTACGCCACGAGCCCACGTTCCCTCACCTCGGCCGCGCTGACGGGCGAGGCCAGCGCCTCGATGGCGTCGAGGTTCGGCACGTCCCACACGATCGCCGCGCGCGCGATGAAGAGCGGCGCCGGCGGAATCCACCCACGGCCCAGCGCCGCCAGCGTCGCCGCCACCACGCCGAGCGCCACGGTCACGCGAAGCGCCGCGCGCCACGACCGCCCGCTCGCTCGCCGGACCACCGGAGTGACCGCGAGCGACGCGGCGAAGGCGCTGGCGATCAGCGCGCCGTACGGCGGCAGCCCGACCAGCGGCAGCGCCACGTTGAGCGCGGCGAACACCGAGACGACGAAGAAGAGGTAGCCGAGCCACGGGCGCGGATGCACCAGCGCCCGGTACCACGGGTCGAACGTCGCGAGCACCGCCATCGCCACCAGCACGGCGAGGAAGACGACGTTGATCGACGTCAGCGTGGTGCTCGCCCAATAGGCAGGAATCAGGAACAGGAGGATCGCGTGATAGAGCGTCTGGATCGTGTAGTTGGCGGCGGTGAGGATGAACTGGCCCGACTTGCGGCCCGACTCCTCGAGCGGCCGACGCATCTCGATGAGGAAGGCGAACAGGAGGCACAGCAGCAGCAGGTACCCGACGATCCACGCGACGTGGGGCAGGCCGCGCTGGAAGACGAAGAGCGTGAGGATCCCGCCGCTCAGGGAGGCAAGCGAGACCCCCCAGTCCATCGCCCACGCGATCAACGAGCTCACACGGTCGCGTCACCTTCGCGCGGCGCCGCCAGCCGGGCGGCGATGCGCTCTGCCACGACGTCGCGCTTGAGCGCGTCGATGCAGTCGATGACGTCGCGGGCGGCCGCGTGCACACGCAGGTGCGCCGCGACCAGGTCGAGCGCGCTCGAGCGCACCGACGCGTCGAGGCTCACGATCTCGCGCACGACGCGGGCCACCGACGCGTCGCGCTCGGCCACCCGCACGATCGCGTCCACGTATTCGTCGGGGGTCAGGGCCTGGCCGGCCATGGCCTCAACGCACCTTCGAGCCGGGCGGCAAGTCGCGATCGAGCGTGAGCACCGCCAGCTTCCCGTCGGCCGAGGCGGCCAGCACCATCCCGTTCGACTCCACGCCCATGAGCTTCGCCGGCTCCAGATTGGCGACGACCACGACTTTCTTGCCCACCAGATCGGCCGGCGCATAGTGCTCGGCGATGCCGGCCACGAGCGTCCGCTGCTCGGCGCCGAGCGACACCGTGAGCTTCAGGAGCTTCTTCGACTTCGGCACCGGCTCGGCGGCCATCACTTCGGCCACCCGCAGCTCGACCTTGCCGAAGTCGTCGATCTTGATCGTCGCGCCGGCCGCGGGCGCGCTCTGCACAAGCGCCGCCGCCGACTTCTTGTCGTCCACGCGCGGGAAGAGGCCGGAGAGCTTCTGCACCGGCGTGCCCGGGGCGAGCCGTCCCCACTGCGCGTCGGTGAGCTTCGGCTCACCGCTCTGGCCGAGCGCCGCCCGGATCTTTCCGGCCGCGTCGGGCACGAAGGGCGCCAGCACGATGCCGAGAACCCGGAGCGACTCGGCGAGCGTGTAGAGGACCGTCGACAGGCGCCCGGCCTTCCCCGGCGCCTTCGCGAGCGCCCACGGCTGCTCGGTATCCACGTACCGGTTGAGGACGCCGATGAATTCCCACGCCGCCGTCAGCGCGCGATGGAACGCGAACGTGTCCATCGCCTGCGCGACCTCGCCGCGGGCCCGCTCCCAGGCCGCGGCGATCGCCGCCTCGGCGGCGGTCGCCTCGCCCGACGCGGGCACCACGCCCTGCCCCAGGTTGACGACGAGCGTCGTCACGCGCGAGACGAGGTTGCCGAGGTCGTTCGCCAGGTCCGCGTTGAGGCGGGTGACGAACCCCTCCTCGGAGAAGTCGGCGTCGAGGCCGAAGACCATCTCGCGCAGGACGAAGTAGCGGAAGGCGTCGTTGCCGTACTTCTCCTTCAGCGCCAGCGCCTCGACGAGGTTCCCGATCGACTTGGAGATCTTCTGCCCGCCGAGCGTCCAGTAGCCGTGGACGTTGAGGTGGCGATAGAGCGGGATGCCGGCCGCCTTGAGCATGCACGGCCAGTAGATCGCGTGCGGTTTGACGATGTCCTTGGCGGTCACGTGCTGCACGTGGGGCCAGAACTTCTCGAAGCGCGGATCGCCCGGGCCGCCGAGCGCCGAGACGTAGTTCAGCAGCGCGTCGAACCAGACGTAGGTGACGTACTTGTCGTCGAACGGCAGCGGCACGCCCCACTTGAGCCGCGTCGTGGGCCGGCTGATCGAGAGATCGGTCAGCGGATCGCGCAGGAAGCCCAGGACCTCGTTCCGATAGCGCTCGGGGCGGACGAAGTCCGGGTTCCGCTCGATGTGGTCGATGAGCCACCCCTGGTACTTCGACATCTTGAAGAAGTAGTTTTCCTCCTCGATCCACGAGAGCGGCGTCTGGTGGTCGGGGCACTTGCCGTCGACGATCTCCTTCTCGGTGTAGAACCGCTCGCAGCCGAAGCAGTAGTGCCCGCCGTAGCGGCCGAGGTAGATCTCGCCGGCGTCCCAGAGCTTCTGGAGGATCGCCTGGACGACCGTCTTGTGGCGCGCTTCGGTCGTGCGGATGTAGTCATCGTACTGGATGCCGAGCGCCTTCCAGGTCTCGCGGAACGCAGAGGAGTTCTGGTCGGCCATCGCCTGGGGCGTCATGCCGGCCTTGGCGGCGGCCTGGGCGATCTTGTCACCGTGCTCGTCGGTGCCGGTGAGGAACCACACGTCGTCGCCGGCCAGTCGCCGATAGCCCGCCATCGCGTCCACGACGATCGTCGTGTAGGCGTGCCCCAGGTGGGGCCGGTCGTTGACGTAGTAGATCGGTGTCGTGAAGTAGGCGGTCACTGCTGCTCGAGCTGGGCCTTGATGTGGGGCCGCCCTTCCCACGTGTGCTGGTCGAGCGGCACCTCGGCCTCGGTGCCGTCGGGGAAGCCCACCACGACGCTCTGCTTGAGAATCCGGATCGCCCGCACCTTGCCGGTCATGCAGCCCCCGCCGCCGCACGACGCCTGGCACGGCGTGTTCACGCGCGGCAGCCGCGAGCGCAGCTCCTCGTAGGTCGAGAACTCGTAGAGCAGGCAGCACTTGAGCCGGCCGCAGTTGCCGAGCAGACGGTTGTCGGTCAGCGGCATGTCCTGCGCCTTGGCCATCTTCACCGAGATCGGCTCGAAGCGTCGCAGGTGCGAGGAGCAGCAGAGCTGGCGCCCGCACGGTCCGATGCCGTCCATCACGCGCGTCGTGTCGCGCGCGCCGATCTGGCGCATCTCGACCCGCGCGTGCAGCTCGTGCGCCAGATCGCGGACCAGCTCGCGGAAGTCCACGCGCTCCTCGGCGCTGAAGTAGACCGTGGCCCGACGCGCCACCGGATACATCTCGACGTCCACGACCTTCAGCTGGAGGCCGCGCCCGCGCGCGACGCGCTGGCACGTGACGATCGCGCGCTCCTCGCGCGTACGCCGGTCGCGGTACTCGCGCACCTCGGCCTCGGTCGCGACGCGCAGCACCCGACGGTACGCCCGATCCTTCTTGCTCTCGGGCACCTCGCGCTTGGCCCGGCGCACTTCGCCCACGGCGGTCTCGGACGTCAGCGTCTCGACGACGACGAAGTCGCCCACGTGGAGCTCGAGCTCGCCGACCCGGTAGTCGTCCGTCAACGCGGTGGCGCGCAGCCGCACACCGACGAGAAAGTCGTTCATGGTCTCCATCCTCAGGCCGCCCGCAGGGCCAGGCGGCTCAGCACGATCTCGAGCGTGAGGCGCGGGTTCACATTGCGCAACAGCGCCTCGCGCGCCTGGCGACAGAGATCCACGGTGGCCAGGATCTCGTCGACCGACCAGTGCTCGGCCTCGCCCGCCAGATCGGCGGCGCCGGCGCCCAGTAGCGCGCTCGGCGCGTCGGACTTCACCAGCAAGAGGTCGCGGCACAGGAGCCAGTAGGCGTCCACCAGCGCCTCCGCCTTCTCACGGTCCAGGCGCTCCAGACGCCGGAACAGCGCCTCGACTCCCTGTGCTCGGACCTCGGTGAAGAGCTCCCACGCCTGCCCGCGTGCCTCCGCGGCCCCGGCGTCGTCGCGCGCGGCGAAGCGCACCACCTGGCACCGCGAGAGCACCGTCGCCGGCACCGCGCGGATGCGCGGCAGGATCAGGATGATGACGGTCGCGGGCGGCGGCTCCTCGAGCGTCTTCAAGAACGCTTGCGGCGCGTCGCCGGTCATGCGCTCGGCCTCGTCCAGGATGAACACCTTGCGGCGCGCCATCGCCGGTCGCAGCGAGGCCTGGCGCTCGAGCTCGCGGATCGCGCTGATGCGGATGGCCCGGGCGCCCCGCGGCGAGGTTTCGGGGGGCGTCGGCACGATCACGTGCAAGTCGGGATGATTCGGCGACGGGCTTCCGAGCAGCGCCTCGCCCAGCGCCAGCGCCGTCGTCATCCGCCCGGAGCCGGTCGGGCCCACGAAGGCGTAGGCGTGGGCCACGCGGTCGCTCGCGAGGGCCCGGCGCAGCAGCTCGACGGCGCGCGGCTGGCCGACGATCTGCTCAAGCGCCACGCAGGAACTCCTCGACGATCGCGCGCACGTCGTTGGTGACGGCGGCGGCTGGCTGCGCCGCGCGGATCAGCCGCACGCGCTTGGGCTCGGCGCGCAGGATCTCGAGATAGCCGCGGCGCACCCGGCGGTGGAAGGCGAGCGCTTCCCGCTCGAAGTGGTCGAGGCGCCGCCGCCCGATGCGCCGAAATCCCACGGCCGGGTCGAGATCGAAGAGCAGGGTGAGGTCGGGCAGGATGCCGCTGGTCGCGCGCACGTTCAGCTCGCGGATCAGCTCGGGATCGACGCCGCGGCCGTACCCCTGATACGCGATGGTCGCGTCGGTATACCGGTCGCAGAGCACGACGCGCCCCCGTTCGAGCCACGGTCGGATCTTCTCGGTCACGTGCTGGTGCCGCGCGGCCATGAACAGGAACACCTCGACGAGCGGCTCGGGGCGCACGCCGCGCTGCTCGAACAGCCGCCGCACGGCGCCGCCGAGCCGGGTGCCATCGGGCTCACGGGTGTGCTCGACGTGGCGCCCCCGCTGGCGCAGCCATCGCTCGAGCCGCGCCATCTGGGTCGTCTTTCCCGACCCCTCGACGCCCTCGAGCGTGATGAGCACCCGCTCACTGTCGCAATCCCTCCATCCCCTCGCAGTCACGCCACTTTAGCACGGGCGCTCGGCGCCGGCCCGCAGGGGAGCAGCGATCAGGGGGACGTCGAGGAGCGCCCCGGCTCCGCCGGGACGCTTCCGAGCCGCGATCTCGGAGGGAATTGGGGGGCCCTTCGAGGCCCCCCATTCTTCATAAGTGAGTGATCCCGTCCTGCCCCGCCGGCTCGCGCTCGCGCCGCTGCCCCCGCTCGAGAATCTCGCGCGCGAGGTGGCGGCCGCCGAAGCCGAAGGCCAGCGCCAGCGCCAGTACGAGCCCACCGAAGGTGATGCCGAAGGCGATCAGCACCATGTCACGACCGATGCCGATCTCGGTCAGCGCGGTCGCGAAGATGAACAGCAAGATGAGCCAGCGGACGGCGCGGGCCAGGAGGCGCGCGCGGAGCAGGCCGGCGTTCACGCCGGCGACCAGCACCGCCTGCGCGACGAAGTTGGCCGCGAGCCAGCCGACGACGAGGATCAGTAGCGCCGAGAGCAGCCGCGGCAGCAGACGCAGCACCATACTGGTGGCGCCGGCCGCGCCGGGAATCGCCAGCGCGTCGATGCCCATCGTGGCGAAGATCATGAAGATGCCCCAGAACACCACGAGCTTCAGCGCCTGGGACGGCGGGCGGTAGACGCCGGCGCGGGCCAGGGCGGACGTGAGGCCCCACGTCCGGCTGCGCTGATCGAAGTCGGTGGCGCGGGCCAGGCGCGTCACCAGGGCCGCCGCGGCCCAGCCGAGCAGCGCGCCGAGCGCCACCAGCGTCAGCATCGCGAGGATGCTCGGCATCACCGCGCCGAGCGTGGCGGTCATGTTGCGAATCGCGGTCACCACGAGATCACGCCAAAAATCCATCATGGGACACCCTCCGTTTCACTCCTTCACCGCGCCGGCCACCAGGCCGCGGACCAGGAACCGCTGCAGCGCGACCACGATGAGCACGGGCGGCAGACTCGCGAGCATGGAGGCCGCCGCGATGTCGCCCCACGGTACCTCGAAAACGCCGGGGAAGAGCGCCAGCGCGACCGGGATCGTTCGACTCGCTTCGGAGACGGTGAAGGTGTAGGCGAACAGGAACTCGTTCCAGCTGAAGAGAAACGTCAGGAGCGCCGTGGAGGCCAGCCCCGGCGCCAGCAGGGGCACGACCACCCAGCGGAAGGTTTTCACCAGACCGGCGCCGTCGACGGACGCGGCTTCCTCGGCCTCGATGGGGATCTCGCGGATGAATCCGGCGAGGAGCCAGACCGTCAACGGCAGCGCGAACGACGCGTGCACCAGCACGAGGCCCGTCCAGGTGTCGCGCAGGTCCAGCCCGCGCATCAAGAGGTAGAGCGGGCTCACCGTGGCGATCTGGGGGAAGGCCGTGCTCGCGACGATCGCCAGGAGCAACCACCGCTTGCCCGGGACGGGACGCCGGGCGACGGCGTAGGCGCCGGGCAGCCCGACCACCAGCGCCACCGTCGTCGTGAGCGTGGCGATCCCGAGGCTGTTGAGGAGCGCGCGCGGCATCAGGCTCTGCTCGAGCACGACGCGGTAGTGCGAGAACGTCAGCCGGCTCGGGAGCAGCGGCGGGATCCGCAGCAGCTCCGCCTCGGGCTTGAAGGACGTCAGGAGCTGCCAGAAGAACGGGATCGCATAGGCGGCCAGCGCCGCGATCACCACCACGTCGGCGAGGGTGCGCGTCGCCGGTCTCACGCCGCCACCGAGCCCGCCCGGAGCAGGCGCAGATATGCCCACGCGACGACCATCACCAGCGCGAACACCACCACGCTCAGCGCCGAGCCGAAGCCGAGCTGGAGCGTCTGGAACAGGGCGCGATACGCGTAGACGGTCAGCGTCTCGGTCGTGTTCGCGGGGCCGCCGCCGGTCAGCACGAACATGATGTCGAAGGCGCGCAGCGCGTCGAGCGTCCGGAACAGCACCGCCAGCAGGAGGATGCGGCCGAGCAGCGGCAGCGTGATCCGCGTCAGCGTGGCGAGCCGGCCGGCGCCGTCCACCTGCGCCGCTTCGTAGAGATCGGGGGGGATCGCCAGCAGCCGCGCGTAGCAGAGGATCGCGACGAACGGCATCGTGCGCCAGACGTCGGCCAGCGTCACCGCCGCCAGCGCGATCGCGGGATCGCCGAGCCAGTTCAGCGCGTGCCGCCCGAGCGCCACGTTGATGAGGCCGGCCACCGGGTGATAGAGCCACTCGAAGAGCTTCGCCGCGACGACCGCGGGCATCGCCCACGCCAGCAGCAGGAACGAGAGCGCCACGGCCCGGCCGCGCCGCTGGGTGTGGATCGCCAGCGCCGCCCCGACGCCCAGCACCACCTCCAGCGCGACCGACGCGACGGTGAAGACGGCCGTCGTGTGGGCAGCGCTCCAGAAGCGCGCGTCAACCGAGAGGAACGTGAAGTTGTCGAGGCCGGCGAAGCGCGCCACGCCGAAGATCGGGATGCGGTGCTGCAGCGAGAGCCAGAGCACCCAGGCGCCCGGGTACACGGTGAGCGCGCCGAGCGCGAGGGCGGTCGGGGCCAGCAGCAGCATGCCCTGCCGGCGATCGGCGGCTTCGCGTCGAGTCACCGGAGAGCACCGAGGAAATGCCCGAGCCGGGCGCGGGCGTCATCGATGGCCCGCTCCGGCGGCTTCACGCCGACG
>Ga0209157_1002785_pt1 | contig 13752 bp, 12 predicted proteins | sample GraSoiAngelo_135_FD_185892 | JGI IMG/M metagenome (GOLD analysis project Ga0209157, IMG submission 185892) | Grasslands soil microbial communities from the Angelo Coastal Reserve, California, USA - 14_0929_05_40cm (SPAdes) (version 2) | ecosystem: Environmental > Terrestrial > Soil > Grasslands ... | reverse complement strand
TTGGGATCGTCATCGGGCCCGACGGCGCATTGTACTGGGTGGAGTATGGCAGCCATCGTCTCCTGCGGCTGGACTTTCGAAGCAAGAAAATCTCAGTACTTGCGGGCACCGGAACAAAGGGGTACTTCGGCGATGGCGGCCCAGCCACAGCCGCTCAGCTCAACACACCGCATGAGTTGCGCTTCGACAGCAAGGGCAACATCTACATCGCCGAACGCGACAATCACACGATCCGTTTCATCGACATGAAGTCGAAAACAATCTCCACGGTCGCGGGAACCGGCGAGCGCGGCTTCGGCGGCGATGGCGGACCATCCAATAAGGCGCAACTTGCTCAGCCGCACAGTATTCAGTTGGATCGAGACGGCAACGTTTACATTTGCGACATCATGAACAATCGCGTCCGCAAAATAGACCCGAAGACTCGAACCATCACGACGTTTGCGGGCACTGGCGACCGCGCGAATACTCCTGCCGAAGCCTCTCTTGATGGCACACCACTGGCAGGACCACGATCCATCGATATCACGCCGGACGGCAAAATGTATCTGGTCTTGCGTGAAGGCAACAGGGTGTTCGAAGTCGATGTTGCCCGGCGCCAGCTCAAGCTGGTCGCCGGAACAGGTGAAATGGGGTACTCTGGCGATGGCGGTCCTGCCGTATCTGCGAAATTCAACGGCCCTAAAGGCATCGCGTATTCCGCGGAAGGCGCGCTTTACATATCCGACACAGAAAACCACGTCATCCGCCGGGTCGATTTGCGAACCGGAATGATTTCGACCGTGATCGGCATCGGGAAACGCGGCGATGGTCCCGACGGCGATCCGCTCGCTTGCGGTCTCCAAAGACCACACGGCGTCTTCGTCCAGGGCCGCACGCTTTACATTGGTGACAGCGAGAATCACCGCATCCGAACGATGCAGCTTTAGCGTCCGCACGAGTTCGAGCTCGTTGCAAAATATGCGATCGCATCGTATATTTTGCCCATGTGGATTAAGCGCGACATCGAAGATCGTGTGCGAAAGTCCGCACGCACGCGTCCCGTCGTTGTGCTTACCGGCGCGAGGCAGACGGGTAAGACATCCACGTTAAGAAGACTGTTTCCCAACCATCATTTTGTTTCGCTCGATCTGCCCACCGAGGCCGAGCAGGCCGAGAAAGAACCGGAATCATTCCTCAGGCGTCATCCAGCGCCGGCAATTATCGATGAGGTGCAATATGCGCCGGGCCTGTTCCGGCACCTCAAGGTCGCCGTCGATGCACGGCGCGGTAAAAACGGGCAACGTTCGTGTTCGCTCAATTACGCAGCCGAGAACGCCGTGCGGGCCGCAGCGGGAATCTTTTCTTTTGGCGAGACCGCACGCGTGAAGTCGACTTCGTCGCTGATACGGGCGGACGCATAGAACTCTACGAAGCGAAATGGACGGAGCTGCCAACCCCGTCCGACACTGTGAACCTCGAGTACCTTCGGCGCATCTTCGGCAGGGGTCGCATCGCAGGCGGAATCATTTGCCGTACTCGAAACAGTTACCCGCTCGATAACAATCTGCGCGCTCTGGCCGTCACGGATATCGCCGATAACCGTTAACGAGACCAGAGGATCTGTTCGCGATTCTAATCCGGCAGCATTTTGCCGCGGGTTTCGGGGAAGAATGGGGCGGCGGCGAGGCCGAGGATATAGATCATGCTGACGATGACGGCGGCCCTGCCGTACCCGCCAAAGTAGGTGATAAGCGTTCCGGCGACCAAAGGTCCGAGGAACGCGATGAACCGCGGCGCATTGAAGCAGAAGCTGACAGCGGTTGCGCGGATCCGGGTTGGATAGACTTCGGGCAACCATGTCGGGCACCACGTGTACTGGCCGAGGGAAAAGACGCCGTTGATGCCGCACACCAGCAAGAGCAGGGACAAATCATGGGTCCAGAGAAACAGGACGGGCGTTAGAAGAAGAGCGAGAGCAAACCAGCTGATGGTCACTGGCTTGCGGCCCCATGCATCAGCGCAGAATCCGAGCCCGATATATCCACATATGGCGCCGACGTTGTAGCACATGCCTGCAAGGCTCGCCCACCGTGCCCCGGGAAGCCCTTCGATAGAAGCAAGCGAAGAGACGTACGCGGGCACCCAGCTTGAAATGCCCCACCACCCCAATGTGGTCGTGGTCGACATCAGCAGTGCGATGATGGTCAGCCGCCGCGTTCCCGGGTTCGCAAACAGATCGACGAGCGTGAACCGGGCCAGTTGCCGCGAAGCCTCATCGAGATGCTCTCCGCGATTCTGCGCGGCTGCGACTTCGCGCCGTCTCCGGTCGGACTCCGTCCATCTATCCGATTCAATCAGGCCGCGCCGGATCCACCACGTAGCGAGCGCCGGAAGCACTCCGATCATGTACATCCAGCGCCACGCGGAAGGTCCCACGGCGCTGATGAAAAACCAAATGCCTGAAGCGCAGAAGAACCCAATACCCAACCCGCACTGCATCAATCCGGCGCCCTTGCCGCGGTGTTCGGCAGGCCACATCTCAGCCACGATCGACGCACCCGTGCCCCACTCCGCGCCGAGCGCAAGGCCGACAACGAAGCGCAAGACTACGAATGAGGGCCAGCTCCACGCCAAAGCCGTACATCCGGTGACGAGCGAATACGCCAGGATCGAATAGATCAACGTTCGTTTCCGGCCAATGTAGTCGGCCAAAATCCCACCCGCGATTCCACCGAATCCCCATCCAAGCAACGTCACTGCAATCGTCAGACCCGCGTAAAACGGAATCGCCGGGCGGCTCTCGAGAGGAAGGAGTTGTTGAAAGGTAACACCGGCGGTGAGGATCAGCGCGTACGTCTCATAACCATCGAACATCCAGCCCAGATTGGCGACGAACAACGTATTCCACTGCCGCCGGTCGAGAGCGCGATACCAGTGCGAAACTCGAACATCGGTTTCTTCAACGAGCCGCGTATTCGGCAAGGTCACTCCAATTTGTTGCCCAGGATGCCCTTTTGGACCAGATCCATACGTTGTTCGTCATCGTGACTGGCGATGATGAACAAATTCTTTTCCGTCTTGTACAGACCATTCAGCCAACTCAATTGAGCGACCAGTTTGTTTTCGTCTTCCTGAATCCAGGGCGCGTCCTTTCCTTTGATATTCCGCACTCCGTCCATGTGCCATGCGGTGTCTCCGATAAAAAGGTATTCCCTGCCGGAGGCGAGCACGACGTAGATCATTTGCGAACCCGGAGTATGTCCAGGCGCTTTGATGAGCACGATGCCGGGTCCAAGAGGCAGATACTTCTCATAGTCCACGACGTTGTAGCGGACAGCGGCCTCCGGGGTGAGCTTGATTTCCGGCATTTGCGGATTCGTGAGCAAGGTCTGGACCTGGTCGCGCGTCAGGATTGTTTTTGGAGCGAGCTCGTTGGCGAACGGCGTGTGAATGACTCCCGCAACATGGTCGCCGTGTTCATGAGTAACGACGATTGCCCGGGCGCCGCGGACCGCATGCTCGACTTGTTTTGCCGATTCGAGATCGTAAGGCTCCACCACGCCTCGGCCGAAAAAGTTGTGGACCTGCTGGTCCATACCGGCGTCGAGCATGACGTAGCCGTCGGCATATACCACCTGAAAGACGGTCCGGGCCTGCACGCTCGGCTCATCAGGCGCGCCTTTCACAGAAAATTTTTTGGCGCGGCGGCTTTCGGCAAACTTGAGAACGTTGATCCTCAACGGGTCCCTGCCGGGAATCATTCGCGCCACTCGCCGGATTTGATCGATGTTTGCTGTCCAGACTTGCTGTTTTTGCAACGGCGCTATCAAAACAAGCGCGAGCATGAAAAGATGACTTGTACGTTTCATCGCTGTGCCTTTCTCGATGAGTATAGAACGCTTGGCATTGCGATATTCTCCGCAACAAGTGTCTCGCGGTCGAGCATGCGCCTGTGTATGCGCCCGACGAAATAGATACAAACCGCGAAAATCGCCGGGCAGATCGCCAGCACACCGAAGATATTTCGAACCGGCAAGCTGGTCGACAGAACGAACCCACCGGTTATCGGCCCGGCGATGGAGCCGATCTTCGCTATCGACGTCGCCCAGCCGGTGCCGTTGGCGCGGTAGGCGCTCGGATAAAACAGTCCGCAGATACTGTGCATGCCGAAATGTCCGCCAATCAGGAAGCCGGAAATCAGCACGTTCAGCACAAGAAAGCTTGCGTGGCCGATATCCACAAAGCCCGCGAACAGCAGCAGGAGCGCGGTGATGAACGGCATAATCGTGATTGCGATGGCGCCCCGCTTGTCCGTGAAGCGCATGAGAAGGACCCCGCCAAAGGCGCCCATCAGGGAATTTAACGACGACACGGAAGCGGCTTCAACACGAGTGTAGTGGAGCGCCTCAAAGACCAGCGGTGTCCAGTTCACGATGAAGAACACCGCGAATGAACTGGCAACATAGGCTGTCCAAATCAGTGGTGTGATGAAGCGGAGCTCGCCCCGGAAGAGAAGACTTGGTTTGAAATCCTTACTACCGGTGTCTTCGTCACCTACAACGAAAGTCGCACCTGCGGCGACCGGCTCGTCTGGAGCAATGCGCCCAACAATTACCCGAATGCGGTCGGGTCGCTGCCCCTTGCTGGCGAGAAAGCGGATCGATTCCGGTAGCATCGCCAAGAGGATGAACGCGCTGAGTAACGACGCCGCGCCGCCGAGAAGGAACACCGCCTTCCAGCCAAATTTCGGAATCATCCAGATAGCAATGGGACCACCCAGCGAGGTGCCCAGCGAATAACCGATCATAATGACCGTCACGATCGTCGCGCGATACCGCTTCGGCGCATACTCGATGTTGAGCGCCCAGGCAAGGGGCAGCATGCCTCCCAGCGGAATGCCATCGATGAAACGTAACAGGAACAACGACCGGTAGCCGTTCGCCAGAGCAAAGCACATCGTGAGAATACCGAAACCCGCCGTCGCCAGGATGACGGAGGGACGCCTTCCGATGCGGTCGCCTACGTAGCCAAGCAGGAGGCCGCCGATTAGCGTGCCGACGAGACCGATGCTGAAGATGTTGCCGAGCTGGATCCGATCCAGGTGATATTCCGAAGCAAGGTAAGGCGCCGCAAAGCTGATCAGGTTCGTGTCAAAGCCGTCGAAGAACGTGATGATCCACGAAACAACGATCAGGCTGACGAGGAATCGACTGCGCTTTTGCCGTTCGATGATCGCGGAGACATCGATGTTCATCGCAAAGCTCCAGCATCACAGACGGCGATTCGCCTTAATGATTTCAGTCAAGTCGTTGAGGCTTTCAATTTCATAATCCGCCGGAATGAGCCCGGCGTCGTGGGTTTCCCTGGATAGCCGCCCCTCGGGGCGCCTGAGCCACGCAGCTATTAAGCCGCACGCCATCGCTCCCTGAATGTCAACCGTCGGTGCCGCGCAGTAGATCACGTCGCGCGCCTCCATTCCCATTTGCCGGAGTACCCAGAAATATGTTTGTGGGTTGGGCTTGTGAAAGCCGACCTGCTCGGTGGTTCCGACAAAAGCGTTGTCCTTTTAGCAACATCGCGGATCCTCCCAAAGAAATTCAGAAGGTGAACTTCAAGCCGAACTGGATTTGGCGCGGATCGGTGAGAGTGCTTCGAATTGCGGCGTTAGGAGGGATCCGATCACCGAAAGGGGTAAAGAGCTTGACACTCTCCTGAAGAGCTCCAGGCCGGTTAAAGTTCGGGTGGTTGAACAGGTTGAACGCCTCAGCGCGGAACTGGACGCTCTTGTTTTCCAGGAACGCGATGTTTTTCACAAGGGCAAAATCGAAGTTCGTCAGGCCCGGGCCGATGACGGTATTGCGCCCCAGGTTGCCATAAGTTCCGGGTTCCGGTAGAGCAAAGGCGCAGGGATCGAAGTACATATCGGGAGTTCCCAACTTTGTGCCGGGAGCGACGCCCGGGCAGCCCTTGGAGACGCCGTTCACCGGGTTATTGTTAAAGCCGGGAAGCAAATCCGGACGATCCGTTATTTGTGTTCCGCTGGCTCCGTTGCGCGAACGATTAAACCCAGTGTAGATGGTGACCGGCGTGCCGGAGGCCAGGGTGAGAATCCCGTTGATCTGCCAGCCGGCAAGCACTTTTCCCGCGGCGCCCGTCATATTCCGTGCGAACGGGAGGTCGTAGGTGTAGTTCAGGGAGAAGTAGTTGCGGATGTCAATGCCGGCCAGACCCCAATCCGCCCTCCAATCGTCCGGGTCTTGCGGCACGGTTCCGCTGATATCGAGATACCGGCCGAATACGCCATCCGCGTTGGTAGTATTCTTGGCGTACGTGTACGAGCCTTGCAACTGCAATCCGGCCCCGAAGCGCCGGTTGAGGCCGACTTGCAGGGAGTGATACTGGGAACTGCCCTCCGGAGTCACCCAGAATTGGAGCTGCCCGAGGTTGGGGTTTCGGCGCGGGGGCAACGCGTTCACGGGACAACTTTGCCCAGGTTGTAGAGGGACCCCGCACGGGAAGTATTTGCGCCCGTTCCGGATTTCCGAGGGCAAAGCGTTATTCCCGTTGTTCCCATTCAACTGGTGATAGGAATGGGATCCGGAATAAGCCACTGTGATCGCTGTTTGCGTCGCGATCTGCCGCTGGATGCTAAGGTTGTAGCCGACCTTGGTCGGGTCTTTCATGTTGTACTGCAGCCCGTAACTGACGACATCGGTCAGAAGAGGAGACGTTAACAGGCTCGGGTCCAATCGGGGAAAAGCAGCTGCGGTCCCGAGAACCCGGGAGGTCACGCTGTAGGGAGGGATACGGCTCATGGCCCGGTTGAGCGGCGCCGCTACCAGATGATCGAAGTACATTCCAAATCCGCCCCGGATCGCTGTCCTGCCGTTGGACCAGGGGTCCCAGGAAAAGCCAATACGCGGACCAAAATCTTTGTAGGAACCCTGGTACCACGGTTCTCCCACTGTCGGTGCTTTGTCGGTCAAGGGATTCCGAATGTTGGCGAGCTTGCCGTGGGCCTCTGTCGGAACCGTCGTGAATTCGTATCGGAGACCGAGGTTCAAGGTCAGATTGGAGCGAGCCTGAAAGTCGTCCTGGAAATAAAATCCGAGCAGGTTCTGGCGCCAGCCCCGGACGTTATCGCTGGTGGGGATGTCTCCGTTGAACTCAACAGCCCGTGCAGCAAGAAAATCGTCCAGCGTATTGAAGAAATACTGCCCGCCGTAGACACGGGACAAGGTCGCGTTGCTCTGGGTTCGCTCATAGAGCATCCCCATCTTGAGCGAATGGCTTCCCCTCGAGACCGTCAGGTCGTCGGTTGCCTGCCAGACGTTATGTCCAAAGCGTCGCGGAAATCCTTGGCCTGCGCCATATTCGGTAATCCCGATCGAGCGAAAAGTAATCAGGCCCAGTTGTGACTCCGGGACAAAGAGCAAATCGGGCTTTACGTCAAACAGGGGCCGGCCGAATTGGTTGCTGTAGGACCGGTTAAAACCAAGCCGGGCTGTGTTGAGAACCCGGGGCGAGAAAATCCGCGTTTCCGAGAGGGTGATCCACTGGGACCTCGTGAGGCTATCCACAGCAAGGGTCGGATACTGGGTCGGCGTGGACTGGATGGCACGGTCGAAGGTGTATCGCACAAAGAAAGAATCGGCATTGGAAAAGTTGTGGTCCACTCGACCCGTCGTGTAGTCCTCGTCGACCGGCCGCTTGGGATTGCTAAAAAGCCGGGCCGTGCCATCTCCAAAGTCAGCGCCGTTGGGTAGCGGAAAGAGGTCCAGGAACGGCCTGACTGCTGGACTGACGTTCACGGCGTAGGTGGACGTGCCCGGAGTGTTGCAAGAAGCCTGGGAGCCGGTGAAGCCTCCGGCCGGGCTTGTCCGCGGGCAAGGCAGAATCCCTCGATGGGCATCGGCGTTGGGGACAAAGGCCAGTCTGGATTCCCCCTTCCGTTGACGAAACCCTTCGTAGCCGCTGAAGAAAAACGTCCGGTCGCGGACAATGGGTCCCCCGATGGTCGCCCCGAACTGATTGCGCTTGAACTCGGGCAAACGCGGATCGTCCGGTTTGCTCTTTATGTCAAAAAAGTTTCTCGCATCCAGATTGTCATTGCGGTGGAATTCATAAACGTTGCCATGCAATTCATTGCCGCCCGATTTGCTGACAGCCGTAATGATTCCGCCGGAGTACCGCCCATACTCAGCGCTGTATGCGCCGGTCAGCACGCGAAACTCCCGCAACATCTCGACGCCGAGCAAGTTGCCCGAGGCGCTGCCCGGTGTGTTGTTCGACTGATCATTGATATTGGTCCCATCCAGGAGAAAACTGTTGGAGTCGACGCGGCTACCGCTAACGCTCATCTTGACGCCTTCGCCTTGATCGGTCTCGCGACGGCCGCGGAAATAGGGCGTCACCCCCGGCTGCAGGAAAGCCAGTTGCTCGAAGCTTCGCCCATTAAGCGGGAGATCCCGGATCTTTTTATCATCCACCAGCCCGGATAACGTCGCGCTGGTGATTTCCACCAAAGGCGCCTCGCCGGTGACGTTGACTTGCTCGCTGACGACGCCGACGCTCAGTGTGAGGTTCACAACCACTTCGGCGGACACGGTGAGTTGAATACCCATCCGCACGGCAGTCCGGAACCCAGTTAGTTCCGCCTTCACCTCGTAGTTGCCCAAACCTAAGCCGGGCGCTCGGTACCGGCCCCCTTCGTCCGTCGTCACCGAGCGAACAATGCCGGTATCCAGATGCGTGATCGTTACCGTCACACCAGGGAGGCGCGCTCCGCTTTCATCCGACACCGCCCCCAAAATTGTCCCCGCTGTGTTCTGACCATACGCCAGAGTCCCGCACAACAGGACCACAGCAAAGACACTCCCACAAATTGCAGTTCGCCTTACTTGCAACATCTCTCCCCCCTTTAGGCGCGCGCCTTTCAACAAAGCGCCACCACTTTCGAAGTCAAAATTGAACTTCCCAAATGTTTTGTGGACGAACTTTATCACAGGCCCGCAGATCCGAAAAGCCGTGCGGGCGATCTATTGTGCGAAGCGGGAAGCAGCTTCGAGATAAGCAACGATGAGGGGGTGTGGCTTTCCGCTTTCTGAGGCCATCTGGGGTACGAATAGTGTAGAGATGAAGAACGGATGTCCCGGCAGTTCAACCATCCGCACGGTTCCATCCTCGCCATAACCGGAAACCCGCAAGGCGTTGCTCCGGATTTGCTCTCTGAAAGCTTCGTTCAGACCGTAATTGCACGCGAAGATTTCCGTTGCCTCGGTCTTGCCATAGATCCGATGCGCCTGACTGCCGGGAACGATCTTTACGTGTCCGGTTTGCCCGACAAGCGAGCAGGTGAGTCGACGGATTAATTTCAGCGATGCATTTGGCGAAGATTCTTCGTGATCTGCATCCGTGAGTCCTAAAACATTCCGGGCATACTCTACCAGAGCATGTTGGAATCCGCCTCAGGTTCCAATGAAGGGCCACCCTCTTTCTCGTGCAAAACGGATGGCGTACAAAGCACCTTCCATGCTGCGATAAGGGCTGCTCGTTCCGCACCAGATCGCGTTGCATGCCCTCAGCCGAGTTTCCGCGGAAGCATTATCCAGCGCATTGGTATCCAGCCAGAGAGATTCGGCAGCCAATCCCAGAGCTTCAGCCGCATGCGTAACGGATTGCTCCGTCGCCAAATGATACTTGTTCTTTGGATCGTAGTCGGCAACAATGCCGATGCGAAGTGTGCGCCGCATACCAGAGTGTACATTCAGCATGGAAAAACCACATCAAGAGAACAGCGCCGGCATCACCTCGCGCGTAAAGAGGCTGAGCGACTGGGCGCAGAGATCGCGGGGAATTCCCGGAACCGAGAACCGGCAGATGAAATGGTCCGCACCCAACTCTGTTTGAAACCGGATGATATCCTCAACGCAGCTTTTGGGGTCGCCCAAGACAATCCGGTTTTCAGCCAGTCGTTCAATTGTCAGCCGGCCTGGAGGGCGTTTGACGATAGGATGGGGCCATCGGAAATACATCCTCTCAAATGCTCCGACAAACGAATCGCCTGCTGCGCTAATGGCCTCTCGGTTACTGCCGGCGACAAAGACGTAGCGCAAAACGGCGACATGGCTATCGGGTTTTCCCACCGCTTTGCAGGCTTCCCGATACACACGCAGACACGGTGCGATCTCATTGAGACTTGCGGAAGGCCCGACAAGCCAGGCGTCTCCAAGCCGCGCAGCGCGGTGAATGGCGGTCTCGGCCCAGGCGCCAAACCAAATCGGCGGTCTCGGATGCTGCAGGGGGCGGGGCGCGATCGTGACGTTGTCGAGGTGAAAATGCCTTCCGTGATGGGTGACATTCTCTTCCGTCCAGAGCCGCTGAAGAAGCAACGCACTTTCCTCCAATCGGCTGCCGCGCTCTTTTATGGAATAACCGAAGGCTGCGAACTCTTCCGGGGCATAGCCCGCCCCAATACCTAAAATCAGCCTGCCGCCGGAAATCACGTCGACCATCGCTGCTTCCTCGGCGACCGTGAGTGGATGATAGAGCGGAAGCAGAAGCACCCCCGTCCCCAACCGGATTGTGCGTGTGCGGCCGGCGACGGCCGCCAGTCCAATGAGCGGCGCGGGGTAGAGGAGCGGATGGTTGTGGTGCTCGCCCAGCCAGATCGAGCTGAATCCGGCAGACTCGGCTTGCTCGCATTCTCGCAGCGTCTCGTCAAAAGTTGCCTGTCCCTGCAGTGGGCTCAGCCCGATCTCCAAAGCAGCCTCACGCTCAGAGGATCTCGAAAACCTGGTAGATGGCTCCTCCGGACATGCGATGCCCATATCCCACGGAGACGATGCGGTTGAGCCAACCGTATTTCTCGGACGCTGTTTCAAAGTACGGCGTCACGCGCATGTAGTATTCGGAAGGACTGACGTTCTCACCGCGCGCGAGCCGGTCCATGACCTCTTTTGGGCCGTGGCGCATACCGAGATAAGTCATGCCGATCAAGGCGCCGTCATCGGTCTGCATCACCAGCCGCACATTTATGGTGATTGCGCCGTCACTCCGCAACGATTGCCAGTCGCTGCCGCCGGTGATGATCTTGCCGCGCAACCGCTCGCCTTCGAAACGGCCGCCGGCGATTTCGCCAATGCGCCTGTCATAGCCCGGCGTTGCGCCGATCACACTGGGCGGTTTGACCTCGATATGGAATACAAGCAACGGTTGGTAGCGCAACACGCTTATCTCAGTCGGCAGTAGTGAGGTCAAAGAATTCGTACTCATCATCTACCTCCAGCACTTGCATATTCAAAGTTTCACAAAATCGGTCCTGGCAGATATATACTGACACCCATCGCCGGAGACTACTGTTTGTGATTCGCAGGCGAATGAATTGGAGGTTTATATCATGAAACGTGTGATAGTGGTCGCTCTCAGCATACTGGCGATTTCGGCCGCCGCATTCGCGCAATCGTCAGCGGAAATTGACAAGGCCCTGCTCGCCGCGCCGCGGCAGTTGAAAGAAGGGGCTACAGTCATCAAGTGGAAATCCGACTTCACGTATGAGACGTTGAAGAAGGGTACCAATCGCCTCGTCTGTTACGACCGGTCCGGGCAGGCAGGGCAGCAGCCCTTCGCGGTGGAGTGCACAAGCATTGCCAACCTGGAGCGCGCCGCTCAGAACCTGAAGCTCGAGGCGCAGGTTCAAGATAAGAAGGCGTACGAGACGGCCTTCACCGCCCTGGAAAAGGAAGGAAAGTGGATCAAGCCCGAGTTCGGATCCGTGTGGATTCACTACAGCGGCCCCGATCAGTCGCAAGCTCGTTTTCACACGACGATTGCCGTGCCGGGTGCCACGACCGAGTCCCTGGGCCTCCCCGACAAACCCACGCAGAACGGCGCATGGATCATGAACGCGGGCTCGTCAGTTGCCCACATCATGGTGCCGGGCAGCTAGCAGAAAAATGACAATTGAACAGTGAACAACGGCAATTTAGGGGAAATGTTCGTTGTTCACTGTTCAATGTTCAATTGTCATTTTTTGCCGTTGAGGTTTTCCTCTGGGACACAGACACAAAAATGGCCATGAAGTTTCTTATCTTTAGCCTCCTCCTCACAGCCACGCTGGCCGCAGCACAGACGAAGCAGACATTTACCGGCACGATTACCGACAGCATGTGCCCCACCGGCGATCATTCCCGAATGCGGATGGGATCCAACGACGCGGAGTGCACGCTTGCTTGCATCAGCGCGCACGGCGCGATGTTTATCCTGTATGACGGCAAGGAAGCCTACACACTAAGCGACCAGCAAACACCGGAAAGCTTTGCGGGAAAAAAGGTAACAGTGACGGGAACGCTCGATGCAAAAACCAAGACCATCCGCGTCGACTCGATTACCGCCGCAAAATAAAAGCCCGCAGGAGAAGGAACGTTATGCGCACGGCGACATTCGTCTGCATTTTGCTGCTTTGTGTCTCCGGCACCGCGGCTGCTCAAGAATGGACCGAGTACGTCGACACGCAAAACGGATTCAAGCTGAATTTTCCGGGGCAGCCCAAGGTAACCGAGACCACCTGGACCTCGCAAATGAACTACACCCTCCCTGGGCGCGTGTACAGCGCGGAGAAGGGCCGCGAACGCTACTCCCTGACAGTCGTCGATTACAGCGGACTCGAACAACAAGCCATCGAACGTTCCAAGACGTGTCCGCCGGGCAACGCGCAATGCCGTCCCAACGCCGGTCCGGTCATTGGTCCTGCATATTGGAAACAGGATGAACGCGGCGCAATCGTGTATGCAACACTGAAGCTTCTTCAACGCGACGTGAAAGTAACCGGTCTCTCCTGGGAATGGCAAGACATGGTCGAAGGGCATTCCATACAAGTCACCAACAACGCCGATCAGTCGCGCACGTTCGCTTTCGTGGCCATGCACGAACACCGGCTTTATATTCTCGAAGGCACTGTGCCGAAGGGCTATCCCGAACCTGGCTTGTTCCAACAATCGTTAGGTTGGGTCGACAAGGACGGCAACGGGATTCGATACCAGGGAATCATCTATTCCAATTCCTACCACGGCCTGGGCGTGTATCCCGTCCCGCCCCGCGCGGCCCGGCCCGCGGCTCCCGCAGCGCGGTAGATAGAGGCTGTAGGCGCGGTTTATGACCGACCGCCATATCTCGTTTCGGCATTGTGGGCGGTCATAGACCGCCCCTACAGTCACAAATAAACTCTGTCGAGGCGGTTCGGTATTGTTGTAACATCCGCGGCAAATCCGTTTGGTTTTGTTTCGGTCTTCCCAGCTGCGCCCTGCAGATAGGGAAGACGAGTTTTTGGTCAGTAATATTGGGGAGGAACATCGCATGATTCGAAGACAACTCGCATTCAAATTTTTCTGTCTGTTGCTTTTCGGCGGCATCGCGATAGCGCAGGTCACGACCGGCACTATCATCGGCACTGTAAAAGATTCCGCGGGCGCTGTTCTGCCGGGCGTGAGCATCAAATTGACGAATACCGATACCGGCGCTACGCGCACGGTGATCGCCGATGAACTCGGCCGATACAACGCGCCGCAGTTGCCGTTGGGTGGTTACGAAATTTCGGCAGAGTTGCCGGGATTCCAAACGGCCGTGCGACGCGGCGTGACTCTCACGATCGGACGCGAGGCGGTTGTGGATTTCGCTTTGCAGGTCGGCTCGGTCGCGCAAGAGGTGACTGTCAACGCGGAAGCTGCGTTGGTCTCCACGACGAACGCCAACCTTTCATATTTGGTTGATGAT
>Ga0209157_1002781_pt1 | contig 13761 bp, 17 predicted proteins | sample GraSoiAngelo_135_FD_185892 | JGI IMG/M metagenome (GOLD analysis project Ga0209157, IMG submission 185892) | Grasslands soil microbial communities from the Angelo Coastal Reserve, California, USA - 14_0929_05_40cm (SPAdes) (version 2) | ecosystem: Environmental > Terrestrial > Soil > Grasslands ... | reverse complement strand
CCATCACGGCGGACATGACCGCTGGGCTAACAGGGCCCACAAAACGGTCAATGCCCCACACGACAAATCGGTGATGTAGGCCAAACGACTTATTCAGAGGCCCATGAGAACCGTAGGCGACAGGGCAAAGTCGGCCGGGCGGAGTCGTCGCACAGCCCGTCAGCAAGATCAGGCCAACCAGCAGGAGCATCCGCACGGCATCCCTCTTCATCAAAGCTCTTTCCCTACCCCCGGATCCTATAGACCCGAACCCTTCTATCGTCTTTCACAGCTCAATCAGAGGAGCAGTGCAGCCAGGGACTCAGGCGACTTAGTAGAGGCCAAAAATGGTAAGCTACGAACAAGAAAATTGCTACAGGTTTTACCACGCTGAATGACATGCTGCGGGTAATCGGGCAGACAGTAGCGAGGCAGCCTGGCCATGATGAGTCATTAGACACCGGGAGTCGGCCAAAGGAATAAGTGGACTCTGACCCCACTTATTCCTTAAGCTATAGGTAATCGCTTTGAGATTCACGGAGAGGTGGCCGAGTGGCCGAAGGCAACGGTTTGCTAAACCGTCACAGGGCCAAAAGCTCTGTCGCGGGTTCAAATCCCGCCCTCTCCGCCATACCTCGCAAACAAGATAGCCTGACAGTCATGCAAGGCTCAGTTAAATGGAAACCGAAGGCGGGATTTGAACGGGGATTCTGAAAGGGGTGTGCCATTCATCTCGTCCGTCTCGCTTCCCTAAAGGCATCAACGCCAGCCCACACGGCCACGAGCACCCAGGGGAAAGTCAGCCAAGAGAAAATCCCGACAAAGACGACGAACGCAAAGACGAACATGGTCGCCTTGTCTCTACGCCCACAGTAATACTGGCCCAAGCCGGGACAGACAACGCTCAAGATGGTGGCCAGCAGCGGGTTCTTCGTCGGCCCCGTATCCGTGCCTTCTTTGGGCCACAACCCCGCCAAGTCGACTAGACAGTATTTACAACGCTTGGCGCCGACTAAGATGATGCCCCGGCAATAGGGGCACGGAACGGTCTCAAGCCTTTCTTCGCTCACGGGAGAGGTCCTCGCACCCTTGCCACGGATCGACCTGCATGCTCACACCACCGCCTCTGACGGCAGCCTCACGCCGGAAGAACTGGTGCGGCTGGCCAAGAGTCAGGGGGTTTCGACCTTGGCCGTCACCGACCATGATACCATCGCTGGCTTGTCCCGAGCGATCGCCGAAGGTGAACGCGTCGGAGTGGAAATCATCCCGGGAATCGAGATCAGCTGTCTCTATGGGCAGACCGAGTTGCACATCCTGGGCTACTTCATCAACCCCGGGGACCCTCGCCTGAAGCCCGCGTTGGCCAACTACTCGGCGAGCCGTGAGGATCGCAACCCTCTCATCGTGCGGCGGCTCCAAGAGCTTGGCTGCGACATCACCTACGAGGAGGTGAAGACCCTTGCGGGATCCGCGACGGTCGGTCGCCCGCACATCGCCCAGGTGCTCCTGCGCAAAGGCTACGTCCGGAGCGTCTCCGAGGCCTTTGACCGTTACCTGGCCGACGACGGTCCGGCCTATGTTTCGCGTCTGCTCCCTCCGCCGGAGGAGGCGATCGGGCTGATCAGGCAAGTCGGGGGGATCCCCGTCCTGGCCCATCCCGTCTATACCGCACGTATCCAGGAGCCCTTCGAGCGGCTCTGCGAGACGCTCAAGGGCCTCGGCCTGATGGGCCTCGAAACGTTCTACAGCAGTCACAACCGGCAGCAGACCGACCGTTACCGCAGCATCGCCGGAGAGCAGGGCCTCCTAGTCACCGGAGGCAGCGACTTTCACGGTGACGCCAAGCCGCAGCTCCTGGTGGGCACAGGTTACGGCAACCTGGACATCCCGGCTGATCTGCTCGATCCGATGCGGGCCCTGATCAAGGAAAGAAGATAAGAGGGTTAGTTGTCAGCGGCCTCGACGATATGGTTCTCGAAGCGCGTGCACCCTTCGGCGAGCAACCGGTTCGTCAGAACCTCGCCGGGCCACTCGATCGGCAGATCAGCGGTGAACACCCACACGTCCGGAGACGTCCACAGCGGCCCGCCTTCGTCCCCTACCGCCGGATCGAGCAGATCCGTCCAGACCGGCATGTAGACGCCGTTGCCGCACTGGGTGTGCAAGTGGACCATCACCCGCCCGCGCACGGCGGGAGTCAGTTCACGCCACACCGCGATCGTCTCGTCCGCCAGCCGCTGCAGGCCAACGGAATTCTTCGCGTCGAACAGCGCGTACGCCGCATAGACCGGCGCTTCGAGCAGATGCGGCGCCGGCGCCAAATCACCACACTGGGCCCGCAAGCCTTGCAGCAGCCCTTCCTGCTCCTCTGGCCCTAGCTCCTGCGGCACCGTCGGCTCCCCCTCCTCCCGGACGCCGAACAATAGATATACCGTGTGCTCCATGGGCGTATGCAGGCGCGCCGCGAACGGCCGGCTCCGCGGTCCGCTGAACACCGTCTCGACATGCGTGTGCAGACCCTGCAGGGACAAGCGCTCGAGCGTCGTGTCCGTCAGGAGTTTGGGCTCGACCACGACTTGGCTCTCGTGCGATAGATGCAGATAGCGCCGCAGCAACGCCGCCGTCTCTTCCGGGTCCGCAGTCAGCCGCAGAGGCTGCTCAAAGTTCGCCTGCAGCGGCAGGGCGATCGTCAGCAGCGAGCCCCCCTGCGCTTCTTCCTCTCCGTCCCCTCCCACTATGGTCGACGCGGCCTCGGCGAGCAGGTCGAAGAGCCACTCGGCCATGTCTTCGTCGAGCGCCGCCAGCACTGTCAGGATCTCTTCCTCGCGTCCCTGCTCGATCAGTTCGGTGAGGGTGTCGAGCGCGACGTCCACATCCCAATGATCGTGCCGCCGCGCGTTGATGAGGTGGATCAGATCGCGCGTCAGTGGGTCTGGCCGACTCCAGTCCTGCATGCCGTTCTCCTGACAGTCATTATGCTAAAAGCTTCTCACCGTGAATGCAATCCTTTATGATAAAGAGTACGCTCACGATACGAGGCGAATGCTGCGGAGAGGAAACGGTGATGGAAAAGGGTTGTCCGCCGCTGCAAGGATTACGACATCTGGCGCTCCGGGTACGGGACATCCGGAAGGCCAAGGACTTCTACCAACGCGTCTTCGGCATGAAGGTCGTCTGGGAGCCCGATCCGCAGAACTGCTACCTGAGTTCAGGGACCGACAATCTCGCGCTGCACGAGGCGTCCTCTCCAGACGGTCCCGAACCGGCGCAACCTCTCGCTTCTCCGCTGGATCACTTCGGTTTCCTCGCGGACAGTCCACAAGTGGTGGACGCTTGGGCCGAGTGGGCGAAACAGCGCGGCGCGAGGATGCTCGCCGCTCCGAAACGACATCGCGACGGCAGCTATTCGTGCTACCTCGCCGACCCGGACGGCAACACCATCCAGATCCTCTACGAACCGACGATCGGCCGGGCCCCATAAAGCCGGACCGGCTTTCTGAGGCCTCATGCCTGGTTGTGCGTGGATATTAGTCGATAGGACGGAAGAACGAGTCGTACACGCCCCAAGCCAAGATGATCGCGATCAGCGTGTACCAGATGTAATAAATCGGCGCATACGGATCTTCTTTGACTTCCGCCTTCGCGGCTTCCTCGGCCAACACGACGGCCACGGTGCACAGAAACACCAAGCACGTTTGTAAAAAGGTCCACATCCCTTTCACGGTCACTCCCTCCTTCAAAAGCGATCCCTCGCTGCGTGGGCGAGATGTGAGTATACAAAAACCCGCCCGGATTAGACAAGCGGAAATCGCTAGCCGGTGCCGACGGAGGAGCGCATGAGCGCGTTGGCCTGGGGCGGTGAGAAGCCCAGGAAGCCGTGATGCCGCTCGGTCAGCTCGAGCACCGAGAAGGCCTCTCCGTCCACCCGCTCGGGAGCTGTGAAGATCTGGCGCAGGGGCCCGCCGCGCACGCCCACGATGGCCCCTGTGAAGACCACCCCCTGGGCCTTGAGCCGGTGGATGGCCCATTCGATATCCCCCACTAGCACAGCGACGTGGTGCAGGGTCCGGTCGCCGAACTTGGCCACCCAGCCGGGAATGATGCTGGCGGCCCCCCGAGCGTCAGGATAGGCTTGATCGATGAACAAGGGCGGGAACCCCGGAGCCCGGTACACCTTGGCGAACCAGTCGTCATAGTTCAAGGTCTCCGCATAGCCGTATCCCAGCCTGAGAAACTCCTCCGCGCGACGATCAATGTCCAGCGTCCGGATCGTGAGATGGTCCACCACCGGCCGAAAGCCGACACCCACGTCGTCCAGCGCCGCTTGCAGGACTCGGGCCGCCAAGTTGCGCGAAAGGTAGTTCTTGAGAAGTCCGTCAATGACCGCTTCCAGTTCCACACCCCGTTCCATGGTGCCTTCCACTCCGCGTTTCAGTCCTTGTCAATCTGCGCTCGCTGAAGACGTCCGCTGTAATCCACGTAGATCGCTTTCCATTCGCTGAACGTGTCCAGCGCCGCCTGCCCCGCTTCGCGATGGCCATTGCCGGTGCGTCGCATCCCGCCGAAGGGCAGATGAACTTCGCTGCCGATCGTGCCGGCGTTGATGTACACGATCGCCGTCCGGAGATCCCGCATGGCGCGCTGCGCCCGGTTGAGATCCCGCGTGTAGAGCGCCGTGGACAACCCGTACTGGACGCTGTTGTTGACCGCAATGGCTTCCTCGAGGTCTTTGACTTCGATCACCCCCAGCACCGGCCCGAATATCTCCTCCTGAGCGATCCGCATCGTGGGCTTCACCTGATCGAAGAGCGTCGGGGCGAAGAAATGCCCCCGCCCGTACTCGCCGTCGGTGAGCGCCTTGCCTCCCGTCAAGAGCCGCGCTCCTTCCTGCATGCCCGCTTGTATGTACCGCTGCACCCGCTCCAGTTGCGCGTGATTGACGAGCGGGCCGATCTCGACGCCGGGCTTCAACCCGTTCCCCACGGTGAGCTTCGCCATCCGGTTGAGTAGCATCCGCGTCAGCCGTTCCTTCACCTCGCGGTGGACGAGGAGCCGGCTGCAGGCCGTACAGCGCTGGCCCGTCGTCCCGAAGGCGCTCCAGGTGATCCCGTCCACGGCCAGGTCCAGGTCGGCATCGTCCATGACCAGAATAGCGTTCTTGCCGCCCATCTCCAGCGCCACCCGCTTGTGGCCCGCGGCGGCATCCATGGCCACCTGGTCGCCGGTCGCCGTCGAGCCCGTGAATGAGATGAGCGCCACGTTCGAATGGCGCACGAGCGCCGCACCCAGCTCGGGGCTGCTTCCCAGGACCAAGTTCACTACGCCAGGAGGCACCCCGCACTCTTCTAGGACTTGGACGAAGAGCGAGGCTGTGACCGGCGTCTCTGGGGACGGCTTCAGCACCACCGTATTACCCAGGATCAGCGCCGGGAAGGTCTTCCAGGAGGGGATGGCGATGGGGAAATTCCACGGCGTGATCAAGCCAACGACTCCCACCGGTTCCCGCACGCAGAGGGCCGACTTGTCCGGCAGCTCGGACGGCACGACTAGGCCGAACTGGCGCCGCCCTTCAGCCGCCATGTAGTAGGCCATGTCGATCGCTTCCTGCACGTCCCCCTTCGCCTCGCTCAGCACCTTTCCCATCTCGCGGGTCACGGTGCGCGCCAGAGTCTCCTTGTCCCGCATCAGCCGCTCGGCGACGCGGAAGAGGATCTCCCCGCGCCGAGGGGCGGGCATGCGGCGCCATCCCTCGAAGGCCTCGGTCGCGGCCTTCATCGCCTCGTCGATGTCCTCCGGTCCCGAATCCACGCACCGCCCGACCACCTCGCCGGTGGCCGGATCCCGGCTATCAAAGGTCCGCCCCGAATGGGCCCCGACCCACTTGCCTCCGATAAAGTTTTTCACCAGTGTCTTCATGACAGCACCTCTTCCAGGACCGCCAGCCCCTGGTCCACTTCATCGCGAGTGATGGACAGGGGGGGGCTGATCCGGATCACGTTCCTGCCGCACGGAAGCAGGAGGAGCCCTCGCCGGAAGGCCTGCTGAACGACATGGTCGCGCTCGCGTTCCGCCGGCTCCTTGGTCCGCCGGTTGCGGACCAGCTCAACGCCGATCATCAGGCCACGGCCGCGCACGTCCCCCAGCGACCGGCACCGCTGCTGTAGCTGGCGCAAACGCTTCTGGATGTGCGCGCCCTGCTCGGCGGCGTTCCGCATGAGCCCTTCCTTTTCGATAACCTCGATGGTGGCCAGCCCCGCTTCGCAGGCCACCGGGTTGCCACCGAAGGTGGAAGTGTGCGAGCCCCTCTCCCACGACATGACCCGCTTCCGAGCGATCACGGCACCCAGCGGCAAGCCCCCACCGACGGCCTTGGCCATACAGATGACGTCCGGCGCCACGCCCGCATGCTCGATCGCGAAGAACTTGCCGGTGCGTCCCATGCCGGCCTGTACCTCGTCGTCCACCAGCAAAATCCCATGGCGATCGCACAGCCGGCGGAGCCCGGTCAGGAAATGGTCCGGCGGCACGACCAGCCCGCCTTCGCCCTGAATCGGCTCGACGAAGATGGCGGCCGTCTCCTCCGGTGGCAGCACGGTGTGGAATAAAACGTTCTCGATATGGTCCAGACACTCCTCGGCTGGATCGTCGCCGCGGCTTCGGTGCGGGTCGGGGTACGGCGCATGAAAGACGCCAGGCAGCAACGGCGCAAACCCCCGGCGCTGGACCGGCTTGCTGGCGGTCAGGGAGAGGGCCCCGAGCGTGCGCCCGTGAAAGGCGTTGTAGAAGGCGAGGATGTACGGCCGCCGTGTCGAGTGGCGCACCAGCTTGATCGCACCCTCGATGGCCTCCGCGCCCGAATTGCAGAGATACACTTGCTTGGGCTCACGACCGGGAGCCAGCTCGGCCAGCCGCTCGGCCAGCCGGATATAGGACGGGTAAAAGAAGTCCGCAAAGGAAAAATGGATGAGCCGATCGACCTGGGCCGTAATCGCGCCGACCACCTGCTTGTGACCGTGTCCGACGGCGCTGACCGCGATGCCCGCCGTGAAGTCCAGGTAGCAGTTCCCGTCCACATCCCAGACGTGGCATCCGGCGGCGTGGTCCACGACAAGCGGATAGGACTGCGTGGCCGAAGGAGCGACATACCGTTCATACCGCCGCAGTAACATCCGGGCGCGGGGTCCCGGGGGAGTCGTGCGAATATGCAGGGTAGGCATGGGGCGCCTCACGAAGGCACAACCTTTGCTTTCCCTATTATAGCGTAAAAGCGTGCCGCCCGATGGCTCAGCGTTGCATCGACACCTTGGTATAGCCGGCCGGGACCTCAAAGAGCTGGGCGGGCTGCCGGCCTAATTTGACATACGAATAGGTACTCTCAAAGCTTCCATCAGCGCTGGCCGTCTTCATGGAAAATTTAATGTCGGGAGCGACCCATTGGTACAGGACCATCTTCTGGCCCTGGACATCCACGGTGACTTCATATTTCTCGGTCTTGCGCCCGCCCACCTTGTCGGTCCCCACCAGCCTTCGTCCCACCTCGCCTTGGATTTTCGGGGCCCACTGAGGGATCTGATCGAACCGCAAAGGCATCTCGACATACGTGCGGTTGGGGAACAACAGCCACGTGACGGCTTTATCCAGGCGATGGATGGCAACCTTCGGGCCGTCCGGGCTTGCCATCTCCACCCGCCACCGATCGGCCTGAAAATAAATCTTCCCTGACATCGACTGCGCGCCTTTCCGGGTCGTCTGCTCCGCCGAGAACTCCAGCGCAAAGGCCGCAGCGGCGGAGAGCCACAGCGTAGCGCCAACAACGAGGACCGACCAGAGTCGTTGCATCGCACCCTCCTCAGGTGAGCCGGCCGCCGACGATCCAGTGGCGATCGTCCGGAACGTCGATGAGGAGCCGGGTCAGGTTCATCTCGGCCAACTGGGCCGCCACGTCGTCCTCCGTGAAGGAAGCGAGCAGGGAGTTGTAGAAATCGCGCCGGAGGATCGCCGGCTCATCCGCGGCGTATGTGTTGACGATGGCCTGCGCCGCCTCAGACGACTCTGGACGAAGCAGGTCCATCACCAGCACCACGGCGCCGGGTAAGGCCAGCTTCTTGACCGCATACCAGAACTGCAACGGGTTGGGGACATGGTGCAAGAGGCTGTTGGAGGTCACCGCTGCGGCCCGTTCCGGAAGGACCGTGTCCTGGAACCGCTCGCACCGCAGCGTGATGCGATCTGCTAGGCCCGCCACGCGGATCGCCTCCAAGCCGAGGGCGATCATGGGCGCCGAGCCGTCTACGCCGGTGATCCGACACTCAGGGAGCTTCCGTGCAAGCCGGATCGGGATATCGGCTGGCCCGCAGCCCAAGTCCAGCACATGCCCTGCCTTAAATTCCGGGTAGAACTCTGTGAACCGATCGACGAACCCCTGGTTCTCTTCTTCAAAGTCGGCGCGGGAGTAGACCAGCGCCTGCTCGGGATCGTTCATCAATTCCGGTTCAAGGACCCGCTCCATTGCCCTCCTCCACAGTCACCTCGTCTCCCGGCCGCACCACGCCCTCAGCCAGCACCCGCGCATAAAGCCTGCTCCAGCCCGGATGCTTCTTCTGGGAGATCCGCATGAAGTCCTCGTCCACGAACCATCGCGCGTTGTGTTTGCAAGGAGCAGTGTAGCTCATCACCGCCAGCCGCACGTCGGTGCCGATGCGCAAGCGGTCCCCAGGTTTGAGCCTAGCCCAGTCCAGTCCCGCGAGCGTGAGGTTCTCCCCGCAGGACCCTGGCGCGACCGCATGGCCTTCGGCTTGCAAGGTTCCGATGACTTCCAGCGAATACAGGCAGACCGCCCGATCCACCCCGCCGTGGTACTGGACGCTCCGCTGACGGTCGCCTGCTACCCCCTGGACGGTGATGCGGGCTTCCGGAACCGGCAGCTTCGGCACGCCCCCGTCGGAGACATTGATCTGGTACACGTGCGGGTGTGTGATCCCCATGCTGGGAGCGCATTGTACCAAAATCCGATCGCCAGTCCGATTCTCATCGGCATTTCCTTTGCTTAACTTTTTCGTGTACCATCCCGAGAGCCGGCACGACACTGTGGGGCTCAATGAGGCAGTTCAGGAGGGGACTCTATGAGGATCAGAACGGTTGCGAGAGTCGTCATGTGTGCCGCGCTGGTGACCGGATGTGTCAGTACAGAAACTCACAAGAAGTCACTGACAGAGCTTGAAGAGACGCGCAGGGGCGCAGCTCAGACCGCTGCGGCGTTCGAAAGTTTTAAGAAGCAGGCGGCGGCCGAGGCAGACAGTGTTCAAAAACAATTCGCTGATGCAAACACCCAAATCGCGGTACTCATGAGGCGCGCTGGCGAACTCGAAGCCGAGACGGCGCGCGCCAACGATCTCGCCAAGCGCCTCGACGAACGGCTCAAGGCCGAGGCGGCGGAAAAGGCTCGCCTGGAGCAGGAGCGCGCTGCCAAGGAGGCCGAGATCCAGCGCCTGACCCGGACTCATGAGGAACTGACCAAGTCGCTGCAGGCCGAAATCGCCAAGGGCAACATTAAGATCAAGCAGGTCAGAGACCGGTTGACCATCAACATGGTGGACCGCGTCCTCTTTGACTCAGGTCAGAGCCAGGTGAAGCCGGCGGGCCTCCAGGTTCTCAAGCAGGTGAGCGACATTCTCAAGAACGTGGCCGACAAGCAGATCCGGATCGAGGGGCACACCGACAACGTGCCGATCGGAACAAAGCTCAAAGGGCGATTCCCGACCAACTGGGAGCTGTCCACGGCTCGCGCCACGAGCGTCGTGCGTTATCTGATAGAAGAAGGCGGGGTGGACCGAGCCAACCTGTTGGCAGTCGGGTATGCCGACACGAGGCCACTAGCCGGCAACGACACGGAGGAAGGACGCACGGCAAATCGCCGCATTGAGATCGCGCTGTATCCGAAGGACCTGTCCGAAATCGCGAGCCAGCTTAAGCCATGAGCTGGGTCTAGGGTCCCCTTTCCCCGACATTCGTTCGTGGCACGACCCTCCCGAAGGTCATAGACCCGCACCTCACAGCTCGGGCACGCGGTGGTACGGACAAGATGCACAACCTCCGTGCACACCGGACAGCAGACCGTGGTACTGGGCACTCTGTCGGCGGTCTCCTGCTACCTCCTGGAAGGTGATGTAGGCTTTTGGCACCGGCAGCTACGCCACGCTCCCCTCGGAGACATTGATCTGGTGCACATGTGGTTGTGTGATCCCCATGCTGGGGGCGCATTGTACCAAAATCCGATCGACGGTCCGATTTCCGCAAGATCAAAATGGCTTATGTTAGGCGGGCACAGCGCAGTCTCGTCACCTATGGAACGCTTATTCAGCACAAACCAAAAAAAGCAGCCGCCTCGTCTTCGATCGGCATTGCTTTTGCATAAATCCAGCGCCCTATCACAGGATAACCAGCTTGACATCTGCCATGATCAGATCATATCCAAGGAGGGGAACCCATGAAAATCTGCACAATTACGAGAGTAGTCATATGTGCTGCGCTGCTGGCCGGATGTGTCAGCACAGGAACTCACAAGCAGACATTGGCAGAACTTGAGCAGGCGCGCAAGGCGCTCGAAAGTTCTAAGATGCAGGCGGCCGCCGAGGCAGACCGCCTTCAGAAACAACTGGTTGATGTAAACACCCGCGTCGCGGGGCTCATGAGCGGGACGACGACGGCCCAAGAAGAGATTGCGAGGCTTCAGAAGCGCGCCAGCGAACTCGAAGCCGAGACGGCACGGGCCAACGATCTGGTCAAGCAGCTCTCGGAGCGAGATCAGGATCTCAAAGAACAGCTCAAGGCCGAAGCGGCGGAAAAGGCTCGCTTGGAGCAAGAGCGCGCTGCCAAGGAGGCCGAGATCCAGAAGCAACACGAACAGCTCAAGACCGGCGAGACGGAAAAGGCTCGCCTGGAGCAGGAGCGCGCTGCCAAGGAGGCCGAGATCCAGCGATTGACCCGGACGCACGAGGAGTTGACCAAGTCGCTGGAAGCCGAAATCGCCAAGGGCGACATCAAGATCAAGCAGGTCAGGGATCGGTTGACGATCAACATGGTGGACCGCGTTCTCTTTGACTCAGGTCAGAGCAAGGTAAAGCCGTCCGGCCTCAAGGTGCTCAAGCAGGTCAGTGATATTCTGAAGAATGTGACCGACAAGCAAATCAGGATCGAAGGGCACACCGATAATGTGCCGATCGGAGCAAAGCTCAAAGAGCGGTTCCAGACCAACTGGGAGCTGTCCACGGCCCGCGCCACGAGCGTCGTGCGTTATCTGATAGAGGACGGCGGGGTAGACCGCGCCAACCTATTGGCAGTCGGGTATGCCGACACCAAACCCATAGCCAACAACGACACGGAGGAAGGACGCACGGCAAATCGCCGCATTGAGATTGCGCTGTATCCAAAGGACCTGTCAGAAATCGTTAACCAGCTTAAGCCGTAAGCCAGTTCCGTGGGTCGGAGACGCAGATCTGGTGCAGGTGCGGATGAGATTCAGTACACGATGATGCGGTCCGCCGAATCAAAAAGCTGCACCATCCGATCCAAGGGAACCGGCGTCACAGAGGAAGCCACTCGGGCAGGATCAATCTGGTAGAGCAGCATCATCGTGCGATTGGCGTAAATCTCCACCCCCATTTTTTTGAGGAAGTCCAAGTATTCGCCGTAATCGTGGGGGACCTGCTCTAGTGGCACGCCCATCTGTTGGGAGAGGCTCTGGCGCTCGCGTTCGGGCAGAGCCGCCCGATCCAGCGCGGTACTTTCCGGCCGAAAAAGGCCGTTGAACCAGCCGAAACCTTTCGTGACGGAAGTCACGGCGCTCGCGTCCACCAGGATCGTGACCTTGTGTCCGGCCTTGACCGCTGCCCACGCGACATTGGGCACCGCACAGATCTGGGCATCATCTTCGGCGAGCGAAGTCTTCATATGAATCAGGATGCGCGAGGTGGCGGCTTGTTGAGCCGCCGACGACTGGGCCCACAGAACCACGACTGCGATGACAAGCAGCACACTGGTGACCCATTTGCGTTTCATGGTCTGCTCCCTCCTCATGGGGCTTGATGCGTACAACAGGTCATGCCAGCCGTCGGCTCCGCGCCTTGCGCACATTCCTTGAAGGCCGCATAGGCTTTGAGCGCCCACTCTTCTCCGGGGCATCCCTGCATGGTCATCGCCACCTCCAGGAACTCGATGAGTTCGGCCTGTGTGATGCCCTTTTCATACGCCATCTTTACATAGGCGCGGATGCAGGGCTCGCAGCGAATCGCGACCGCGATGGCCATCGCCGTCAAGAGCTTGTACTTCGCCGGCACCGCTCCATCTCGGTAAGCTTCCTGCCGCATGCGTAGTAGCCCACCGGTGACCTTCGGGCTCAGACGGCGCAATTCCCCAAAGAGCCGTTCCGTCTCCGTCTTCATCAGCCCCTCCTCCACCATCCTGCTCCATTCAAGCCTGGCCGATGCCCGCAGCCCGCAACGCGGCCGCATCGATCGGCCCTCGCCGGCAGCAGTCCAGCAGGACACCGTCGACCGCCACGGTCGGCACGGCGGTGACGCCATAGCGGGTCGCTTTCTCCCGGCATTCGTTCGTAGCGCAGCCTTCCCGCAGGTCATAGACCCGCACCTCACAGCTCGGGCACGCCACGGCACGGACAAGACCCACGACCTCCGAGCACACCGGGCAGCCGGCCGTGAAGACTTCAACGCTTCGCTTTGCTGTTGCCATCGTCCACCTCCCTTTCTTTCTCCAGGCATTTGAGGATCGGGCAGCGTTTGGTCGGCTGTCCGGCCCGGCACGATTTGATGAGGTCCTTGAGCACGCGCGCCATGGACTCCAGATCTTTCAGCTTGCCTTCAACCTTGGCAAGCTTGGCTTGCGCACGCCGTTGGACATCTCCGCAGCGGGCTGCCGAGCTGACGCGCAAGTTCAGCAAGTCGGCAACTTCTTGCAATGTGAATCCCAACGCCTGTGCGTTCTTGATAAAGCGCAGCCTTTGGACCTCTTCTTCCCCATATACCCGATACCCCGAGGGTGTGCGCACAGTCGGCGACAAAAGCCGACGCCGTTCGTAGTAGCGGATCGTCTGGACATTCACTCCAATGGCCTTAGCCAGCCGACCGATGGTAACTCTCGAAGCCATAACTCCACCTCGCAGGCAGCCTACACCCTGTACCATAGTACCGAGTCAAGAGATATTTTGGTGGAAGAATTGGGGGGAGGAAGAGAACTGGTGGCAGGAACCGTTTTTCAGCAGAGGAGGGGCTCAGGGTGAGTGAGTTGGTGCCTTCCTCAGGTAACTTCTTAACGCTCGGTACGCGGCAAGCATCTGCTGGTAGGAGTAATTCGCGTTGCGGCCGCTGGGGTTCGGGAGCACGAAGACCCGTACCCCGGCCAGCCTTTCTCGTTGCAGGCCAAGCCGGACCTTCCCTCTAGACGAAAACAGCGATCGATAGACCGTCACGCCGACGAGCGCCACCACTTTCGGTCGAACCCGTCTGACCTTGGCGAGGAGCCGGAGACGGCCGGCTCGAAATTCGCCGGGACCCAGTTCGTCCATGCCGGCGCTGGGCCGCGCAACCAGATTCGTGAGGCCGTAGCCCCACTCCGGCAGGCGTACATCCTCCTCGCAGGTCAGCGGGTGCGGCACAAGCCCCGAGTCATAGAGGAGTTTCCAGAAGCGGTTCGAGTAGCCGGCGAAATGGTGGCCGATGGCGGAGGACCGGAGTCCGGGATTGATGCCGACGAACAGCACCCGCA
>Ga0209157_1002778_pt1 | contig 13769 bp, 15 predicted proteins | sample GraSoiAngelo_135_FD_185892 | JGI IMG/M metagenome (GOLD analysis project Ga0209157, IMG submission 185892) | Grasslands soil microbial communities from the Angelo Coastal Reserve, California, USA - 14_0929_05_40cm (SPAdes) (version 2) | ecosystem: Environmental > Terrestrial > Soil > Grasslands ... | reverse complement strand
CTCGATTTCGCGCACCGGCAGGGCGTGGTCCATCGCGATCTGAAGCCCGACAACATCCTCATGCACTCGGATGGCAGTGCGGTGATCTCGGACTTCGGGATCGCCCGGGCCGTCTCGGGGTACGTCGCGTCCACCGGCGTGAACATGACGATCGGCACGCCGCACTACATCTCACCCGAGCAGGCCCAGGGCCGCCCCGTGGATCAGCGCGCCGACTTCTATGCCCTCGGGGTGACGCTGTACAAGGCGGCGACGGGCGAGGTGCCGTTCACGTCGACCGACTGGTTCGAGCTGGCGCGCATGCACGTCGAGAAGCCACCCCCCTCGCTCCGCAAGAAGCGGCCGGAGCTGACGAAGCGCTTCGAGCGGGTGGTGATGAAGTGCCTCGCCAAACACCCCGACGACCGCTACGCCGACGCGGCGGCGCTGCTCGCCGATCTTACGGATTTCGACACGCGCCAGCCCCGTACCGTGGTACGGGGCCAGCGCGCCACGGCGGACGTCGGGAGAGCGCCCGTCAAGGAACCACACGTGTCCTGGCGGCTCGTGGCGGCGATCGTCGTGGGAGCGGTGCTGCTGGTGCTGGTCGTGATCAAGCTGATGCGCTGAACAGCCGGCGGATGACGCCGAGCACGCGGCTCAGCAGGACGCCCTTCTCCCTTCCCCCTTCCCCGGCCTCTTCCCCGGCTCTTTCCCGCAGGAGGTACGTCTCCGCCGCGCGTCGCAGCTCGGCCTCGTACCGTTTCGGGAACGGCCGCTCGGCGAGCCGGATGTCGAAGCCGGGACCCGACTCGACGCTCCCCAACTCTACAATGCCGGGGGATGCGCGATCGATCACCTCGATCAGCGGACGCAACTCTTCCCTCTTTCCCCCGACCGCAAGGGAGTCCTTTCGGGTTCCCCCTTCCCCGGCCTTTCCCCCGTCGTAATACGCCGCCGCGACCTGGGCGACGAGGCGCTCGGGTGTGACCCGGCCCGCCACGTAGCCCGCGATCGCCAGGCTAATGGGGGAGGATGCGGAGGACGTCATTGGCGAGGGCGAGGGCCATGAGGCCGAGCACGACGAGGAAGCCGATTTGGGCGAGCCGCGTCCGCAGCTCGACGGAGAGCGGCCTGCGCCTCACGGCTTCGATCAGCAGGAACAGCACCTGGCCCCCGTCCAGCACGGGGATCGGGACCAGGTTCAAGACCGCGAGGTTCACCGAGAAGAAGGCCACGAAGGTGAGGAACCAATCGATCCCGAGCCGGGCCACCTGGCCGGAAATCTGGCCCACGAGGATGGGACCGCCGACGTCCCGGGGCGAGAGCTGGCCGAGCACCAGTCCCTTGAGGAAGCCGAGGACGACGCGGACCCGGTTAATCGTCTCCTCGGAGCCGGTGACGAGGGCGTGGCCGAGCGACTCGCGCACGTGGATCGTGGGCGGATCCTGCCCGGCGCCGATGGCGCCGTACACGTGCGGCCGGGGCGACGCGGTATCGGTCTCGGTCCGCGGCTCGGGGGTGGCGGATCGGCTTTCCTGGGCTGTTCCAGACCGTGTGCAGCACGTCGTTCCACGAGCGAATCGTGTCGCCGTTGGCGCGCAGGATGAGGTCGCCGGGCCTGAGCCCCGCGCGGATCGCCGGACGCCCCGGCTCGAGCAGACCGAGGCGCGGCGGCTCGAGGCGGACGAGCGCCTGGGCGAGCTGCTGGCGAGCCCGCAGGGAGCCATCCCGCAGCTGCACGCGCAGCGGGTCGGCGCGCCCGGCGACGGCGAAGGTGAGGTCCGTCCCACCGCCCACGATCCCCTCGATGAGGTCGTTCCAGCTGCGCACGGTGTCGCCGTTGAGCCGCAGGATGCGGTCGCCGTGGCGCAACGCGGCGAGGCCTTCCGCCCCCGGTGGCAGGGCCGACACGGTGACCGAGTCGAGCTGCGTGGTCGCGAGCTGGGGCGAGCCGACCGTGGCCGCGACTCCGGCATAGATCGCGAACGCGAGCACGAGGTTCATCGTCACGCCCGCCAGCATCACGACGAGGCGCGCAGGAACCGATTTGCGCTCGATCACCCGCGCCGGATCGATCGGCACGGCGGCCGCGCCGCCCTCGAGCGCGCCCGCCGGGCCTTCCTCCTCGAGCGTCGCGAGCTTGACGTAGCCTCCGAGGGGAATCCACGAGAGCCAGTATTCCGTCTCCCCTCGGCGGCGCCGCCAGAGCGGCCGCCCGAAGCCGATCGAGAAGCGCAGCACCTGGACGCCCACCGCCTTCGCCGCGAGGAAATGGCCCATCTCGTGCACGAAGATCAGCGGCCCGAGGACGACCGCCAGCGCGGCCAGCGTCAGGAGCACGCCGCCTCCCGCGCCAGGCGACGCGCCACGGCGTCCGCGGCGAGCACGTCCTCCAGGCTCCGCGCGCTGGGCGGCCACTGTGCGGCCAGCACGCGCTCGATCGTCTCCGCGATCTTCCCGAAGCGGATCCGCCCTTCGAGGAACAGCTGCACCGCCACTTCGTTCGCGGCGTTGAACGCCGCCGGTGCCGTCCCTCCCTGCTCGCCCGCGGCGCGCCCGAGGGCGTACGCGGGATAGAGCTCCGGCCTGACCGGCTCGAAGGTGAGGGCGCCCGCCTCCACCGGGTCGAAGCGTCTCGCGCCGCCGTCGGGCACGCGCTCGGGATGCGTCAAGGCGTAGAGGATCGGCAGCTCCATCGTGGGGAAGCCGATCTGGGCGAGCACCGAGCCATCCACGAATTCGACGAACGCGTGCACCACGGATTGGGGGTGCACCACCACCTGGACCGCCGCGTAGGGCAGCCCGAACAGGAAGTGCGCCTCGATCACCTCCAGCGCCTTGTTGACCAGCGTCGCGGAATCCACGGTGATCTTTTTGCCCATTTTCCACGTGGGGTGCTGCAGCGCCTCAGCGACCGTCGCACCGGCGAGGCGCTCCGGGGTCCAGGTCCGGAACGGCCCGCCCGACGCCGTGAGGATGAGGCGGGCGAGCTCGCCGGGCCGCCGGCCCGTGATGCACTGCAACACCGCGCTGTGCTCGGAATCGACTGGCACGATCTCCCCGCCCCCCGCCCGGGCGGCCTCGGTGACGAGCTCCCCCGCCATCACGAGCGCCTCCTTGTTCGCGAGCGCCACGCGCTTGCCGGCGCGCAGCGCGGCGAGGGTCGCCTCGAGGCCCGCGGCCCCGACGATCGCGTTCACCACGATCCCAACGTCGGGGTGCGTAGCGGCCTCTACGAGGCACGCACTCCCAGTGCGCCCCTCCCACGCCCCACGCCCCACGCCCTCCCCGTTGACGATCCCCACGTAGGCCGGATGCCACTCGGTGACCTGGCCTTCCAGCAGCTCCGCGTTCGAGTACGCGGTGAGCGCCACTACGCGGAACCGCTCGCGCTGGCGCCGCAGCACCTGCAGCGTGGACGTGCCGATCGATCCGGTCGAGCCGAGGATGGCGACGCCGCAAGTCATACGACGCCGAACAGCTTGAACAGCCCGGCCGTCACGGGGACGACGAAATACAGCGAGTCGAGCCGGTCGAGCACGCCGCCGTGCCCCGGGATGAGCGACGAGGAGTCCTTGAGCCCGACCTCACGCTTGAACAGCGACTCGACCACGTCGCCCGTCTGCGCCGCCACGGCGACCGCCGCACCCACGGTCACCAGCTGGAGGGCGCCAAGGCGCATGGCAACGCGATCCAGCACGAGCGGGCCGTACACCAGGGCGGCGGCGAGCGCGCCCACACTCCCGCCGATCGCGCCCGCCCACGTCTTCCGGGGCGAGAGCACGGGTGCGAGCCTGGCGCCGCCGAGCCACGTCCCGGCCGCCATGGCGCAGGTATCGCAGATCCAGGTGAGCACGAGCGGCATCACCACGAGCGCGGTCGAGCCGACGGGGTGCGCCTCGCTGTGGTCCCCGTGCCGGATGGCGACGGTGAACGCGAGCAGGGCGGACGCGTACAGCGCCCCGAACACCGTCACGGCCACGGCCGCCAGCGGCCGGCGCTCGGGCCCGCGCGCGAACGTCGCGGTGGTGAGCACCGCCAGCAGCCACAGCGCGCCCACGAAGATGGCCGGCTCCGCCCAGCGCTCCGGGGAGCCCTTGGCCCAAACCGTCGCGAACGGAATCACCGCTGCCGCCGCGTAGCCCAGTCCGCCGAGCGGCTCCACTCCCTGCCGGCGCGCCACGTCGTACAGCTCGCGCGTCCCGAGTACGCCGAGGCAGGCGAGGAACGCCGCCAGGACCCAGCCGCCCAACCGCAGCACCACCACGGTTGCGGCGATGGCCGGGACCGCGAAGGCGATTCGCACGAGCAGGTTGCGAGACATTACACCGTGACCTTGCCGAACCGGCGGTCGCGTCGCTGGTAATCGAGGATCGCTTCGAACAGCTCCCGCCGCGTGACGTCCGGCCACAGCAGCGGCGTGATGTACAGCTCCGTGTAGGCGAGCTGCCACAGCAGGAAGTTCGACAAGCGACGCTCCCCCGAGGTGCGGATGAGGAGGTCGGGATCGCGCCACGGCGCCGTATAGAGTCGCTCCTGGACCGCTTCTTCGTCGATCTCCTCGAGGCGCTTCGTCCCCTTGAGCACGTCCTCCGCGAGCAGCCGCGCCGCCCGGGCGATCTCGGCGCGCGAGGAATACGAGATGCACAGGTTCAGGACGAGGCGCGGGCCGTCGCGCGTCTCCCGCTCCACGCGCTCTACGGCGGCCCGCGCCCCGGGCCCGAGCCGTGCGCGGTCCCCCAGCACGTGGACCCGGACCCCCTGTTGTCGCAGCTCCTCCACCTCCGCCGCGATGTACTCCTCGAGCAGCTCCATCAGGGCGGAAATCTCGGTCGGGGGCCGCTGCCAGTTCTCGTCCGAGAAGGCGAACAGCGTCAGCACCTCGACCCCCGCCGCGATCGCCCCCTCCACCACTTCCCGCACCGCCTTCATGCCGGCCCGGTGTCCCAGTGGGCGGGGCAGGTGGCGCTCGCGGGCCCAGCGCCCGTTCCCGTCCATGATGATGGCGATGTGGCGCGGCACGGCGCCCTGCCGCTTGATGCGGGCGAGGAGGTCGGGGGCCACGCTAGACCTCCATGATCTCGGCTTCCTTGGCCTTCACTGCCGCGTCGACGAGCTTCAGGTGATCGTCGTGCACCTTCTGCACGTCCTTCTCGGCGTGCTTCTTCTCGTCCTCGGAGACGTGCTCGGTCTTCTTGATCCGGCTGATCGCCTCGGTGCGCGCGTGGCGGACCGCGACGCGCCCCTCCTCGGCGAACTTGTGGATGACCTTGACCAGCTCTTTGCGGCGCTCCTCGGTGAGCGAGGGGATGGGGATACGGATGATGTTGCCGTCGTTGGCGGGCGTGAGGCCGAGGTCGGACGCGAGGATCGCTTTCTCGACCGCCTTGAGGAGGCTCTTGTCCCACGGCTGCACGGTCAGGAGCTTCGGCTCGGGCGCCGCCACGGTGCCGACCTGGTTGAGCGGCATCTCGCTGCCGTACGCTTCGACCTTCACCAGATCGAGCAGCGCCGTCGTGGCCCGGCCGGTGCGCACCGTGGAGAACTCGCGCTTCACGGCCTCCACAGCTTTGTCCATCAACTGCTTCGCGTGTCTGACGTGGTCCTGCAGCGAGGTCCCGGTCGTCATTGGACGATGGTGCCGACGCGCTCTCCGGCCACCACCCTGGCCGTCGCGCCGGGCTGGTTGATGTTGAACACCACGATGGGGAGGTTGTTCTCCTGGCACAGCCCGAAGGCGTTGGCGTCCATCACGGCGTACCCCTTGACCAGCGCATCGCGGAACGTGAGGGCGGAGAGAAACTTCGCCTTGGGGTCCTTCTTGGGATCGGCCGTGTAGACGCCGTCCACGTTCGTCGCCTTGAGGATCACCTTCGCCTCGATTTCGAGCGCCCGCAGCACCGCGGCCGTATCGGTCGAAAAGTACGGGTTTCCCGTTCCGCCCGCGAAGATGACCATGCGGCCCTTCTCGAGGTGGCGTACGGCCCGCCGGCGGATGTAGGGCTCGGCGAGCTCCTCCATCCGGATCGCCGTCATGACGCGGGTGTCCACACCCTTCTTCTCCAGGATGTCCTGGAGCGCGAGGGCGTTGATGACCGTCGCCAGCATCCCCATGTAGTCGGCGGAGACGCGGTCCATGCCCTGCTCGCTCGCGGCCGTGCCACGCAGGATGTTGCCGCCGCCCACCACGAGACCGAGCTGCACCCCGAGCGCGGCCACCGCCTTCAGCTCCCCTGCGAGGCGGTCAATGAACGCGAAGTCGAGCCCTCCGCCCGCCCCGCGCTCCCCCGCGAACGCTTCGCCCGAGATCTTCAGCAGGGCCCGGGGGTAGGCGAGCTTGGGCGCGGCGCTCACCGTCAGCTGCCTCCGAGCTCGAAGCGCGCGAAGCGGCGGATCCGGATGGCTTCGCCGGTCTTCGCGACCAGCGCCTTGACCAGATCGCCCACCGTGCGGGTGTCGTCCTTGACGAACTTCTGCTCGAGCAGCGCGGCCTCCTCGAAGAACTTCTTGAGCCGCCCCTCGACGATCTTCGCCTTCACGGCGTCGGGCTTCTTCTCCTCGGCGGCCTGGGCCTCGTAGATCTTCCGCTCGCGCTCGACGAGCTCCGGGGGGAGGTCCTCGACCCGCACCGCGAGCGGCTTCGCCGAGGCGATGTGGAGGGCGACATCCCGCACCAATTGCTTGAAGTCCTCGGTGCGCGCCACGAAGTCGGTCTCGCAGTTCACCTCGACCAGCACGCCGACGCGGCCGTTGAAGTGGATGTACGCCTCGACCAGGCCCTCGGACGCCTCGCGTCCGGCGCGCGTGTCGGCCTTGGCAGCGCCCTTCTTGCGGAGCACGTCGACCGCCTTCTCGAGATCGCCGCCCGCCTCCGCGAGCGCCCGCTTGCAGTCCATCATTCCAGCGCCCGTGCGGGCCCGGAGCTCCGCCACCTGTTTCGCACCGACCTCCTTCACGCTCGCCACAGTCGCTCACTCCTCATAAGAACGCCGCCCTCGCGCCGTGGGGCTCGAAGGGCGGCGGCTGGTTGTGACCGGTCACGACCCGGCGTCGGCCTAGGACTCGCCCCCGCCGCTCGATTCCGCCGGTGCCGGTGCCGGTGCCTCCTCGGTCTTCAGCCGCGCCGCGATGGCCTCGGGCTTCGGCCGCCGCTTGCGACGCGCCGGCTTCTTCTTGCGCTCACCCTCCGCCTCCGCCTCGACGCCGGTCTCCGTCGAGTAGGTCACCGCCTCGCCTTCCTCGAGCGCCTCACGCAGCGGCATCTGCCGCCGCGCCTCGGCGATCACGTCGGCGACCGCCGCCGCAATGAGCGAGACGGCCCGGATGGCGTCGTCGTTCCCCGGAATCGGGACCGTGATGAGGTCCGGATCGGCGTTCGTGTCCACGATCGCCACCACGGCGATGCCGAGCTTGTTCGCCTCGGCCACCGCGATGCGCTCCTTCTTCGCGTCCACCACAAACAGCGTCCCGGGCAGGCGACTCATGTTCTTGATCCCCGAGAGGTACTTCTCCAGCTTGGCCCGCTCGCGGTCGAACAGCAGCTGCTCCTTCTTGGTGTAGTGCTCGAACTCGCCCTCGGCGACGCCCTGCTCCAGCTCCTTGAGCCGCTTGATCTGCTTCTTGATGGTCTGGAAGTTGGTCAGCGTGCCGCCCAGCCAGCGCTCGGTCACCCAGAACGCTCCGCAGCGCTGCGCCTCGGCCTGGATGATGTTCTTGAGCTGCTTCTTGGTGCAGACGAACAGGACGCCCTCACCCTTCAGCACCACGCCCCGCACGAGCTCCGTCGCGGCCTCGAGCTGACGCAGCGTCTTCTGGAGATCGATGATGTAGATGCCGCTGCGCTCGGCGAAGATGAAGCGGCGCATCTTCGGGTTCCACCGTCGGGTCTGGTGCCCGAAGTGGACCCCCGCCTCGAGCAGGTCCTGCAACTGGGGCTGCGTCATGCACTCCCTTTCGGATGAACTGCGCTATCAGCCGTCGGCTGTCAGCTAAGCCGATAGCTGAAAGCTGATTGCTGACGGCGTCTTATCTCTTCGAGAACTGGAACCGCTTCCGCGCGCCCGCGCGACCCGGCTTCTTGCGCTCCACGACTCGCGGATCGCGCGTCAGCAGGCCCTGCTCCCGCAGCTTCTTGCGGTGCCGTTCGTCGGCGAGGCACAGCGCGCGCCCGATGGCGAGCCGCAGCGCCCCCGCCTGCCCCGTCACCCCGCCGCCCCGCACCAGCGCCCGCACGTCGAACGCGCCGAGCGTGTCGGTCGCCGTGAACGGCTGCTGGATGTGCGACACGAGCGATGGCCGGGGGAAGTAATCGCCCAGGGTGCGCTTGTTGATGTTCCACTTGCCCGAGCCGGGGGTCAGGTACACCCGCGCCACGCTCACCTTGCGACGCCCGACCGCGTGCCAGCGCAGCTCCGGTGTGACCGCGGTCATGCGGTCGCCGAGAGCACGAGCGGCTGCGGCTGCTGCGCCGCGTGTGGATGCGTGGGCCCGGCGTACACCTTGAGCATCTGCTTCACTTTCTGACGCGACAGAGTGGTCTTCGGCAACATCCCCCACACCGCCTTCTCGATCACGCGCTCGGGATGCGTGGCGAGCAAGACCTTGAGCGGCGTGAACCGCTCGTGCCCCATGTAGCCCGTGTGGCGGAAGTAGCGCTTCTGCTCCATCTTGCGCCCCGTGAGCTTAACCTGCTCGGCGTTGATGACGATGACGCAGTCACCGCCATTCACGTGCGGCGTGAACGTGGGCTTGTGCTTGCCCCGCAGCACCTGGGCCACGCGGCTCGCGAGCCGGCCGAGCGGCTGCCCGGCCGCGTCGACCACGAACCAGTGGTGTGTCACGTCCTCTTTGCGCAGGCTGAATGTGTTCATTCCCGAGATTCCCAAATGAGGCCCGGTGCGCGTTAGCCGCGAACAATACCCGGGGCGTAAGGCCCTGTCAACCCGAGGGTTCCACGCTTTCGAGGGTCACGAGCGCCGCACCCCGCTCGACCACCTGGCCCGGCGCGACGTGCACCGCCGCCACGACGCCCGCACCCGGCGCGCGCAGCTCGTTCTCCATCTTCATCGCCTCCACCACCACGAGCCCGGCGCCCGCGTCCACCTGTTGACCGGGCTCCACGGCGACGCGCACCACGAGCCCCGGCATGGGCGCCCGGATCGTCCCGGTCGGCGGCGCCGCGACGCGGCCGCCCGTGAGCGTCTGGATCTGCCGGGTCCGCTCGTCCACCACCTCGATCTCCACCCGCTCGCCGACGACCCCCAGCGCCCAACGCCCCACGCCCCCTTCGAGCGGCTGGGCCGCGACGGTCCACGACTGCCCGCCGAGGAGCAGGTGGTACAGGGGGGTGCCCGGGACGGCGACGAGGTGCGCCTCGAGCGCCTCCCCGGCCACCAGCACGCGGGTCCCTTCCACCTCCACTTCGACGGTCTGGGCGCCGATGCGGACGAAGTACTTCATTGGTCACGCCGCTTCCAGCACGGCCACGGTCTCCACGTGCGCCGTTTGCGGAAACAGATCGAACGCCCGCACCGCCACCAGCCGGTAGTTCACGCTCAGCCGGTGCAGGTCGCGCGCGAGCGTCGCGGGGTCGCACGAGATGTAGGCGAGGCGAGGCACGGGCTGGCCGGTGAGCCGCAGCGTGACATCCCAGTGCAGCCCGCCGGGCGGAGGGTTGCACACGACGGCATGTGGCTCCGGCAAGCTCGGCAGCACGTCCTCCGCCTTCGCCGCGATGAAGCGGACCGCGTGGCCGTCCCCGACGCCGCGGCCCCGCGCCCACGCGATCGCCTTCTCGTCCACGTCCACGCTCACGACCTGGGCGGCCCGCCCGGCGAGCAGCCACGCCGTGTCGCCGATCCCGCCGTATAGATCCCATACCGTGCAGCCCCGCAGATCCCCTAGCTGCTCCACGGCCCAGCGGCGGGCCAGCGTCCCCATCTCGGGATTGACCTGCTCGAACGCCGTAGCGGGATATCCCGTCTCCGGGCCGGCCACGACACGCGCCGCCCGCTCTGCGGGCTGCCACCAGCACACCACCTGCTCGCCCTCGGCGAGCGCCGTCCGCAACCGCTCGGCATCGCGCCAGGGCTCGCCCGGCGACTCGGCGAGCACGTGGCGGCGGCCCTCGCGGTCGAGGCGTAACGTGAGGCGCGTGCAGCGGGGCGGGAGCAGGTCCAGGTGCCGCTTCAGCTCGCGCCACAGCGCCATGAGGCGGAAGTCGGTGATGTGACAATCGAGGAGCGGGAACACGGACCCGGGTCGGTCGTACGGGTGCAGTCCGACCGTCCGACCGCGACCGTCAGGGAGTCCCTTAGGGTCCGACCGTCCGACGGACTTGAGCGCCAGGGCTATTTTCGCCTTGTACCGCCATTCGTCCACCGCCTCGACGATGTCCGGGTCCGCCACGTCGATCTTCCCGATGCGGCGCAGGGCGTCGCCCACGATGGCGCGCTTCGCTGCGAGCTGGGCGTCGTAGGAGAGATGCTGCAGCTGGCAACCGCCGCAGTGGTCGTGCTGGTAGTGGCCGCAGGGCGCGGTGACGCGGCCCCCCGACGGCGTCACGACCTCGTGCAGCGTCGCGTGCGCGAAGTGCTTGCGGAGCTTCACGTCGCGGACCCGCACGCGATCGCCCGGGGCGGTGCGCGGCACGAACACGGCACGCCCGTCGGGGAGCCGCCCGACGCCGTCCCCTCCGGCGGCGATGCCCGTAATGGCGATCAGGTCGCTCATTCCGTCCACCCGCGCAGGCTTTCGCGCCGCGCCGTCTGCACCCAGGCCGACTCCCGACCGCTCCTGCCGTCGGACGGTGCCGGCGGGTGGGCGGCCGCGCGGCGCTCCTCCGCCAGCAGGGCGGCGACGGCGGCGAGGGGGCGCGTGAGCTCCGGCCGCGAATCCTGCGCCAGGAGCTCGGCCCCGACGCGCTCGAGGTACGTGGTGTCCACCTCGCCTCTGCGGAAGCGTGGCTCGTCCATGACGCGCAGATGGAACGCCTGCGACGTCGGCAGGCCCACGATCACGAGCTCGCGAAGCGCCCGCTGCATGCGGTGCAGCGCGACCTCCCGCGTCTCGCCCCACACGATCAGCTTCGCGATGAGCGGATCGTAGAAGAGGGTGACCTCGTTGCCCGCCTCCACGCCGCCGTCCCAGCGCACCCCTGGTCCCGTCGGCGGGCGCAGGTAGCGCACGACCCCGGTCGCGGGCAGGAAGTCGTTGAACGGGTCTTCGGCGGTGATGCGGCACTCGATCGCGTGGCCGCGGGGCTGTAGCGGCCCGCCGTGGATGCGCAGCGGTAGCCCGTTCGCGATCCGCAGCTGCTCGCGCACGATGTCCACGCCGTACACGAGCTCCGTCACCGGGTGCTCGACCTGGAGCCGCGTGTTCATCTCGAGAAAGTAGAACTCGCCGCCCGGCGCGAGCAGGAACTCGATCGTTCCGGCGCTGCGGTACCCCACGGCGCCCGCCGCGGCCGTCGCGGCATCGCTGATGCGGCGCCGCAGCGCCGGCGTCACGGCGACCGAGGGGGCTTCTTCGATCAGCTTCTGATGACGGCGCTGGATGCTGCACTCGCGCTCGCCCAGGGCAACGACGCGCCCATTCGCGTCGGCGAGGATCTGCACCTCGACGTGCCGCGGGCGCTCGAGATACTTCTCGAGGTAGACCTCGCCCGCACCGAACGCCTTGAGCGCCTCGCTCCGAGCCGCCTCGAACGCCGACCCCAGCTCGCGCTCCTCGCGCACGAGCCGCATCCCCTTCCCTCCGCCCCCCGCCGCCGCTTTCAGCAGCACCGGGTAGCCGAGCCGTGCCGCCTCGGAGCGCGCTTCCACCACGCTGCCGAGCGGCTTGGTCGTGCCGGGGACGATGGGCACGCCGGCCGCCTGCATGCGGCGGCGCGCGGCGGTCTTGTCCCCCATGGCGCGGATCGCCTCGGCCGGCGGCCCGACGAACACCAGGTCCGCCGCAGTGACCGCGTCGACGAACGGCGCTCGCTCGGAGAGGAAGCCGTAGCCCGGGTGGAGCGCCTGGCACTGCGTCGTCCGGGCGGCGGCGATGAGCTTCGGGATGTTGAGGTACGATTCGGACGCCGGCGCGGCGCCGAGCGGCACCGCCGCGTCAGCGGCCCGGACGTGCGCGGAGAGGCGGTCGACCTCCGAATAGACCGCGACCGCCTCGAGGCCCTCCTCGTGACACGCGCGGATGATGCGGAGCGCGATTTCGCCCCGGTTGGCCACGAGGACGCGCTTGAACATGGCCAATGGCCGTTAGCCGTTAGCCCTTAGCCGTCTCAACCAACGGCTAATGACCAATGGCCAACGGCTCACGTACCGCATCCGACCGTGTCCCCGGTGACCCCGAACGTCGCCAGCGTCTCGCACAACGTCGGCGTCTGGCGGGCGGCGCGGCCGTAGATCGCGAGCACCGCTTGCGCCCAGGCCTCGTGGGCGTCGAGCGCCAGCTTCAGCGCGGCGAACACGAAGTCCCCGGACGGGACCCGGTCCCCCTGCTCCGGTCCCGCTACCCACACGAGCGGCCGCGGCTCCCACTGCATCCCGGCGCGGCCCGGGAGTGGTGGCGGTCGTTCGAACGCCATGCTCACGCACACGGGGCGGTGCTGTGCGAGCGCCGCGACCCAGCCGTCCCCGGCCCCTCGCGTCCCGATCTTCCAGTCGGCGGCCAGCCGCTGCCGCCACACGGGGTCCCCGCGCCACGCGGCGAGGGGCACGAGGCCGAGGTCGGGTCGCAGGCCGCGCACGAACCGCAGGTACCAGGCGGCCGGCGTATCCACGTCGCCGGCGGTGACCAGGACGCCGTCGGTGGGGCACGCGCGCAGCAGGTTCTCCCCCAGCTCCTCGAGCACCGGCGTGAGCCGCAGATCGGGGGGCGGCGGTCCCCACACGTCCGTCCCCGCGCGCACGCCGCCGCCGTCGACCGCGAGGCGGGCGCGGCCGCTCCAGCCGGCCACGCGCAGCACCCGCGCGCTGTCGCCCTCCGCGCTCGCACCCGCGGGCCCGAGCAACGCCGCAGCCCGCGTGAGGGCCTGCTCCGCCCCGTCGAGCGCCGCCCGGGGCGTGCTCGAGTCCGGTCGCGCGCGCCGGGCCTGTGCCTCCCCGAACGCCGTCAAGTACGCCCGCCCCAGCGCGAGCCAGGCACGCCCGTCGGCCGAGTCCCGTGCGAGCCGGGCCTGCGCGGCCGCGATGGCGTCGGGCGCCGTGGGCGGCGGCGCGCCCCCGGGCGCCTGGCTGAGCGCCGCGGCGAGCACGCTAGAGAGGAAGGTTGCCATGCTTCTTCGGGGGATTGCGGTCGCGCTTCGTGGCGAGCGTCGTCAGCGCCTCGATGAGGCGCGGCCGGGTGTCGCGCGGATCGATGATGTCGTCCAGATAGCCACGCGCCGCCGCGAGATAGGGGTGGGCGAATTTCTCGCGATACTCGCTCTCCTGCGCCTCCGTCGCGTCGCCCTTGTACAGCACCTCCACCGCTCCCTTCGGTCCCATCACCGCGATCTCCGCCGTGGGCCACGCCACGTTGTAGTCGCCGCGCACGTGCTTCGAGTTCATGACATCGTAGGCTCCGCCGTACGCCTTGCGCGTGATCACGGTGAGCTTGGGTACGGTGGCCTCGCAGTAGGCGTAGAGCAGCTTGGCGCCGTGCTTGATGATGCCACCGTGCTCCTGCGCCACGCCGGGCAGGAACCCGGGCACGTCTTCGAACGTGACGAGCGGGATGTTGAACGCGTCGCAGAAGCGGATGAACCGCGCCCCCTTGAGCGACGCGTTGATGTCCAGCACGCA
>Ga0209157_1002772_pt1 | contig 13776 bp, 12 predicted proteins | sample GraSoiAngelo_135_FD_185892 | JGI IMG/M metagenome (GOLD analysis project Ga0209157, IMG submission 185892) | Grasslands soil microbial communities from the Angelo Coastal Reserve, California, USA - 14_0929_05_40cm (SPAdes) (version 2) | ecosystem: Environmental > Terrestrial > Soil > Grasslands ... | reverse complement strand
GTCCGGGTCACGTACCTGCCGCTCGCCTACGAACTGGCGCTCCAGTACAACTGGACGAGCGTCGCGGCCGGTCCGCGGCACGACTTGCGGCTCAAAGGCCACATCTCCGACGAGAACATCTCGGTCCAAGTGTTGACGCCGCCTTCAGTCTGGACTCCGCGACTGACGTTCACGAACACGACGGACCAAGTCTTGACGTACACGCTCGCCGCCTCCGAGTTTAACGCCGGCAACGTCTCGGTCCGTTTCGTCGATGCGCTCGGACCCGACGCGACCCCGTCGGACCTCTGGATCGACTACACGGACATCTTGACGACCGTGCTCGCGTACCACCTCGACGTCGTGCAGACCGTGATGGGCATCTCCGGGAGCAGCCCGCACTTGGACATCGAAGGCAACATCAGTGCGGGCGGGGAGAACTTCAACGTGTTCGTTTGGAATTTCTCCGCGGGGTCGTGGGCGCTGAAGATGGGTTCCGGCTTCACATCGGCAAATCAGATGCACAGCGCGGCACTGTTCCCCGACGAAATCGCAAACGGAACGGTCCGTATCGACTACCAGGACGTAGACCCCACCAACGTCGTCCCGGCGGCGCTCACCCTCGATTTCGTCCGGGTCACGACGACGGACGCCGCCGCGAGCCTGCCGGCGATCCTCCTCGTCGGGGGCGCCGTTGCAGGGATCGCGGCCCTCGCCTTGTTCCTGTTCTTCGTCGTCCTCCCGCGGCGGAGGTCCTCCTCCGACACCCCGGCGGCCCCGCCCGGCAGTCGACCCGCGCTCCGAGCTGGCGTCCGTGCGGAACCCCAGGCTCCCTCTCCCTCGCCGGAGATCGCGGTTGCCGACTTGCAGCCCGGCGGCGCGTACCTCGTGGACGAGCCGGAGCCCGCGGCCGCGCTGCGAGTCCTCGAGCGATTGACCGGGATGGGCCGGTCGGGCTTGCTCGTCACGCGGAAGGACCCGCTCACGGTCACGCGCATGTTCCGGCTTCGGCACACGAAGACCGTGTGGCTGGGCGACACCCCGGGCTCCCCGGGCGGCCAGGCCCTCGCGGTCTCCCTCCGGGCGGTCGAGACGTCCGTGGGTGATTTCCTGCGGACGAACCCGGTCGGCGTGGTGCTCATCGATTCGGTGAAGGACCTCGTCGATGGGAACGATTTCCCGTCCGTCTTGGAGTTCGTTCGGCGGACGGTGGCGACGGTACCCCGGGGGCAGCAGATCCTCATGGTCTCGATGGGCCCGGGGGTCTTGCAAGGACGCGAGCTGAAGCTCCTCGCGCAGGAACTCGAGATCGTGCGGATCAAGTGATCCGAGCGACGACGGTCAGAGGAGAAGCCGCCACGGATGGCCTGGGTAGCAGATTCCCAGCGCACGCCGCAACCATTCCCGCGGCTCCGCGGCCAGGCGGGGCCGGACGAGTTCGAAATCGCGGACATCCTTGTCGGTCGGCGTCTTCGCCTTGAACAGGAGGGCGATTTCCGGGGCGAGGAACGGGACGCCGTCCGACGTCCGCATTCCGATCCGATCCAGGGGCCGAGTCACCTCGACGTTCCTCCGGAACCGCCACGTCGGGCCGGACGACTCGTTCAACAGGATTTCGAGGTGAGACGGCGAGCTGGCCGTGCGATCCGCATGCACTTCGTGGACCGGCGGATCGAGCCATTCTCCCTCGCCCCACGGGAAGCGCTGCCCTTCGCCGACCTTCTCGAACGTCCACGTCGCGAGGGCCGAACGGAGCTCTATCTGGTCCCGGCGCAGGATCGCCACGTCAACGTCCGCGTGCTCCCGGGTCTCCCCGCCGACGAAGAGATCGATCGCCCAGCCACCCGCGATGTACCAGGGGCGGGCGAATCTTTCCATCACGGAGGCCACTTCGGAGACCGGGGCGAAGGACGGCACGGCCGCCCATCACTCCCTCGTCCACCGTCGCATCTTCCGGAGGCACGCGCGTCGGTCGTCCGCGGTCCCCTTGAAGATTTCGAGGGTTGCGGGCCCGCCATACCCGCGCGCCTTCAACGCCGTGACGTCTCGCGCCAAGTCGATCGTCCCGTGGCCGAACGGGAGATGCTCGTCGCCGGCCTCGCCGTGGCCGCCGTGGTTGTCGTGGAGGTGCGCAAGCCCGAGGCGGTCCGCGAGGGCCGCGAGGTACGTCCTCGCACCGTCCGTGCGCGCGTCGAGGTGGGCGTGCCCGACGTCGAGGCAATAGCGCAGGTCCGGCACCATGTCGAGGACCTTCCGCAGAACGTCCGGTGGCTCATCGACGTTCTCGACCGCGACGATGACGCCGCGGTCCGTCGCGGCTTTGACGAGGTCCGCCAACCACGAGGTCTTCGCCTCCGGAGAGGTGCGCGGCGCGGACCGGGCCTCCATGAAGTGGGCGTTGAAAATCCGCGTACCGATCGGCGCGAGCGCGTCGATGAACCCGACGAACTTCGCGAGGTCGGCCTGGTGGAAGTGGGACGGCGGGAGGTGGGCGGTCTCCAGGGGGAGCTTCTCCGCGAGGTCTTCCGCTTGGTCTTGCAGCGCGGCGGGCTCGAGCGTCAGCCACGTCAGATCGAGCTCCGCGTAGTCGAACCCGGATTCCCGCAGCTCTGCGACTTGCTTCGCGAACGGCTCTCGGCTGTACGTCGAGCCTCCGATGCGCACGGCCGTGCGAAAGAGACGGTCCCTATAAGACTTCCCGGCGGCCTTCAAACGGAATCAAGCGTTTGGCGTTCCGTGGTCCTCGAGCTCCTCTTCATCGCCGCGGTCGGGATCGCGATCGGATTGTCGCTCGCGGCGCCCCCGGGCCCCGTGAACGCGATCATCGCGTCGCGCACGGTCACGCGGTCCTGGAGGGCCGGGTTCCTCGTCGGAGCGGGGGCGACGACCGCCGACACGATCTTCCTCGCCCTCACCGTGATGGCGCATTCCTTACTCGGAAGCATCGCCACGTGGCTCCCGTACATCTCTCTCCTGGGCGCGGCGGTGATGGCGTACTTCGCCTGGACCGCCGTCCGCGCGTTGCGAAGTCCGGAAGAGATCCTCGCGCCGCGTGCCGAGGCGGAGGCGAAGTCGTACGCGATCGGGCTGTCCGTGAACATCACGAGCCCCTATCCGATCCTTTGGTGGCTCACGGCCGGCCTCGTCTTGATCGATCAGCTCGGCGCCGCGGTCCTCGTCGGGTTCTACGCCGGCATCCTCCTGTGGATCACGGCATTCCCGCTGGCCGTCCGCGAGGCCCAGCGCCGCATCCGCCGCACGTACCACGCGATGCTTCTCTTCTCCATCGTATGCTTGGTCGCCTTCGCCGGATGGCTCGTATGGTCCGCGGTCGATGCGCTCCTCCTCTGATCCTACCAGCCGAGCCGTAGGTGTTCCGTCATCCGGATCTCCCGGGCGGCGCCCGCGACCGCGAGGGCGGGGATTCTCGGCACCTCGGATGCGAAGTCGTCCATCGTCGTCTGGTCCGGCGGCACGGCCGCATACCATTCCGACGTCCCCGTGTCGAGCCGGTGGATGAGGACGCCGCCTTTCCCGTGCGCGATCCGGATCACGCGGTCCGCGCCTTCGTACAGCTGGCGTCGGATCGACTTGCGGCGGTGGAGCTTCGCCAGGCCCGCGTTCGTCACCAAGCCGACGACCTCCCGTTCCCCGACCGTGCGGCGGATCGCGCGCATCGACCGCTGGAACAGCTGGTGGGCCTCGCCCACCTCGACGTCCTCGTCGAGGAACATCGTCGGCAGGCACGCGAGGACAGCGAGGCCGGCGCCGGTCTCCTCGATCTTTTTATCCAGCATATCCAATATTAACGTGGTCATCTGGTGGCACGTGAACGCCCGGGCCACGTGGACCCGCGGCAGGATTTCCTCCCGCGTCAAGGCGACCCGCTTCCCGAGGGCGACCATGCCGTGCGGGTCCACGGAGTTCCCGCCGTCGAGGAAGACGACCTCGTGGCCCTCCATGACCGCGCGCACGGCCAAGAGGGTCGTCAGGTGGAACACGAAGTCGGAGCCGCTGTCGATCAGCGTGATCTTGCCCGGCTCGAAGGGACCGAGGATCCGATCGAGGGTCGGCACGAGGGTCGTGAGGGCCGGACGGGTCTCGACGCGGACCTCCGGGACGACGATGGTTTCCGCGGCGAGCGCGATGGAATACTCCCCCGGATTCGATGGGGATGGCGCTATAAAGCCGGGGGCGGTGGGGAGGGATGGGCGAAAGTACTGATCGCGTCGACCGAGACGACACGTATCCCCGTGGAGTAAGTCCTATCTAACCGCACACACGATACTCACGGCGAGGTCGGCCATGCGCGGGGAACGATACCAGAACGCGATGGCAATCCTCCTCACCGCCCTCGTGTTGGCCGCCGTTCCCCTGATCCTGAACCTCCCGGGATGGTGGTTCCTCTGGACGCCCATCATGGCGGCACTCGCGATTCTCCCGGCCCTGTTTCTCCGGGAGCCGGATCTCGGCACAGGCCCATGGTCGCCGGCGGGCGTCCGCGATGCGTTGGCCTCAACTCTCGAAGGCACGGGCGTGTCCGTGACCGCGATGCCAGACGCCGTCGTGGCCCGGATCCAGTCCTTGTCCATGGTTCGCTTCCGATGGCGGGTTACGGATGTGGGCACTGTCCTCTCCTACGAGGTCCGTCCGACGCGCGTGGGGTGGGCGCTCTTTGCGGCCCTTGTGGTCACGGCCGTCGGGAGCCCGTTCGCAATCGCGCTGGCCGTCGCCCTCGGATGGCGGGCCCGACGGTTCGCCCGGAGCCGAGGACATGCCGCGCTGGCGGCTTCCGCCGCGACGTCGACTCCGCCTCCGAGCGACGAAGTTCGCACGTTACTCGTCGGCAGCCTATCGTCGGGGCTGCGCATCGCGGAGCAGGCGTACGACGCCCAGCGGAAAGCGTACACGGATGCGCGAGTCCTCGCCGTCCTCGGAGGGTTCGTCCTTTGGACGGTCCTGCTCGTCAGCCTGTTCCTCGTACTGAACGGGGTCAACCTCCTGACAGGCCGTTGGGAAATCCCGATCGTCGGCGCGACGACCGGGGCAATTCTCACCGGCGGCGCGCTCCTCGTCGCGTCGCGGCGACGCTACGGCGCTCGGCTCTCCCGGTACCTCGACTGGACCAGCCGCCTCGGCGAGGCGATGGGTCGGGAGATGGCCCGGACGGCCGAACCGCCGTCGACCGCGAGTACCGTCGAACTTCTCCTGGAGGCCTCGACGCAGGTGCCTGAGTGGCTCGACGCGCAGCGCAAGGCCGGCCTGAGCGCCGACCCGGGAATGGCATTTGCGACCCTCGTCCTCTCGGCCGCGTGCGCCTCGATGATCGTCAACGCCCTCTACGCGGTCCTCTTCGGGAACCTTTCTACGGTCCCGATTTGGGCGACCGTGGCCGCCATCCTCGCGGGGATCGCGACTTGGATCTGGCGGCGATGGCGACGGGAGGAGGACGCGCGCCTCGCGGAATCGAGGTCGACCTGGGACGCTCACGTCCGAGCGCTGCGCGGGCGGATAGCCCGGTTCCTCGAGGAGATGTGACGTGTGGCCGGAGCGCAACCGGACCGGCCGGATCTCTACGTCGTCGCGCGCCTCCTTGAACGCCTCTGGCGTGAGGATTCGCCGATGGTGAAGACGCGCCTCCAGGTCGCTGCGAACGTGAACTACGACGTGTTCAGCCGGTATCTGGAGTGGATGGTGGGAAGGGGGCTCGTGGCGTTGGAGAACTCGACGAACGGACACGAACGGGTCGCCCTGACCGAGAAGGGACACGAAGCGTACCGAAAGCTCGTCCAATGGATTCACGAATTCGTGCAGGGACGAATGCCCGGAGCGTAAGCAGCGGGCATCACCTCCGGCTCTCCAACTCGCGGTTCATCTCCCCGAGATGGTAGTCGAGATCTCGCGCGGCATACCTCCGCCACCACCCCGCGGTTAGCGGCACGAGGATCCGGCCGAGGCGTCGCGGCTGCACGTCGATGTCCACGGTCACAAGCGTTCCGTTGTCGTGAGGATTGAATCGGTACGCGTAGCGGACGTCCGCGCCCGGATACCGCGCGGCGACCGCATAGCCGTTCGGGGGATTGAGGGTCACATGCTCATCGATCGTCATGGGGACAGGTCGTGTGGCTCGGTCCCGCAACCAGATTTCGTCCCCGCTCCGCCGGAGGATGAGACGTGTGCTCCGAGCCGGTGAGTTCGGATGCTGGTGGTCGTCCTCTCGGAAGTCGGTCCACCAGGCGAACACCGAGTCGCGCGGGAAGGGGACCACGCGATCCAAGGCGAATCTCATCGGATTCAGGCCACCGCCGCCCCGTCCCATGAACTCCGGGAGTTAACCTTGTTTAAGGTTGACTTCTTGCGGATCGCCGACCGATTGGACGGTGCTTCGTCATGATGTCGGCGGCGGGGGTGAGGCCGGCGCGGCGTATGCCCGGGCCCGCTTTCGGCGACGGATTGTGGAGGTCTGCACGAACGCTCCGAGCGCGAACACGCCAAGGCCCGCGAGGGCCGCAGTAATTGTGGCGACGCCGAGCAGGAATAGGCCGAGGGCGAGCAGGAGTCCACCGATTGCGGCGGTGATGATTCCGATGATGTCGTCGATGAAATAGTACGAGATACCAAACACGACGATGAGCACGAGGATCGCGGCAATGAGCGGCGTGTCGATTTGACCCGGCGTAAATTGCGCCCGGCCGCCCAAAAGACCGTAGACGGCGGCGGCCGCGAGGAGCCCGACGAGGAACGCGAGGGCGACCTTGACGAGCTTTGTGAACAAGATACTACCGATGATGGCGCCAACCAGGGCGAGGATCAGTGCGACCGCGATGTTCGCGCTCAGGGACGCCCCGAACAGGAAGCCGACCGCCGCGCCCAGGAGCGCTCCGATCAGCGACATGATGGTGGACCAGATTCCGTGACCCCAGAAGGCGAGGGCGAGTCCCGTGATGATGAGGACAACCCCGATGATTACGCCTGCTTCGCCGGATAGCAGCGGCGGCAAACCCGGTGTCGCCATGTCCGGAACGATTCGAGGAGGACTATAAATAAACAGCGCGGGCGTTCTCTGCTCGCGCACCGGCCGATGTTCTAGCCGCGGCCAAAGATATCGTCCGCGCGCTTCGCGATTTCGCGGACGGTCCCCTCATCCACCACCCGGGGGCCGAGGACGTGTTCTCGGACGTTCAGGTTGTCATACTCGAGGACGTCGATCACCGTCGGAATCCGGATCGCATCTCCGATGACCGCGACGGTCCGCAACGGGAGCTTCGCGATGATGTTCTCCCACATCTTCTTGTCCGGGACGCCCGCCAACGCGGCCTCGACGTCGGAGGGTTCCTTCAGGGACATGACGAGGCGGTTCGCGAGCTGGCTCCGGACTTCGTCGGAGATCCGACTCGGCCGCTGGTCGATCAGCGCGAGGATCAGATTGAACTTCCGGGTCTCGCGGGCGAGCCGGCTGAACGTGTGCGCGTACGGCGCGATCTCCGGACTCAGGAACTTGTGGGCCTCCTCGAGGAACAGCACGAGCCTCGGGAGGTCCTCGTTCCGTTCCGTGTACAGCTCGAAGAGGCGGCGCGAGAGGATGTTCGCGACGAACAGGTACACCATCTGGTCCGTGCCGTAGTCGCCGAAGTCGAGGACGACGCTCTTCCCTTCTCGGATCGCGGCGAGGATGTGCTGGAACGCGTCCCGGCCCTCTTTCATCTCCTTCAGGAACGGAAGGCGGTCCAATCGGCCGATGCGCCGCTTCAGCCCTTGGAGGGACATCTCGTGGGCCCGCTCCTGGCCGAGCGCCTCCATCGTGGAGTCTTTCACCGCCGAGATGAGGTCCCGGCCTGCGCGGCTCTTGGCGATCTCGTACAGCGTGTCGACCATCGGGGACGTGAGGTCCTGCAGCGCGACGACGAGGTCCTCCGGGGTGATCTCCCGCGTGTCGAGGACGAACGGCTTCGCCTCCTTGTTCTTCGGGTCCAGGGAGAAGATTTCGACTTTCCCGGGGAAGAAGAACTTCAAGCCCTCCGTGCTGTCCGTCTGGCTGTGGATCCCGTACTCCCCGTGCATGTCGAAGATCAGGACGGATCCGACGGAGCGCGCGAGGATCCCGACGCAGACGAGTTTGTTCAGGATCGACTTGCCGGTCCCCGTGCGGCCGAAGATGGCAAAGGGTTTCTCGACGAGCTGCCCCATGTCCAATTGGACGTAGAACGGCTCGACGCCCGTGATCGTCCCCAGGGTCGACGAGGTCTCCGTGACCTCGTAGATCCGTTCGACATCCTCGCGGGTCGCGTGGCGGCATCCGGAGAAATACGGCGGAATCGTCTGGGGCTCGCTCAGCTTTTTCGAGTCGCGGTCGACGAGCTGGATCATGCGGAGCTTTGCTTTGCTGTAGAAAATCGGTCCGCCGTAGCCTTCGTGGGTCTCCGGCCGCGGCACGATGACGTCGCTGATCGACGACCCCGCGAGCTGGTCCGCGATGTCGCTCGGCTCGTTGATCACGTCCTCGACAAGGCAGTAGAAGTCGTACCGCGCGCCCTCGACGATGATGGGGTACGCGATTCGGAGCTCCTCGGGGTTGTGGAGTTGGAGCTTCGCGATGAGGCCGTCGATCACGGATGCGGCGACGATCTCCCCGATCTTCATCGCAAGTCCCTCGCGACTTTGTCGAGGTACTCGTGGAACGCGCTCCGCTTTCGGCCCTCGACCGCCGTGAGGCCATCGAGGACCGTGCGCACGTCGAGCCCCATCCGCAACGCCGCTTTGAGGACCGCTTCCTCGTACACCGGCTTGAGCTGCCGCACGGTGACGGCCATTCGGTGCGCCTCGATCAGGGGGAGCGGATAGCCGACGGACAGGAGGCTCTTCGCGTACGGCGCGAGCTGCCCGAACACGAAATCCGGATCGTCGCGGAACGTGCCGACGTCCACCCGGAACCACTTCCGCGCCTGGGGATGGAGGCGCGCGTAATAGATGTCGCCGTACAACAAGCCGGCCCTCGCGGCCTCGGAGGCTTTCGGCGCGCGCGCGTACGCGAGGGCACCCCGCGGTAGGCGTCCCTGGGCGCGGAGCATCAGATCCTCGTCCGTGAGCACGTGGCCGAATGCATGGAGCTGGCTGTCCTTCGAGATCCCGACGAGGACGTGACCGCGTTTCTCGCACAGCGCGACGAGACGCTCCATGAACGTGAACTGCTTCGGGAACTCGGACAGGGTCCCGTCGATCGCGACGATCGCGCCCTCGGTCTCGTCCGCGAAGTTGATCGCGAGCTGCCCCTCGATGAGCCGGCGGTACTCGTTCACCATGTCCCGCGGCTGGTCTTGGAGCGCGCCTTTCGTGAACTCGAAGAGCGCCCGATGGAGGTCGTCCTGTTTCGCCACGAACTCCTCGAAGGTCGAGACGCCGACCATCCGCTGGACGAGCCGCCAATCCGTGCGGCGGAAGCTCCGGCCGTCGAACGCGTACCGGAGCAGGCCCACGGAGATGAGGGCGAGCCACCAGCTCGAGAGGTTCAGGAGGAACGCGTACGATCCGTCCACCGCGATCATGTCCCGCGCCTCCGTGGCCGCGCTGAACTCGTGAAACTCGGGGATTTCCTCCGGAGGAAGGGGAACGTCGCGGTGGTGCTTCACGAGGAGTTCGAGCTCGCGGCGCATGTCGTCCACGTAGCTCATGCGAGGACTTCCGCGCGGGACTCCTGGTCCGGCGTCATTGTGACGCGAATCCGGCCGGGGAACTTCTCGGCGACTTCCGCGAGGTGCGTGATCAGGATGACCTTCTCGAAGAACTCGCCCATCCGCAGGAGTTTCTGGACGAACAGTTCCCGCGACACCTCCGTGTCCAGGGACCCGAGGTCGCCTTCGTCGATGAACAAGGTCTTCATGCGGCCGAACGTCCGGCCGATTTGTGGCATCGAGGCGAGCTCCCGCGCGATCGCGAACCGCAACGCCGCGTTGATCTGGGTCTTCTCGCCCCCGCTGAACTCCGCCACGTCGTGCCACTGACCATCGACGCCCTGCACGAGGATCCGCACTCCGTGGCCCCGTCCCTCCTCGTACGTCTCGAGGCGGATCCGGCTGAACCGGTTGTCGGTCAGCTCCGAGAGATTCTTCGATGCCTCAATCTCGAGTTCCGGCAGGAGTTGCTCGACCGCGAACATCACGACCCCCCGCTTGTGGAACACGCGATTCACGAGCATGTCGTAGATCTCGAGATCGACCCGGAGCGCGTCCCGGGCGCGTTCCGACTCCTTCAGTTTCTCCGCGTCCCGTGCGAGCCCCGCGATCTGCTCCTCCACGGCCTTGGCTTGCCCCTCCAGAAGGTGCCACGCTTTCCGTTCCTGGTCCAAGTCTCCCTGCAACGCTTCGAGGCGGGCTCTCGCCGCGATGAACGCCTGTTGGGCGGGCCGAAGATCCGCAACCTCTGCCTCCATGGAGGACCGCTCCGATTCGAGCGCCGCCCGCTGCACGCCGAGGTCGGCGAGCCGCGCGGCGACATCGCCCACCTGCCGCAGGAGCGTCGTGAGTTCATCGAGCCGACGGCGTTTTGTCGTCCTCTCCTGGACCGCGGCGCTCACGGTCTCCACGCGTTTCTCATCGTCACCCGTGAAACGCACCGCGTCGAGCTGTCGAAGCGCCTCGATCTTCGCGTCGTCGAGGGGCTGGATGAGTCGATGGCTCTCGTCCGCTTCCCGTCGGAGGTCGTCCTTCAGTTGCTCGAGCTGCCTCTTGTACTCCGTGAGGACGAACGAATCCTGGTCGATCGACGCGACCTTCTCGTGGACTCGGGCGAGCGCCTTCTCCGCGCGGGCCTGTTCTTCGCTCAGCTCGCGGACGAGGTCAGCGCGATCCGCGAGCCATGCGAGCTCGCGCGCGATCCGAGTGACCCTCTCCTCGAGGCGGCCTTCATCGCGGAGGGAACTGAACGCGGCCTCTCGGTCGACATCGGTCCGGAGGGAGGCGATCTTGCGATGGAGCTCGTCGATGCGGTTCTTGATTTCGTCCCGCCGCTTCTCGTGCTCCCGTTTTGCGAGGTCGAACTCCCGCTCCGTGGCGCGTGCCGCGGCCTCGCGTTGGTCGTGCAGGGCCTTCGACTCCTTGAGTCGGTCGAGTTCCTCCCGCAGTCGGTCCAGGTCCGCGACGTCTTTCTCCAACGTGGAACGCTCGGGCTCCAGTTCCGCGGCGATCTGACCTTGCGCACGGACTTCCTCCGCTCGCACGTCCAAGGTCTTCAACCGAGCGACGCGGTCTTCGAGAGCGGCGGTGGCCTGTCCCCATCGCTCGTGTTTCGTCTCGAGGTCCTTCACGTCCCGCGCGACGGTCTCGTAGGCCGTTTGGAGCTCGGAAACCCTCGTCCGGCGGGCGGCACGTTCCGTCTCGAGGTTTGCCAGTTGCTCCCGGAGCACCGGGAGTCGCGCCAGGCCTTCCTGCCGCGCGGCGATTTCCGCGTCCTTCGCTTGGATATGCCCTTTCACGGTCGCGTAGTGCTCCTTCGCCCGCTCCAGGGCTTGCTCGAAAATCTCGAGCCGGAACAGTTTCTGGAAGACGGCGAGGCGTTGCGCCCCGCTCGCGGCGCCCAGCTCCTTCATCTCTTCTTGACGCACGAAGGTCGAATTCCGGAAGCCGTCGTAATCCAGTCCGACCACATCGCGGATCGTCCGCTCTTTGTCCGGGATCGTGCCCTGGATCGTCTCGCCGTCCCGCGTCACCTCGAGGTACGACTCTTTCTTCGTCGTGAACCCGCGCGTGACGTCCCACCGTTCGTCGCCCTGTCGAAAGGCGATCCGGACGTAGCCGCCCGGCCGGCAGATGTCCGCGAGCTTCACGCTCAGGATGTCCGTCCGAGTCGTCTTCGCGTACAGGGCGAACGTGATCGCGTCGAGGATCGAGGACTTGCCCGCGCCCGTGCGGCCCGTGATGACCGTGAATTTCTCCGGGAATCGCAACGGTGGGTCCGTCTTCTCGAGATACCGCATGAACCGGCGCATCTCGATTTCCTCGAGCACGAATCCCTCTCCCCCCGGCGCATGTTCGACGCCCATTTCGGAAACGGGTGCGACGGCGTCGGCGGACTTCACGTCAGCGCCTCCTTCAGGACGCGCCGCGCCTCGACCTTGATCGCCTCGCGCCTCGGGTGGTCTGCGAGGACTTTGTCGATGTAGTCCGCCAAGAGGCGTACCGGGTCCAAGGTGAAGTCGTCGGCGACAATGCGCGGTCGGCTCGTCGAGAGGAACTTGACCTCGTAATGGAACGCCTCTCGGAGGCGGTCTGCGAGCCGCTTCTCATCGAGGCGGTTTCGAAGTTCGTCGGGGAGCGCAATCTCGATTCGCACGAGATGGCCTGCCACCTCTTTGGGAAGAGCGGCGAGGACTTTCTCGGTCGCGTCGTCCGCCATGCCCAAGCTGACGTCGACTTTGTCCATGGGCCTTGACGGCAGTTCCTCGAACGACCATCCGCCGTCGGGTCGAATCGCGAGGAAGCCCTTGGGGTCGAGGCGTTCGCCCCAATCGATCCGCTCCGGCGCGCCCGTGTACACGATGCGGCGCCCGAGGACCTGGTGCATATGGATGTGGCCGAAGACGACGAGGTCCACCGCATCCGGGATCATGTCCGGCGTGAAAGTGAAGTCATTCGGGACGATTTCGGGCGGGGCCGTGGTCGCATACCGCACCCCTTGAAACTCGAAGTGGCCGAACAGGATTCGGAGGTCCGCGTCCTTCAGCTCATCCGCGCGGTGCTGGATCCACTCTTTCCAAGTCTGCCGGGCGACCTCGTACGCGGTCTCGCGGGGGACCTCTTTCCCCAAGCTCTCCCGGACTTGCTCCATGACCTGTTCCGGGTGGAGGTAGGGGACGAGGATGAACCCGATTTTGTGACCATCGATCTCCCGAACCTCGCGCTTCGGTTCCCGGAAGACCCGGACGTGAGGGTAGCCGCGGTAGTCATCGAGGGACGTCGAGCGGGCGGCCCTCCGCGGCTGGTCGTGGTTCCCCGCGAGGATCCAGACCTCGATTCCCGCGGCGCCGAGCGGCTCGATCACGTCTTTGCGGACCATCTCTCGGAACACGGGCGCCACGTGGGTCCGGTCGAACAGGTCCCCGAGGATGCAGAATAGCGAGGCACCCTGGTCGATCGCCCACCGAGCGGCCCTCGCGAAATTGCCGTGGAGGTCCAAGGCCCGCTCCGAAATTCCGGTCTCCGGATCGAGCCGGAAATCGAAGCTGAGACCTTCGTGGACATCGCCCACGCAGACGATTTCGTGCATCCTGGCGTGCGCAAGGGCACCATTCTACTTATAATGTCTACGAGACCGTCTGCGAAAGTATCGAACGACGCGCGGAGTGCCTACGGAAGTCGCGGGCCCCGCTTCGCGGGGAACGGCGCCTCCGGCTTGATCGGTCGGTTCTCCCGAAACCTTGCGAAGCGCAACGGGACCAGGATTTCGGGCTTCCGCCCGGTCGCGACATATTCCGCCATGAGCCGGCCGACTTCCGGTGAGAGCTTGAAGCCGTGGCCGCTGAAGCCGGCGGCTAGGTACAGCCCCTCCGGGCCGACTCGGTCGAGAATCGGATACGAGTCCGGGGTCACATCGTACACGCCGGCCCACCCGCCGCGGGGTTGCGCTCGGGCCATGACTGGGAAGCGCCGCATGAGCCGCGTACGAAGGTCGCGGACCGTTGACGATGGGACGGTGTCGTCCGAAAGCAGGTGGCGGCGGATTGTCTTCCGAGGATCCGTATCCATGTAGCCGACCAGCACGTCTTTCTCGCCCTCCGGTCGAACGTACGTGTTGCCGTAAAAGTCG
>Ga0209157_1002769_pt1 | contig 13781 bp, 15 predicted proteins | sample GraSoiAngelo_135_FD_185892 | JGI IMG/M metagenome (GOLD analysis project Ga0209157, IMG submission 185892) | Grasslands soil microbial communities from the Angelo Coastal Reserve, California, USA - 14_0929_05_40cm (SPAdes) (version 2) | ecosystem: Environmental > Terrestrial > Soil > Grasslands ... | reverse complement strand
CGGCCGGCGGCCGGCGTAGCGGCGGTAGGTGCGCCGCTTGGCCCGCATGATCATGGTGCGGACGCACGTCACCGACACCTTGAACAGCGTTTCGATCGCCGCCTTGATCTGCGGCTTGGTCGCGTCATTGTGTACGCGGAACGCGTACTCCTTGCGCGCGCCGTAGGCTGCGGACGTCTTCTCCGTCACCACCGGGCGGACGATCGTGTCGTGGAGCTCAGGCATCGGTTGCTGCCTCCTTCGTCTCCTGCTTCGCGGCACCCTCGTCGAATGCACCGATCTCCACCACCACGGTCTGCGCCCACAGGATCTCGTACGCCGTCGCGTCCGCGAAGCGCATCACGTGCACATCGGGGATGTTGCGACCTGACAGGTACACGTTGTGCGAGTCGCCAGCGGTGAGCATCAGCACCTTCTTGCCCGCCGCGTCCAGCTTCTTGATCAGCGCCGCCAGATCCTTCGTTTTCGGCTTCTCGTACTCGAGCGCGTCCACGATGAGGAGCGAGCCTTCACGCGCGCGCGCGTTGAGCGCGGACTTCTTGGCCAGCTGGCGCATCTTCTTCGGAATCGCGAGCCGGTAGCTGCGCGGGTGCGGCCCGTGCGCGATGCCGCCGTGCCGCCAATGCGGCGCGCGCGTCGAACCCTGTCGCGCTCGACCCGTGCCCTTTTGCCGCCATGGCTTCTGATTGCCGCCCGAGACCTCGCTGCGGGTCAACGTGTTGCTCGTGCCCTGCCGCTGGTTGGACAGGAACGTGATCACCGCGCGGTGCAGCACGTCCTCGTTCACCGTGCCGTCGAACAGCGCCTCGGGCAGGCTCACCGCTTTCTTGCTGGTACCCGCCGCCGAGTAGTGAGGAGCCTCAATCATGGCGGCTCGGGCCTCCCTGCTTGCGGACGGTCACCAGGCCATTCATCGGCCCCGGCACCGAGCCGCGCACGAACAAGAGATTGCGCTCGGCATCCACTTTGATGACGCGCAGGCCGAGCTCGGTGAAGTTGCGGGCGCCCATATGCCCGGGCATCCGCTTTCCTTTAATAATCCGCGACGGGTCGGTACCCGGCGCGATCGACCCCGGCTTGCGGTGGCGCGTGTTGCCGTGCGTCTCCGGACCGCCACCGAAGTGGTGGCGGTGCACGACGCCCTGGAAGCCGCGGCCCTTCGAGACGCCGCGCACCTTCACGCGATCGCCCTCGGCGAAGATGGCGACGGTGACGGCAGTGCCGGCTGCCGGTGCCTCGCCGGTCACCGCAAAGCGACGGATCACGCGCGGTGCGACCTCGAGACCGGCTTTCTTCACATGCCCAGCCAGCGCCTTGGGCGTGCGCTTGGCCTTCTTCGCCCCGAAGCCGAGCTCCGCCGTGCCCTCGGCGACCGAAATGACGGGACACGGCCCCGCCTCGATCACCGTTACCGGCACGTGCGCGCCTTCCGCGTTGAACACGCGCGTCATTCCCAGTTTGCGACCAATCAATCCGTTCATGTCTCTACTCGACTTTGATTTCCACGTCGACGCCGGCCGGCAAATCCAGCTTCGTCAGCGCATCGACCGTCTGCGAGCGCGAATCGAGAATGTCGATCAGGCGCTTGTGCGTCTTGAGCTCGAACTGCTCCCGGCTCTTCTTGTCGATGTGCGGGCTGCGCAGCACCGTCCAGAGCTGCCGCTTGGTGGGCAGCGGAATCGGGCCCGAAACCTGCGCCCCGGTCTTCTCGGCCGTGCGAACGATGTCGGCCGCGGCCTGATCGATCAGGGCGTGGTCGAACGCTTTGAGCCGGATGCGGATCTTGCTCGCCATGGATTCCTCGTTACTTCTGGATTTTCGTGACCACGCCGGCGCCGACGGTCCGCCCACCCTCTCGAATGGCAAACCGCAGCTGCTCTTCCATCGCGATCGGCGTGATCAGCTCGATCGTCATCTTCGTGTTATCCCCCGGCATCACCATCTCGACGCCCGCCGGCAGCTCCACACTCCCCGTCACGTCCGTCGTCCGGAAGTAAAACTGCGGCCGATACCCCTTGAAGAACGGGGTGTGGCGCCCACCCTCTTCCTTGGTGAGCACGTAGACCTCGGCCTCAAAATGCGTATGCGGCTTGATCGAGCCCGGCTTCGCCAACACCATCCCCCGCTCGATCTGGTCTTTCTCCACGCCGCGCAGCAGCAGCCCGACGTTATCGCCTGCCTGCGCTTCGTCGAGCAGCTTCCGGAACATCTCGACGCCCGTCACGACCGTCTTCTTGTCGGTGCCGAAGCCCACCATCTCGAGCTCCTCCCCCGACTTTACCTTGCCGCGGTCCACACGGCCCGTCGCGACCGTCCCGCGGCCCGTGATCGAAAACACGTCCTCAACGGGCATCAGGAACGGTTTATCGATCTCGCGCTTGGGAATCGGAACCGACTTATCGAGCGCGCTGAGCAATTCCTCGATCTTCCCAGTCCACGCCTTATCCCCTTCGATCGCCTTCAGGGCCGCGCCCCGGATCACCGGGACATCATCGCCCGGGAACTGATACTTGCTGAGCAGCTCCCGCACCTCGAGCTCCACCAGATCCAAGAGCTCGGCGTCATCCACCAGGTCACACTTATTGAGGAAGACCACGATGTAGGGCACGTTCACCTGCCGCGCCAGCAGAATGTGCTCGCGCGTCTGCGGCATCGGGCCGTCGACGGCGCTGACGACGAGGATCGCCCCGTCCATCTGCGCCGCGCCCGTGATCATGTTTTTCACGTAGTCGGCGTGGCCCGGGCAGTCGACGTGCGCATAGTGGCGCTCGGGCGTCGAGTACTCCACGTGGCTCGTCGCGATCGTCAAAATCTTGGTCGCATCGCGCCGGCCCTGGCTCTCGCTCGCCTTCGCCACCTGATCGTAGCTCACGTAGGTCCCCAGGCCCTTGTCGGCCGAGACCTTGGTCAGCGCGGCGGTCAGCGTGGTCTTGCCGTGGTCAACGTGGCCGATGGTGCCCACGTTGACATGCGGCTTTGTTCTCTCAAATTTTGCCTTAGCCATTAATACCTCGTAGAAAAACGGCGTCTAACAACTGCGTCTAACAACACCGTCCAACAATTGCGTCGAACAACATCGTCGAACGACTTCGTTAGACGTCTCTGTTCGACGTCTTCGTTCGACGATTTTTTTCTACGCCTCTAGTTCATGCAGAGCTCGCGACCGGGATTGAACCGGTGACCTCGTCCTTACCAAGGACGCGCTCTACCGACTGAGCTACGCGAGCGTTCTTGGTACAGAGCGGGCGACGGGGCTCGAACCCGCGACCCTCAGCTTGGAAGGCTGATGCTCTACCAACTGAGCTACGCCCGCGTGTCCTACAAAGTGGTGGGGGAAGGATTCGAACCTTCGTAGGCTGACGCCGGCAGATTTACAGTCTGCTCCCTTTGGCCGCTCGGGCACCCCACCGCGCCCTCGCCCTCGACACTTCCGCTGACAACAGACCCCGCGTGTCTCCGCGCGCGGGGTTTGTTGGTTCCTCGCATTATTCGTTCTTCGGCAGTGAGCTGACGAAGGGACTCGAACCCTTAACCTGCTGATTACAAATCAGCTGCTCTACCATTGAGCTACGTCAGCTGGTCAAGGCTGAATCCGACAGACTCGTATCTTAGACAGGGTGGACAGCTATGGCAAGGGTAGGACCTCGAAGGACTTAGGCCGTGTCAGCCCAATCGCCACTTGGTTCCGGTCGGCGTGTCTTCGATCTCGACGCCTCGAGCCTGGAGCTCGGCCCGGATCGCGTCGGCGGCCTTGAAATTCTTGGACTTACGGGCCTGGTTGCGGGTTGCAATGCGTTCTTCGACCCACGCCGCGAATGCCGGATCCACGGCCCGCTGTGTGGGCATCACATCCAGCAGCGCCGGGCCGGCCACCTGGTCAAAGGCTGCGAGCGCCTTCGCCGCGCCGGCCATTCCCTCGGGTCGGTCGAGCTCGCGGTTCGCCGCGCGAACGAAATCGAACAGCGCTGCCACCGCACGAGGGGCGTTGAGATCGTCGTTGAGGGCGGCGGCGACGTCCTGCTCCAGTTTTGCAACGATTGCAGATTTTTCGGCTCCCGGCGCCCGTTTCCCGGTTCCCGAAAGCCGCGCATGAAACTCCCCCAACCGCCGCACGCCCTCCTTCGCTGCCTCGAGACCTTCATCGGTGAAATCGACCGGCTGGCGATAGTGCGTTTGAAAAAAAAGCAGACGCACGGCAGCCGCATCGACGCCCTGTTCGCGCAGATCGCGGGCGGTTAGAAAGTTTCCGTGGCGCTTCGACATCTTGGTGCCACGAACGTTGAGAAACTCGCCGTGCACCCAGTGCCGGGCGAACGGCTGTCCCGTGGCGCCTTCCGATTGGGCAATCTCGTTCTCGTGATGCGGGAAAATCAGATCGATGCCGCCGGCATGGATGTCGAGCGTCTGGACGCCGCAGCACTTTCTGATCTCCTCGAGCGACATCGCGGAGCACTCGAGATGCCAGCCGGGCCGTCCGCGCCCAAACGGCGCGTCCCACGCCGCGCCGACCGCTTCGTCCTTCGCGTCGGCTTTCTTCCACAGGGCGAAGTCGCTCGGATCACCCTTCGCGTATTCGTCGCTCGCGACGCGCGCGCCGACCTTGATCTCGCGCGTGTCTAACCGCGACAGCCGCCCGTAGGTGGGAAACTTGGCGAGCGAGAAATAGACCGATCCGTCGTCTCCTTTGTATGCCACGCCGCGCTCGAGCAGGCGTGAGACCAGCGCGATCATCTGCGGCATGTACTCCGTCGCACGCGTGTAGACGCTCGCGGGTTGGATGCGGAGATAGTCGCGGTCCTCAAAGAATGCGCGTGTAAACGGCTCGGTGTGCTCCGTGAGCTTCTTGCCCGCCTGGCTCGCGGCCTTGATGGTGCGGTCGTCCACGTCGGTGAGATTCATGATGTGGAACACGTCGTAGCCGGAATGCTCGAGCCAGCGGCGCAACAGGTCTTCGAACAGGAACGTGCGAAAGTTGCCGATGTGCGCGTAGTTCCAGACGGTGGGACCGCAGGTGTACAGCGTGACACGCGGTGGCGCGAGCGGGACGAGCGGCTCGACGCGTCGGGTCAGCGTATTGAACAGCGAAAGCTGGGAGGGAGCGGGCGCCGTCATTGACGGCGAAACGTACTAGTGCCCGTCGTGGGTTTCCAGCACGACCTCCTCCAGTGACTTCACCCGCACGCGTGTGGCCCGAACCGGTAGTCGATGCGCGCGACACAGCGCCAACGCCGCTTCGACCGTTCTTCCGGCGAGCGGCGCTTCAATCCCGGCCGCGGTAACCCGAAAGCCTGGCGGTGGCTCGGGCGGCGGGGCGTCCAGGATCACCTCGAGTATTCGCTCGCCCAACAGCGTGGCCAGTGGGCCCGCGCGCACGATGCGTCCGTCGCGCAGCACCAGCACGCGAGCCGCGAGGTGCTCGAGCGCCGCCGGATCGCGCGAGGTGATCAGCACCGCTACACCGCTCGCGGCCAGCGCGGCGATGCGGCCGCGCAGATCCCGGCGCGCAAACGCGTCGAGACCGGACAGGATCTCGTCGAGCAGCAGGACGCGGCGCCCGCCCAACGCCGCCTGCGCCAGCCCGACTCGATGGTGATCCCCCCGCCCGAGCGCGTCCACCCGGAGATCCGCGGCTGGCACCAAGCCGGCGATTTCAAGCGCCTCGCGCATGAGGCCGGTGGCTGGGCGCTCGTCGTTTGTCGCACAATGCAAGCGTGCGTAGTACAACAGGATCTCGCGCACGGTGAGCGATGGCGGAAAGACGGCCGTGTCGGTCGCGTATCCCACGAGCCGCCGCGCGGCGGGATGAGTAACCGCGACTCCCCAGACGCGGATCGCGCCGGCGTGCGGCCTCAATGACCCGCCCGCAATCCGCAGCAAGGTCGTCTTGCCCGCGCCCGCGGGGCCGACCAGACCGGCGATTTCGCCCGGGACCAGTCCGAACGAGAGCGGACCGAGCCCGTACCCCGCAACGTCGCTGAGCGTTAGTGCGAAATCGGTCATTTGTAGTCAGCCACGTGCGTCAGTGGGCGTGGGTACGGGCAATCAGCGCACTCGCGAGCAGAATTCCGAGCCCCGCCCAGGCGACCGCGTGCAGCACCGCATCGATGTCGCCGGTAGCAATTCCCCGATAGTGCCAGAGTGCTGGGCCGAGCTCGAGGGCACTCGCCGCGGTGAGACGCAGCACGCCCGGTTGCGCGAGCGCAACCAGACGCTCGGGCGCTATGGTCCCCACCACAGCCACAAAGAGGAAGAGCGCGAGCGCCGCGGTGTTGCCGAGGAGCAGTACCGTCGCCAGTGCACAACCGGCCACGGCCGCGGCCGTTGCCAGTCCGGCAGCTGCCGCTCCACCGTGCCAACCGATGGCCGCCGAGCACGCGAGCATGAGCGCCGCGGCCGGCATGACGATAGCAAGCCAGCGCCCGGTTGCGAGTGCGAAGGATGTGGTGGGGTGCGTGAGCGCGGTCGAGAGGGCCCTACGATCGTCCAGACGTCCCACCATGTCCGCCGCGCCTATGATGGCCCCGAGAGCCGCAACCTGGAGCGTGGCCGACAGCGGATCGAGACCGTGAGCGCTGAACCAGACGAGCGTGACTCCGAGCGTCAGCAAGGCAACGCCCAGACGTGTGCGCGTCAGTCGCGGGAGAACGAGCAGGAATTCGGCGTGCACGCAGTGCAGGAATCGCATGGCGGCACGTTAGGCGAGGAGGGAGCGGCGTGTGGTACCCTTTCGCCGCCACGCGAATCAAATCGTCGCGCGCGCTCCGATGATCGCGTCGACGAGCACGTCGGAGTCAAACCGCACCGGATCCGTCGCCGGCAGACCGGTCTCCTCTGCGGCTTTGGCCACGGCTTCCCGCGCCGCGTTCTCGTCCATGTCGTAGGTGTTGAGGCTTAGGCCGATGACCTTGGTCGGATGCACCGGCTGCGCCGCACGCTCGTGGATGTCGATCAGCTCCGCGTATGACGGGATCTTCACCCACGGCTCGCGCCCGTGATAATCGCCGATGTAATCGCGCGTCACCTGGTGACACAGAATCAGCGCGTCGGGACAGGAGCCGTGGAGCAGTCCCAGCGTGACGCCAGAATAGCCGGGATGAATCAGGCTGCCCTGCCCTTCCACAAGCACAATGTCATTGTCCGTCGCGGCCTGCAGCACGAGCTGCTCGGCGGCGCCCGCGATGAAATCCGCCACCACCGCGTCCACCGCGATGCCCCAGCCCTCAATGAAGATCCCGGTCTGACCCGTCGCCACGAAGCTGGTGCGATGCCCACGCTGCACGAGTTGATCGCGCAGCTGCAGCTGCGCGGTCATCTTGCCGACGTTGCAATCGGACCCCACCGCGAGCACGACCAGGGCATCGACCTCGGCCGCGCGGCCGTCGGCGATCGGCAAGTGCGGCGGCGGCTTGCGGGCATCGAAGATTCGGACCCCTCGCGCACGCGCGAGGGGTCCGAGCTCCGGATCGTCGCCGATGAACGTGTGCAGGCCACTCCAGATCTCGAGCTTCTTCTCGATCGCGCTCCGGAGCCATGCCTTCCACTCGTCGGGTAAACGACCGCCAGCCGGCGCGATGCCGACCATTACCGCGGTCGCGCCTTTGCCCTGCAGGAGACCGCGCTCGAAATCGCCGACGACGGGAATGTTGCCACCGAATCCCAGCACGTCCTGGGCCGTCTTGCCGGCCTGTTGTCGATCGAAGACTGCGACGATGCGGTCGGGGAAGTAACGAATGCAGGAGTTGGCGGTCTTGGACGTGAGCGGCCCGAAGTCGCCGTCGGCGATGATGAGGAAGCGATGCTTTGGGTTCGTCATTTCTTGGCGGATACCGCGACCTGGCGCCGTTCGACGCCGCTCCATGGCTCGGTGGGACGCAGCACGGCCGGCCGGAAGCGCCCCGGTTCACCGTAGATCTCGCCGTGGAGAATGTGCCGGATCAACACCATTGTCACGCACAGCACCGGCACGGCCACGATCAATCCGATCGCGCCGAGCAGGCTACCCATCACGAGGACACTGGCGATCGTGAGCACGGGGGGAAGCTCGACCTTGCGCTGCATGATGCGCGGCACGACGACGTTCGCCTCGAACACGTGCACCAGCACACCGAGCAGCAAGACGAGGAGGACCTTCAGCCAATCCCCCGATGCCACCATGAACAGCGCCGGGAGAATGGTAGAGATCAGGGTCCCGAAGAACGGCACGATGGCAACGAGCCCGGTGAAGATTCCAAACGCCAGCCAGTACGGCACGCCGAGGATCCACAGACCGACGGCGGTAAGGGCGGCCAACACCGCCATCGCAATCAGCTGGCCCACGACCCAGGCGCGCAGCGTCGCCGACGTATCATCGAACACGGCGACGGCGATGGGCCGGTGCAGCGGGGCGAATAAGGAGATCAGACCGTCGCGATACATCGCCGGCTGCCTGGCCAGGTAGAGCGCCATCACGACCACGCTCGCGCCCTCGATGAACAGCACGCCCCCACCGCGTACGTAGCCGAGCACCGAGCCACTCAGGAATCTCGCCGCGTCGCTGACGAGGCCGGACACGACGCCGGACGATGGATTCGCCAGCTCGGTCTGGTCGAGCACGGGATATTGACTCGCCCAGCGCGCGAGCACGTTCTGAATGTTGTTGAGCGTGTCGGGCAATCCACTGACCAGCGCGCGCGTCTGCTCGATCACAGGGGGGGCGAGCAGCCCCGCCACACTGGCGATCACGGCGAGCGTGGCGATGACGGTGAGCGTGAGTCCGATCCAGCGTCGCATGCCGAAGCGGTACTCGAGCCAATCGGTGATCGCAGAGAGATAGACCGCCACGAGGATGGCGAGAAAGACGAGCAGCAGGACATCGATGACCTTGAGAATGAACAGGACGACGAGGGCCGCAACAAAGAGCGCCACGAACGTGGCGCTCGACAACCGGGGGGGGGTCGGGGAAGCAGTCTCGGAACTTTTCAGCTTTTCTGCTCCGCGTCGTCATCCTCGAGCAGCTCGGCTTCTTTCGCACCCTTGCCCAGCGCGCGGGCCTCGGCCTGCGTGCCACCGGGAAGCAGACCCATCTTGCGCTTCAGGGCCAGCAGCTGCTGATCGGCATCCGCTTTGACCTCGAGTCCCTGGAACTGCTTGATGAGGGAGTCGCCGGAGAGATCTTCGTTCACCTCGGCGGCGGCGATCAGCTTGCGCTCCTCGTGCTCGATCTGCTCGGCCATCCGCTCAAACGTCTCGAACGCGCTCTTGTCGGAGATCGCGCCCATCGTTTCCTGAATCCGCTTGTGCGCCTCGGCACGCTTCTGGCGCGCGATCAGGATGTTCTTCTTCCGCTTCGCTTCCTCGATCTTGTCGTTCAGCGAGCGCAGCGAGGCCTTGAGCTTCTCGGTCTCCTCGCGGTGTTTCACCCACGTGTCCTGGAGCTGGACCGCGCCCTGTACGTGCTCGTTGTAGCGCAGCAGCGCCTGTTTGGCGAGGTCGTCGCGGCCTTCCTGGACGGCGAGGACGGCCCGCTTCTCCCAATCCTCAGAGAGCTTCTTTTCCTGCTCGGCCTGCGCGGAGAGCCGCTTCTCATCGGCTATGGCGGCGGCGACCTGCTGCTTCGCCTTCGCCAGCTGATTGCGCATGTCGACGATGAGCTGCTCGAGAACCTTCTGCGGGTTCTCGGCGCGCGAGATCAGGTCGTTGATGTTCGACCGGATCAGCGTGGACAGACGATCAATGATCCCCATCTAGGCTCCTGGCAATGAGCGCTCGCGCTTCTGCGCAAGCAGCCGCTCCGCGAAATCTAGTCGCTCGGCCATCTCGGCTAATTGGCCCTGCATTTCGGTCACCCGATGCTCCAGCTCCGCTACATGACCGGGGTCGGTCTCCGCGTCGATCGGCGTGTCGATGTACTCGCCCCCCCAGCCCTTCCAGCGCTTCTTCCGGTGGATACCGGCGCGAATCCGCTCCGCAATGGCCGCCGCCAGATCGGATTTGAAAAACGCATAGAGCACGACTCCGGCGACGACCATCCCACCGATCATGCCGATCAGCGGAATCAGCTGATTCGGGTCGAACGGAATCGTCGGTGTCGGGGGCGGCGTTTGCGAAAGCACTTGGTCTCCTACGCCGCCCGCGCTCGGCCCGTTTCAGCAGGCAACGTCATGGACGCGGCCTCCCAAGCTGCCCGGCTGACTGCTGTTGACCGAGGAGCCGCTCGGTAAAATCTACTCGCTCCGCCAGTTCCGCCACCTCTCGCCGCAACTGCTCCACGCTTTCGACCAATTCCGCCTGTTCTTCGGCGGTTCCGGCGCCCTCTCGCGGGACGGGCCCGTGCTTGAGGCGCTCCGCGAACGCCTTCCCCACCGGTGAGAGCGAAATCATCCAGGCGAAGAAGCCGCCCACGGCAATGATCGGGATAAAGACCGCAATAATGTCTTCCATCACCCACCCCGCGGTTTGGCGAGAAGACGTTCCGCAAAATCCATTCGCTCGGCCAGCTCGGCGACCTCCTCCCGCACCGCTTGCAGCTGACTCAGGATCTCATCTCGCTCTGCCGACTCCAGTCCGGTGCGCCGATGCTCGCCTGAGATGCGCTTGGCGACCGCCGCGGCCACGGGTCGCAGGATCGTGAACACCCCGCCGAAAAACACGACCGCCGCGACGGCTTCGGGGCCACTCATACCTGCGACTTCTTCGCCAGGAGCCGCTCCGTGAAGTCGACGCGCTCGCTCAGTTCCGAAACCTCCTGCCGCGTTTGCTGCAGCTCGGCAAGCAGATCCTCACGCAGCGCTTGCAACTCGTCGCGGACCGTGGAGTCAAGGGCTCGGGGGCGAATCCGCTCAGCCAAGGCTCGCACAAAAGGAAAGAGAATGATGACGGCGCCGGCGACGACGGCCATCAGAGCGAGGACCGATCCCTTGTCCATTGCTAGCGCACCGGCGGAAGCCGCTCGGCTTCCCGCTGCTTGGCGATGAACCGCTCCAGAAAGTCGACGCGCTCCCCGAGATCGCCGATCTCGCGGCGCCCCTGCTGGATCTCAGCCAAGAGATCTTCACGCAGCACCTGCAGCTCCTCCCGCAAGCCCGAGTCCGCGCGCCCACGGATCCGTTCGGCCAGGGCCCGGACCACCGGAAACAGGAGTACGAAGCCACCGACGAGTGTGATGGCGGTGAGAAAGGCGATCCCCTCGGGGGGCATCAGCGTGTCCTCCTTGCTTCGTTCAACCTACCGTCTAGTCTCCCGCCTGCAACACCTTGCGCAAGAATTCGCCCGTATGTGATGGCTTCGATTGCACGATCCGCTCGGGCGGCCCGTCCGCCACCACGCGCCCGCCCAGCTCGCCGCCTTCAGGCCCCAGATCGATGACCCAATCGGCCGTCTTCACGACATCCAGGTTGTGTTCGATGACGACGACCGTGTTCCCCTTGTCCACGAGCCGATGGAGTACCTCCAACAGCAACCGCACATCCTCGAAGTGCAATCCGGTCGTCGGCTCGTCCAGGATGTACAGCGTGCGACCCGTGTCCCGTTTGGCGAGCTCAGTCGCGAGCTTCACGCGCTGGGCCTCGCCGCCCGAGAGGGTCGTCGCCGACTGTCCAAGGTGGATGTATCCGAGACCTACGTCGTTGAGCAACTCGAGTTTCGTCCTGATACGAGGCTGGTGCTCGAAGAAGTCGAGCGCGTCGGCGACCGTCAGATCGAGCACGTCGGCGATCGACTTTCCTTTATACCGGACCTCCAACGTTTCCCGATTGTAACGCCGGCCCTTACAGACTTCGCACGGAACGTAGACGTCGGGGAGGAAATGCATCTCGACCTTGACGAGCCCGTCGCCCTGACACGCTTCGCACCGGCCACCTTTGACGTTGAAGGAGAACCGGCCGGGCCCATACCCGCGCAGCTTGGACTCGGGGAGATAGGTGAAAAGCTCCCGGATCGGGGTGAAGAGACCCGTATACGTGGCCGGATTCGAGCGCGGCGTGCGACCGATCGGGCTCTGATCGATGTCGATGACTTTGTCGACGTGATCGAGACCCTCCAACCGATCGTGAGCGCCGGGAACGACCTTCGCGCGGTAGAAATACCGCGCGAGCGACTGGTACAGGATGTCCGAGACGAGCGTCGATTTCCCCGATCCCGACACTCCCGTCACGGCGATGAAGAGACCGAGCGGGAATTCGACGGTGAGATCTTTGAGATTGTGATGCTTCGCGCCCAGCACGCGCAGGGCGCGGTCAGCACTCGCGACGCGCCGGCGGGGTGGAACGGGAATACGAAGCTCCCCGCGTAGATAGCGGGCGGTGAGCGAATCGCGATGGCGCAGCACGTCGGCCAGCGGACCGGCCGCGACGACCTCGCCACCGTGCCGGCCCGCGCGCGGACCCAGATCGACCACATAATCGGCCGCGCGGATCGTCTCCTCGTCGTGCTCGACGACCAGGACCGTATTGCCGAGATCGCGCAGCTCTTTCAGGGTCGCGAGCAGGCGGGCGTTGTCGCGTTGATGCAAACCGATCGACGGCTCGTCGAGGATGTAGAGCACGCCCACCAGGCGACTGCCGATCTGCGTGGCGAGCCGGATGCGCTGCGCCTCGCCGCCCGACAGCGTGGCGGCGGAGCGATCGAGCGTCAGGTAGTCGAGGCCGACATCGACGAGGAACCGCAGCCGGTCCGTGACTTCCTTGAGAATCGGCCGCGAGATCTCGGGATCGAGTCCGGGACGACCATTGGTCCGCAACGGGATCTTGGAGAAGAACTCGAGCGATTCGCGAACCGGTAGCGCGACGACGTCGCCGATGTTCTTCCCCGCGACGAGGACCGACAGACTCTCCGGCTTGAGCCGCCGGCCGCCGCACGCCGGGCAGGGTTGCTCGACCATGTACTGTTCGAGCTGCTCGCGGACGGCATCGGACGCGGTTTCACGGTACCGCTTCTCGACGTGATCGAGGACGCCTTTCCATCCGGATTCATACGAGCCGTGCCAGCGCTCGCTGTCATACTGATATGTGATGGTTTTCCCGGGAGCGCCCTGGAGCAGGATCTTCTGCACCGCGGGCGACAGCTCGCGCCAGGGGGAATTCAGGTCAAACTTGTACGTCCGCGCGAGTGCGGGCAGCACCACTTTCCTCAAATAGCCACTCGGCTCGCCCCAGGGCAGCACGACACCCTCGAGAATCGACAGGCTCTGGTCGCCCAGGACGAGGTCGGCATTGACCTCGCGGCGGGTGCCGAGCCCCGAGCACTCCGGGCAGGCGCCATACGGCGAGTTGAAGGAGAACTGGCGCGGCTCGAGCTCGGGGAGCGACAACCCGCATTTCGGGCACGCATAGCGTTCCGAGAACAGGCGGGACCGTGGGCTGCCGCTCTGGCGGACGACCTCCACCACGCCATCCGCCGTCTTGAGCGCCGTTTCGATCGAGTCGGCAAGTCTTCCTCGATCAGTCGCGCGCACCACCAGCCGGTCCACAACGATGGCGATCTCGTGATTCTGGCGGCGATTGAGCTTCGGTACGTCCGCGAGATCGTATGTCTCGCCGTCGACCCGCACGCGCACGAAGCCCTGCTTACGCATCGCCTCGAACTCGTCTCGGAACTCGCCTTTGCGACCGCGCACCAGCGGCGCGAGCACTTCGATCTTGGTGCCTTCGGGCCACTCGAGCACGAGGTCGGTGATCTGCGACGCGGACTGCCGCTCGACCGGCGATCCATCGTTGGGGCAATGCGGCGTACCGGTGCGAGCCCACAGCAGGCGGAGATAGTCGTAGACTTCCGTGATCGTGCCGACCGTTGATCGGGGATTGGCG
>Ga0209157_1002765_pt1 | contig 13793 bp, 10 predicted proteins | sample GraSoiAngelo_135_FD_185892 | JGI IMG/M metagenome (GOLD analysis project Ga0209157, IMG submission 185892) | Grasslands soil microbial communities from the Angelo Coastal Reserve, California, USA - 14_0929_05_40cm (SPAdes) (version 2) | ecosystem: Environmental > Terrestrial > Soil > Grasslands ... | reverse complement strand
CAGAGCGAGTTCCACGGCGGCGAGATTTTCCTTCCCTACGGCGTCATCGTAGTGGATAACGGAAAATTTCTTCATTCCGGTCGTCGTGTAAAAGTCGACGATCTTCTCGAGCTCGTCGGCGTAGCTTGCCCGAATGTTGTACACGTTGCGGCGAAACGAGCGCATCGGCTCCGCACCGGTGAACGGTCCGACGAATGCGACCTTGTTCTTTTCGACGAACGGGAGGGCGGGGAGGCTCAATGTGGCGCTGGCATAGCCGATCAGCGCGAGCACGCCTCTTTGCTCTATCAAGATCCTCGCGTTCTCGCCGGAGCGTTTGGCGTCGTTGGCGTCGTCCAGCGCGATGAGCTCGAGGGTGCGCCCGTTGACGCCGCCCGCCCCGTTGACCTGCTTGAAGTAGGCTTGCAGTCCTTCGCGGATGTCTTCGCCGAGCTCCTTGTTGCTGCCGGAAAACGGGGACGATTGGCCGATCAGGATGTTTGTCTTGCTGACGCCCTGGGCGTGGGCTACGCCGCCCGCGAACAAGCAGGCCAGTGCCCCAACGGCCGCAGTCAATGCGCGGATCGTCGTCATTGCTCCTCCTCCTCGTCGACAGAAAATCGGCCGCTGAAATATCGGCACTTCTTTCTATTTGAGAAATTTGCCGCCGCGGCCGATCATCGTCAGATCGACGAATTTCGAACCGCTGTGGCTGGTCGGCGAGAAATTGACCACGAATTCGCCGAGATCCACGTTGTTCATGCTTTCGAGCGCCGCGACGAGCTTTTCGCGCGTCAGGTCCTTGCCGGCGCGCTTGAGGCCTTCGACCATCACCTTGGCGACGATGAACCCTTCCAGGCTCGAGAAATTGAAGTCCGTGTTGCCTGCCTTGGCCATTATTTCCTGGTATTCCTTCACGATCGGTACGCTCGGGCTCCAGGGGAAGGGAACGACCTGCGAGATTGCGACTCCATAGCCCTCGTCCTTGAGCGAGTCGGCGAGCGCCTTGCTGCCCACGAACGAAACGTTGTGGAACTGGGTTGTGCTCCCGGCACGCTTCATCTGCCGGACGAACTCGGCGATCGAGGTGTAAGCCGAAATCATCACCACGCCGTCGGGTTGAGCGGCATTGATGGTTTTTACCGCGTCTTCCACCTTGACTGTATTGCGTTCGACCTTGCCGAGGGCAAGAATTTTCATGTTGCGCTTGCCCATCGCGATCTCGACGCCTTTCAGACCTGCCTGGCCGTAGCTGTCGTCCTGGAAGAACACCGCGATTTTCTTGTTACCGGTCGAAACGAGTTGCTCTACGATCTTTTCGGTCTCGTCGTAGTAGCTCGCACGCACGTTGAAGACGTAACGGTTGACCGGAGTGCGCAGCAGTTCGGCGCCCGTGAACGGCCCGACAAGCGGCACCTTGGCCTCGGTGAGAACGGGCATCGCCGCGCCGGTCGTCGGGGTGCCCACGTAGGAAATCAAGGCGAAGACCTTGTCTTCCTCGATCAGCTTCTTGGTGGTTTCGACGGCCATGGTCGCCTCGTACCGGTCGTCCCGAGTCTTGAGCTGGAGCTTTCTGCCGTAAACCCCGCCCCGCGCATTCACGTAATCGAGATACGTCTTGGTTCCAATGTTCATCTGGATACCCAACTGGGCGGCCGGGCCCGAGAAGGCGGCTGACTGGCCGAGCAGGATGGTCTTGGAAGTTACGCCTGGCACTTGAGCGAACACAGGTCCGGAAAGCGCAACCAAAAACGTGACGAATGTCACTCGAATCATGTGGCCTCCTTGTGAGGATGCCCGCCGTACCGCTGATTCTACACCGCAAAAAGGGAACCGAGGCCCTTGGTCTTCGCTATTGAGCGAAGAATTCTTTGACTTTCTCCATCCAGGACTTGGCGCGGGGGTTGTGCCTATCGCTGTCTGTCTGGCTGATCGCCTCGAACTCGCGCAGCAACTCCCTTTGTCGGTCGGTCAGGTTTACCGGCGTTTCGACGACGACGTGGCAGAGCAGATCGCCGTGTTCCCGACTGCGCACGCCGCGAATACCCTTGCCACGCAACCGAAATACCTTCCCCGATTGAGTCTCGGAGGGGATTCTGATCTTCGCCGCGCCGTCCAACGTGGGAATCTCGATCTCTCCGCCGAGCGCCGCCGTCGCGAAACTGACCGGCATCTCGCAGTGCAGGTCGTCGTGGTCGCGCTGAAAGACCGGATGGGACTTGACCTGGATCTGCACGTAAAGATCGCCTGCCTGCCCGCCATTCACCCCGGGCTCGCCTTCACCGGAAAGACGGATGCGATCGCCATCGTCTACGCCGGCGGGGATCTTGACTGAGAGCGTTTTTTGTTTTTTCACTCGCGCGGCACCGTGGCAGCTCGGGCAGGGCTCGGTGATGATCTTCCCGGTTCCGTGGCATTTCGGGCACGCCTGCTGGATGGAGAAAAACCCCTGCTGCATGCGCACCTGACCGTGCCCTTCACAGGTCGGGCAGACTCGCGGCTTGGTCCCGGGTTTCGCCCCCGAACCCTTGCAGGTCTCGCAATCCTCGTAGGTCGGAATGCGTATTCGGGTTTCGGTGCCGCGCGCTGCCTGCTCCAGCGCTACCTCGAGGTTGTAGCGCAGGTCGGCTCCACGGTACACCGATGAGCGGCCGCCGCGCGCCTGGTTGAAGATATCGCCGAAGATATCGCCGAACGCGTCGGCGAAGCCCGAGAAGCCGGCAGCTCCGCCGCCGGCCATGCCCGCGCGCGGATCGACTCCCGCGTGGCCGTAGCGGTCATAGGCGGCACGCTTGTTGGCGTCGGTCAGAATCTCGTACGCCTCTTTTGCTTCCTTGAACTGCTCTTCGGCCTTGGGGTTATCCGGATTGCGATCCGGATGATGCTTCATGGCGAGGCGCCGATACGCTTTTTTGATGGCCTCCTCGTCGGCGTCGCGGTTGACGCCGAGAACTTCGTAGTAATCCCGCTTCGCCATTGCTTGGCTCTTCCCTTGCTAGATACGCAAAGGCCGAGTTGAGCTGGCGCGCTTGTCAGCTCGAACTCGGCCAGTTAAGGCCGCGCGATTACGCGCGGCGCTTAACCTTTCTTGTCCTTCACTTCGGTAAACTCGGCGTCGACGACGTTACCCTCATCTGCCGGCTTCGATGCTTTTGCGTCGCCGCCGCCCTGTGCACCTTGCGCCTGCTGCGCCTCGGCGTACATCTTTTCGCCGAGTTTCTGCGCCATCTGCGAAAGCGCCTGTGCCTTGGCGTCGATTTTGGCCTTGTCGTCGGTCTTCATCGCCTCTTCGGCATCCTTGAGCGCGGCCTCGATCTTCGCTTTTTCATCCGCTGCGAGCTTGTCGCCATATTCCTTCAACGACTTCTGAACCGAGTGCACCAGCGAATCCAGCTGGTTGCGCGACGTCACGACCTCGAGCTGCTTCTTGTCTTCGGCCGCGTGCGCTTCGGCGTCCTTGACCATGCGCTGGATCTCGGATTCATTGAGCCCCGAGTTTGCCTTGATAGTGATCTTGTTTTCCTTGCCCGTCGCCTTGTCCCTCGCCGACACGTGCAAGATGCCGTTGGCGTCGATGTCGAAGGTGACCTCGATCTGCGGCATCCCGCGCGGCGCGGGTGGAATGCCCTCCAGATTGAACTGGCCGAGGCTCTTGTTGCCCGAAGCCACGTCGCGCTCGCCCTGCAGCACATGGATCGTCACTGCCGACTGATTGTCGTCGGCAGTGGAAAAGACCTGCTGCGCCTTGGTCGGGATGGTGGTGTTTTTCTGAATGAGCTTGGTGAAGACGCCTCCCAGCGTCTCGATTCCGAGCGACAAGGGCGTGACATCCAGTAGCAGGACATCCTTGACATCGCCCTTCAACACGCCGCCCTGTATCCCGGCACCGACCGCGACGGCCTCGTCCGGATTGACGTCCTTACGCGGTTCCTTGCCGAAGAAGTCCTTTACCGTCTCCTGGACCTTGGGCATGCGGGTCATTCCACCGACCAGGATCACGTCCTCGATGTCGGAAACTTTGAGCCCCGCGTCCTTCAAAGCGATGTGACAGGGCTCGACCGTCTTTTCGATCAGGTCCTCGACCAGGCTCTCGAATTTGGCGCGCGTGACTTTGATGGCGAGATGCTTGGGCCCGCTCTTGTCGGCGGTGATGTAGGGCAGGTTGATCTCGGTCTGCGCGCTCGAGGACAGCTCGATCTTCGCTTTTTCCGCAGCTTCCTTCAGCCGCTGCAGCGCGAGCACGTCATTCCGCAGGTCGATTCCCTGGTCCTTCTTGAATTCGTCGCAGAGGTAGTCGATCAGGCGTTGGTCGAAGTCCTCCCCGCCGAGGAACGTGTCGCCGTTGGTGGAGAGCACCTCGAACTGGTGCTCGCCTTCGACTTCCGCGATTTCGATGATCGAGATGTCGAACGTGCCGCCACCGAGGTCATAGACCGCGATCTTGCGATCGCCTTCCTTCTTGTCCAGTCCGAACGCGAGTGCGGCCGCCGTGGGTTCGTTGATGATGCGCTTGACTTCCAGTCCCGCGATGCGGCCGGCGTCCTTGGTCGCTTGGCGCTGGGAATCGTTGAAGTACGCCGGGACCGTGATGACGGCTTCGGTGACTTCCTCGCCGAGGTAGTCCTCGGCGGTCTTTTTCATTTTGCGCAGGACCTGGGCAGAGACTTCCTGAGGAGCGATCTTCTTGCCGCGCACCTCGACCCAGGCATCTCCGTTGTCGGCCTTGACGATCTTGTAGGGCATCAGGGTGATGTCCTTCTGCACCTCCTTTTCGTCGAACTTGCGGCCGATGAGGCGCTTGATGGCGTAGAGCGTGTTTTTCGGATTGGTGACCGCCTGCCGCTTGGCAGGCGCGCCGACGAGGATTTCCCCGTCCTCCATGTAGGCGACGATGGACGGCGTGGTACGGGCGCCTTCCGAGTTCTCGATCACCTTGGGCTTGCCGCCCTCCATGATCGCGACGCACGAGTTGGTCGTCCCGAGGTCGATTCCGATGATCTTTCCCATGGGTCTTTCCTTTTGAATTTCCTAGCAAATAACCTTGAAGCCGATATGGGGATCAATCCCCCAAACTTCAAGCTTGACCGTCTTTGGGTTTAGACACGGTGACCAGTGCCGGCCGGATCACCCTGCCGTGCAGGCTGTAGCCCTTTTGCAGCACGTTGATGACCGTGTTCGGTTCCTTTTCAGAGGGGAGCATGCTGATCGCCTGGTGCTGGTGGGGATCGAACTTCTCCCCGATGGGATTGATCTCCCTGAGGTTGGCTTTCGCGAACACGGCATTCAGCTGCTTCAGGGTCAGGTCGACTCCGCTCCTCAGCGTTTCAAGCTCGGCGGAGTCGGCCGCGAGCGTCGCTTCCAGGCTGTCCTTGACAGGAAGCAGCTCCACGGCGACGGCCTCGATCGCGTACTTGTAGGCGTTTGCGAGCTCGATCGCCGTCCGTTTGCGGATATTTTCCGCCTCCGCCTTGGCTCGGAGCCAAGCATCGTGGTGTTCCTGGGCCTTCGACTCCGCGCGTCGCAACAGCTCCTCGGAATCGATTACGGGCGCGACATCCGCCGGCTTGGCGATTGGCGCGTCCGGATCGACTGAGGTATCGCCCGAAGAAACCTGCGGGCTGGGTTGGTCCGGTTCAGGCATAGATTCTCCGCAAGATGTGCCTCGACGTTGCACGGACACCGGTGTGTCCCTTTTCGCTAACGATTGTAACTGGGGTTCACCGAAGAGATTTCAAGAGCCGGCGGCAGGAGCGTGTGCGGCGGCATATCAAACGTCGGCGCCTCGAGCGAGGGCTCGGTTCTGGCTGACTTCGGCGCGGTTCCTTTCAAGCTGCGGATTCCAGGATTCGATCACCCAGCCGGCAAGATGCTGCCGCGCAATGTCAGCCAAGGCACGAATCCAGTCGTCGCGCTCGTTGAGGCAGGGCAACAGGTGAAATTCCGCGCCTCCCGCACCGAGGAAGATTCTTCGGCCCTCGATGCCGATTTCTTCGAGCGTCTCCAGGCAATCCGCCACGAAACCCGGGCAGATCACATCCACGCGGCGCACGCCGGTGCGGGCGTAATCGGCCAGAATGGACGCCGTATAGGGCTCTATCCATTCCGCCCGCCCAAAGCGGGACTGGAAGGAGACCTGCCAGTGGTTATCGGCAAGCTCGAGTCTCTCGGCAAGGAGGCGCGCGGTCTTGTGACACTCGACTGGGTAGGGATCGCCGCGAGCAAGCATAAAACGCGGCAGGCCGTGGAAGCTCATGACGAGCTTGTCCGGCCGCCCCGACTGCCGCCAATGCTCCTGCACGAGGCCCGCAAGCGAACCGATGTAGGAAGGGTGATCGTGAAAGTGCTTCACCAGTCGGATTTCCGGCACGTTGCGTGTCTTCCGCAGAAACTCCGCGACTTGATCCAGCGCGCTCGCGGTCGTGCTCGCCGCGTACTGGGGGTACATCGGAAGCACGAGCACGCGCTCGCAGCCCTCGGACTTCAGGCGAGCGAGCGTGCCGGCGATCGAAGGCTCGCCGTAACGCATGGCAAAATCGACCGTGAGCGGCATCGGGACCTGGAACCCGAAGTGGCTGCGCAGCAACCGCGCCTGCCCCTCGGTGTGCACCTTCAGCGGGGAGCCCTCCGAGGACCAGATACGGGCGTACTTGCGGGCCGATTTCTTCGGCCTCGAATTGAGTACGAAGCCGTGAAGGATCGGCAACCAAAGCGCGCGAGGAATCTCGATCACGCGCGGGTCGGACAGAAACTGCTCTAGATATCTGCGCACCGCCCGCGGTGTCGGAGCATCCGGCGTGCCGAGATTGATGAGCAGGATCGCAGTCTTTGCGATCGTACCGTTCCGATGTTCCGGCTCAGGAAGATAGCGCATGAAAGCGCCGGATCGAGGGTCGAGAGCTGGTTACGAGCGCAAGAGCAGCGGAGGAGCCCGCAACGTCCGGTTCCCTGTCAACTCTGAACCCGAGTCAGTGTTGTGACAGCGCACTCGACAGCAGCTTGGCGGTGATGTCGACGATCGGTATCACGCGCTCATACGCCATGCGCGTCGGCCCGATCACCCCGACCGTACCGATGATCTGCCCGTCGGACTCGTACGGCGCCGTGACCACGCTGCATTCGTCGAGCGGCGCGATGCCGGACTCCCCGCCGATGTAGAGCTGCACTCCCTGAGCGCGGGTGCTCAGCTCAAGAATCTGCATGAGCAGCGTCTTCGTTTCGAAGAGCTCGAACAACTCCCGCAGCCGCGACATGTTCGACGCGAGTTCATGCGAGTCGAGCAAATTCCTCTCGCCGGATATGACGTAGTTCTCCGCAGATTCGGACAAGGCCTCGCTGCCGGCCTCGAGCGCCGCGGTCATGAGAAGCGTCATGTCTTCCCGAAGCTGCTTCAGCTCGTCGCGCAGGCGACGACGGATGTCGTCGAACGTGAGCCCGGCGTAGTTCTGGTTGAGGAAATTGGCCGCCATGGTCAGCTCGGAAGGCGTGTAGGTCTTCTCCGTGAACAGTATGCGGTTTTGCACGTCACCGTCCGGTGTTACGATGATCAGCAGGACGCGCTTTTCCGAAAGTGCCAGAAACTCGATGTGACGGAAGGCCGGTGTCTTGCGCTTGCTTGCAACCACGACGCCCGCGAAATGGGTGAGTTCGGAGAGAAGCTGCGAAGCCGCGCTGATGAGGCGCTGCGGGTGGTCGGGATGAAGATTGACTTCGAGCTGGTTGATCTCGACGCGGTCGAGCTGCTTTACCGTAAGCAGGGTATCGACGAAGAAACGATAGCCGCGGGGGGTGGGAATCCGTCCCGCCGAGGTATGGGGGCTCGCGACAAAGCCGAGTTCCTCGAGGTCCGCCAACACGTTTCGGATCGTGGCCGGGCTCAAATCGAGACCGGAGGAGCGCGACAGCGCGCGCGAGCCGACCGGCTCACCCTCGGCGATATAGCGCTCCACCAGGGTCTTGAGCAGGATCTGCGCGCGACGGTCCAGCATAGCTCGCGATTCTACAGAATCGGCCTGATTTGCGTTTTGTTCCATAGATCGCGGGCGGCCTTTTTGTCACCACTACATGTTCATGATTTAATGGCGGTATGCCCGCTTTCAAGACGATAGCGCTGATCGGCCGCTATGACTCCCCCGATGTCGCGAGCGCGCTCGCCACGATGGGCGACTACCTGCGCAGGCAGGGGCGCGAAGTGCTGGTCGAGAAGGAAACCGCGGCTTCCAACCACGTCAGCGGCTTTCCCGTAGCCGACTACGATGAAATCGGCGCCCGTGCCGACCTGGTCGTGGTGCAGGGAGGCGATGGAAGCATGCTCAACGCAGCACGAAACCTGGCCGCTCACCATGTGCCCCTGGTCGGCGTCAACCAGGGCCGTCTCGGATTCATGACCGACATCGCTTCGTCCAACATGCTCGACGCTATGGCCGAGATTCTCGCGGGCCGCCACACGATCGAAGAGCGCACCATGCTTGCGGCCGAAGTGCATCGCGACGGCGTGGTCACGCTCGCGACGCTCGCGCTCAACGACGCAGTCGTGAACAAGGGATCTGTCGGTCGGCTGATCGAATTCGTGGTAAACATCGACGGCGAGTTCGTCTATGACTTGCGGGCCGACGGTCTGATCGTGGCGACCCCCACCGGGTCGACCGCTTACGCGCTTTCATCGGACGGGCCGATCCTGCAACCGAGCGTACCCGGGTTCGCGTTGGTGCCGATCTGCCCGCACACGCTGTCCAACCGGCCGATCATGGTCAGCGACCGCACCCTGATCGAAATCTCCCTGAAGCGCTCGATCGACGCACGGCTTCATTTCGACGGGCAACTGCAATGCGACCTTCAGGAGGGCGATCGCGTCCTTGTCCGGCGCGCGGAGCATACCGTCAAGTTTGTCCACCCTCCGGGTTACAGCTACTTCGCGATGTTGCGGCAGAAGCTGCACTGGAGCGAAGTGCTCTAGCTGCGAATGCTTTTGCATCTGTCCATTCGGGACTTCGCGATCGTCGATCGCCTGGAACTCGAGTTTCGGCCGGGTTTTACCGCCCTGACAGGCGAAACCGGCGCGGGAAAATCAATCCTGATCGACGCGTTGTCCATGACGCTCGGGGATCGCACCGGAAGCGAGCAGGTGCGCTCCGGGGCCGAACGTGCCGACGTGACTGCCGAATTCGCCATCGATTCGCTGCCCGGAATCGGGGACTGGTTGCACGAGCACGCGCTCGAGGGCGATCCGAACCGGTTGCTGTTGCGCCGCGTGGTGGACGCGAACGGGCGCTCGCGCGCATTCATCAACGGCCACGCCGCGACGATCAACCAGATGCGCGAGGCGGGAGATCGGCTCGTCGACATCCACGGCCAGCATGCGCACCAGTCGCTTCTCAGGCCCGAGGCCCAGCGCATGGTGCTCGACGCGCACGCCGGGCTTGCTTCGCTTGCTCAAGAAACGGGTGGCGCCCACCGCGAATGGCAAAGACTTCGCCGTGCGAGACTCGACCACGAGAACAATGCGGCGGCACGCGATGCGGAACGGGAGCAGCTCAGTTGGCAGCTCGAAGAGCTGTCACGGCTTGCGCTTGCGCCCGGGGAATGGGAGACGATCCAGTCGGAGCACGGACGGCTTGCCCACGCGGCGACCCTCATGGAGGGCGTTCGGGACGCGATCGACGCGCTTTCCGAGTCTGAAAACGCCGCGCTCGGTTCGCTGTCGGGAGTACTTTCACGGCTGCGCCCGCTCACCGAATTCGATGGATTGCTGCGCGATACCATTGCCGTGCTCGAGTCGGGGGAAGCACAGTTGCGCGAAGCCGCTTATGCGCTGAGACATTACGCCGATCGCATCGAGCTCGATCCGAAGCGCCTCCACGAGGTCGAGCAGCGCCTCGAGGCGGTGCACAACGCGGCGCGCAAGTTTCGCGCACGTCCGGAGGCGCTGCCCGAGGTTCTGGCTTCACTCCGGGTGCGGCTGAAGGATCTGGAAATGACAGCGGATCTCGAAGCCCTCGCCCTGCAGGAGCAGGCTGCGCGCTCGCGCTACGGCGGGCTTGCGACACGGCTTTCGGCCGAGCGCAATAAGGCCGCGACGAAACTCGGCCGCGAGGTGAACGCCGCAATGAAGGAACTCGCGATGTCCGGCGGGCGGTTCGAGGTGGAGCTGCGCTCGCTTTTGCCTGACGGCAGTGTCGCGGGAAACGAACAGGTCGAGTTTCTGGTGACGACCAATCCGGGCACCGAGCCGCGCCCTCTCGCCAAGGTGGTTTCCGGAGGAGAACTGTCCCGCATCAGCCTTGCGATTCAGGTGATCACGAGCCGGGCGGCCGCGGTGCCTACGTTGATTTTCGACGAGGTCGACGCGGGGATCGGCGGAGCCGTGGCCGAAGTCGTGGGCAAGAAGCTGAGAACCTTGGGCGGGGAGCGTCAAGTGTTGTGCGTCACGCATCTTCCGCAGGTGGCCGCCCAAGCCCGCGAGCAGTGGTCGGTGTCCAAGGGCACCGAAAGCGGCAGTGCGCGGAGCCGGGTCGCCGTGCTCGACCCGAAATCACGCATCGAGGAAATCGCGCGCATGCTGGGTGGGGTCGCGATCACTGCGACGACGCGCAAGCACGCGGCGGAGATGCTCGGCTTGCGGTAATATCTGCGGGTCAGTTGACGTCAGTCGGCCTAGGAGGACAGGGGATGAACTCGGCAAACCGTCAGACGGGCGTAAGCCAAATCGTTCTGCTCGTCGTGATTGTGGTGGCTCTCGCGGCGGCGTATGTTGCGATCGACCTCTACACCGGGGGCGAGAAAGACATGCTGACCGTCGAGACGCGTGGCGTGGGGATGATCTCCGCGCTTTCGGCGTACAAGCGCGAGAGCGGCGCCTATCCAGAGGCTCTCGACAAGCTCGTACCCAAGTACGTCCCGGCAGTGAGCAAGTGCCCGGGCGGCGCGCCTATGGGCTACCTTGTTTCGAGCGGTGAGTACGTCATTTCCTGTCCGAACGTGGTCTTCAAATCCATGCCGTACAGCTACGACTCGCGATCGAAGCGTTGGCGCGGTTGATTTTCACCCGGTATTGCTTCATGGGTTTGTGCGGGTGGGACCGTTCGGCTAGAATCCGGCACTTCCCAGGCGCGTAGCTCAGTTGGCTAGAGCGCATCCTTGACATGGATGAGGTCGTTGGTTCGATTCCAATCGCGCCTACCAACTGTTGTTGAATTCGGCGGCACGGCCGCCGCTTTAACTCCGCGCGTTGGAACGCACGCAAAGCGGCGTTCAACGCGCGGTTTTGCTTTGATGATGGGCGCATGCCGAATATCCGCCTCCCTGACGGCTCGATAAAGAGCTTTCCCACCCCGGTCACCGTGGCCGAGGTCGCCCAGGCGATCGGACCGGGACTGGCGCGAGCGGCGCTCGCAGGAAGAGTGGATGGCAAGCTCGTCGATACCTCCCATCGAATCGACCGCGATGCTGAAGTGTCGATCATCACCGAACGCGACCGGGAAGGGGTCGAGATCCTGCGGCACTCCACTGCGCACCTGCTCGCCTACGCGGTGAAGGACCTGTTCCCCGAAGCGCAAGTCACCATCGGGCCGGTGGTGGAAAACGGGTTCTACTACGATTTTTCGTTCAAGAGGCCGTTCACGCCAGACGATCTCGACGCCATCGAAAAGCGCATGGCGGAACTGGCGAAAAAGGACTTACCGGTGACGCGCGAGGTCTGGCCGCGCGACAAGGCGGTTCAATACTTCAAGTCCATCGGCGAGCACTACAAGGCCGAGATCGTCGCCTCGATACCCGCGAACGAAGAGATCTCGCTGTACCGGGAAGGCGATTTCATCGATTTGTGCCGCGGCCCGCACGTACCGTCCACCGGGAAGCTTAGGGTATTCAAGCTGATGAAGGTCGCCGGCGCCTACTGGCGCGGAGATTCGAAGAACGAGATGCTGCAGCGGATCTACGGGACCGCCTGGGCCAAGAAGGAGGAGCAGGAAGCCTACTTGCGCATGATCGAGGAGGCGGAGAAGCGCGATCACCGGCGGCTGGGCACGCAACTCGATCTTTTCCACCTTCAGGAGGAGGCACCCGGCATGGTGTTCTGGCATCCGAAGGGCTGGGCGATCTGGCAGCAGGTCGAGCAGTACATGCGTCGCGTCTACCGGGACCACGGCTATCTCGAAGTGCGCTGCCCGCAGATCCTCGACCGCAGCTTGTGGGAGAAATCCGGTCATTGGGAAAACTACAAGGAGCTGATGTTCACCACCGAGTCGGAGAAGCGCGACTACGCGATCAAGCCGATGAACTGCCCCGGCCACGTGCTGATCTACAGCAAGGGCCTGCATAGCTATCGCGAGTTGCCGCTGCGCTATGGCGAGTTCGGCGTGTGCACGCGCAACGAACCCTCGGGCGCTCTGCACGGCATCATGCGCATCCGCGCTTTCACCCAGGACGACGGCCACATATTTTGCACCGAGGAGCAGATCCAGCCGGAAGTCACGGCGTTCACGACCTTGCTGCAAAAGGTCTACGCAGACTTCGGCTTCACCGAGGTCGTCTACAAACTCGCGACGCGCCCTCCGAAACGGGTCGGCGCAGACGAGCTTTGGGACAAAGCCGAACGCGCGCTTCGGGCATCGCTCCATTCGAGCGGTCTCGCTTACGAAGTGCTCCCGGAAGAGGGGGCATTCTACGGCCCCAAGATCGAATACCACCTGAAAGACAGCATCGGTCGCTCTTGGCAGTGCGGCACCATGCAGGTCGATTTCTCCATGCCCGGACTGCTCGGCGCGGAGTACGTCGCCGAGGACAACACGCGCAGAGTGCCGGTGATGCTGCACCGGGCAATCGTCGGATCGATGGAGCGATTCATCGGGATTCTCATCGAACACTACGCCGGCGCCATGCCGCTTTGGCTCGCGCCGGTGCAGGTGACGGTGCTCAATATTTCGGAGGGGCAGGCCGATTACGCGGCGCGGGTCGCGACCACCCTGAAGCGGGCCGGCTACCGTTGCGAAGCCGACTTGAGGAACGAGAAAATAACCTATAAAATTCGGGAACATAGCTTGCAGAAGCTGCCTTACCAGCTGATCGTCGGCGAAAAGGAGAAGGCAGCCGAAAAGGTGGCCGTGCGTACCCGCAGCGGTGAAGACCTCGGGCAGATGTCCCTGCCGGAGTTCATCGCCCGCCTCCGCAGCGAGGCCAAAGCGGGGAGTACGGCTTAGTTTTTAATTTTCTGGAGGATGCAACATCGCCACGGAGAGAACGCAGCGCATCAACATCGAGATCAACGCGCCCGAAGTGCGCTTGATCGGAGCCGCCGGCGAGCAAGTCGGCATCGTGCCGATCGCCCAGGCCCTGAAAATGGCCGAGGAAGCCGAAGTCGATCTGGTGGAAATCGCTCCGCTTGCCAAGCCGCCCGTCTGCAAGTTGATGGACTACGGTAAGTTCAAGTACCGCGAGGCGAAGAAAGCTCACGAAGCCAAGCTCAAGCAGAAGCAGATCCACGTCAAAGAGGTGAAGTTTCGTCCCGGAACCGACGAGGGCGACTACAAGATCAAGCTGCGCAACTTGATCAAGTTCCTCGATGAGGGCGACAAGACGAAGGTCACTTTGCGCTATCGCGGCCGGGAGATGGCCCATCAGGAATTCGGCGTGCGGCTGATCGAACGGGTCAAGCAGGACCTCGAGCCGCACGCGGTCGTCGAGCAGTATCCGAAAATGGAAGGGCGGCAGTTGATCATGGTGCTGGCTCCGAAGAAGGGCAAGAAAGAAATCAAGAAGCCGGTGAAAAAGGAAGCCAAGAAGGAACCCAAGAAAGAACCGAAACCTGAGGTTTCGCCTTA
>Ga0209157_1002764_pt1 | contig 13794 bp, 14 predicted proteins | sample GraSoiAngelo_135_FD_185892 | JGI IMG/M metagenome (GOLD analysis project Ga0209157, IMG submission 185892) | Grasslands soil microbial communities from the Angelo Coastal Reserve, California, USA - 14_0929_05_40cm (SPAdes) (version 2) | ecosystem: Environmental > Terrestrial > Soil > Grasslands ... | reverse complement strand
CCGGGCGCGGCTGCAGGGCCGATCACGCTCGAGATCCTCGACCGAGCGGGACGAATCGTGCGCCGCTTCGCAAGCGACGACAGGCCTGAATCCCCGGATACGACGGTCAACATTCCACTGTACTGGATCCGGTCTCCCCAGACCCTCTCCACCACGGCGGGCATGCACCGTTTCGTGTGGGACCTGCATTACCCGCCGCCGCCCGCGCTGCGGCGCGAGTACCCCATCTCCGCCATTCGGGGCGACACGCCGCGCGAGCCGCGCGGGCCGTGGGTCCTGCCGGGATCGTACACGGTGCGGCTCAGCGCGGGTGGGGATACTCTCACCCAGCCGCTCGCCGTCCGGATGGACCCGCGCGTGCGGCTCGCCCCCGGCGTGCTGGCGCAGCAGTTCGCGCTGGCGACGCGGCTCGTCGCAGCTATGCGTGGCGACTCTGTGGCGTTGGAGCGTGTGCGGGCGCTGCGGACGCAGCTCAAGGGCGCGCGAGAACGCCTAGGGCAGGGCGCGTGGGCCGCGGCGGATTCGCTCGACGCCCGGGCGGCGGCACTCGAGTCCGGCGCGGGCGAGCCGCCGTCCGCAGGGGCGCGCCAAGCCGAGAACCTCACCCGCCTCAACGGTGACCTGGTCGCCGCCTACGGCGTAGTGGAGGGTGCGGATGCGGCGCCCACCACGGCCGCTCGCGCCGCGGTTGGGGACCTGGAGCGCGCCCTCGGGCGTGGGCTGGCGCGCCTGCGGGAGCTCGAGGGGCGTTTCCGTTCGGTGGCTCGCCCCTTACAATAGGAGCCATGATTCCCATCGAGCACCAGCCGCCGGGCTACTGGGCGACCAACCTGTACGAGAACCCGCGCAAGCGACCCAAGTCCGATGCGCCGATCAAGGATCTGCCGCCCCGCGCCGCGCAGCGCTTCAGGAAGGCGCGGGAGGGGATCCGCGCGCTCAAGCACGTCACCGAGCAGGTCGTCTTTCTGGGAACCGCGTGGAAGTGGGTGTGGATGTACGAGGTGGGAGGGCGCAAGCTCGGCTACCTTCATCCCATGAAGGCCGGCGTCAGCGGGACGTTCGTGCTGACGGAGATCGAAGAGCGGGAATTCTCCGTCGCCGACGGCCTGCCAAGGCCGCTGCGCCAGGCCATGCGCGGCGGGGCCGTGTCGGCCGGGGTCCGGTGGTGTTGGATGGAATTCCCGGACCTGGACGCGGTCGACGCCTTCGTCGGCGTGATCCAGCTGAAACATCAGTTCCTGGCGCGACCGGAATGACCCGCGCCCGCGCCGGCAGGCGCGGGGCTTGTGCGCCGTTTGCCGGCGGCGCTACATTCTGGCGCCCGCAAGCCGTTCCACACACACACGATACATTCGCCATCGAGCGCGATTGATGACGAAGAGGAGTGGTAGGGCCGCGGCCGGCGTCGCAGTCGCTCTGTTCGTTGCCGGCCCCGCCGCGGCGCAAGACCGGCAAGCTACGCCTACCTACACGGCTCCCGTCATCAGCGACACGGGGAAACTCGCCGGCCCCCGGCAACCGATCTTTTTTCGCCACGACGTTCACGCCGGTCAAGACAAGATTCCCTGCCTGTACTGCCACAACACGGTGACGGTTTCGAGCGAGCCGGGGATCCCGGCGCTGCAGACGTGCTTCGGCTGTCACCAGATGATCGCCGGCTCGACACCGGCGCATCAGGCGGAGATCAAGAAGGTGCGCGAGGCGTGGACCGCCAAGAAGCCGCCCGAGTGGATCCGCATCCACGCGCTGCCCGGCTTCGTGCGGTTTCCCCACATGCGCCACATCAAGGTCCTCGGCACCGAGAGCTGCAGCACCTGCCACGGGGACGTGCGCACCATGCCCCAGGTACATCAGTTCGCTACGCTCAAGATGGGCTGGTGCATCAACTGTCACGTGCAGCGGCAGGTGAGTCGCGACTGCACGTTGTGCCACTACTGAGGCCCGCGTCGATGGATCGCAGACGGTTCCTCACAGTCCTGGGCGCGACGAGCGGCGGCGCCGCCGCGCTCTCCGCGTGCGGCATCGGCCCCGAGCCGACGGAACACCTCGTGCCGTACATCGTGCCCCCCGAGGAGCAGATCCCGGGGACGGCGACCTATTACGCCACCACGTGCCGCGAATGCGCCGCTGGGTGCGGGCTGCACGCCAAGGTGCGCGAGGGTCGGGTGATCAAGCTCGAGGGCAACCCGGAGTCGCCGATCAACGAGGGCCGGCTCTGCTCGCGCGGCCAGGCGGCGCTCCAGGGGCTCTATAACCCGGATCGCGTCACCGAGCCAATGGCCCGCGGGCCGAACGGCGAGTGGCAGCGGCTCACGTGGGACGAGGCGTTGGGCCGCTTGGCAGCGAAGGTGAAGGACGCGCGGGGGCGGGGGATCGTATTCGTCACGGGCCTCGAGACGGGCTCGTTCGGCGACCTGGTGGACTCGTGGATGAAGGAGTTGGGCGGCCGGCGCGTCGCCTACGAGCCGTTCGCCTTCGAGGCGCTGCGCGAGGGTAACCGTCTCGCGTTCGGCACCGCGACGGTCCCCTTCTATGACTTCGCGAACGCCCGCTACATCATGTCCTTCGGCGCCGACTTCATGGAGACGTGGCTCTCCCCGGTCGGCTATCAGAACGGCTTCACTCGCGCCCACAGCTTCGACGGGGACCGCGACGCCGCGATGGCGAAGTTCGTCTACGTCGCCCCGCGACTGTCGCTCACCGGGATGAGCGCGGACGAGTGGATCGCCGCCCAGCCCGGAACCGAAGGCGTGCTGGCGCTCGCGATGGCGCACGTCATTCTCAGCGAGCGCCTCGCGCCGGCTCCGCCCGATGCCGCGCGCCTGCGGGACGGCCTCGCCACGCTGGCGCCGGAGAAGGTGGCCCCGTTCATCGGGATCGATGCCAAGGAGATCAGACGGCTGGCGCGGGAGTTCGCGGGGTCCAAGGGCGGTCTCGCGGTCGCTGGGGGCGTGGCGGCGCAGTACGCCACCGGCGCCCAGATCGTGGCCGACGTGAATCTGCTGAACTACGTGGCGGGTCAGATCGGCAAGACCGTGAAGTTCGGGCCCAATCAGGCGCTCGAGGGCGCGGGCTCGTTCAAGGCGGTCACGGACCTCGCGACCGATATGGGCGCGGGCAAGGTCGCACTGCTGCTCGTGCATGGGGCGAACCCGGGTCATTCCCTCCCAGCCGCCTTCTCGCAAGCACTCGGAAAAGTCGGCTACAAGGTCAGCTTCTCGTCGTATCTGGACGAGAGCGCCGCGGCGTCGGATCTCGTGCTCCCCGATCTGCACCCGCTCGAGCAGTGGAACGACTCGCGCCCCCGAGCCGGGATCTACGCGCTGCAACAGCCGGTGATGCAGCCCGTTTTCACCAACGCCATGCATGCCGGCGACGTGCTGCTCCGCGTGGCCGGAAGGCCCGGCACGTTCAACGACTACCTCCAGAGTCGCTGGAAGGAGCTGCATCAGCGCTTCGGAAAGGGCAGAGACTTCTCAGAGTTCTGGACCGATGCCCTGCAGCACGGCGGGTTATACGGTGAGGCACCCTCGCAGCCCGTACGACTCGGGCCGGGCGCCTTGGAGACGCTGGCGTGGGCCATCGGCGGCAACCCGGCGGAGCAGGTTACGCTAATCGTTTTCCCCTCGATGGCGCTGCACGACGGGCGTGGCGCCAACAAGCCGTGGCTTCAGGAGCTCCCCGATCCGGTCTCGAAGATCACCTGGCACGGGTGGGTCGAGGTCCACCCCGAGACCGCGGCGAAGTGGCAGCTGGCGAACGGTGACGTCCTGCTGCTCAAGTCGCCGCACGGCGCCGTGCGCGCCCCCGTGTGGATCACCCCGGGTGTCCGGCCCGACGTGTTGGCGGTTCCCACGGGGCAAGGTCACAAGGCCTACGGCCGCTACGCCAAGGATCGCTCGTTCAACGCCTTCGAGCTGCTGGATGACAAGCCGACCGCCTTCGGCGGGCGCGCGTTCGCGGTGCGTGTCTCGGTCGTGAAGACCGGCGACCACCGCCGGCTCGCGACGCCCGGGAGCAGGGCCGCGGGATCATCGAAGCCCTGCCGCTCGCGCAGGCGCGTGGGCTCAAGCCGGGGACGCATCCCTTCGAGGAGGTCGAGGCACCGGCGTACGCCGAGGACGCGCTCAAGCAGTGGGCCGAGGCGCAGCACAAGCAGGCTTCACTCGGCAACTACGCCGGCACGCAGCCGCGCTGGGGGATGGCGATCGACCTGTCGAAATGCACCGGCTGTTCGGCGTGCGTCACCGCGTGTTACGCGGAGAACAACCTGGCCACGGTGGGCGAGGAGCTGGTGGTGCGGCGCCGCCAAATGAGCTGGATGCGGATCGAGCGCTACTACACCGGTGGCGAGGGCAAGCCGGTGGGGGCGGTCGTCAACCCGATGTTGTGCCAGCAATGCGGCAACGCACCCTGCGAGCCGGTCTGCCCGGTGTACGCCGCTTACCACACCCCCGACGGGCTGAATGGCCAGGTCTACAACCGCTGCGTCGGCACGCGCTACTGCGCCAACAATTGCCCGTACAAAGTGCGCTACTTCAACTGGTACAACTTCGCCGAGCCGGGGGGGGAGTGGGAGAGCTGGCCGGACCCGCTCAACATGCTGCTCAACCCCGACGTCACGGTGCGGGAGAAGGGCGTGATGGAGAAGTGCACCTTCTGCGTGCAACGCATCCGCGGCGCCCAGAACCGCGCCCGGCTCGAGGACCGCGGCGTGCGGGACGGCGAGATCACGCCCGCCTGCGCTCAGGCCTGCCCGTCGGAGGCGATCGTGTTCGGCGATCTGCACGACAAGACGTCGCTCGTCGCCCGGCTCGCGGACGACCCGCGCGGCTACCACGTCCATGCCGAGCTCAACACCAAGCCCGCCATCACGTATCTGGCGCGGGTCGTGCACCGCGCGGCGGCGGAGGGAGGGGCATAGCGCGATGGCCGACGCCTCCCCGGCCCGCGGCGCGCGCGTGACGTACGATTTCGTCACGCGCGCCATCGCGCGCACACTCGGCCACCCGGGCAAGGGGTACTTCGCGCTGCTCGGCAGCGCGGTGGCGCTGCTCGCGGTCGGTATCGGGTGTCTCCTGATGCTGCTCCGCTACGGGCTGGGGCTGGCCGGCTATTCCCACCCCGTGTACTGGGCGGTCTACATCACCTGCTTCGTGTTCTGGGTGGGTATCGCGCACTCGGGCACGCTGATCTCGGCGATCCTGTTCCTGTTCCGGTCGGGGTGGCGCACCGCGGTGTACCGCACCGCGGAGGCGATGACGGTGTTCGCGGTGATGACGGCGGGACTGTTCCCGCTGATCCACATCGGCCGGCAGTGGTACTTCTACTGGCTCATTCCCTATCCCAACGAGCGCGGCCTGTGGCCCAACTTCAAGTCGCCGCTCATCTGGGACGAGTTCGCGATCGGGACGTACTTCACCGTGTCGACGGTGTTCCTGATCATGGGGCTGATCCCCGACATCGCGGCGGTGCGCGACGTGGCGACGGGGTGGCGCAAGAAGCTGTACGCGATCACGTCGCTCGGCTGGCGCGGCACCAACGAGCAATGGCGCCACTACTCGCGCGGCTACCTCTACCTCGCCGCGCTCGCGACCCCGCTCGTGCTGTCGGTGCACAGCGTGGTGTCCTGGGACTTCGCCATGGCGATCGTCCCCGGCTGGCACGCCACCATCTTCGCCCCCTACTTCGTGGCCGGCGCGATCTACTCGGGCGTGGCCATGGTGATCACGCTGCTCGTCCCGATCCGCAAGTTCTTCCACCTCGAGGAGCTGATCACCGTCCACCACTTCGAGAACCTGGCGAAGCTCTGCCTGCTCACCGGGATGATCGTCGGCTACGCGTACTGTGTGGAATTCTTCACCGCGTGGTTCGGCGGGCATCCGGCGGAGCGCGCCGCGTTCTGGTATCGCGCCTTCGGGCCGTTCTGGTGGGCGTCGTGGACGATGATCATCTGCAACGCGTTCCTGCCGCAGCTGCTGTGGTTCAAGCCGATCCGCACGAACATCCTGGGCCTGTTCGTGATCTCAATCTTCGTGAACATCGGGATGTGGTTCGAGCGCTACGTGATCATCGTGGTGTCGCTCGCGGGCGAGCCGTATGAGCGCTTCACCAACGCCACCTACAACCCGACCTGGGCCGACTGGGGGATCATGGCCGGCAGCTTCGGCTGGTTCTTCATGTGGTTCCTGTTGTTCGTGAAGAACTTCCCGGCGGTGTCGATCTCCGAGGTCAAGGAAGTACTCCCAGCGCCCCAGCGCGGCAGGGGCGTGCACGCGTGAAGCTCGAGAACCCCCTCGCCGCCATCTTCCACCCGCCGCCCACTCCGGGGGTGCTCGGCGTGTTCGGGCACCTGGACGCGACTGTGGACGCCATCGGCAAGCTGCGCCAGGGCGGCCACACCGACTTCACCGTCTACTCGCCGATTCCGCGGCACGAGATCGAGGACGCGCTCGATCAGCCGGTGAGCCCGGTCCGCATGTTCACCCTGATCGGCGGTATTGCGGGGTGCGCCGTCGGCGCCTGGATCACGCTCTACATGTCGTACGATTGGCCGATCGTGCTGGGCGGTAAGCCCGTCGGCTCGATCCCGCCCTACGTCGTGATCATGTTCGAGATGACCATCCTGTTCGGCGCGCTCTCGACCATCCTCGGCATCCTGTTCAACGCGCTGTTCGCGGCGCGCCGCCTCGGGACGGTGGCCTACGACCCGCGCTTCACGAACGACAAGTTCGGCATCTTCGTGCCGTGCGAGCCGGCGCGGGCTGGGCCGGTGGAAGCGCTGCTCCGGGGCAGCGGCGCGGAGGAGGTGCGGCGTGCGTAACCTCGGGTGGGCGCTTGCTCTCGCGCTCGGCGCGCTGGCGGCCTGTAATCCCGACGACGTCGTGCACCGCGTCGGCTGGTTCGCCACGATGCGGCACCAGCGCAGCATCAAGCCGTATGCCAGACCGATCCCGTCGGTGGCGGGCACTGTGCCGATCACCGGAGCCGAGCCCGCGGTGAATCTCCAGATGGCGGACCGGCTGGCCAACCAGCGCACGCGCACGTCCGAGTCGATCAACCGCGGACGTTTCCTGTACGAGACCTACTGCCTGGTGTGCCACGGCGTGGCCGGGAAGGGCGACGGCCCGATCTCGGCCACGAACGGCCAGACACCACCGGGGCCGTTCTTCGGTGTGCGCTCTCTGGTGGACGACGCGATCGCCCGAAGGACAGACGGCTACATCTACGCGGTGATCGTGAGCGGGCAAGTGATGGGGCGTGGCCTGATGCCGGTGTACGGCGATAAAGTGCGAGGCACCGACCGCTGGGATGTCGTCAACTACGTCCGCACGCTGCAAGCCGAGACCCGGAGCGGCGGGAAGCGATGAGCCCGGCCGCCACGGTTTCGCGTGCCCAGCTGGTCGAGAAGGCGCGACAGTTTCCGGCGCGGACGTTCATGGTCGCCGGGATCATCGCTGCCGGCGGCGGTGCCGCCGTGTTCCTGTGGGCGCTCACCACGGGGCAGGCCGCACGCGCCTGGCAGTCCTACCACGTCAACTTCATGTTCTGGACCGGACTCGCACAGGGCCTGGTCGTGTTTGCCGCCACGCAGAAGCTCGCGAAGGGGCATTGGTCGGGGCTCGTCATCCGGTTCGCCGAATCCGCCGCCGCGTTCTTGGTGGTGGCGCTCGCCCTGTACGTCGGCCTGGTGCTGGGACGAGCCTACATCTTCAGCTGGCTGCGCGAGCCGCGCCCTGACCTCGGTGGCTGGTTGACGAGCCGGTTCTTCTTCCCGCGGAACGGCCTGGTCCTCGCGGCGCTGGCGTGGCTGTCGTGGCGCTTCGTGCGTCACGACCTGGCACCCGACGTGCGCGAGCTCGCGGACGGCCGTCCCGCCGACCGGCTCGAGGGCCGGGACCAGATCGGCCGCGAGGCGGCGATCTTGATCGTCGGTTACGCGTTCGGCTACAGCCTGCTGGCGTTCGATTTGATGATGGCGCTGGCCCACAAGTGGGTCAGCAACCTGTTCGGCGCCTTCTACTTCATGGGGAGCTTCCTCGCGGCGCTGATGGGGCTAGCAATCCTCACCATCGTGCTGCGTCGCGTCATGGGGCTCGCGCAACTCGTTTCTCCCAAGCAGCTGCACGACCTCGGCAAGCTGTGCTTCGGATTCACCGTGTTCTGGGCATATCTCATGTGGTCCCAGTTTCTGGTGATCTGGTACGGCAACCTGCCGGAGGAGACCTATTTCATCTTCTACCGTCTGATCGGGCCGTGGCGGCCGGTCGGAATCGCGGTGTTCCTGCTCGTGTTCCTGCTCCCCTTCGTTGGCCTGCTCGGGGCGAAGCCGAAGAAATACCCGCCGACCTTCCTGGCATTCGCGCTGGTGAGCCTCGCCGGCATCTGGCTGGAGCGCTATCTCGAGATCGTTCCATCCATCAACGGCGGCGCCGGTCCCGCGATCGGTATCCCCGAGCTCGGGGTGACCGTCCTGTTCGGGGGCCTGTTCCTGCTCGCGATGGGGTGGTTCGCCACGCGTTATCCGATGATCTCCCCCCGGCTCGCCGCCGATACCCTGGAGCGGGAACAGCACTAACCCCGCTTCGGGTCCACACGCTTTCTTGAAGCACACACAGACGTCCCCGGGAATCCAGTGGGGCGCTTTCGACGTCTCTAAGGGTAGCATACATGCGCGTTACAACGGTCGGATTTCTCTCACGGACGTTCAGGAGGGCTGCATGCGGTCGCACTTGGCGGGACTGGTGATCGGGCTGGGCGTGCTTGTGGCGTGCGGTAGCTCGACGTCGCCGTACGGCGGCGGTGGGGGTGGCGGGGGCGGCGGCTGCACGCCGACGGCCACGAAGGCTTGCACGGTCGCGGGCAATCAATTCAGCCCTGTGACCCTCACGGTGTCGGTGGGGGCGACCGTGACTTGGCAAAATGGGGATGGCGGCGCACACACGGTCACCAACGCGACCGGGTCAGCCGACACGTATGACTTGAACCTTCCCGCCGGCGGCACGGCCTCGCACCTGTTCAACACCGCGGGTACCTACAACTACTACTGCAAGAATCACGGCATCAACGGTGCGCCGCCGACCGGGATGCACGGAACCATCACGGTGCAGTAGCGAGTGGCGGGGCGCGGCGCGTAGCTTGGTCCGCATGAGCGACGCCCCCGACACACTCGACGCGTTTCGTCGTTCGGATGCGGAGTTCTATGATGCGTTCGCGGTGGCCCTGGTGGTCGGCGGGTCCATCGTGATCCCCCACTTGCGTCGCGCGGTGGTGCGTCTCGAGTAGCTGCCCTCGAGCTCGCCGCGCCCGCCTAGGGCCGCAGCGGCTGGAGCCGGCGCTGGAGCGCGGCGAGCGAGTCGGGAGAGAGGGGGCCCCGCACTTCCAGGAGCAGATCTGTCGGTCGATCGCCCGCGGCGGAGCGGGCGCGCTGCGCGGCCGCCTTGCGCGCGAGCGGTGCGACTGCCGCCGAATCGGCGGTCGCCGCGGCGGCGCGGCCCAACTGTGCCCGCTCCGCACGCTCCGCCGCATGCACGGTGTCGGGGCGCGCTGCGTCACTCACGACGATCGCTTCGAGCGCGACGGAAGACGGGTGAGCGTTGATCACCCTGATCACCCTGCTCGAGTCGAGCGCCTGCTCGACGACGACCACTGCGGAGTAACCGATCCGCCGCGCCCGGTAGATCCCCCGGATCGGCAGGCCGGGAACGGCCCGAGGGTCCGTGCCGAGCAGCGCTCGGGCGCCGTCGGTTGTGAGGGGGTCCAGCGCTTCATAGCCGTCGAGCATGACGACGCCCGAGGGTGCGGCCGCCGCGGCCGGGGCTTCCGCGCGCGGCGCCGCCTGTTGTGCGATCCGAGTTGCTTCGTCCAAGGCGCCGACCATCGGGGCCGTCGGTGTCGGTGCATTCGTGGGGCGTGGTCGTGTGGCGAGCGACTGTTTGGCACGCGCCGGCTGGTAAGCCGGAGGGGTGGCGGCCGCAGCCGCGGCTGGGGCGCGTGCGGCGGGGCCAGCGGTTTCGGTCGGGGCGATCTCGCGCAGCGCGATCTGCGATCTCGCATCCCCATCGTTGCGCGCGGCCTGACTGGCGAGCTGCTCGGGTCGTTGCCGTCCCAGGTACCTGCCGACCCCGAGCGCCAGCAGCACCGTGGCGGCCCAGGCGAGCGGCAGTCGCACTCGCCACCACAGGCGCACCGGTGGCTCGAGGTCGCCGGGGCGGAACGGCGGGACCGCGCGGTCTGGCGGTGCCGCGCGCCCGAGCAACTCGTCAGCCCGTGCGATGAGCGCCCGCTCCTCCTCGACGCGACCGCGGCAACCGGGGCACTGTGCGACATGCGCTTCGACGCCGTGCGCCTCGACCGGCGAGAGCTCGCCGTCGAGATAGGCGTGCAGTGTGCCGTCATCCACGTGCGACATGTTCACCCGCCTTTCCCGCCTCGAACGCTTCCACCAGCCGGCGGCGCGCCCGAGCGAGGGTCGTGCCGATGGCGCCGCGCGCCAGGCCCGTCTGAGACGCGATCTCGTCGTACGACAGCCCCGAGTCCCACAAGAGCAACACCTCGCGGTCGCGCGGCGTGAGCTGCTCGAGCGCGGCGCGCACACTGGCGCGCTCGCTCTCGGTGTGTACCGCCTCGTCGGACGGCGGGGCGCTTGCCGGCTCGCTCGTCAGGAGCGTGAGGTGGCGCCGCTCGCGCGCCGCGCGGCGCGCATCGTCGCGCGCCATGTTCGCCGCCACCACGAACAGCCAGCCACGCGCGTTGGCCGGCTTGTGGACCAGCGCTCGGGCAAACGCCTCCTGAGCCAGGTCCTCCGCGCGCTCGGCGTCCCACACCTTGCGGTACAGAAACCGCACGAGCGCGTGGTACGTGGTGCGGTAGACGTCGGCCAGATCCTCTGGGCTCACACTGTCACGACCGGAAGTCACGGACCAGCGTCGCCAGCTCGCCGTCCTGCCAGGTGGTCCTTCCCACAGCCTCAATCTTGATGCTCACGTGCCGTCCGGCCACCAGGACGGCCGGTTCCAGCGTTGCCGCCTTCCTGAGCTCCGGCAGAGCCCGCAGCAACGCGAAGTACGCATCGCTGAACGCCGCGACCCGCACCACGCGAAGCGAGTCGCCGTGCGCGATATCCGTCCAGGTGCTGTCACGCCACACGAAGACGCGCCCGCCGATCCGCTGCGAGCGGCTGGCGCTCGAGGCGTCGACCTCGGCGCCATCGCTCACGGTCACCGCGCTCAGCTGCGCCGAGCCGACGAGCGCCTTCTCTGCGCGCGAGCGGCGTACCGCTTCGGCGCCCGCCTGGTCCTGCGGGGCTGGCGCCTGTAGGAGCATCGGTCGAACCACGACCTGGTTCGGCTCCTGCACGAGATAGGAGGTGTACTCGGTGAGGATGCCGTACCGCAGTGCCAGGCGCTTCAGCTCGCCCACGACTTCGGGGTTCGCCCCATGGAGCCGGATCTCACGCGACAGCGCGCCTGCTTTGCGCGCGGCCCACAGTTGGGGGACGTAATCGTTGCCCGACCCCTCGCCGCCGAAGCGAGCTTCGGTGGTGAACCGCTCTTCGTGGCCGTTGCGCCGTCCGGTGACCGTCACGACCCGTTCCCCGCTGCCGCCTCCCCGATGACGTCCGAAGATCACCAGCTCCTCGCCCGCGAACAGGTCGGGCAGGCGCTCCGGCTGCAGGTCGTACAGCTCGACGCCGTCGCCCCGCAGGGCGAGATCGGTGAGCACGGGGCTCGAGATCTTCGTGGCGAGCGACCCCACCGCTTGCTCGATGTCTCCTCCCGGTCGGATGTATTCGGTGACGCCGCGGGCGCGGTCGGTCAGCCGGTCCAGCAAGTACGTGTTCACGTCGTACCCGATTCCGAAGGCAAAGACCCGAAACGCCCCGCGGCCGTGGTCCGCCTGCTCCGCGATCCGTTCCGGATCGGTCTCCCCCACCGTGGGCATTCCGTCCGTGAGAAACACGACCACGCCGAGGGCGCCCTCCCCCGGCGGTTCGGCGAGCGCCTCGGTCAGCGCGCCCGCGATGTTGGTGCCGCCGTCGGTGTCGACGCGGCGCACCCAGTCCTGGGCGGCGCGGATGTTGTCGGCCGACACCTCGGTCCACCCCGCGGCGTAGCGGTGCACGCCGCTCGCGAACGTGACCACGCGGAACCGGTCCCCGCTGCGCACCGTCCCGAGCAGCTGCACGAGCGCCGCCTTCGCCTGGTCGAGTTTGTCACCCGACATCGAGCCCGACACGTCGAGCACCGCGACGACATCGCGCCGCAGGCGCTCGGCCGCGGCGGCGCGACCCGGCGCGAGCAGCAGCATGAAGAACCCGTCCTCGCCGACCGGTTGATGGGTGAGGAGCGACATCCCGACCAGCCCGCGCGTGAGGGGCAGTAACAGCTCGAGGTCGCCGCTGCCGGTGGTGTCGGCCAGGGCCAGCTCGAGGCGATCGCCGCTCCGGTTCACGGTCAGCCGATGCGTGGGCGAGTAGGGATCACCGACGCGGGCGGCGCTGTCCACCTGAAGCCGAAAGCTGCGTGAGGCGGCCGCGGTGCCGGCGGCATAGCGGAAGCGCAACGCGTCTCCCGTTCGCTCGAGGATCTGCGTGTAGCGCAGCGTGATCTTGCGCGTTTCGCCGGGGGTGATGGGGAACACGCGTGCCCGCAGCAGCCCGTGGCCCGCCAGTTCGATCAGGGCGGGGTCGCGTTTGCGTCGCACGATCTCCTCGTAGATCGCGCGCGCCTGCGCTGCGTCCATCGGCTCACCTTTGAGCTCGCGGTCTCCCTGCCACAGGGAGAACTCGCTGAACACGGTCTCGCCCGGCAGGGGATACAGGTAGCTTGCTTCATCCATGACCGGGCCGGTGTTGCGGAACCATTCCTCTACCGTCACGCGGGCGAAGCGCCCCGTCACCGCGACTTGGACGGCGCTCCGCACTTTCTGGATGGCCCCGCGGGGGAACGGCCGGATCGGCTCGATCCAGCCTTGCGCCCGTAGCTCCGGCGCGATCAAGAGGAAGGCGGCGGACAGCACCAGCAGACGCTTCGGGGACAGCATGGCGACCGGTTCCTGTGAGAGACGCCATGAGAGACGCTTGACCTGGAACGGGTTGCACAAGCGCACTAGCACTCATCGCGCCAAGGGGTTGCGGCGAGGGGAGGCCCGCACCCATCTTGGAGCGCGCCCGCCATCGGCCGTAAGATCGCAGCGCCCTAGGGGACGGGAACTCGTGCCGCGCTACACTTACCGCCGCCTCACCAAGCTCCCGACGACGGTCGAAGACCTGCGCCGCCACACCGTTCTCAATCTCCCCGGTATGCTGGCGGGGCTCCGCTTCGAGCACACGGTCATGCAGGCGGGTGCCGTGGTACCGATCTCCGTGGAGGACACAGGAGTCCTGATCTTCACGCTGGCGGGCCGCGGGGTGATGCTGCTGGACGGCGACCGCATCGAAGTGGCGGCGAACGACCTGGTCCACATTCCGGCCGGCGTGCCGTATGGCTTCCAGACGCTGGGGGGGGCGGACTGGAGCTACGTGGTGTTACAGGCGCCGGTGGAGTGAGATGTCTGACGTCTGATGTCTATTGCACCGCGCACTGATTGGGTCCGAACTCCAAAGCCTCGGCGTCCGTCTCCGCCACGTCCAACAGTCCCAGATTCGCCAGCTTGATCATCCGGTAGCTCTCCGGGGGCGCTGGCGTGTTGCCAGCCACCCAGTCGAGGAACAGCGGCTCTTGTGGGACGGCGGCCGCTGGGTTGAGGGCGGTGAGCACGTCAAACCGCACGGCGACGCTGCGGTCGGCGCGG
>Ga0209157_1002761_pt1 | contig 13803 bp, 14 predicted proteins | sample GraSoiAngelo_135_FD_185892 | JGI IMG/M metagenome (GOLD analysis project Ga0209157, IMG submission 185892) | Grasslands soil microbial communities from the Angelo Coastal Reserve, California, USA - 14_0929_05_40cm (SPAdes) (version 2) | ecosystem: Environmental > Terrestrial > Soil > Grasslands ... | reverse complement strand
ACACTCGCCCTGGACAGCCACTGGAGCGGCGCGAGTCTGCCCGCCGGTCAGGAGACCCCATCGGCTCTGACCACCCGCTCGGTATGCAGCCCGAGACCCGACCCGGCGCCGTCCTGCGATGACCCCACCATGGGCGACTGGGTCGAGACGGCCGGGGGCACCATTGCGAGCCTCACGGACGTCGTCCGTTCCGCGGTGTCCGGCCCGCGGGGCAGCTCGAACATGCCGTTCTCGAACAAGCTTGTCCCTGGGACAAACACTCCTTTCGGAAAGGGCCTTGTCGTTCTCGTCTTCCTTTGGGAGTGTGGCGAGAAGTTCACCAAGAACGGCGCAACCGGGAACCGGTGGGATCTCGTCGTTCCCGGCGGTCAGAACCCTGACTGCTCGCAGTTGAACTCAGCGCCCGATCGGGTGCATCTCTTCACTGTGGCTCCGTTCACGATCTACGAGGGAACGATTTCGAGTGGCTCTGTCAAGGGGTACTGGGGTGGCCTCTTTGGCAGCCCTGATTCGTGCCCAACCTGCGCGTTGAACGCACTTGCGATATATGCGACGGCGTTCATGGTTCTTCCTCTCGCTCGGCATCGTCCTGGCGGTCACCACGGGGGTCGCCCTGAACGGGATCGCACAGCAGAACGTGAACCGGGTCGCAGCCGCGCCCCCGCAGACGGTGAGCATCGTCGTCGCGAACGCGGACGTCCCCGCGCGGGCTGTCATTACGGCAGCGATGCTCGCGCGCCGCGACTATCCCAAGGAGCTCGTCCCGAGCGGTGCGCTTGCCGACGAGGCCGACGCGGTCGGCCAGACGACCCTCGCGGCGATTCCGAGCGGCGCAGCGGTCCTGCGCGGGCAGATCATCGCGGCGAACGGGAAGACCGGTTCGTCGCTGACGATCGATCCCGGCAAGGTCCTCGTGTCGTTCCCGACGAACGATCCACTCACGGTCGGCGGCTTCGTCGACGTCGGCGACCACGTGGACATCCTTGCGACGGTATCGACGGGCACGGGAGAAAACACGAAACGGACCCAGACCACGATCCAGAACCTCGAGGTGCTTCAGGTGATCGGACCGACGCAACAACAGCCGCAGCGCGGCACGTCCCTGACCTTCGTTGTCGACCACCAGACGGCGCTCGTGCTGAAGTACCTTCGCGACAGCCAGGCGACGATCGACCTCGCCGTCCGCTCCCGCTCCGAGAGCCAGGACGTGACGACGCGCAGCGTCGACATCATCTACCTGGTGCAGTCGTTCGGGATCGCTCGATGATGGATTCGATCGGGCCGATCCGCGTCCTCGTACTGGAAACTGAGCCGCAGGTAATCGCGAACGCCCGCGCCGCGCTCGAAGGCGACAACCGGATGGTCCTCGTCGGGACGGTGACCGACCAGGCGTCGCTCCTGGACAAGCTCGGCAGCACTTACGCGCACGTTGCCGTCATCGATCTCGCCGGACTTCGCGGCGAGGTCGGGCCGGCGGTGCACGAGATCCTCGCCCACGCGCCCGAGTGCTGTGTCATCGTGACCGGCTCGAACGTCGCGCCCGGCATCGTCTCCCGGGCGGTCACCGCCGGCGCGCGCGGGTTCCTGCTCAAGCCATACCAGCCCGAGGACTTCGTGAGCACGATTCGCGACGCGTACGTCAATCTCCAGGAGCTCCGCCGGCTGCAGCGCATCGAGCGGACTCCAGGGACAACGTCCCGGCCCGGCGCGGTCATCGCCGTCTACAGCCCGAAGGGTGGCGTCGGCTGCACCACGATCGCGACGAACCTCGCCGTGGCCCTCGCACGACGCAGCGGAAAGTCCACGGTCGCGCTCGTCGACCTCGACCTGCAGTTCGGGGACGTCGGCATCGCGCTCGATCTCAAGAGCGCGAACAGCATCGCCGACCTTTTGAATCACGTGGACTCTATCGACCAGCAGCTCGTCGACGAGGTTTTCGTCAAACACGCCTCAGGGGTCCGCGCGCTCCTCGCTCCCGACAATCTCGCGAGCGTCCCGGGGATCGACCCCGACCGCGTCGCGCGCGTCGTCGATCAGTTGCGGCCGCACTTCCAGTACATCGTGTGCGACCTGTGGTCGAGCCTCGAGGACCTCACGCTCGCAACGCTCCGCATGGCCGATCGGGTGATCCTCGTGACGACGCCCGAGCTGCCGGCCCTCCGCAACCTGCGGCGGGTCATGAGCGCGACGGGCCTCCTGCTCCAGGACGATCGCACGATCCTTGTCGCGAACCGCGTGCCGGGCAAAGCCGGAATCAGCCTCACCGAGATCGAGAAAGGCCTCGGCCGGTCGATCGCGGCGACGATCCCGAGCGAAGGGGTCGGGATCACCGAGGCGATCAATCGCGGCATGTCGATCCTCGACGAGCGCGCCCGGGCGAAGGCCGGCGGCAGCTACCGCAAGCTGGCCGACCTGATCGCGACCGGTCTCGAGCCCGCGGCGGTCAGCCGGGCGCGCCGGTCCGTCCCAGCGACGAGTTGATCGGGATGACCATCCTGCGGCCCGCGGTCACGCGCCTCCAGCCTCCAGACCTCAAGATGGTCAAGCACACCGCGCCGTCGATCGTGTCGGAGGCGGACTGGCGACCGGACATCCTCAAGCTCAGCCGGTTCCGCGACGACGCGGAAGTGCAGCTCGTCAACCGCATTCACGCCCGCGTGGCGGCGCTCCTGGGTCGCAGCGTCGAGGCAGCCAGCTCCGAACAGATGCGCGCGATGGTCGCGGATCACTTCTCGACGGCCCTCGACGAAGAACACGTCGCCGTCAACCGCACCGACCGGCTGCGCCTACAGGATGCGGTCTTCTCCGAGATCGTCGGCTATGGACCGATCCAGGATCTGCTCCACGACGACGGTATCTCCGAGATCATGGTGAACGGCGCGCGCCAGGTCTGGATCGAGCGCGAAGGCAAGCTCTATCTCACCGACATCACCTTCGCCGATGCCGACCACGTGGTACGGGTCATCCAGCGAATCATCGCGCCGCTCGGCCGGCGCTGCGACGAGGCGTCGCCGATGGTCGACGCGCGTCTCCCCGACGGCTCGCGCGTGAATGCGATCATCCCGCCACTTTCGCTCGTTGGTCCGGTTCTCACCGTGCGGAAGTTCCGTCGTTCGCCGCTCTCGCCCGAGGAGCTGCTCCGCCATTCGTCCATCACGCCCGAGGCGCTGCAATTCCTTCGCGCCTGTGTGCGCGGCCGGCTCAACATCATCGTGGCCGGAGGCAGCGGTGCGGGAAAGACCACGCTCATGAACGCGCTGTCGTCGTACATCTCGACACGCGAGCGGATCGTCACGATCGAGGACGCCGCGGAGCTTCGGTTGCAGCAGATCCACGTCATCACACTCGAAGCGCGGCCCGCGAATGTCGAGGGCCACGGCGAAGTGAGCATCCGCGACCTGCTCCGGAACGCCCTGCGAATGCGGCCCGACCGGATCGTCGTCGGCGAGTGCCGCGGCCCCGAAGCGCTCGACATGCTTCAGGCGATGAACACCGGCCACGACGGTTCGCTCACCACCATCCACTCCAACGGACCGCGCGACGCGCTCGCCCGGATCGAGACGATGGTGCTCATGTCCGGGGCCGACCTGCCGTTGCGCGCTATCCGCGAGCAGGTCGCGGCCGCCGTCGACCTCGTCGTCTACGTCGAGCGCATGCAAGACGGCACGCGCAAAATCACTGAGATTAGTGAGGTCCGCGGTTACGAGGGCGACCTCATCACGATGCAGGACCTCTTTGTCTTCCAGCGCGAGGGCTTCGACGGGCAGCGGGTGCTCGGCTCGCTCCGCCCCACCGGCATCCGCCCCGCGTTCAGCGAGCAGCTCACCTCGCGCGGGCTCGAGCTCCCCCTGAACTGGTTCGGGTACGACGGCGACGGAGCATTCGAGGGAGATCGCGGCTGATGCTCCCGCAGCCGATCATCGTGAGCATCCTCGGCGCGGCGGCGGTCGTGTGTTTCGTTCTCGGTCTATGGCTTCCGCTGGTCGACGCCGAGCGCCGCATCGCGCGGCGGCTCCAGGGCTTCGTCCAGGCGCCGATCGCGGCAAGCGATACGCATCTCGTGCTCGCTCGACCGCGCGGCCAACCCACCACCCATCCAGGCGCACCTCGATCCTCGCCGCTCCGATTCCTCGAGCGCATCCTCGCGGAGGCCGAGAGCACCGTGTCTCCCGGCGAGCTTCTCGCGGCCATGGGCCTCCTGGGTCTGATCGCGCTGGTAGCGGGCCTGTTCCTTCTGCGCGAGGTCCTGCTCGCGCTGCCAGCGGGACTCATCGGCGCATTCCTTCCGATGTGGTGGATCCGCCGCGGTCACAAGCGCAAGCTTTCGCGGTTCAAGTCGCAGCTGCCGGAGACGATCGGCCTGCTTGCGAGCTCGGTCCGCTCCGGCCACAGCCTGCCGCAAGCACTCGAGCACGTCGCGGCCGACGCACCCGAGCCCGCGAAGGGCGCATTCCTTCTCGTCGGTCGGGAGATCGCTCTCGGCGCTTCGCAGGAGGACGCGCTCGAGCGCCTCGCGGACCGTTATCCGTCCGACGATCTCAAGTTGATCGTCGCCGCGATCAACGTGCAGCACCAGATCGGCGGCAGCCTCGCCAAGGTTCTCGACAGCATCTCGGACACCATCCGCGAGCGGATCCGAATCGAGGGCGACATCAAGGCGCTCACCGCGCCGCAGCGTGTGAGCGCATACGTCCTGTGCGGGCTTCCAGTGTTCGTCACCCTCGGCCTGCTGCTCATCGGGCCTGACTATGTCGGCGTCCTCTTTCAGCCTGGCCCGCTCCGCTACGCGCTCTTCTCGGCCATCGGTCTGGTCGTCCTCGGCTTCCTGGTCATGCGCGCCATGACCAAGATCGATGTTTAGACGCACGTCGTTCGTCCTCGCGGTGATCGTCATGCAGCTGCTCGGAGCGGGGATCGCGCGCGCCGACGATCCGTCCCCATATCGGATCGTGCTGAGCCGTGTCGACCCGAGCGACTTGCCCACCGTGCGCCTCGTCGCCTCCGTTGTCGACGCGAACGGCAAGGCCGTCCCCGGCCTGCGGCCGCAGGATCTCCAGGTCCGCGAGGGGGCTGTCGTGCCTCAGGCGAACGTGACGCTCGCGTCCATGGTCTCGCCGGTCGCGCTCGCGCTGGTCATCGACACGAGCGGCAGCATGGCCGGACAGCCCCTCGCCGACGCCAAGACCGCGGTCAGCACCATGGTGGGTTCGCTCGGCGCGATCGACCAGGTCGCGATCCTGTCCTTCAACGCGTCCGTTCGCGTCGTGCAGCCGCTGACCTCTGATAAGACGCGGGCGCTCGCGGCCGTCGGTTCGATGGTAGCCGGGGGCGACACAGCGATCTACGACGCCGCCCAGAGCGCTGCGGATCTGCTCGAGGCCGCCGATCCGAAGGCGCGACGAGCGGTCATCCTGCTCACCGATGGACTCGACACAGCGAGTCGCAGCTCACGCCAGTCCGCCGCCGCGCGGCTGGGGCGAAGCGGGTTCCCGCTGTACGCGATCGGGCTCGGGAACGGAATCGACCGCGGAACGCTCGACGCCCTGTCGACGGCGGCCCCCGGAGGGGCGACCTATCTCGCGCCGGGCTCGGTGGACCTCGCGGGCATCTACGCGAAGCTCAGCGAGCAGCTGCTGACGGAGTACTCGGTCGAATATCGGTCTGCCGCGACCGGCCTCGCGGAGGGCAGCACGGCGACGTTCGAAGTGACCGTCGGTCGGGCCGGAACGATCCTCGCCCGCGCCACCGGCAGCTTCATCGTCCCTGCCGGCCATGGTCAGACGAAGTCGCCAGTCCCGACGACCGCATCAGCGCCCGCGGCCGTCGTAGTGCCGCCGCAACCCACACAGCCTCAGAACAGCTGGATCGTCGGGCTCCTCGGAGCCATGACGGCGCTCGTATTCGTGCTATGGCTGAACGAGCTGACCTTGCACATGGGCTCGCACTCCCGGCGGCGACTGCGCGCGCTGATCAGCGGCACCGACCCGGCCGCGGAGGGTCGCGAGGGCCACCGGCTCATCGGTCGTCTAGTCGCACCCCTCCGGTCGATCGGCCGTACGGTGGCACGTGTGCTGCCGGCGACCTATCTCGAGCAGACCCGCGAACGCCTCGAGCGCGCCGGTGATCCAATCGGCGTTAACGAGTTCCTTGGCCTGCGGTTGGCCTCCACGATCGTCTCGTGCGGGGTGATCACCACGATCGTGGTGCTCGTGAACCGGGCACCACTACCGATCACGATCGCGGTCGCCATCGGCGCCGCGGCAGGATTCGTGGGCCCAGGCATCGCGATGACGATGATCACGCGCAGTCGAAGAAGCGCGATGCAGCGCGCGCTCATTCCATCGCTCGACATGCTCGCGCTCTCGGCCGAGGCTGGGCTCGCGTTCGACGGAGCGATCGCTCAAGTCGTGCTGCGCTGGAAGAACCCGCTCTCGGACGAGCTACGTCGTCTTCTGCTCGAGTTCCAGATGGGCCGTGAGCGGAAGCAAGCACTCCGCGGCCTCGCTCGCCGGACTGGGCTTCCCGATCTCTTGAAGTTCGTCAACGCGGTGATTCAGGCCGACACGCTCGGCGTCGGTCTCGCGAAAGTGCTGGCAGACCAGGCCCTCGAGCTGCGCACGAAGCGCCGGCAACGCGCCGAAGAGCAGGCCCGCATCGCGCCGGTCAAGATGATGTTCCCGATGGTCCTGCTCATCTTCCCCGCCCTCTTCGTCGTCATTCTCGGCCCAGCGGTCCCGAAGCTGACAGCGATCTTCACGGTCGGTCAGTGATGCGGGCCTACCGCTTGCGTTCGGGGCGCGAGATGTAGATCTCCGGAGCGGCCCGGACGCGATCGATCCAGACCGAAGGTGCGTCGTCCTCCGCAGCCTCCTTTGCGGCCCCCGCCCCACTCGTGGCCGCTGCGATCGTAGGCTGCGATGCGCGCGGCTCCGCGGCGGTGCCGATCGGTCGCGGCTGACTCGCCGTTGAACGGCCCGCGGCGACGAAAATGAGCGCATCTTTCATCGCGCCCTGAAAACGCGCGCCTGCTCTGTCAGTTAGCTGCCATGGCGCGATCCGCGAAACGCGCACGGCGAGGGTCTCGTCATCACCGCGCACGTCGTACGTTCCGATGACGACGACCGTGAACGGACCGAGATCCGGCACGGACCCCTGACCGGCGACTTCATCGTCGGAGAAGCGCACGACCACGTCCTCGCGTCCCGCGTTGACGCGGAGGTCACCCAGTCCGGTCTCGACCTGGTCCGATTCGGCCGAGGAAGTCTCGGCGTCGCGCCAGCTGCCGGCCGCGCTCCGCAGAGCGATGATCTTGCCGAGTCCGTCACGCTCTCCCACCGCCCGGGCGCCGCGCAGGACGATCTCGTCATACGGGCCGATCCCCTGACCATCCGGCCCGGACGCGTCAGGTCCCCCATCGAAAGCGAGGTAGACACCGGCCGCCACGACTGCCACGAACCCACGGTAGCAGCCGATTTCGGCGGTTCATCCCCCAACCGGCTAACGCGGTGCGGATCTGATCCCGGTCCGTACGATGGGGAGGTGATCCATACGAAAGAGCTTGCGCTCGCGCGGGAGCATCCGCGCGGAACCGAGCGTCGGCGGCTCCTCCCTTATCGCGATGCCCTGAACGACGTCGCCGCTTACGCCGCCCTCGCGGAGTCAGACCGCGACGCGATCGTGCGCTGGGTCGAGACGCGCCGGCGCATCAAGGAGGAGTACGGCATCGACCACAACCCGGCAAACCTCGCCGATCCGCTCTTGCCGGAAGCGCGCCTCCGCGCGCACGTCCTCGCTGGCGAGTGCGCGGCCATACGGCGGGCGGAGTTCGTCGATCCCGGCGGGGACCTCATCGCGGTCGTCGCGAAGCTGCGAAGGAGCTAACCCCGCGCGAAGAGGGCCGCGACGACGAGCCCGAAGCCGTTGAAGAATCCGTGGAGCGCGATGCACGGAAAGATGCTCCCGGTCGACGCGCGCATGTAGCCGAGTCCGACGCCGGTTGCGAGGATGACCGGGATATCCGCGATGACCCCGTGCGCGAGCGTGAACGCGACTGCCGTGACAAGAACCGCCACTCCTGCACCGAGCGGCTCGAACAGGTAGTAGCCAAGGCCGCGGCAGAGCGATTCTTCGAAGATCGGTACGAAGACCGCGATCGCGAAGAGGTTCGCGGCCCAGGGTCTGACGCGCGTGGGATCCCAGAACTCCGGCACGCCCTGCTCTCCGCCGGCTCCCGGGACGAGAACCGACGCAAGAAACGAGATCGCATACGCGGCGACCAGAGTGGCCCCTCCGATTACCAAGGCGCGCCGCCACGAGCCGGGCGCGCGAAGCGCGAAGGTGTCTCGAAACGGCAGCCCGCGCGCAATCACGAGGACGATGAGCAGGAGGACGGCGTCGGAGGAGATCACGAGGATCGCCGTCGAATATCTGAAGAAATCGTCGGGCCGGAGTCCCACGAGTGTCCCTTGCAGGCGGAGCACGTAGGTCGGGATGGCGAGGAACGCGATGAGCACGATCCAGACGAGGATGCGGCCGCGGTGGAGGGGTCGCGTCAGACGACAGCGTGCGCGACGCGGAGTGGTTCGAGCAGCGCGAGCGCGCGGTCCATCTCCTCGAGCGTATTGAAGTAGTGAGGCGACAGACGTATCAGACCGGGACGGTTGTCGCAGATGAGGCCTGACGCGCGCAGTGCGGTCACCGCCGAGCCGGGATCGGGGTGCTCGAGCGTGACGATCGGCGTGCGCTCTTCGGCATCGCGCGGACATCGGACCGTCCACCCCTGATCGAGGGCGCCGTCCACGAGGCGCTGCGACAGGAGCTTGTGACGTCCGCGCACCGTCTCGATGCCGACTTCGGCGAGCAGCTCAAGACCGGCGCGCGCCGCGTAGATCGCGGCGATCGCGGGAGTTCCGTACTCGAACCGTCTCGCGCCGGTGCCGTAATCGAGGTGTTCGACATCGAATGCAAACGGCTCCTTCACGCCCCACCAGCCGACCGCACTCGGACGGGCCCGCTCCGCGACGCCTCCGCGCGCGTAGAGGAACGCGATCCCTGGACCGCCCATGAGCCACTTCAAGGTGCCGCCGACGAGGTAGTCGACCCCACTCGCCGCCGTGTCGAATGGGATCGCGCCAATGGATTGGTACGCGTCGACGACCAGGAGAGCGCCCTTGCGGTGGCAGATCTGCGCGAGTGCGCGGACGTCCTGGATCCAGCCGGTCGTGAAAAACACGTGCCCCGTGCATACGGCCGCGGTGCGCTCGTCCACCGCACGCTCGAAGAGCTCGAGCGGGACGCGCACATGGTCGGGGCTGCGCACGAACTCCACGCGGGCTCCGCGGTCCGCGACCGCCAGGAACGCGTGGCCATCGGTCGGGAAATCGAGATCGGTGACGATCACCTTCGGTCGCTTCGTGTAGTCGAACGTGCTCGCGATGCCTACAAGCCCCGCCGAGACGTTTGGCTCGACCGCGATCTCGTCGACGGAGGCGCCGAGCACGCCGGCGAGGTCCTCGCGGAACGCTTCGTACTCGCCGATCCAGTGGTCGTACCAGGCGCGTCCGCCCTGCTCGGTCCACTCCGCCAGGTAGCGCTCGATCCGTTCCCGGCCGCGCCGGTGCAGCGGCGTCAGGGGGCAGTTGTTCAGATAGTTGAGGCGCTCGGTGATCGGAAACTCCGCGCGCCAGCGGCGCTCGCGCTCGTCCATCACCATCCCGCCACGTAGCTCTCGCGTCGCGGATCCGCGCCACCCTCGAGGGTGCCCGTGTCCAGCCGCCGCACCGCGCACACTCCAGCGGCGGCTGGGGAGAAGTCAGGGAGATCGCGCACGACGTGCCCGCGGCGCGCGAGACCATCGCGCACCTCGCGCGCAATTCGGCCCTCGACGGTGAGAACCCCGGGCTCGTAGGCGTGCGGATGGAACGTCCACGGGAACGATCGTGAGATCACGCGCGGTGCCTCGATGGCCGCCTGCGTGTTCATCCCGAAGTCGACGATGTTGCAGACGACCTGCACCATCGCCTGGCATTGCGCGTCCTCGCCCGGGCATCCGAAGGGCATGAGCGCGCGCCCATCCTTCATTAGGAGGGCCGGGTTCGGCGTGAGGCGCGGTCGCTTGCCGGGCGCGATTGCCGACGGGTGGCCCGGCGTGGTCCAGAGCTGCGCGCCTCGCGTCGACACGATCATGCCGAGGCCGCGGACGAGCGGCGCGCCGAGTCCGGGATCCGACGGAGTCGCGGCGAACGCGTTCCCTTCCGCGTCCATCGGCGCTCCGACGCCTGCCGCGATCCGCGGGCGATAACCCGCGTGCCCAGCGCGTCCCTCAAACCGCCAGGGGTCACCCGGCGGCGGCAGCTCCGGGTAGGCGCGGCCATCCTCGATCAATGCTCGGCGCTCTCCCGCATAGTCCTTCTCGAGGAGGCCTCGGATCGGGACCTCGACCTGCTCGGGGTCGCCGAAGAACCCTTCGCGGTCGGCGGCCGCGAGCTTGAACGCCTCGGCGTAGCGATGCAGGAACTCGAGCGACCCAGGCCCAAGCTCCGCGATGTCGTAGCCCTCGAGGATGTTCAGCGTCATCGGCACGAGCGGCCCCTGCGACCACGGACCGCACGCATACACGTCAACCCCGCGGTAGGACGAGTGGACTGGCGCCTCGATACGCGCGCGTTGCCCGCGGAGATCCTCCTTGGTGACCGCGCCGCCGGCCTCGCGCATGAACGCCGCGATCTGCTCGGCGATGTCCCCTTGGTACATCGAGTCGCGCGCCGCCATGATCGCGTTCGCCCGCCCGACGCTTTGGTGGGCGCGCTCGATCGTGACGAGCCGGCGGAAGAGCGCGCCGAGCTCGCGCTGGACGAGGATCTCGCCCACGCGCGGCCGACGTCCGTTTGGCAGGAACACCGCCGCGCTCGTCGGCCACTGCCGCAGGCGTTCCTCGAGGCGCTCGATCGCCATCTCCAGGCGGGGGTACACCGGGAAGCCGTCGCAGAGCTCGATCGAGGGCGCGAGCACCTCCGCGAGCGAGAGACGGCCGTGCCGCGCGAGCGCGGTCAGCCACGCGTCGGCAGCCGCCGGTGTGATCGAGCGGGCCACACCGATCGGCATATCGTCGCCGTGCCTCGCGCGATAGGTCTCGAGGTCGAGCGAGGCGGGCCAGTGCCCGAGACCGTCGATCGTCTCGGGCCTGGACATTCCGGGCCGGAACACGATGATCGGAGCGACGCCGCCAAAATCGGTGAGGTGGCGCTCGAGAACATTTAGCGCGATGCCCGCCGCGACGCCGGCGTCGATCGCGTTGCCACCGCGCTCGAACATGCGCGCTCCGGCGAACGTCGCGAGGTAGTGGCACGAGCTCACCATGTGGTGCGACGCGAGAAGCGCGGGCCGGCCCTGTGTCACGGCGATCGGCGGCGCGGTGCTCTCGATGGGGATCTCGCGCACGAACCAACTCTAGTGGCTACGCTCGATCGATGCGGATCATGCAGTGGCGAGTCGCGCCCTACGACAACGGTGCCTACATCGTGATGGACGATCGTCGCGACGCCCTCGTGATCGATCCGGCGATGGGCGAGCGGCAGATCATCGACGCGGTGAAGGAGCACGGCCTCCGCCTCGTCGAGATCCTCAACACGCACGGTCACCCCGATCACATCTACGGCAACGCCGCGGTGAAACAGGAAACGAGAGCACGGCTCGCGATCCACCGACTCGACGAATACCGGCTCGGCCCCGAGCGCCCGCCCACGACGCTCGAGATCCCCCCGTGCGATGCCGACGACCTTTTCGACGAAGGCATGCTGCGGTTCGTCGCGGATCTCGAGCTCACGGCGCTCCACACGCCGGGTCACACCGAGGGCTCGACCTGCTTCTATTTCGCGCGCGAGAACGTGCTCTTCTCTGGCGACGTCATCTTCAGAGGCAGCACCGGCCGGTGGGACCTTCCGGGCGGGGACCGCGAGCAGATGGAGCGAAGCCTCGAGCGCGTGATGACCCTTCCGCCGCGCACGAAGGTCTACCCTGGCCACGGCGCCATCACGACGATCGGCGACGAGGTTCCGACGCTCCGCTCCCTGCGCGAGGCGGGCGTTCTTCCCGGCCTCCGCGTGTGACGCGCCGGGTCCGGCTCTTCGCGGACCGCGACTACGCGGCATTCGTGCGGATCAAAAGACTCGGCCCTCGGAGACGCGATCGTCAGCAGCCGGGGCGGCTACGAGCTGGCTATTCAGTGACCCCGAGGATGTTGAATCCGTTGTCCGCGAAGATCGTGGCACCGGTCACGGCGCGAGACCAGTCCGACGCGAGGAAGACCGCGACGTTGCCGACCTCTTCCTGCGTGATGTTCCGGCGCAATGGCGCCTTCTCGACCATCAGGTCGCGCGCCTGAGAGATGCCCCTCACCGCGCTTCCGGCGAGGGTTTTGAGCGGTCCGGCGGAGATCGCGTTGACGCGGACGTTGTGCGGTCCGAGGTCGGCCGCGAGGTATCGCGTCTCCGCCTCGAGCACCGCCTTCGCCATGGCCATCGAGTTGTAGCTCGGCACGACGCGATCGACGGCGTTGTAGGTCAGGCTCATCACCGATCCGCCGCCCGCCTTCTCGAAGAGTGGGAGCGCCGCGCGGCTGAGCGCGACGAGCGAGTAGGCGCTGATATCGATCGCGATCTTCAGACCATCGCGACTGATCTCATGGAAACGACCCTTGAGATCCTCGACCGCGGCGAACGCGATCGAGTGGACGAGGATGTCGACCTTGCCCCACTTCCGGTCGATCTCGGCGAAGAACTTGTCGATCTCTTCTTGTTTGGACACGTCGCACGGGCCCACCGGGACCGACTCATGGCCGGGCAGGGTCGCGACGAGCTCGAGCACGTTGTCCTTGAGCCGATCGCTGGGCCAGTTGAACGCGAGCTCCGCGCCCTCGCGCTGAAACGCCGTCGCGATACCCCAGGCAATGCTGCGCTTGTTCCCGACGCCCATGACGAGCGCCTTCTTACCGTCGAGCAGACCCATCGCCGTGAATCATCCCAGATGTCGAGGCTCCGCGTCCGCTGCTTCGGTGCATCATCTCTGCATCGAATCAAGCTCGTGCGCCGTCAGTCGCATGAGGAATTCGGGATCGGGCTCGCCCGGGACTTGCGCTTCCTTCAACGCGCGGAAGCCAGCCTTCTCGTAGGCACGAATCGCAGCGACGTTCTTCACCGACGGGCCGATCACACATACCTCGATGCCGTGGAACGGAAAGGCGACGTCCCGAAGGAACTGGCGAAGCATCGCGGGTCCGTGGCCCTTCCCGACAAGGTCGGCCTCGCCGATGAAGAGATCGACCCCGCCGGCGTCCTCGCCGAGCGCGAGCGCCGCGGCGTACTCGGGATCGTCCGCGATGCGGTAGTGCTGGAACATGCCTGCGGGTCTCGTGTCGATCTGGGCGAGATAGTGGTACGTCGGGTCCTTTCCATCGATTGCCTCCCGGTAATCCTCGATGACCGCGTCCGGATAGGGAGTCTTCACACCGTCGTCCCACCAGCGCTTCACGTGGGGCTCGAGCAGCCACCGCCGGACGAGATCGAGATCACCTTCGCGCAGCGGCGCGAATGCGTACGCGCTACGCGTATTCGGCGATGCCGAGCCGCGCGAGGGTCTCCGGAAGGGGGACACCCAGCGCGCTCCACCCGCGGTCCGCGTAGTACGCGCGGATCTGGCCGGCGAGATCGCCGGGGTCGAGCCGGATTTTCGAAAGGACGCCGGACACGTGAGGCTTCGTGACCTGCGGCGGCAAACGGTCGTCATCCGCGCCGAATCCTTCCCGGA
>Ga0209157_1002760_pt1 | contig 13803 bp, 10 predicted proteins | sample GraSoiAngelo_135_FD_185892 | JGI IMG/M metagenome (GOLD analysis project Ga0209157, IMG submission 185892) | Grasslands soil microbial communities from the Angelo Coastal Reserve, California, USA - 14_0929_05_40cm (SPAdes) (version 2) | ecosystem: Environmental > Terrestrial > Soil > Grasslands ... | reverse complement strand
GTAGTCGAGGTCGCGTAGGTCGAGTCCGTCTATCACGACGAGCGGGCCGGTCGCACCGAGCTCGTCGACGAGGATGCGGCCGAGCGTGTGGGCGACGTCGGCCTCGAGCGCGACGACGAGCGGACGGTGCGTACCGGCCGCCGCGAGGATCGCTTCGCCGAGCGCGCGCAGCGCCGCATGCCGCGGCGCGCCGCGCCACGGGATCGCGAGCGCGATCGGGCCCGCGCCCTCGACCGGTGAGGCTGCCGTTGCCAGCGCGGCAAGCTCAGCCCGGATGACCGGGACGTTGCGCACGGGTAGCGCCTCCGACGCGGACACGAAGATCGTGCTCCCCGACAGCTGCACCGTGAACTGCGAGGCACCGACGACCGTCGCGCGGATGCCTTCGCGTCCCTCGACGACCTGCGCGGGCAGTCTGGGGCGACGCTCATCGAGCGCGCGCGCCAGCGCGAGACCCTGATCCCCGTGCGCCGCGCGGTCGCGACCGTAGAAATGCTCGCTCACGCCGCCGGAGAAGACGATCTCGTCGGGCCGTGGGATCTCGGGCAGCGGCGGCAGCAGGTCGCGCGAAGTCCCGCGGCCGTTCGCGGCCGTGACGATCGCGTCGGCCATCTCCGCGACGGGCAGCGGGACGTGCCGCGCGCCGACCGCGAGAGCGCTCGCCGCCCGCACGACGCCGGCGACGCAGAGCGCGAGCTTTGTCGTCCCGCCGCCGACGTCGATGTTCAGCACGGTCGTGCCGCGTTCGCGCGAGCGCGCGACGGCGCCTGACCCGTGCGCCGCGAGGATCGCCTCGAGACGATGGCCGGCGGTCGCGCACACGAACCGCCCGCCCTGCGCCGCGAAGAGCTCGTCGATCGCTCGCGCGTTGGAGCGCTCGAGCGCCGCGCCGGTCAGGATCACCGCACCGGTGTCGACCACGTCCGGCCGGAGGCCCGCCGCCGCGTAGGCGGTCCCGACGAACAGCTCGAGCGAGGTGACGTCGATGAGCCCGTCGGCGTTGAAGGGCGTGAGCAGGATCGGAGAGCGGTGGATGACCTCGCGCTCGACGACGACGTAGCGGCTCGAGAGCGCATCAGCGAGGCGCTGCAGCCGCAGGCGCGCGAGCATGACGTGCGACGTCGTCGAGCCGATGTCGATGCCGACCGTGGTCAGCATGACGTCGTCGGGTTGGAGGAACGCCTCGGGCCCGCCCGGCGGCACCCCGGGCTCGTCGGCCGCGTCGTGGTCGTGGAAGCGGATCAGGCGGGGAGGAACTCGCCCATACGCGAGGGGACGCCGTTCTTCCGAAGCTCGTCCTCGTAGATCCGGCGGATGCGCGGATCCTCGTCCTCGTATTCGATCTGGCGCCCGCCCTCCTTCACGCTCACATCCATGCCGGTGAACGTCGCGCGCTTGTCCGCGAGCGTCGGGTAACGCAGGCCGCCGAACGCGACCGCGAGGTAGCGCGCCGGCTCGGCGCTCGTGTTGAAGTGCTGGTGGTAGAGCCCGTCGGTCGGTGCGAACACGCAGCCATGTTTCCAGTCGAAGCGCCTCAGATCCTTGTCACGCTCGTACCAGTACAGGCTGTAGCCGTGGCCGGTGACCGCGAAGACGTGGAAGTCGGCGCCGTGGCGGTGGCCCTTCTTGTACGTGCCCACCGGCATCTCCGAGATGTGCGCGTGCATCGTGCCGTCGGCGAGGACGAACATGATGTTGCTCCCGCCGGCGCCACGCTCCTTCCAGGTCACGAGGTCGAACGTGCGCAGGTCGGGCACGAAGTTCGTCTCCCACATGTGCCGGCCCGGTCGCATCGGAATGAACGTGCCGTCGCCGCGGTAATGCTGCCCGTCGCCGAAGCGCTCTGGGAACACCATGTCGTTGTTCCAGATGAACGCGTCGTTGCGGAACACGTTGAGCATCATCGGAAGGTTCGTCGTCGACACGAAACGCGCCGGGTTCTGCCCGCTGCCATTGAAGTGCGTATAGCGAGCGTTGAGCGGCAGCGCGAAAAGGCTGCCGGTGTGCCACTCGAACGAGCGCTCCTCACCGTCCGGCATCTCGACCGTCGTGCTGCCTCCGCCGGCGAGCACGTACACGACCTCCTCGAAGAGATGCTTCTGCGGCGCCGTCTGCTTGCCGGGCGCGAGCTCGCATACGTACATGTTCACGAAGTCGCCGCGACCGAGCGCGTGCGCGTACGCGCCGAGCGCGTCCATGCGCGCCCACGGGCCGACGTCGAGCGTGAGCAGATCGAAGCCGAAGTCCTCATAGACCGGCACGCCTTCGCCTGCGACCCACTCGAGGTAGGGGTCGACGAGGAACTTCGGCCGGTCTCCGTTGCCAGTCACGCCGCTGGTCGCGGTCATTCGGCCGGCGCGGCCGCGGCTTCGCGCATCGCGTCGCCGACGGCCCTCTCGAGGATCCAGCCCCACTTCCTACGGGTCTCGCGCTTCGTCGCCGCGTCGGGCCCGATCGCGATCGGGAACCTATCGCGCCACTCCCACGGCCTCGTCGCGTCGATGATGAGTCTGGAGTTGTGGCCCTTCTGGTCGGGATGGATCGCCGGATCGAGCGGGCCGGACCACGCGCGGTGGATGATGTCGAGCGAGCGTTCGGGGTCGGAGCGCGTGAGGATCGCCCACATCACGTCGTTCAGGTCGGTGACGTCGATGTCGTCGTCCACGACCACCACGATGCGTCCGAGATAAGCGCCGACGCGGCACATCGCCGCGACGTGACCCGCCTGTCGCGCGTGGCCCGCGTAGCGCTGCTCGATCGAGACGACGTTGAACAGGCGGCAGCCGCCGACGCCGAAGCAGTGCGCGTCGGTCACGCCGGGTACCCCCGCCGCCTTGAGCTCGCGCAGCAGCAGCGCCGAACGGAGGTACTCGCGGTAGCGGTGCGGCTCGTACGGCGGCTTGTTCGGCGGGACGCCGAGGATGATCGGGTCGTTGCGGTGGTAGATCGCCTCGACCTCGAGCACCGGTTCGGCGCGCTCGCCGGACGCGTAGTACCCCGTCCACTCGCCGAACGGTCCCTCGGGGGCGAGGCGATCGTGATGGAGGAAGCCGACGAGCACGATCTCCGCCGCGGCCGGGATCGGCAGCTTCGTGATCGGATCGATCACGATCTCGTACGGCTCGCCGCGGATGCCGCCGGTCCAGTCGTATTCAGAAACGCCCTGCGGCACCTCGAGCGTCGATGCGATGAACAGCAGCGGCTCGACACCGACGACGACCGCGATGGGGCAGGGCTGCTTGCGCTTGAAGTACGTGTCGCGGAACTGCCGACCGTGCTTACCAGGCGAGATGTACACGCCGACGCGCTTGGAGTCGTGGACCATGACGCGATACGTGCCGAGGTTCACCCAGTCGCTGTCCGGATCCTTGAGAACGTCGACGACGCCCGTCCCGATGTAGCGGCCGCCGTCGAGCGGATGCCAGAACGGCGACGGGAACTTCAGGACATCGATGTCCGCGCCGCGCAGCACGTTCTCGAAGACCGGGCCGTCCCGCACGATCCGCGGCGGCAGCGCGCGATCCGACTCGGTGAGGCGGAGGAATTCGTCCATGAGCGGCCGGCGCTCGGTGTCCAGGGGAAGACCGAACGTGAGAGCGAGCCGTCGGCGTGTCGCGTTCGCGTTGACGAGGATGCGTTGGCCCTTCGGATATCCGGGGATGTCGTCGAACAGGACGGCGGGGGAGTCGTCGGTGTGGTGAAGCATCTCGGTGATGCGGCCGATGTCCTCCTCCCACGATGCGCCGCGCACGTCGCGCACTTCGCCGATCTCACGCGCGGCCGCGATCCAGCCCCGGAGGTCCCCGTAGCGCACGGCGAAATGGTATTACCATTCGACAGCCCCGTTCACGGTGAGTGGGAGGTGCCTCATGCGCCGCGCTCTCGTCCTATCGGTCGCCTCGCTCGTTCTCGCCGCCGCGTGCGGTGGCACCGCGGTCACTCCATCGCCATCACCTACGACCGCGGCCTCGGCCGCCGCGACCGCGACGCCGAAACCGTCCCCGTTCAGTCTCGTCGTGTCGTACAGCAACATCATCGGCGACGAGCTGCCTCTCTGGGCGACCAAGGAAGGCGGGTTCTTCGAGCAGAACGCGCTGACCGTCGCTGACCTGCAGAACATCGCGAGCGCGCAGGGCGTGCCCGCCGTCATCTCCAACCAGGTCCAGGTCGCGCAGGTCGGCGGCTCCGAGGTCCTGTCGGCGAATGCCGAGGGCGGCGACCTGGTCGTCGTCGCGCAGCTTGCCGGCGTGTATCCGTTCGTCCTCGAGGTCGCGGCGAAGATCACGTCGATCGCGGACCTGAAAGGAAAGAAGATCGGCGTGTCGTCGGTCGGATCGTCGTCCGACATCGCGACCCGCGCGGCGCTCAAGAAGTTGGGGCTCGATCCCGACAAGGACGTCACGATCGTCCCGGTCGGGTCGGCTGCGCAGCGCACCGCGGCGATGCTCTCCGGCGCGATCGATGCCGGCGTCTCGCAGCCTCCCGACTCCCTCGCGGTGGAGAAGGCGGGCTTCCACGTGCTCTACGACCTCGCGTCGCAGAAGCTTCCCTCGGCGAATACGTCGGTGGTGGTGACGCGGACCTTCCTGACCGCGAACAAAGCCGTCGTCCAGCGGTACGTCGACTCCCTCGTGCAGGGCATCAAGAAGCTCAAGGCCGACCGCCAGTTCGGCATCGACGTGTTGAAGAAGTACTTCAAGTCGACCGACGACGTGGCGATGGCCGCGACGTACGACTTTTACGCCCAGCTCGTCACCGCCACCCAGCCGTTCCCAAAGCCGGAGATGTTCGCCGATGCTCAGACGATCCTCGGCGCGAAGAGCGACAAGGTGAAGAGCTACGACGTGACGAGGATGCTCGACACGAGCTTCGTCCAGAGCGCGGTCGACCGAGGTCTCGACAAGAACTAGTGTGGCCAGCGGAATGGTCATACCATTGGCCCAACTGATCGGGAGGACGTGCCATGGCCACGGTGCAGGCTGACCTCGCGCGCACGAAGACCCACCTTACGGATCCGCGCGGCGTGAGGCCCGCCCCGAAAGAGGCGCTCCGCTCGCTTCCGGCGACCATCGAATGGTTGCGCCGCGAAGGTCTGCTCATGGAGACCGACGTGGAGGTCGACGGCGATCTGCAGCTCACCGGGATCCAGAAGCACTTCGACGGCAGCTACCCGATCCTGTTCAACAACGTGAAGGGCTACCCGCACGCGCGGGCCGTCACGAACCTCTTCGCGAACATGGACATCGTCGACCGCCTGTTCGGCTACGACAACGCCACCGACCGCACGCGCAAGCTCGCGTACTCGCTCACGCATCCGATCCCGAACGAAGTGATCTCACCGGACGAGGCGCCCTGCCAGGAAGAGGTCATCACCGACGACCTCGACGTGAACAAGTTCATCATGGCGATCCGCCACACGCACCTCGAGGGCGAGATCACCATCGGCAGCGGCAACAGCGTGGTCGTCGGGAAGTACTTCTGGGGTGGCAGCCACATCGGCTACAACCGGATGAACTTCCGCTGGGGCAACGTCGGAACGTTCCAGTCGTCCCCGGGCTCGCACATGTGGCAGATCCTCACCGAGCACTACAAGGACGACCAGCCGATCCCGCTGACCGTGTGCTTCGGCCTACCGGTCGCGTCCACGCTCCTCGCCGGTGGCGGCTTCGATTACGTCGTGCTACCGCGGGGCGGCGACGAGCTCGGCGCGGCGGGCGCGGTGCAGGGCTTTCCGACGCGCCTCGTGAAAGCGCGAACCGTCGACGCATATGCGGTCGCGGACTCGGAGTACGTGCTCGAGGGCTATCTCCACGCGCGCGACAAACGCTACGAGACGAAGGAGGCTGAGGACGCGGACACGCAGGGCCGCTTCCACTTCCACCCGGAGTGGGCCGGCTACATGGGCAAGGCCTACCGCACGCAGACCTTCCACGTCACCGCGATCACCATGCGCAAGCGGTCCAAGCGTCCGTTCATCTATCCGATGGGCGTGCACATGTACGACTGCAACAACATCGACACGACGGTGCGCGAGGCCGCGTTCTTCGAGCTCTGCGATCGCATCCAGCCCGGCCTCATCCAGGACGTGAACATCCCGTTCCCGATGACCGACTGGGCCGGGTGCATCCTGCAGGTGCGCAAGCGCCTCAAGACCGACGACGGCTGGGTGCGCAACTTCATCGCGGCGGCGATGGCGACCAGCGCGGGGCTGCGCCTCTGCATCTGCGTCGACAGCGATGTCGACATCTACAGCATGGACGACATCATCTGGGCGTTGACCACGCGGGTGAATCCGAATCAGGACCTGCTCAAGCCGGTCCCGGGCGGTGCAGGCCAGACGTTCATCCCATCCGAGCGCGTCACCGCGGGCAGCGCGGAGTGGACCGGTATGAACATCCGCTTCGAGGGTGGCATGGGCATCGACGCGACGGTTCCGTACGGCCTCGAGAAGGACTTCATGCGGCCGGTCTATCCGATCGATCGCGTGGATCCCGCGACATGGTTCGACGCGGATCAGATCGCGAAGGGCAAGGCGCTGATGAAGACGCAGTCCTGGGCGGAGGTCCTCGCCAGGACCGGCCGCTAGCGGCCAGATGACCGCCCTGCTCGACGGTCTGCGCGTCATCGAGATCACCGGCGACGATGTCTGGGGCGCGTCGGCGGCGGCCCACGCCGCGCGGATCCTCGCCGACCTCGGGGCTGATGTGGTGAAGGTCGAGCCACCCGGCGGCGATCTGGTGCGAGCCGTTCCGCCGTTCCTCCACGACCGCGCCGGCGCGGACCGTGGTCTGCTCTGGATCGCGCTCAACGCGAACAAGCGCGGCGTCCGGCTCGATCTGCCGCGGGAGCGCGACCGTCTGCGCTCGCTCCTCTCGTCGGCGGATGTGCTCGTGCAGGCACGCGAGGTGGTCGACGCGACAACGGCCGCCTCATGGTCGCCGTCGCTCGTCGTCGCCAGCGTGACGCCGTATGGGCTGACGGGTCCGCTCGCGGGCGTGCCCGCGTCGGACCTCGAGGTCACCGCGTCGAGCGGAGCGCTCGCGCTCGCGGGCGAGCCGGAACGCGCACCGGTCCGCACGACGCTCCCGCAGTCGCCGTTCTGGAGCGGGATGTACGCGGCGATGGGCGCGTTGTTCGCGCTCGCGGCTCGCGCGGCGACCCGGCGCGGCCAGGAGGTCGACGTCTCGGGTCAGGCGAGCATGGTCACCGTCCATCCACCAGCGTGCGTGCATTGGGATGTCGCGAAGGAGGAACACCGGCGGCTCGGTGCGTTCCTCATCGGCCGCAGCATCGTCGGCGCGCGCTTCCGGAACATCTGGGAGTGCGCCGATGGTCACGTGAGCTTCGCGATCCAGGGTGGGCCGATCGGTCGTCACACCGGCCGGATGCTCGCGTCGTGGATGGGTGAGCGCGGCTTCACCGCGCCGCGTTTCACGGCGACGGGGTGGGACGCCTTCGACAACCGCACGCTCACGCAGGAACAGGTCGATGCGCTCGAGCGCGAGGTCGCGGCGTTCTTTCGCACGATCACCAAGCGCGAGTTCTTCGCCGGCGTCATCGAGCGCAACATGCTCGGCTATCCCGTCGCCGACGCGTCTGACGTGTACGCGGACGCGCAGCTCCGTGCGCGCGAGTTCTGGCAGGACACCCCCGTCGATGGCACGACGCTGCCGTTCCCCGGAGGCTTCGCGCTGTTCGACGGCGAGCGGCCTCGCCTCCGTCGCGGACCGCCGCGGCTCGGCGAGCACGACGTGGAAGTTCTGGGCGCGGTGACGGCATGACCGCGGCGCTCGAGGGAACGCGTGTCGTCGAGTTCGGGTGGGCCGCAGCCGGGCCGCTCGTGGGCACCTACCTCGCGCAGCACGGCGCCGACGTCATCCACGTCGAGTCGTCGACCGCGCTCGACCCGTTCCGCTCCACCTACCCGCCCTTCCGCGACAACGTCGTCGGACCCGATCGCGCGGGCATGTTCGCCTTTTACAACGCCGGAAAGCGCGGCGTCACGCTCGATCTGAAGCAGCCGCGCGCGGTGGAGCTTGCGCTGCGTCTGGTGCGGGCAGCTGATGTCGTGATCGAGAGCTTTCCCGCGGGGACGCTCGCGCGTCGCGGGCTCGGACATGACGCGCTGCGACGCGCTCGCGCGGACCTCGTGATCCTCTCGAGCTGCAATCAGGGACAGACCGGACCGCACGCGCAGCACCCCGGCTACGGGAGCCAGCTGACAGCGCTCGCGGGCTTCAACGAGCTCCTCGGCGAGCCGGACCGCACGCCGGTGATCCTCTACGGACCGTACATCGACTACATCGCGGTGGGCTACGGCGTCATCGCGATCCTTGCCGCGCTGGAACGCCACCGCCGCACCGGTGACGGATGCATCATCGACCTTTCGCAGTACGAGGCGGGCCTGCAATTCCTCGCGCCCGCGCTCCTCGAGCATGCGGCGAACGGCACGGTGCCGACGCGCGACGCCAACCACGACCGCGTAGCCGTTCCGCACGGCGTGTACCCGACCCCCGCTGACGACGGCTGGGTGGCGCTCTCGGTGTGGAGCGACGAGGAGTGGGCGCAGTTCCGCGTTGCGCTCGGCGACCCCGAGTGGTCGCGCGACCCCGGGCTCGCGACCGCGGCGGGCCGTCGCGCGCGCGAGGCCGAGCTCGATGACCGGATCGCGGAATGGACGCGCATGCGTTCGCGCGACGAGACCGTCGCGACCCTTCGCACGCGTGGCATTCGCGCCGCGGCGGTGGAGTCGGTCGGTGAGCTGTTCGACGATCCGCAGCTCGCGCACCGCGGCGTGTGGCGCCGCGCGAAACACGCGGGCCTCGGCGAGGTCGGCCTCATGGCCCCACCGTTCGCGCTGTCCGAGACGCCGGCGCGCGCGGATCGCGCGGGCCCGACGCTCGGCGAGCACAACGAGGCAGTGTTCAAGGGTCTGCTCGGTCTGGGCGCGGACGAATACGCCTCGCTCGCCGCCGACGGCGTCTTCGCTTAGAACTGCGCGGAAGTGTCAGAAGCAGAAGAGATCGCCAAGCGGAAGGGCGAGCACCTCCAGCTCGCGGCCGAGGGCGACATCGAGACGAGATCCAGCGCGGGGTGGGAGGACATCCATCTCGTGCACGATGCGCTCCCGTCGATCGATGCGGAAGAGATCGCGGTCGGCACCGTCTTCCTCGGCCACAGGCTGCGGCTGCCCCTCGTCATTTCGGGGATGACCGGCGGCCACGGTCGTGCGATCGCGGTGAACGAGCTCCTCGCGCGTGTCGCGGAGCGCGCCGGGATCGCGATGGGCGTCGGTAGTCAGCGCGCGGCGCTGCGCGATCCATCGCTCGCGCCGACGTACTCGATCGTGCGTGAGAACGCCCCCCATGCGTTCGTGATCGCGAACGTCGGCATCTCGCAGCTCGTGAAGCAGGACAGCGAAGGCGCGCTGGCCATGAAGGACGTCGAGAAGATCGTTCGGATGGTGAGAGCGGACGCGCTCGCGCTCCACCTCAACTACCTCGAGGAGTCCGTCCAGCCCGAAGGTCAGACGCGCGCGAAAGGCTCCGACGCCGCGGTGCGCGCCCTGGTGCGCCGCTCGCCCGTCCCGGTGATCGCGAAGGAGACCGGCGCGGGCATCACGCTCGAGGTCGCGCGTCGGCTGCGCCGACTCGGCGTGAAGGCGATCGACGTCGGCGGCGTCGGCGGGACGTCGTTCGCCGCGATCGAGTCGCTGCGCGCCGCGGCGCAGGGCGACAAGCAGCGTATGAGCCTCGGCGACCGCTTCCGCGACTGGGGCGTCCCGACCGCGGTCGCCGTCGTCGGCGCCGCCGCCACCGGTTTGCCGGTGATCGCGACCGGCGGCGTGCGGAGCGGACTCGATGCGGCGAAGGCCCTGGCCCTCGGCGCAACGGTCGTCGGCGTCGGCCGTCCGCTGCTGCAAGCGGCGCTCAAGGGCGAGGCCGCGGTGCTCGACTGGATCACCGCCTTCGAGCTGGAGCTTCGCACCGCGATCTTCCTTTCGGGCGTGCACCGCGCGGCCGACCTTCCGCGCGCCGGCGTCGTCATCACCGGCCGCTCACTGGCGTGGCTCGAGCAGCTCGGCTATCGGCGGCGCGTCGCGGAGCGCCGCGGAGGCTCGTGAGCGTTTTCCCACCGCCGCAGGTCGTCGACGATCTGATCCTGGCCAATCACATCCTCTCGAACGAGGGCGTCCTGGATGCCTTCGGCCACGTGAGCGCTCGGCATCCGGCGACGACCGACCGCTTCCTCATCTCGCAGAGCCGCGCGCCCGAGCTCGTGGAGTCCGCCGACCTCCAGTTACTCGATCTACGCGGCGCGCGCGTGGCCGGGGCCGACGGCCGCTCCTATGAAGAGGCCGCGATCCACGCGGCGGTGTACCGCGTGCGCCCGGACGTCGGCGCGGTCGTCCACTCGCACGCGCCGTCGGTCATCCCCTTCGGCGTGACCGGCGTCCCGCTGCGGCCCATCTATCACATGGGATCGGTGATCGGACACGAGATCCCGGTCTGGGACATCGCGAAGCTCTTCGGTGAGACCGATCTCCTCGTGCGCGATGCGACGCAGGCCGACAGCCTCGCCGCGGCGCTCGGCCCGCGGACGGTCGCGTTGATGCGCGGCCATGGCTGCGTCGTCGTGGGCGCGAACCTGCGCGCCGCTGTCTTCACGGCCGTGTATCTCGAGCGCAACGCGACGCTGCTCGCGGCCGCGCTCCGCCTCGGCGAGGCGCGCTCCCTGAGCGCGGGTGAGACGCAGCGTGCGTCCGAGATGCTGCGCGGCCGCGCGGGCGAGCGCGCGTGGGAGTACTGGGTGCGGCGGCTGCCGCACCGCGCGTGAGATAGGCGTTCGTCGCGGTGCCGTATCAACGAAACGGGCGATCTCCACGGCGCGCTGAGTTTTCGTCCGCTCGGCGTCCATAGGAGAGTCGGCAGGCGGCTTTTGCCTGCTGCATCGCACGCTTGATCGCAAGACGAATGAGCGAGTTGTTGTCGTATCGCTTGTGGAGAAGACAGATCGCCGCTGTATCGGTGCCCGACCACAGGCTTGGCAGCGGTGGGGAAGAGGTTGGTTCGACCCTTCGGGGCAGCCGTGATCGCGGGCGTCCTCGTGTTCTTGGGGACGGCGGCGCCCGCTCTGGCTGACGATCCGCCAACGCCTCCGCGCGCGGTCGCGGCGCCGCGCGGCATCCCTGCGACGCCCAGCGGCGGTTCGTACGAGCAGCTCATCTCTTTCGCGAAGGACACCGCCCGCGACCTCGGCGCGATGCAGCAGCAGGCGCGCGATGTCGCAGCCGAGCGGAACGACGCCTTCGCTCAGATCAGCACGCTTTCCGCTCTCACGGGGAAGCCGAGCGCGGTGCGCGATCGGCTGGAGCGCGAGGCGCTGCGTCTATCGGCCACGACCAAGATCCCATCGGCCACGACGGTGTCCCCGGCAACCCGTGAAGCCGCCGATGAAATGCGGTCGCTCCGCGTCGAACTGAAGGAGCAATACGTCGAGCTCCAAGCTGAAGCGGTGGCGCTAGCGCCATACGCGGTGATCGCGCCGCCGAACGGCGCGTGGATGACGCCCGCGGAGGGCGAGCTCACGCAGGGCTTCGGGCGAACGACGTATCGGGGTGAGCCATCGGGCGTGTACGGCGGCGTGTATTACTCGCACTTCCACGAGGGCATCGACATCGGCGCGGAGATGTATTCGCCGGTCGTCGCCGCGGCACCCGGTCGCGTGGTGTGGGTCGGCCATCTTCCCGACGGTGCGATGGTCGTGTTGATCGCGCACATCGGAGGTCTCGTGTCGCTATACGCGCATCTCGATGACGGTATCGCACCACCTCGTGTCGCCGCGGGCGATGAGGTGCAGCAGGGCCAGATCATCGCTGCGATCGGTATGACCGGCATGACGACCGGTCCTCATCTGCACTTCGCGGTGTGGCGCGACGGCGAGCTGATCGACCCGGAGTCACTGCTCGCGCACTAACGCGTTTACCTTCCTTTGAGGTTTCTTGTCACGGCCGCGACACCACGCGTGCGCGCGGAAATGGAGACTCACATTCACTGACCAAAGTACGGGTGGGAAGGTCAGATGGGGTGGATGTGATGCGCCGGCTCGCCTATGTGTTCGTCTTCGCGCTGCTCGTCACCATGCTGTCCGCGGGCAAGGCCGACGCGGGCTTCGAGTGGTGCTCTGAGGATCCGACGTTCGTCGTGAACGGCAACGTGATCGACATCAACACGACGTTCCTTGCGAAGTACGCGTCCTCGGTGAAGGGCCCGGTCGTCGTGGAGTTGCTGGTGCCGAGCAACGCCATCGCCGCGGTGCTCACGCTTCCTGGGACCGTCCCGGTCGAGGGCAAGATCACGAGGTCGCTGCCGCGCTGGTGGGGTCTGCTCAACATGCCGGTGGTCGCGCGTGTGACGGTCAATGCGACCGGGTCGTTCGACACGTACACCCGGGCGATCGGAACCGGCCTCTGGCTGACGACGACCGTCAATGGAAAGTCGAACCAGACGACGAGCGACAAGTTCTACCTGCTGCTTCCTTAGCGAGATGTCGCGCCTTCGCTGGCAGCTACGGACCTATATCGCTGGCGTGATCTTCGCGGGGGCGGCGGCGCTCCTTCTGGCCGCATTCGGCCCGCGGATGAACGAGACCCAGGACCTGCTCGTCGTCGGCATCCTTCTCGGGCTCGCGACACTCGCCCAGGTCTGGCCCGTCCACCTGTCGCTCAAGGTCAAGCTGACCGTCGACGACACGCCACTCTTCGCCGCGGCGCTCCTGCTCGGTCCGTTCCTCGCGATGCTCGTGGCCGCCGTCAGCGCGCTGGCCGGGCTTCACCTCCGGAACGCGCGGATGCCCTGGTACAACCGCACGTTCACCGCCGCGGTGTCCGCGATCGCCACCGGCGGCGCGGCGATCGTCTACCTTGCTCTCGCCGACGGCGCGCGGCCGATGCTGTCGCAGCCCGTGCCGATCCTCGCGGCCGGCGCGACCCGTTACCTCACCCAGACCGCGCTCGTCGACGTCGCCGTCGCATTGCAGATGAAGCGGCGCCCCTTCGCGTCGTGGTGGACGCTGCACCGGCGCGACCTGGCGCAGATGACCGGCCTCTACCTCCTCGGTGCCATCGCCGCGGTGTCCGCGGAGGGGCAGCCGCTCGCGCTCGTGCTGTTCGCGGTCCCGATGGTCGCGATGCTCATCACGCTGCGCGACAGCGCGCGGGTTCGCGAGCAGACGCGCGCGGCGATCCTCGAGCTGGCGGACCTCATCGATCTCCGCGATCCATATACGCACGGCCACTCGCAGCGCGTCGCCGCGCTCGCGGAGCGCCTCGCGAGGCGGCTCAAGCTCCAGTACTCGCAGGTCGAGCTGATCCGCGACGCCGCACGCGTGCACGACATCGGCAAGATCGGAACGAACGACGCCGTGTTGCTCAAGGCCGGCCCTCTCGACGCGGACGAGCAGGCCGAGATGCGTCGGCACGTGGACATCGGTCATCGGCTGCTGCGTCACCTGCCGGAATTCTGGGAGGGCGCGGAGCTCGTGCTCGCCCACCACGAACGTCACGACGGCAAGGGCTATCCGCGCGGCCTGCAGGGCGACGAGCTTCCGCTCGAGGTCTCGGTCATCTCGGTCGCCGACACGTACGACGCGATGACCAGCGACCGCCCGTATCGCAACGGAATGGCGTGGGAGCGGGTGCGCGCCGAGCTGCTCCGTTGCCGAGGCACGCAGTGGCGCGAGATCGCGGTGGACGCGTTCGTCGCGATGATCGAGGACGAGCGCCGCGACGCCGCCGCGCGGCAG
>Ga0209157_1002755_pt1 | contig 13825 bp, 12 predicted proteins | sample GraSoiAngelo_135_FD_185892 | JGI IMG/M metagenome (GOLD analysis project Ga0209157, IMG submission 185892) | Grasslands soil microbial communities from the Angelo Coastal Reserve, California, USA - 14_0929_05_40cm (SPAdes) (version 2) | ecosystem: Environmental > Terrestrial > Soil > Grasslands ... | reverse complement strand
ATGTCACGCTGATTACTCAACAGGCCAAAGAGAGGATCGCAGCAAGAATCGAGGTATTCCACTAGCAGAGTCCAAGGAAGCATGGGGCGTATTATACATAATGTCCGAACTCTGTGTTGAAAACCTGCAGTGGTCCGCCTATAATCCGCACCGCCTAACCAGTAGCAAACAGCGGTAGCGTCTATAGCGTCATCGCGTCTCTTGCGTCGTTGCGTCTATCGCGAAAGACGCGGCACACGACAGACGCTACTGACGCGCTTGCGCGCCGAAGCGCTCCCGCCTGCCGGAGCCGTGCGGCGGGCAGGTCAGCGCGCAGGCGCGATGGACGCAAAAAGCTGTGCGCCATTTGCTACCAGCTATAAGCTGAGTTTTCTATGCTGGCCAAGATCTTGAGCGCCGCGTTAGTGGGACTCGATGCGCATGTGGTTGAAGTCGAGGTGGATATCGGAGGCGGCTTGCCGCAGTTTTCAGTGGTCGGACTTCCGGATGCCACTGTGCGCGAGAGTCGCGACCGGGTCCGCGCCTCGCTCAAAAACACGGGGTTCTCGTTTCCGGTCAAGAAGATTACGGTCAACCTTGCGCCGGCCGATCTCAAGAAGGAAGGCTCAGGCTATGACCTGGCCATTGCGGTCGGCATTCTCGTGGCACAGGAACTACTCCCGGCCGAGGCCGTGCGGGACCGTGTGTTGGTTGGCGAGCTATCGCTGGACGGTCGGGTCAAACCGGTTGCCGGCGCGCTGTCGATCGGGATGGTCTGTCGGAAAACGTATGAGTTGATCCTCCCAGCCGACAACGCGCCAGAAGCGGCGGTGGTGGAAGGTGTACAGGCCTATCCGGTGCACACGCTGCCTGAGGCGGTGGAATTCTTACAGGGCACGCGTGCGATCCCTCCGGCAGTGGTCGACCATCGGGCGCTGTTTGCCTCGCCGACTACCGATGAAGAAGACTTTGCTGATGTCAAAGGACAGGAACATGCCAAGCGAGCGCTCGAAGTGGCGGCCGCCGGTGGGCACAATGTCTTGATGATCGGTCCGCCGGGGTCTGGAAAAACCATGTTGGCTCGACGCCTCTCCGGGATCCTGCCGCCGATGGAACCGGAGGAGGCGATTGAAACGACGCGCGTACACAGTGTGGCAGGGCTGTTGAGTCATGGACCACCGCTGATTACGACTCGCCCCTTCCGCGCTCCCCATCACAGCATCTCCGATGCCGGTCTGATCGGTGGAGGTGCGGTCCCTCGGCCGGGCGAAGTCTCTCTGGCCCATCATGGGGTGTTGTTTCTGGATGAAATTCCGGAGTTCAAGCGGCACGTCCTCGAGGGGCTCAGGCAACCGCTGGAAGATGGGACGGTCATACTCACGCGGGTCAGCGCCTCATTGCGATATCCGGCTCGTGTGATGCTGGTCGCTGCTATGAATCCCTGCCCTTGCGGGTACTATGGGGATCGGACTCGTGAATGCCTCTGCACCCCGCAGCAGATCCGGCGGTACCGCGCTCGAATATCAGGGCCACTCCTCGATCGTCTGGATATCCATCTTGAGGTCCCCCCTGTGCCGGTCCGGGAGCTGGGCGGGGAGGGGCAGCAGGAACCAACCTCGGCGATTCGCGCTCGCGTGACGGCTGCCCGCGCGCGTCAGGCCGCCCGCTATCGGAAGGACCGGCTCTACAGTAATGCTCAATTGAAGCCCAGGCACGTCAAGAAGTATTGTCCGATCGATACGGCCGGTCGTACTCTTATTGAGCAGGCGATGACTCGACTGGGGCTGTCGGCGCGGGCCTACGGCCGTATCCTTCGAGTGGCGCGCACCATTGCCGACCTGGCCGGCTCGGATCAGATCGACACGATGCATCTGGCTGAGGCCATTCAATATCGCTGCCTGGACCGGCGCAGCGAGTTGTGATTTCGAGGTTGAAGCACAGGCTGAGTTGTGAGTTCTGAGTTGTGAGTTTTCACTCAGCACTAAGAACTCAGAACTAAACACTGCCCTGACCCTCAACCTAAACCTCGGCCTTCTGCCGGAGGCAAGTTGGGTGATGAAGTCCTTAAAAATCTTCTCCTGGTGGTTCGTGGTCGGCGCGACGATGGCCCTCTCGATCATTATGCTCCAGGGAGGAATTCGCGAGGTCATGCAGGCCCAGGGATCCCTCTGGGAGGTCAAACTGGTCGAGTTGTTCACGGCCGTTATGGGAGGAGGCCTCCTGGGCGGCTGCGTCGCGCTTATCCTGGCCCGGATCAGGAAGCCGTAGAAGTATTCTTGCTCGTTGGAGGGGCAATCATGATCGCACGACCGACGCTCGCAACATTTTCCAAGGGTCTCTCAAGTTGCGCACAGGAAAATGGGCGGCTTCGCCGCACCACTCCTGGGCTGGGGGTTGAATGACATATGGGAAGGGTTAGCGAGTTGACGACACGCAACGATCGAGCGACTTTCACGAGCTAAGGAGATGGATATCGAGATCGGTTCGAATCTGTATCGCAATACCGACGGCACAGTGGAGGTGGAGGGGGTGCCGCAACTGACAGTCTCGATTCGGAAGCCTGAAGGACCGTTGATGGTGAACTTTGTGGTGTTTGACGAGGGTGGCCGAGTGTGCGCGAAGCTGGTAGACAGCACGATGTCGTTCAATGAACGTCGAGCGCACGAGCTGACCAGAACGCCCTCCAGCCTCATGCTCAAACATACGGAGTCCGACACAATAGTTTTGGAAATCGCTCTGAAGGCCCCCGATCGGGTGCTTGTGAAACATGGTGCCTTCCTCACCATGAAGGGCCATTTATTGGAAATCTCTCCGACTGAATGGCGAGTGCAAAAGCGCCGGATGAGCGGAGGGGACGACGATGTGCACGGCGGGGCCGTGACAATTGGCTAGAAACGACAAGGGCCGCCGGTTGGTCACCGGCGGCCCGCGCTTGTGTGTCCGTGGTTATGCCGTTTCGATCGTGATCCGGCGCGGCTTTGCTTCCTCTCGCTTCGGAAGTCCGATGGTCAGGACTCCATCCTTATAGGTCGCCGACGCCTTGCTCGCATCGACATTGGTCGGAAGCCTGAACGAACGGGAAAACGGTCCAGAACCGATTTCTCGTAGGAAGTAGGTTCGCTGAGACTCCGAAGTGTCCTCTTTGTGTTCACCCTTCAGGGTCAACAGGCCGTCTTCCACACTAATGTCGATGTCTTTCCGCTCCATGCCAGGCAGGGCAGCCTGGATCCAAAAGCCTTGCTCGTCCTCGTAGGCATTGCAGGCCGGAGCCCAGCCCGCCTCCACACCTACCGTGCGAAGCGCATCACTCAGAAACTTGTCCACATCAAATGGAGTATAGGTCGCTAACGTCATGGTACTCCCTCCTTATCTTGATCTATGGTCTGCCAGCGCTCATCCATTCAGCGCTAGGGCAGAGATAATCATAACTCTGGCTCAGTCAAGTCCCCAGGTTTCGGTTGTCATCCGCTCTCATATCCAAGACCTAGATAAGACCGAATGCCAAGATGTCAAGCCGCCTTTGTGCGGAAAACCTTTCAATCCGCGCGTGCCTCCACCGTCGGCACGACCACGATCTGCCCCTTCTTGAGGTCGAGCCTGGCCGTATCCCCGTCCCGCAGCTCACCTTTCACCAGCAGACGGGCGATGGGCGTCTCAATATCCTGTTGAATAAGTCTCTTGAGCGGACGGGCACCATAGACCGGATCATACCCGCGTTCTGCGAGGTTGGCCGTGGCCGCCGGTGTGAGCACCAGCCGAATTCGTCGTTCAGCCAAGCGATCACGCAGCTTGGCAAGCTGGATCTCCACGATTTGCTCCAGATGCCTCCCCGTGAGCGGGTGAAAGACCACTGTTTCATCGACTCGGTTCAGAAACTCCGGGCGGAAGTGCCGCCGGAGCTCCCCGAGCACGAGCTTCCGCATTTCTTCATAGGACGCTCGCTGCTGTTGCGCTTCCAGAATGTGCTGGCTACCGATATTCGAGGTCATGATCAAGACCGTGTTCTTGAAATCCACGGTGCGACCTTGCGAATCCGTCAATCGGCCGTCATCCAATACCTGGAGTAGGATGTTGAACACATCGTGATGTGCTTTCTCGATTTCGTCGAACAAGATGACGGAAAAGGGGCGACGCCTCACTGCTTCCGTGAGCTGACCTCCTTCTTCATACCCGACATATCCCGGAGGAGCCCCGATCAGTCGGGCTACCGTATGTTTCTCCATGTACTCCGACATGTCGATCCGGATCAGGTTGGCCTCATCGTCGAACAGGGTGGCCGCGAGAGCCCGCGCCAACTCGGTCTTTCCGACTCCTGTGGGACCCAGGAACAGAAACGAGCCGATCGGCCTGTTCGGGTCCTTGATGCCGGACCTCGCGCGCAGCACCGCGTCCGCCACCGCTTTCACCGCTTCGTCCTGCCCCACGACGCGCTTGTGAAGGAGCTCTTCTAGCCGAAGCAGTTTGTCCATCTCACCTTCCATCAGCCGGCTGACGGGGATGCCCGTCCAGCGGCTGACAACCAGCGCGATGTCTTCCTCATCGACTTTCTCTTTCAAGAGCCGGCTTTCCCCCTGCTTTTTGACGAGCTGTTGCTCCTCGGCTGCCAGTTCCCGTTCCAGGCGAGGTAGCTCCCCATACCGCAACTCCGCGACGCGGTTCAGGTCATAGGCCCGCTCGGCCCGGTCAATCTCTTGCTTCACGCCCTCGATCTGCTGCCGGAATTTCCGCAGGCGACCCACAGAGGCTTTCTCATCTTCCCATCGAGCCTTGAGCGCCGCGAGGTCTCGGTTCTTTTCCGTCAACTCTTGTTCGAGTGCCTCAAGGCGCGCCCGGCTGCCGGCGTCGGTCTCCTTGCGGAGAGCTTCGCGTTCGATTTCCAGCTGCATCACCTTGCGGGAGACTTCATCCAGCTCGACCGGGAGACTGTCGATCTCCGTTCGCAACCGGGCCGCGGCTTCGTCCACCAGGTCAATGGCTTTGTCGGGCAAGAACCGATCGCTGATGTAGCGGTGAGACAGTTTCGCGGCTGCGACCAACGCCGCGTCCTTGATTTGCACTCCATGATGCACTTCGTAGCGTTCTTTCAGGCCGCGGAGGATGGAGATGGTGTCCTCGACCGACGGCTGGTCCACCATCACCGGCTGAAAACGCCGTTCCAACGCTGCGTCTTTCTCGATGTGTTTGCGATATTCATCCAGCGTGGTCGCGCCGATCAAATGCAGCTCGCCCCTGGACAGCATGGGCTTGAGGAGGTTCGCCGCGTCCATCACTCCTTCTGCCGCGCCGGCTCCCACGACCGTGTGCAACTCATCGATGAACAGCAAGACCTGGCCTTGAGCTGTTTGGATTTCCTTGAGCACCGCTTTGAGCCGTTCCTCGAACTCGCCGCGAAACTTGGCCCCGGCCACCAGCGCGCCCATATCTAGAACGACCACCCGCTTTTGTTTCAGTCCTTCGGGCACGTCTCCTTTCACGATCCGCTGTGCCAGCCCCTCGACGATCGCAGTCTTACCGACGCCCGGCTCACCGATGAGCACCGGATTATTCTTCGTCCGGCGAGACAAAATCTGAATCACTCTGCGGATTTCTTCATCCCGTCCGATCACCGGGTCCAGCTTGCCTTGGCCGGCCAGTCTCGTCAGGTCGCGACCGTATTTTTCCAACGCCTGGTAGGTTCCCTCGGGATCCTGGCTGGTGACACGCTGGCTTCCTCTGACCTGTTGGAGAGCCGACAACAGCCGATCCCGCGTCAGTCCCAGACGCTTAAAGATTGTACCCTCCTCGGCCATGGCGAGGAGGACATGCTCCACACTCATGTACTCATCGCGTAAGGCCTGCATCTCCTGCTCGGCGCGGGTCAGGACCTGAGAGAACCGCGCGGTCAGGTGGATCTGGCCGGGGCCGGCTCCAGAGCCCTGCACCTGAGGAACTTTCGCCAGGGCCTGCTCCGCCGCCTTCCGTACGGCAGCCTGCGAGACACCGGCCTGTTCCAACAATGGTCCGGCCAGGCCCCCCTCCTGTTCGAGCAGAGCGAGCAGGACATGTTCGACATCAATGCCTTGATGATTCCGGCGCATCGCCTGAGCGGAAGCGGCCTGCAACGCCTCTTGGAGCTTGACGGTCATTCGATTCATATCCATCGTTATGGTTCCTCTACATATATAAGCTCGGGATCGCGGCCCTGCATGGCAAAGTCATAATCATGGAGTGACGTAAGTCAAGGAATGGACCGGCTTGAATCTTCTCCAAAGGTTTGTTCTCCATTGATACTTGCTCGGGGCATTGCTTGTCCAGGCTAGTTCTTAGTGCTGAGTAACGAGTGATGAGTGCTGAGTTCTTGGTTTAAGGGCTGTGACCCATGCCCTGATATATGAACTCATTACTCGAAACTCGCAACTCAGCACTCAGGGCTGAGCGAACGAGAGCCACTGCAGCGGCTTGACGGGAGAGGACCGTCCAGACTATTGTCGCGAAAGGAAAACTCGCCTATGGAGAGTCAGACAGGGATTCGGCCTTTTGCAATCGTCACCGGCGCTTCCCGCGGGATCGGCGCCGAGTATGCTCGGGCCTTGGCCAGGAGAGGCTTCGATCTCCTGCTCGTCTCCAGAAACAAGGATCGGATGAATCGGCTTGCGTTGGAACTCACCGGCAGACACCGGGTTCAGATTGACAGTGAAGCGCTGGATTTGGCAGAGCCGGAAGCGGCCCACCGACTTTATGTCGCAGCCCGTCAGCGCCGTCCGACAGTCAATCTCCTCATCAACAATGCGGGGTTTGGGCTATTCGGAGAATTTGTGGAGATGCCAATGGCTCGAATCCAGGAGATGCTCCGTCTTCACGTCAATACCGTTGTGGAAAGCGTTCGGCTATTCTTGCCCGGAATGATCGAACAGCGGTCAGGAGCCATCATCAACATCGCCTCAATCGCCGGGTTCTTTTCCGTTCCCTATCTTGCCGAATACGCCGCGACCAAAGCGTTCCTCATCACCTTCTCGGAGGCGCTGGCGGAGGAGGTTCGGCCATTCCGTGTGCGTATCCAAGTCTGTTGCCCTGGCTCAACCGAGACAGACTTCCACGTCACGGCCGGGTTCAAACCTAAGAACCCGCTCGGGACGCAGCATGCGGCCGTGGTCGTCGATGCTTCGTTGGCGGCGCTTGAGCGCGGCCCCACTCTGGTTCTGGTCGGATGGAGTGGCCGAGTCATCTCATGGCTCAGCCGATGTGTTCCTCGCGCCATCCTGGTGCGAGCGGCCGCGGCAAGGATGAAGCCGTCCGGTTGAGTGACCAACAGGCGCGTTCATCGCGTACCGCGTCTGTCGCGTCTGTTGCGTGGTGCGTGGTTCGACAGGCTCGGCTGAGCTCGCCGCAAGCCGCTCACCACCCTGAGCGTTGTCGAAGGGTTGGTTGCGCCCGCCCTCCAGAGGCTTCCGGCGGACGGGCCTGTCGCGAAAAACGCGTGACGCAAAGGGCACTATAGACGCGAGAGACGCGCCTGACGCACCTATGAATCATTCCATGACTACGATTCTGCGTGCCAGCCTTCGTCTGTATCAAGCCGCGTTTCGCGCGACGGGACAGTCCTTTGCCCGTTGCTGGATTATCTCCGTCGCCGTCGTCATCTTTGCCGGCCTGATGGTGGCGGCCACGTCGGTGGCTGCACCATTAGGCATTCTGGGTGGGTTCATCCTGGGTGCGGTGAACGCCTTGCTGATCGGAACAACCCTGAGCCTGATCGAGCAGGCCGTCAAAAGCTCGCGCAGCTTGACCTTTCGTGACATCTGGGACAGCGTTGGTCAGTACTTTTGGGACGTGATCGCAGTGGGGTTTGTGCTGTGGGTGCCGATCATGGTGCTGGAACAGGGGATGCTCTCCAATCCAAACGGGCCGTTTCTCGCCGCCGCCATCTTCCTCCTGCTCTTTATCATGCTCAACCCCGCGCCTGAGGTCATCTACCAACTGCGCCGCAACTCTCCTCTTGACGTGATCCGAGAGAGCTACGAGTTCGTCGTGGAGAACTGGATCGAGTGGTTTCTCCCGCTGATGATCGTCGTCGCTCCTCTGGGCCTCTCGTTCTTCTTTGGGATCTCCAGCCGACTCGGGCGTGGCGCAGGCCTGGATTTCTTCCAGGTTCTGCTCCTGCCATTTACGCTCCTCACCGCATGGTTCGGGTACCTCGGACTGCCGGATGAAATCGGCCGGCTGCTGGTGCTTGTTTTCACGCCACCGGCAGCCGTTGTCATGCTGATCTTCCGTGGCCACCTGTTTGCCGTGCTATATGGGTCTTCGCGACGGCAACGGCTCTTTCAAAACGGGATAGGGAAGACGTGAGAGTGTTGGCGTCGGAGGGCGGAGCAGCCTTGCTGAAATCTCAGAGCTCGGCGACGGAGACAGCCTGTTTCTCGTGGCACACCTTACATGTCTGCAGCGGCACGCCTTCGGTAGGTTTCGCAGGTCCCAGAGCAAACTTGGGATCCAGCGCTACGACGTCCTTTCCCTGGCTGGTCCATAGGCGGATACACGACGGGCAGCAGTACCACTGAGTATAGCCCGGCCATTCACGATCTCGCTTCGCCATGCTGTCCTCGTCATACGGCTGGAGGTTGCCGCTCCTGCCGCTCGTTCAGGCCATCATTATATAGCAATGAACCTAAGACGAACAAGACCTCTCTCACCGAGTCCTTGCGTGAGCTTCACGATACGGAACGCGAGTTGCGGAGGGATACTGGACGAATCCGCCAAGGCCGGCTCAAGGCGTGTCTGAGATGTGAAAAATGCGTCAGAGCACGAATTTCAGTCCAACCAGGTAGAGACTCTGTGGCATAGCAAAGGGCATCTTACGGACCCAGCGCACTTCAGCCAGAGTCGGGATCTCAGCTAAATCGCTGGGTGTCGGCACGCGAACTTTCATGACCTGCGGAATTTCCGGAGCCTCCTCCATGAGGAGCAATAATCCATGAGAGCTGATATTCATCAAGAGCGCGGTCCCGTCGTGATCGGGCAATACCTCCTCATTGCTCAGCTGGGTCAATGTATACGAAATGAGTCGCATGAGCACAGCCCGCTCCGCATGTTGCAGATCGTCCGTCTCCACTGGCCAGTTCCAGTCGTTCTTGCTCTCATCAAGCGGGAATGCCGCAACCCCGCTTTCACCGTTTGACCGCTCTCCGAAATTTCCTACTAGGATCTTGTTCCGCATCATAGTTCACCCACCTCTAGTTCTCTAATGTTGAGCATGGAGGGCATATGCTAGCTCTCCGCACATGAACACATCACGCCCCCAGCAAACCGAGGCACGAGCTTTTCATAAAGCAAGGGAGGTGCCTACTTATCCCTAAGTCAAGAGGCAGACGCGATGTTCATCTATCTTATTGTTTTTTAAATAATTTTCACTTCCGATCCGTTCAGGATTATGACATGACATTTGAAGGGGTACACCTACATGTGAAGGAATAACCCTTCACAAAGAGACCGTAGATAAACAGATCTTATTGATTTACAATGATGGCGCCGTGTATGGATTCTCCTACAACTGGTAAACCAGCTCCAGAGTCTAAGACAAGTCACTCTGGAGGGGGCACTGCCGTGCGGGTCTCTATCTTCTGGCGCCTAGCTCTCGGCTCCCTGGCGATCATAGTCGTCATGGCAGGAGTCAACCTCTATGCCTTAATCCAGCTTCGCCAGCTCGCGGCCGTCAGCACCGAACTGGTCTCCTATCGTTACCCGGCGATCGAGACCGCCAAGCGGCTGCTCAACAGCCTCTACACCCAACTCCAGAGTGAGAAGAAATACTTCGCCGTCCGGGACGCGACTTTTCTCAGCGACTTCGATGAAGAAGCCGTGGAGTTCCAGCGGACACTTGCGGCGCTTCAGCAGCAAGACACGTCGCCCCAAGGTCAGAAATTGCTGAAGGAGACCCAACGGCTGCACCAGGAATACGGAACTCTCTTTCGGAACCGCAGCGAACAAGCAAAGGGGGCCGCACCGGAATCCGTCCAAGGCTATGAAAGCCAGCGGGATGCTCTGATCGAGCGTGTCACAGGGACCTTGCAGGTCTATGTCGGCCTCCACGAAGCGAAGGTGACGACGGGCGTCCGAGACTCCCGAATCAGCACGGCTCGCGCCGAGGCCGCGACGCAACAGCTGGTTCTCGTGACCCTTCTTTTAGGACTGGGGTTGGCCGGCATTGCGAGCTATAGCATCCTGCGTCCCCTTCGCCGACTCCAAGAGCACATCAGACGAATTGGCCAAGGCAACTTTGGGACCCCTATAGAAGTGGAGGCGCCGAGCGACTTGCGTGAGCTTGTGGAAACCATCAACTGGATGGGGAAACGACTCCAGGAACTAGACGATATGAAGTCAGAGTTTCTGGCCCATGTGTCCCACGAACTCCGTACTCCCTTGGCCTCCGTACAGGAGGGCACTCAGCTCCTCTTAGACGAGATTCCAGGCCCCTTGAGCCAACAACAGCGTGAGACCCTTCGAATTATGGCGGAAAGCAGCCGGAGGTTAATCCACCTGATCTCGACGTTGTTGGACCTGTCGAAGATGGAAGCCGGGATGATGGAATACCAGATCACCCCCACGGATATGAAACGTGTGGCGGAGGCCTCGGTCAATAAGGTTCGGCTGTTAGCGGATGCAAAGCACGTGCAGATCCTGACTGATGTTCCGCAAGATCGCGTCTGGGTGCAAGCCGATGCGACCAGGATCGAGCAGGTCTTGGACAACCTCCTGTCGAACGCGATCAAATTCAGTCCCGAGGGGGCCGTGGTAAAGCTCCACATGGAACCGGACTCAAAGACTAGATCACTGTTCGTCTCGGTATCGGATACAGGCCCGGGCATTTCCCGCGAAGATCTCCCGCACATCTTTGAACGGTTCTACCAGGGCCACGGGCAGGGGAGGAACGTGCTCGCCGGAAGCGGACTCGGGTTGGCTTTGGCGAAGAAGGTGGTGGAAGCGCATCGGGGCCGGATCTGGATCGAGAGCGAAGTCGGCAAAGGCACGACGGTCCGATTCGTCATTCCCCGCTCCAGATCGGGAGCTACCGCGTGAAACTCCATCTCAACGGATGTCTCCTCCTCTTCGCTGCGACCATGGGGGCTTGTTCGGTCATCACTCCCCCACCATCCCCTACATCGCCGTTCTTTATCGCTGACGCGCGCGACGCGAAACTGTATCAGGCCTTGGCCAAGAAGCAGGAGGCCCTGCTTGCCAGGTGCGCCGAGAGCCACTCATGTGATCACGTGAATTTCACCCGCGCCCTCGTGGCGCTTTTCGAAAACCGAGAGCTCGCGGCCAAACACTTCCAAAAGGTTGTGGCGATCGCTCCCAAAAGTCGCCTGGCCTTAACCAGCCTCTTATGGCTCCGACTCCTAGAGAACGGATGGTCTCCTTTCTGGGGGGAGGGGCTCTTTGCAGAGGCTACGGAACGGCTGGTCCGCGATTTGCTTGATCGGGAGCTGTTGCTCCAGCAGCTCATGGTCGTGAAGGAGCTGGATGCGGCCTCAGTCGAAGCGCTCGAGCGGGAACTGAGTATTCGGGGCAAGCAGTTGGAGGAACTGTCCATCAAACGAGAAGCGCCCAGAGCGGAGGCGGATGGGGCGGTCCTCCAATCACTCCAACGACAAGTGACTGAACGAGACAAAAAGATAGAGGAGCTGACGAATCAGCTTGAAGCGCTGAAACGGATCGACCAGGAAATGAGAGAAAAAACAAGGCCGATACGACCTTCGACCAATGCCATTCCCCCGTAGACAGGAAACACCGCCGAAAAGGAAACTAAGGAAACTATGGAACAGGAAAGAATCCTTGTCGTAGATGATGATCAGGGCTTGCTCCATCTGTTGAAGATGCGACTGGCGGCTATGGGGTTCGACGTGACCTCCTGCACCTCTGGTGAGGAGGCTCTTGACGAAGCTCGCCGCCAGGTCTTTGATTTAGCCATTACCGATCTCCGCCTGGGAGGCCTGGACGGGTTGGCGGTCACGGAGGAACTGCTGCTGATCCATCCGACCCTTCCGGTCCTCATCCTCACCGCGCACGGCAGCATCCCGAATGCGGTCGAGGCCATCCAGAAAGGCGCGTTCGGCTATCTCACGAAACCCTTCGACGACAAGGAGCTGAGGGGCTACATTGAGAAGGCGCTGGCGCAGCAACGGATGACTCGAGAAATCCAGCGTCTCAAGTTGTTGGTAAAGGAACTCTACGGGCTCGAGAACGTGGTCGCCCGAAGCCCAAAGATGCAGGTCCTGTTTCAGCAGATCGCGCAGGTCGCCGATACGGATGCCACGATCTGCCTGTTTGGAGAGACCGGCACCGGCAAGGAAGTGTTGGCCCGTGTCATCCACTGCAACAGCCGGAAAGCCCGCGGTCCCTTCATCGCCCTCAACTGTGCAGCGATCCCGGAAACGCTCTTCGAAAGCGAGTTGTTCGGGCACATCAAAGGAGCCTTTACCGGGGCCAGCAACTCGAAACGCGGTCTGATTCAGAGCGCCTCCGGCGGAACCCTGTTTCTTGACGAGATCGGTGAAATGCCGCTGGCGATGCAAGTGAAGCTCCTCCGCGCCATTCAGGAACGGGAAGTCAAGGAGGTCGGTGCGGACTACTCGACGAAAGTGGATGTCCGAATTATCGCTGCGTCGAACAAGGATCTTGGGGAAGCCGTGCGCCTCGGAACGTTCCGAAATGATCTGTACTACCGGATTCAGGTCGTCCCGCTGACGATTCCCCCGCTTCGTGAACGACGGGATGACATCCCCTTGCTGGCCCAGCACTTCCTGAAACAGAGCAACCGGCGAATGAATAAGGACATCCGTGGGTTCACGCCTAGCGCCATGCAAAAGCTGATGCTCTATCCATGGCCAGGCAACGTCAGGGAGCTTGAGAACACCGTCGAAAAGGCCGTGGTCATGACCAGACAAGATATGATTACGCCCGACCTGGTCCCCTCAGTCCGAGCTTCGGCGGAAGGCCAGATCAAGCCCTTGACCGAGGCCAAGGAGGAATTTGAGAAACGGTACCTGAAAGAGGTCTTGCAACTGACGGGGGGAAATATCTCGCGTGCCGCCCAGTTTGCCGGCCGCTATCGAGCTGATTTCTACAAGATGCTGAAAAAGTACGGTCTGCACCCGGGAAACGCCAGGGGTAAGCCCGATATGGAGCTGGAAGGAGCGGCGGGAGAGAAGCTGACGGAAGTGTAAGCCCTTTCGGCCCTGAAATCTGCCTCACCGACTCCTACTAAGGGGCCAGCTCCCTTAGAACTCAACCGCCCGAACACTATTCCTCCTTCTCCCGATCCGTCAACGCAGGAGAGGCCCTCGACCGTTGCATCGAGTTGCAGGGGTATCCGGGGGCCTTAGCTCGATAGCACAATGGGGGGCACACCTCACCGACACGTCAAAAAAACCCTTGTCGTCTGCCAGCTTCATTCAAACAAGCGACAAGCGCCTTGACACCTCAATTCTTTATGCGACACTTCAATCAACAGACATGTGGGCATCCAAAAGGATCTCTCTGTCTGCCCCCTGTCTGTGTTACGGTCCAAAGTTATGATGACTGCTCGAAAGTATGAGCGCTATCCTGTTCAACTGCGGGTTCACCTTTTCGGAGATCTCGGGGGAGATGAAGGAACCACGGTCAACATTGGAATGGGTGGTTGTGCCGTGGCGGGCAGGAGCCCTCGTGAAAAAGGGAACTACGTCTCTCTCGTAATGCGTGCCTCGCATGACCAACTCCCCATCAAAATAGAGCTCGCAATCGTTCGCTGGGCGAAGGACGACGTGTTCGGCGTCGAATTTATTCGGATGAAGCCTGAGCAGCGCACGCGACTCGGCCACTATCTCCA
>Ga0209157_1002754_pt1 | contig 13825 bp, 18 predicted proteins | sample GraSoiAngelo_135_FD_185892 | JGI IMG/M metagenome (GOLD analysis project Ga0209157, IMG submission 185892) | Grasslands soil microbial communities from the Angelo Coastal Reserve, California, USA - 14_0929_05_40cm (SPAdes) (version 2) | ecosystem: Environmental > Terrestrial > Soil > Grasslands ... | reverse complement strand
CATAAATGACTAAAATCCACAGAACAGGTGATTTCAATACAAATAAACCGTCAACCACAATAACCCTGATCGTTAAAACCAAAATTTCATATTTTGATGATTTGCACTCATTTATAGTAGAAAGGAATAGTTGTTATTGATGAATCAAAAAATAGGAATTTTAGTAGTGCTAGCAAGCGTGCTTTTATCTGGAGCGCTCCTTGTGACTCCAAGTTTAAAGGTTGTAAATGCTCAGGGAAACCAGACTCAGGGAAACCAGACTCAGGGAAACCAGACTCAGACTCAGGGATTACCAGTCGAAGGATGGATTAAGATCTTGAAAGATAAAAATCCAACTTTGAAGGACATAGAACAAGATTCGAAGGTGAAGGACGCCATTGGAAAGATCAAAGAAATGAAAGACCCAAAGGAAGCTGTTGACACATTTAACGCATTGCAGACGTTGACACAGCTGCAGAACTTAAAGTCTGCTCAAGAAGGGCAATAATTACTTCAAATCTCCTTTCTTTTTTTAATAAGAATACAATCATTAGTAACGATAATATTTATTTGATTAAAACGTTCAGTTACTATATGCCTAAGTCCTACTGCTGAAAGACGTCTAGTTAAAAATATTCTAGACACATATATTCGTTGATATGCATAGTATTGATGGTACACGTAACAAAGATTATCTATGGTAGCAAATCCAAGGTCATCTTTAGTTCTGCTAATTCTTCTAATATCACACATTTGTCCATTTTATCAGTTGTATACTTCAATAGTTTTTGAATTTGAGAACAATTTGATAACCGCAGTATAGGATGCAGTAAATTATTTGGTGTGTCTCCGTATGAGCATTGACATTTAAGTTATACTTATTCATAATCCTTGGAGGAAGATAGTACTGGGAAATTCCTACTTCATATTCACATTAGCGTCGTCCATGGGTGCAAAAACTTGAATACGTTGGTTACCCCTGTCAACAACATACATGTTACCTTCAGAATCTATAGTTACATGTTCTGGTTTTGAAAATTGACCGTCTCCTAAAGCTAGGGGACCAGGGCCATCTGGATCCACGCAACCTTCGCCGGTAGATAGCAGGCAGCCGGTACCAACCTTGCCTAGAAAGCGCCCGTTTAGATCAAAAATTTGTATTCTAGGATTGTGTGCTCCATCAACAAGATATACATGATCAAACGAATCTATCCAAAGGTGTTCCTGAGGAAGGCTAAACTGACCATCGGCCTTTCCCACGGTGCCCCATTTCCGTAGAAACTTTCCGTCCTTATCAAATATTTGAACTCCTGGTCTTTCTAGCTCATCAACATACACATTACCCTTTGAGTCGAAGCCTATTGCATGAGGAAGATTGAACTGTCCATCTGCACTGCCCTTGGAGCCCCATTTTGTAATAAACATGAAATTCTTGTCAAACCTCTCGATCCGATTATTGTATGTATCTGTGACATAAATGTCACCTGTACGTGGCTCAATTCGAACATCTTCCGGTCTATGAAATTGTCCATCGAGTTTGCCATCAGTACCATACTTTGCTAGAAAAGTACCGTTAGTATCAAACTTCTGGATGCGTGAGTTCTCTCTATCAGCTACATAAATTTTATCTAAATCGTCTATGGCTATACTATACGGAATACTAAACTGCCCATTTTTGTCACCTTTTGAACCCCACATTTTTATGAATGTTCCATTGTGAGTAAATTTCTGGATACGATTGTTATCCCTATCACTTACATAGACGTTCCCCATGGAATCAAAGGCTATGTCATGAGGTCTATTAAATTGGCCAGGACCTGTGCCAAATGAACCCCATTTTTCCACAAATGAGTAATTCGATAGTACGTCCTTGCCTGTGGTGATATTTTGTGCCGAAGCTGGAACACAAGCACTAGTAACAATCGAAACAACAGCAAAAGATGATACTAATATGGGTAAAATGAAAATTAAGTATTGATTTTTTTCCATTCAGAGATGTGTACTTTTTAGTTTTCGAATAGTTAAGTGATCTGATACATCCATCTAAGTGTAGGGTTAAAAAACGGTAAAATATGCACAATTCCAAAGTAGATTTACTTCAAATTCCGATTTACATGAAGCGCAACAGAAGAATCCCTCGCTTTTTGCAAATTTTAGCACATGAGGGGTCGCCTGTTATAGAACCTCATCAGAAATCACAACCCAAGGGCTATTTTGTCCCTTACTTTAACTCACTTTATGTGGAACACTTGAACTCTAGAATTCTGGGTGTCTGTAATAAAGACCTCGCCAGTTTTGTTGTTTATGGCGATATCTTCAAGTTTATTAAGTTCACCTAAAGAAGAACCTTTAGCACCCCATTTTGCTATCAAAGTACCCATGCCGTCGAATTTTTGAATACGAGATTCCAATCTATCAATCACATATACAAATCCTTTAGAATCAACGGTAATTCCAGGAATGCTGTCTGAAAATTGACCATTTCCAGTACCGAAGGAACCCCATGTTAAAATAAACGTACCATTACTATGGAACTTCTGGATTCTTGAGTTTCCCATATCCGTGATGTACATATTATCTTCCGAGTCAAAAGCAATACCATGTGGTTTCATGAATTGTTTGTCTCCTGATCCATGCGTCCCCCATTCTTCCATAAACCTTCCTATACTATTGAATTTTAAAACTTCAGATCCTCCCCTATCTGTGAGGTAAACGTATCCATGGGAATCTACAGCCAATTGGTGAGGTCTGCGATTGGCTCCTGCGCCGCCAGTATCACCGAAACCCCATTTTGTAATAAAAGTACCATTACCATCGAATTTCTGAACACGGTGATTTGCAAGTTCTACTGTGTAAACAAAATTCCCTGTAGGATCAACTGCAATATCGTGTAATTGATCGAATTGTCCATCCATATTACCTTTTGATCCCCATTTTTCGAGCAGTGTACCATTGGAAGAAAATTTCTCGACCCGGTTGTTACCGGTATCTGTGATATATACATTACCAAATCGATCTATTGCAAGACTATGAGGATTCATAAATTGTCCGTCTCCTGCACCTTTTGATCCCCAACTTCTTTCAATAGTATAATTCTCTGCTTGATCTTTTATTTGGTCTTGTTGTTGACCAAATACTATTAGTTCCGTACCTTGGTGAAAGTTATCAATATAGAAGGATAAATAAAAAATGGAAAGAATGATCTGTCCCATCATGAATCCAACATATGTCTTCCTAATTGCAGGCAGTCTAAATTCTGTCATATCATACAATTTTAAAAATATATCTTCAATTTTTATCTTTTTTCTATCAATTTCATTTATTTATTTGTTCTCTCTATCTTTTGGGTCTGAATATATGATAAATGCTCAAAACCAAAACCAAACAATAGTCGGACCTTCATTGACAGATCGGGATCTTAGGGTAGAGTTAGTAGCTCGCGACTTTCATTTCCCAACAAGCATAGAATTTCTAGGAAAAGACGACTTTCTATTACTAGAGAAAAATACTGGAGATATATACAGGATACTTAACGGTAATGTTACTGGTCCGCTAATCCACATTAATGTATCACAAAAAGATGAACGTGGGTTATTAGGAATTGCGATATTGGAGAATCACAATTTAAATGAAGATAAAGATAATACCTTTGTTTTTCTGTATTATACACTCTGTACAAAAGATCACAGTAAATATAATTCTCAAGATTGTGGAAATTATGTGTACAGATATAGATTCGAAACAGAGAATAATACACTTACACATCCTAAATTAATTCTGAGTCTACCTGCTTTACCAGGACCAAGTCACAATGGTGGGGTGCTTGAGTTAGATAAACACAATAATCTTTATGTTACTGTTGGAGATCTCCAGCAAACTAAATTTATTCAGAATCAGTCAGTTTTTAATACTAAGTCACAGAATTTTATAAATGGCACTGCTCCTGATGGCCGTGCAGGCATTCTTAGAGTAACTAAAGATGGCAAACCTGTTGGTCATGCAATAATTGGTGAAAAATATCCCATTAATCTGTACTTTGCCTATGGTATAAAAAACAGTTTTGGCATTGGTTTTGATCCACTTACGGGAAATTTGTGGGATACAGAAAATGGACCCCAGTTTGGAGATGAAATTAATCTAGTTAAACCAGGTTTTAATAGTGGTTGGGAAAAAGTTCAAGGAATTTGGAAATTAAACCAGACAAGGGAGAAAGATGGAATACTTAATGAATCGAGTAAGGAAGTAGAGCTTGTCGATTTTAATGGTAAAGGAAAATATAGTAAACCAGAATTTGTATGGGATAAAACTGTGGCACCTACTGCTTTGATATTTTTAGATTCAGATAAACTAGGAAAGAAATATAAAAATGATATTTTTGTAGGTTCAGCAAAAAATGGAAGAATTTTTGATTTTAACCTTAAGGAAAATAGGAAATCATTGTCTTTATCAGGCAATCTTACCGATTTAGTATTAAATGAAAAAGATAACTCGAGTAAAATTATCTTTGGTAAAGGTTTTGGAATTATAACTGATTTAGAAGTTGGACCTGATGGATATTTGTATGTTGTTTCAGGATTCAGAAAGACAGACGAAGGGTCAGTTTATAGAATAATTCCTAATTTGAATTAATTATCTTTTTCAGATTTTGAATGAATCAGTAAATCCCTGAAAGTTTTAAGACATTTGTTGTAAAGCTCTTGATAAAATTTTTTGCCCTCTTGGCAAAGTTAGCATTGAAATGAAAGGTCTGGAGCCGTCGGGAAGCATATTGTTAACAATTCAGATCCAATTCGCAGGGATATGATTGAATATTGTAGCGGTGTATTTTCGGATCCGGAGGGATGAATCTGATTTTTCAGACGTATTATAATTAGAGTTTCTAAATCTAGTAAAATAAAATGAATTTGAACATAGATATATCATAATTCTGTCGTTTAGAAGACAAGTGGACAATTCCTTACGTGCTGATGGCAAATATACCTCATTATTATATAATATCCATAAGCTTTAAATTCACTCCTATATACGTTATGTTGTGACTGATAATAAAGAAAATGGAGACGCCCCCAACAATGAAAAAGCAAACTTAAAACCAACAAAAGAGTCCAGCGTTACTTCTCAAACGTCCTCAATTTCGAAGGAAAATGTTCCATCAATTAGTAAAATCCTAATTACTGATGATGGAAAAGATGAATCAAACACGGTATTTAACTATGCTGTATCTCTATCCAAATACTCAGGAGCAGAGTTACAAATTTTACGAATTTTGGACAAAGTTGAGAAAATAGAAGGTGCCTCTGTAGAAGGTGTCTCTGTAGAAGGTTCTAACACGAATATAAAACAAGAGGTTAAAGGACAGGTAATAGATGAAATGGAATCAAAGGTAAAGAGATGTAGGGAAGCTGGCTGTGATAATAAAATTTCGTATAAATTCAAAGTAGGTAATCCTTTAGAGGAAATAGTGAAAGAGACTAAAGCGGGAAATTACGATTTATTAGTCTTAAGGAGTGTACATCTAGATTCTGGGGTGAGAGCCCTATTCAGTAGTGCACGAAAAATAATTGGTAACGTAGACATACCTGTTTTGATAGTTCATTAATTAAAACCATTTTTCTATCATACCAATTAAGATAATTGTATCTATTTCAACTATTTCGAATGAACTAGGCGATTCCAAATTACGTAAATAAATCTTACGTTACTAAGCACAACATCTAAATTTTTGAATCGGAAAGGATGCATGAAGATATAGGTTCTAATGGAGGATTTCAAATATATGAACAAAGTACTAGGCATTAAGTTTGCCTAAATTTCAAATAAAGAGATCATTTTCCTTTTCTAATGATAGTACCTTGGTTGCAAGTTTCAAAGATTCTTCGATTGCCGCCCCATTCTCTTTTATTAATTATTCACGAGTTAAATTACTAATGTTATTTTTCTTCAAGATTTACCTTTGATTTATCGCATTCTCGCTGATGTCTTAAAAGTTAAACAAGTCACCAAAAAATCCTTTCCTTCCATATTTATTATTATAATAATAGTCATCATAGTCTCCGTTTCTATAATGGTATTTGTTATAATGTTCGTCTTCGTGGCTACTTTGGATTTGAATTATCTTGTCTATCTCACCCCTATCCAACCATACTCCCCCGCAAGAAGGACAGTAATCAATAGATGTCTCGTACTTTTGCTTTAGCATCATTTCAGTTGAACATTTTGGACATTGCATATCTGAGTATGTATCGCCTTTGTCATTATATAAAGAAAGCGTGTCATTTAAGTTAATGCTGGCTTTCCTTTGCTTTTTTTCATCTTAATGCGTATTGTAGTCTCCTGATTCAAATATGACTTCGTACTAATTAACTATAAGGTTTGCTAACTAGATGAAGGAGTTTAGTATCATTAATGCAGATTAATAGGATTTTTCAATCGTCATATCAGATAATTAAGCTTTACGAATTCAGCTTTAGTATTCAAGTCCTATTAAATTTGTCAAGTAAAGGGAATATTTCTTAATCAATGGTAAGTATGATGGGGGTCTAACTGTTACTCCATATAGTATCCAGACTATTTGTTGGTCTAGACACGGAGGGATGCGTTACGATATCCGTGCTAAAAATGGGTTCCGTGATATTGGAATATGGAGTGCTAAGCTCTAAAGTTTTTCTTCTTTTAGAGAATTTGAATGAATTAGTAAATCTCTGAAAGTTTTAACACACTCGTTGTAAAGCTCTTGATGAAATTTTGTTCCTTCATGACAGTATCTGGGATTCGTATCCCCATGTGGATGCTCTATGTTCTGACAATGTCCATTTTGTGTCTTTCGTTTAAGATTTGTGATGGACCATGACATAAACATTAATGCCATCACCCAGACTACATATTCAACATTATTATGATCATAACTAACACGGCATTCATCGTCTTTTCTCCTATCTAGGTATTTGCTTGCCTCAACAGGGCTAATCTCGCCCAACTTCCACATTAAAAAAGGAACAAATACTCCCTTACCGCTCCTTTCCTTACTTTCTGCCACGACTTTTTTGAAGGATTGCGACCAAGCATCAATATCTCCTTCTTTTATTTTGGATATATCACTTTCCAGAAGCGAATTTTCTAGTATCCTATAAAAATGCAAGATAGTATCCTCATTCATTTTGCCCATACCATAAGTTGTTTTTATGACATATAATCCGTTACTTGGAATCAGTGTTATTTTAGAAGCCCGAATGAACGCTCAACCGTATTGGAAAGACCTATTATGTTGTTCTCCAGTAATTAATTATCGTAAATGAATGTCGATAGTTATCATAAGAGTATAGATTTTTCAGATAGCATTTGCACGTGTAAGGAATGTAACCATAAGATGAGTAGAGAGTGTTTCAAACTTCATTGTGAGTGTTGTAAAAAAGAAGACCATTTGATGGTGATGGATGGGTTTGAAGGATTTGAACCAACTAGCAAAAAATAATATTAAAAATTTAAATGGTGACAATATTAAATTTACTTGACGTTACTAATTACAGGATAATAATAGTCGAGGTCAGATGTTTGTGAATCAGACTGAATATTGTTATTGTATTCTCAAACTATCTACTGCATCCATGATAACTTGAGTAGCGTGTACTCCAAACTTTGCCTTACAATAGTTTTCATTTGTGAGTTTTGAATCAAGTCTGTTTGTCCTTATCAACTGTGAAACCCTATTTACTGCAGCAAGATAATTCATCGAAGATATCCAAGTCAGTATGATTGTACATTTGTCGCAAACTTCAATTTTAGCATTAGCCCCATATATTTCACCACAAAAAACGCATTTGTTATATACTATTGACCTATTTGCCCTAGGAGCATTAATACCAAAATGAACCATATTAAAACACTCAATACATAAGTGTTGGTTACATGTTAAACATGTGTGGTATTCTTGATGTTTACTACATTTTTCACACATTGTCATTGCTTAGAAGCACCATGAGTATGACATCGTCAAGAAACGATTGTTGTCATGAATTAAAATATTCATTATATATCTACTAGAATTAATAATTACGTAATCTCTCCTATATCTAGTATACATCTTTGATATAATGGGAATAAAGAATTAAAGCTCTCTAATATTGCTAATACAAACATCGCAGTATTTTTCTATGAGTGTAACATTGTCTTCAACCTCAAAGCATGCTATCTGTGTCGCCATATTCGAACACGTCACGCAGAATTTACTCTTTTGCCTTGGTTGAGGAATAAAGGAGGTCACAAACTGTAAAGTCTTCAATTAGGTGAACATCCTATAGTGTAGTTGCCACTTTTGTTGGTATGACGATATAAGCAATTGATTCGTTTCATTATTGTTCATTATTAGTATTATTATCTTGCTCTTAAGAACCTATCTATGAGATCAATTTCTATGCTTTAAGCTGGGACACAAGAGAGAATGTTAACATATTATGAGAATTTATTCAGTGTACTAGGTTATTAAAGAAATGCCTTATGTATGAATTTACGTTACTATTCAACGATTCAATTTCAAAGATTTAATTCTAGTATTTATTCATTGCAACTACTGCAGTCAACATAATTGATTAATTGCATACTACTTAGACTAAGACCATTGGTAACACGTTTTTAAGGTTTTTTCTCTTAAGGAATGCTAAGAGTTCTATTTAACAAGGAAATGACGTTGGAGATAGAATTTCACCCTCAGGTCCTTGCATATTACTATCTGAACTTTTTTTGAAGTCTCACACAAGTGTATATAATCCATTTTAAAAATCCCATCCAGTAAGGCTTAAAAGTTTAGACTTTAAGGCAGTATGCTCCTCAATATTGATTCCGAATAGAATTACTAAACGTGACTTTATATTAAAAGGTACTAGTCTATCAGATATTATGAAAATTGGAATAATATCAGATACACATGATAACATTGAGAATATACTAAAGGCTGTTAAAGAATTTAATAGTAGAAATGTGGAAATCGTTCTGCATGCAGGCGATTTTGTAAGTCCAATCGCTGTTGAATCTTTTGCAGGTATCAAACTTGTCGGTATATTGGGGAACAATGATACAGATATTCCTGGACTAACATCAGCCTTTAATAAGATACATGGAGAACTCAAAGGAGAGATTTTTGAAGCGATATATGATGGAATGAAGCTTGTTATTTATCACGGTACCAGTTCATCAAAAAAAGAATTTTTAATCAAATCTGGAAAGTATGATATGGTTATTTATGGACACACGCATAGAAAAGCCAGTAACAAGATTGGAAGGACAATAGTTGTCAATCCAGGCACAGCTAAAGGATGGTTCTTTGGATTTTACGCAACAATAGCTGTATTTGATACCCATACTAGAATCATAGAGTTTGTCAATTTATAATTTTCATATCTGATTTAATTATCATTTTTGTAACTTTTGCATGATTATTCTTAAAACATAAATTTGTAAATTTCATTCGGCTTTGGTGGGATTGATAATGCTGCATTGCTATTTTAGAACCTTACTACTCAAGCCCCGTTTTAAATTATTCAACGGCATTTTGAGCAGACCGAAAGTGAGAAACTAGTTGACAGCGTCGAATCATAGTTCTACGACTACCTATCGGTATTTGCCGAACCAAAATTCCTGTCCAGATAATCGGCTATCTCATCGAATGTCGCACCAGAATCATTCAGTTCTATCAATAATTCTTTACTGATGCCGGCTTGTCTCAATGCAACTAATGCAGCATATAATCTTCTTTCCGCGTTAGTGATGCATTTGCCGTCCCAACCGTAATAAGACATTATGACTCCCATAACGCATCTGCCTTCAAATCCGTCGGTGTATTGCTTTCTAATCTGTTTAAACTGTTTTCCGTATGTACGTATTATTTGGGAGATAGATGATTCTTGGTTTGATTGTTTATTAATCGTACGCGTAAGGGGCAAATGAGTATGTTGTTCGATATTCTGCATTAACTGCTTCTTATGACTGCTTAGAATTTGAGAAACAGACGATTCCTGTTTTAATAGTTGTTGGTGAGCCATAGATTAACAATAGACACACAAACAAATTATTTTGGATTTCCGTTCAGCGCATTTCCTTTGGCAATAAAATTTGGTTTTTCTAGTAGTATTGCAAATTACTGCGCCATAAATTTTTATTATTATCTATTTAAGAAGTCGTAATTTTCGTATTCTTTTAGAAGTTCCTTGGCCGTGTGACTGCAATTTTCTTCCTTTATGTGCTGTCTAGTACATCTAGCAGTTTAGATATTTTGTCAATACTTACTCCTTTTGTAGTCATTTTTCTAAAGTACTGTTGCACAACAAACTTCATAAAAGCTAAACATGGTTATTAGTTATGGTACTCGGAGAAAAACTCTTTGAGGAGAGTGGCAAGGTAACGGGTTTTAAAGTAACAAAGGTTCACCCTATTGAAGGAGTAACAACTGAGGTAAGCTTCACATCAGATATAAGAGGAATAGGAAGGTTTCCGAGTGGTAAAAATCTTGGCTCGGGTGTAATGACTAAATATCCTCATGGCATAATTGATGCAACTTGGCATGGTTGTTTGACGACGATGGAGCAAGGTGAGCAATTCATGTGGTGGGGACATGAAAAAAGCAAAGTACTAGAAAATGGTAAAATCACAGGTCTGAACATTGTAACGGGATTTACTAATTCTCAAGAACTATCTTGGATGAATAGTCAAATTATCGTAGTAGAGGTGGCTGGCTTGGTGACTTCCGAAGAATTCACTGCAAATGCATATGAGTGGAGCTAATGCGAATGGAAATAAGTTAGTTGACTCAACTATATGAACCCACCAATTCTATGGGGCCGGTGGCTTGTGAATCAAATTTGATACTATTTTTAGACCCAATTACTTAAATCACACACAAAATAAATATGTCATAACTAAATTATCTAACTAATCTTCTATACATGCCAGATGATTACAAGGATAACTCGGAATTCGCAGTCTTATAATCTCGTTATTAGTATTGAAACCCATATGATGGAATTTCTGGCGGAGGCGCACCATATACAATGATAATGTCTTCGTGATTAACAATTGGTATATCTCTATATGAGATCCGCTTAATTGCGGTTCCATTCATATAAACAGAAAGGGCAGTATCAGTTGAGTTATCAACCTTAAAGTCAAATATCTGACTGTTGTTGAATTTTTTGCCCCAAATATCAAAGAATTGGCCCAGCTTCAAGGTATTATTTTCAGGAGATTCTATATGTATTATTCCCGAAGTGTCGTGAGTGTGCAACCAATATATGCAATCTGGAGGTTTAATGCCGATTCCTCCCGGAACCAAGTATGAGAAACCATTGATGAAAATACTGAGATGTGCATGATAATGAAAATTAAAATGCTCGCTTGAATCGCATCTAATACCATCAATAATTGGATATTGCCCAGATACTTCATTTTCCGTATAGTCCTTAAGAAAACCTATGGAACCTGGCAAAAATGCTCCAACTGCTAATAGAGCAATTAACTGAAAATATCTCATTATGTCCACATAATTCATATTATTAAAAAAGTTTGAGATGACACTGTATTTACATGCGGGCCCGGAGGGATATGATTTAATATGAAGTCGGAACATAATTAGGAATTTTAAAACTAGAATTTTATTAGTTATAAAGAAGAGGAAACGTCATTTTATGAGCCCCTCGGGAACCATATTGTTAACAATTCGGATCCAATTCATATGATCTATGCTCCGATCAATTATTGTGCTGCCTGTACGATCCTATTAAGAGCCTAATCTGATCCTCTTTAATACTTCTTATAAATAATTAGTCCAGTTTCATTCTTTGATATAGCTTCTTAAAATGATGATAGGAATTAGAATATCTTTCGTCAGCAAGCATATTCTGAACGAAGGTATCTTGATAATATTGGATCAGTGTGGGTTTCATATATGCTATCATTCTTCTATCTGTGATCACTTTTGTGTTGATAAGAAAAGATAACCAGTCTACAGTATTCAATATCCGTGAATAGAGTTCTTTCCTCCCCTGATCATCCTGAGAGCTTGAAGGTAACGTGGACAATTCTCGATCCAGTTGGCGGAGATCGTTAAAAATAGTTTCTGTTATTCTAATTTGGTCTAATTCCTTGGAACGCTTGAACGTTATGACTGTATAAAACAGTGCTACAGCATATATTATTGCAACAATTATCTGGATATAATCCGAAGATGTTAACGGCATTTAAATTCTGGAGGTCCAATCACATTTTTATTCCTTCGGATTTCATCGCCGATCGCTGGTAAGAATCATCAAATGAAATATGTTTTTAATTTTCCTGGGTTTTAGGGCTCATCGGGATTCGAACCCTGTACGTATTGTGGTTCTACTACTTAGTACTACTTAGTATTTAGCTTTTCATTTTTGCTTCAATCAATGCGTAAAATCCCAAAAAGATTAACAATTCGGGTCCCTTTTCTCGTCTGTGTTCTAATTATCTCTAAAATTTTGGTTGAAAACCTTATCTGATACAGTCATGTTATTATTTATGCAAATGTCGATCGCAGAGCAATCTGTGTATACACCAAATCCAAAGAAGCTGAAATGTGAGATATGTGGGAAGATTTTCGAGACCTGGTATATGCTAAGCTATCACAAATCCCTGGAACATAGTCAAGATAAAAGACCACCGATTGGCGTCTCCTAAAAGAACGTAATACTTTTCTGATTGTTAGTCTTGTATTTCCCTGGAATTGTAGTGATATAGCTTATTATCATTAACTTCACGACAATTCTTCTTTCTTTGTATGAACAAATTTGATTGCATCTGTAATGACAATTTCATCGGTAAGAAGGTCGATCAATGCATAAATAATTAGGTTAGCATGAATTAAAATAGAACTCGGGAGCCAATAATGATAATTACGACTCAAGCTCTGAAAAAGGCAATCCTCGCTGCATTGGCTGACGAGGATATGACAAAGATATTGAATGCAGTTATGGTCATTTCAAAATCAGTCAATTCAATCATGAGAGAACAGAATATCCCTTACACTACGGCATATAGGAAGATAAAGTGGCTTCTAAAGCAAGGACTACTTGTAGTAGATAGAATTGAAATTACGCCAGATGGAAAGAAATCGAGTTTGGTTCACGCTACGCTTCAGTCAATAGCTGTCAAGTACGAACAAGATGGTATGATTATCGTTGAAGCTGAAGAAAATCTTAATGCACTAAAAAAAGTAATGAAAAAATTCCTTTCAATGGAATAAAAGCAAAAAATGAAATCTTATTTCTGAGTATCAGTATCGGCAGGCGTATCGACAAGATTTTTGATAGCTTTTTCGGAATAATAAAATCGAATCCATATAATAAAGGTCAGAAAAATTGTCGCACCTACATGTATTTGTGATCCTAACCATTCAGGTATGGATAAAAATGCAGCAATCTCTTTAATCTCAAATATCTCTCCTAGAACATACAGTCCTATGAATAATGAAATTTGAAACTGGAAAGTCCTGATACTCTTGGATTTAATTGATAAGAGCACGAAGAAAGCCAAAGATACCAAAAAAAGAATTGATGTGATTATAGACATAGAGGGAATGAATTCTAGATTTAAATCGAGATTCAAATTAGATACTAGCCTCTTCCTCTTTTCTCTTCATCTTTTTTATTGAAAAGTAATAGATAATTGCAAATATTGTTAAAGCCACAGCAGATACTGGTTCGAGAATTCCTTTTGAAAGCATCTTCAGATTTAGCATTCCGGCAATATGGTAGATGAATTGGATTAACATAAAACTAGCAAATAACATCATTAGTTTTACAAGATTATTACCTTCAATCTTTTTACTTCTTGACTT
>Ga0209157_1002752_pt1 | contig 13826 bp, 11 predicted proteins | sample GraSoiAngelo_135_FD_185892 | JGI IMG/M metagenome (GOLD analysis project Ga0209157, IMG submission 185892) | Grasslands soil microbial communities from the Angelo Coastal Reserve, California, USA - 14_0929_05_40cm (SPAdes) (version 2) | ecosystem: Environmental > Terrestrial > Soil > Grasslands ... | reverse complement strand
CGGTCGAGAATGGTTTTTATTACGATGTCGATCTTCCACATCGGATCTCGCCTGATGATTTCGAGAAAATCGAAGCGGAGATGAAAAAGGAGATTAAAGCGAATCATCCATTCGAGCGCACGGAAGTTTCGCGCGACGAAGCGCTCGAGCTCGGCAAAAAGGGACGCCTCGCCGCATTGAGTGAGCGACCTGAGCCAAGCAAGTTCAAGATCGACATCATCGAAAACATTCCGCCGGACGAGAAAATCTCGCTCTATCGCAACGGCGATTTCATTGATCTCTGCGCCGGACCGCACGTCATGCGCACCGGAAACATCAGCGCGTTCAAGCTCACCAACGTCGCGAGCGCTTACTACAAAGGCGATGACAAGAATCCGCAGCTTCAGCGCGTTTACGGCACCGCGTTCAAAACGAAAAAAGAACTCGACGACTATTTCGCCATGCTTGAAGAAGCGAAAAAGCGCGACCATCGCAAACTTGGGCGTGAGCTTGAACTATTCGTTTTCGACGACGACGTCGGACCGGGTCTGCCGATGTTTTTGCCGCGCGGCGCGGTCATTGCGGACGAACTGGAAAAGCTCGCGAAAGAAACCGAGTTCGCCGCTGGTTATCAACGCGTCCGCACGCCACACATCGCCCGCGAGAGCATGTACAAAAAAAGTGGTCACCTCCCCTACTATGCCGAGTCCATGTTCCCGCCAATGGAGCTGTTGGGCGACGTTGAATCGTTAAATCGTGAATCGTTACAACGAGAGCCATCCGATTTAACGAATCACGAATCACGAATCACGAAATATTACCTGAAGGCCATGAACTGTCCGCATCATCACAAATTGTTTGCGGCGATTCCGCGCAGTTATCGCGATCTGCCGTTACGACTGGCGGAGTACGGGACGTGTTATCGCTATGAGCAAAGCGGCGAGTTGTTTGGACTTATGCGGGTGCGCTCGATGCAGATGAACGACGCCCACATCTATTGCACACCCGAGCAGTTCGAAGCGGAGTTCAACGCCGTGAACGAAATGTATCTGAAATATTTCAAGCTCTTCGGGATCGAGAAATATCTGATGCGTTTCTCCACGCATGATCCATCGAAGCTCGGACAAAAATTTGTCGATGAACCGGAGCTTTGGAAACAAACCGAAGTAATGACGAGAAACGTGCTGAAAAATTCCGGCATCAATTATATCGAAGTTCCGAACGAAGCCGCGTTTTATGGACCGAAGATTGATGTGCAAGCCTGGAGCGCGATCGGCCGCGAGTTTTCAATCGCGACCAACCAGGTCGATTTCGCGCAGCCGCGGCGGTTTGACCTTCGCTACAAAGATCGCGACAACGTCGATAAGATTCCGCTGTGCATTCATCGCGCGCCGCTCGGAACGCATGAACGCTTCATCGGATTCCTAATCGAGCACTATGCCGGCAACTTCCCGCTCTGGCTCGCACCCGAGCAGCTCCGCATTTTGCCAATCGGCGACGATGCGAAAGTGCTCGATTATTCGATGTTGATCTTAAATGAACTGCGCGCGCATCAAGTCCGAGCGGAACTCGACGACAGCACCGACAAGATCAATGGCAAGATCCAGCGCGCCGAGCATATGAAAGTCCACACCATGTTCGTTATCGGAAAACGCGACATGGATGCAGATGCGGTCAGTGTCCGCATCCACGGCAAGGGCAACCTCGGCGCCAAACCGCGCGGCGAGGCAATCGCAGAAATTCTGCAGTCAATCAAAGAACGCCGCGCATGAATTCGCCTCCCCTTTAAAAATGAGCAAATTTAAAACTTTTGCGATTTGTTGCGCGTTATTGCTGACTGCTCCTCTGTCCCTCACCGCCGGGGAGCACATTTATTGCAAATCGCCCGATGGAAAATTCGCTCTGCGCGAAACGTTCACCGAATTGAACCCGATTCACGGCGACACTGCGATCATCGAGACCGGCACGCGAAAAGTCGCGGTGCAGCTGCATGGCGATGAGCCAGCTGGCAGCGAGAAACTGGTCTGGTCAAGAGATTCGCGTCGCGTCGCCAGCTTTCGCTGCAATTGGCAGAGCGGAGCCACCAGAATTTTTTTTCGGAACGGATCGATATTTGACGAGATCAAAATGCCGGAGCTTCCGTCAACTCAGTTGCCAGACCTTCCAAAACCAGACGCGTCGAACAGTGAGACCATGAGACGCGTAGAGCCGAGTCGCTGGCTCGAGTCGGGGGACTTGCTTTTGGAAAGCGAATTGCAAAACAAAGCCGACGCGCGCGCCGCGCTTCAAATCACGATGGGCTTCGACCCAGGTAACCAGCCAATGATTCGCAAGAGTGAAAAGGAGAAGATGTCGGTCCTGGATTATTTTTTGCTGTTGCCACCGGACACGTTCGAAGGGCCGGCGTACACCTGGCTTAATGTGATGCGCGCGAACGGTGAACTGATCGACAAGGAGAACGGCTACATGAGTTGCCCGGGCGATGGCGCTCAGCCCGAATTTGAGATCGCGCTGTTTCGTTATCACGATGGACGACCGCTGCTGGCGCTTTGTGCTGGCGAGTTAGAAGGAGCCGATTCGACTCAGCTCCAATTCTTCGAGCTCGGTGCCGACGGCAAAATGCACCAGATTTCGCGGCCGATTTTGCCAGGCACACACATCAAAAGCGATCCCGGAATGGGATACGTGAAGAAAGGCTGGCAATTCGAATGCCGCGAAAAGGCCGCACAATCCTCGTGCGATCAGAAAAGACTAAGAAGATCCTACACAAGTTCACCTGGAACAGAGAAAAATTTCAGGAGGAAAAATAGACGCTCACTTCTTCGCGTCACGGTTCAACCTCCCACCTCCGGCAAAGAGCAATCCGCAACTAATTTAGTTGGTTTGCGTCGCGGGCGACTTGGTTGCAGTGGGCGGATGCTCTTCTTTGTTGCGCGCGCGAATTCCTGCCGCGCGCTGCGAGAGCGGTTCCGCTTTTGATGACTGACCTTTTTCCCAGTAGAGCGCGGCGAGCTCGTCTAACGTCGTGGCGACGCTTGTATGATTAGGCCCGAGGACTTTCTCGCGGATTTTGAGCGCGCGCTGATATAGCTGCTCCGCTTTGGCATATTGCGCTGTGTCGCGATAAAGATTCGCCAGAACGATGAGATCTTTCGCGGTGTCCAGGTGCTCGGCGCCCAATTTTTTTTCGTCGACCTTTAATCCGCGAACCGCGAGCGGCTCGGCTTTGGCAAATTCGCCTTTGTCGCAATAAAGCTGTGCAAGATTGATCGTGGCCCTCGCCGTATTAGGGTGGTCCGGACCGAGCGCTTTTTCGTAAATCCGGAGCGCCCGCAACTCGAGCGGCTCGGCTTTAGCGTATTGCCCCATGCGATCGTAGAGAGCGCCGAGACTGTCGAGCGTCGCAGCCGTGTCGGTCGAGTCAGGTCCAGCGGCTTTTTCACTGATGGCAAGGGCGCGTTGGTACAGCGGCTCGGCTTTGGCGTAATCGCGCTGATACATATAGAGGATTGCAAGCTCATGCATGCTCGAGGACGCGGCCAAGCTTTCCGGTCCGTGCGTTTTCTCCGATATTTGTTGCGCGCGTTTGTAAAGCTCTTCCGCCTTCGCGTAATCACCCATGTCCTGATAGACCTGCGCAAGACCGGATAAGGTCGCGCCGGCGTCCGGATGGTCCGGCCCGAGCGCCGTCTCGCGAATCTTTAACGCGCGCTCAAAATATGATTTGGCTTCACCAGATTTTCCCGTCGCCTGATAGACAGTGCCAAGGTTATTGATGATCCACGCCGTGTTTGGATGATTCGGGCCCGCGGTCTTCTCGGAAGCAGCCAGGGCGCGTTGGAACAGCGATTCTGCTTTCGCATATTGACCCATGTCTCGATATAGCCCAGCCAAATTTTGCATCGTCACCGCCGTGTCCCAGTTATCTGCGCCGAGCGATTTTTCACGAATCTTCAACGCGCGTTGAAGCAGTGTCTCCGCCTTTGCATATTCTTCTTCGGCGACATACAAGCTCCCGAGGTCGTTCAGCGTGTAAGCTGTGCGCGGGTTGTCGCGGCCGAAGGCTTTTTCTCGAATCTTAAGTGCCCGCTGATAAAGCGGCTCAGCCTTGGCGTATTCCTTCATGTAGTAATAGAGCGCTGCCAATGAATTCAAACTTGCCGCCGTCTCCGGATTATCTGGACCGAAAGCGGCCTCTCTGATTTTCAATGCGCGTTGGTAAAGCGTCTCGGCTTTGTCGTATTCTCCGGTCTCGGAATCGAGCAACGCGATGTTATTCAAGACCGAGGCGACGTCAGGGTGCTCAGGGCCGAGTTCCTTTTCGAATACTTTGAGCGCGCGCTGGTAAAGTGGTTCGGCTTTTGCGTATTGGCCCATGTAACGATAAACCTCAGCGAGGTTGTTCGCAGCGATCGCCGTTTTTCGATCCTCGGGGCCGCGAGTGTCTTCGGTAATCTGAAGAATCTTTTCCGCGATAGGCGCGGCTTGATTGAATTGTTTCGTTGCATACAGCCGCTGAAACTTGGCGTTCAGTTCCGAAACGTCCGTTTGCTCCTCTGCTAGCGCGATCGAAACAGCCAAGCTTCCACTAAGCAGCCAGATGACAAGATTAACGTAATTGGATTTCATATCTGAATTCCGATTTTTTTTGAACTCCTATTGTTTTCGCGGCGAGTCGATACGCTTGCGCAGCTCAGCGATTCGCTGCTCGGTAAGACGTTGAAGGGCGCGGTCGGAGGCAATTCGATTGTTGTCGTAATAGTCAGGTTTCACGCTGGCAGCCTCTGTTTCGCGCTGCTGGATCCAATCGCGTTCATCGGTTTTGAGCGCTTGCTGGTCGGCTGGCTTTAGGCGCTTCAACAAATCGAGATAGAGCGCATTGAGTTCGCGATCTGCTTTTGCCAAGCGAGCATCGTCGAGAAATGGATCCTCACGCAATTGTTCGATGCTTAGTTTATTGACGGTCACGGACGGGGTGTCGGCGCGACGCGTGAGCTTCAAGGTTGCAATACCCTCTGCAACCGGTTTGTCGCTTTCACGGCTTTTCACAGTAAAGGGAATTCTAACCGTCGAGCTATTAGCGAAACCAGTCTTTAATCCAATCTCCGGTAAGTCTGAGATGTTATACTTAGAATCGTAGGCTTCCCCTTGCGCTGCGCTTTTCTTAACTGCCGCGGCCACTGCTCTGTCGAGTATTTGTCCGAGCTGCGTTTCGCGGCAATTATCCGAGCCGATGTCGAGAAGAAGAAGGGCCTCGGTTCCCCATTTCCACTCATAGCCGGCGATGGCAAAACGGCGGCCACCCTCAAGCGGCCCCCAAGCCACGCTTAGGCTGCGATGACTTCCGGGCCGAACGTAACCGATCGAGGTGCCCAGTGAACAAATCTTTCGATTTTGCGCCAGATCAACAACCCACAACTCGCGCAAATCATATTTTTCATAGAAGCTATCCGGCGCGTTCTTGAGCAGCTCCCAATCAATCGCGCCAGGGTCAGCCGCCGCCACCCAGGCCAGCGCGTAACGGCCATCCGGAGACTTCGAGTGTCGCGCCAGAACGGCTTTATCCGGCCCGCTTTCTATCCAAGGCTGCTGCGCCGGCTGTCCGTAAATCAACCTGGAAATTTCGAAAAGCAGCAGGGCGAAAATTGAAGCAACTACCAAGCGTGGAATAGGAATGTTCCTGTTCATCCCTGATCGCGGGTGGTTAAAGAATCCCGCTGGGAGTTCGACTTTGGCTGCTACTTCTTCTTCAGTTTTCGTAACGCTTCCTTTGCTGTCTGCGCGTAATGGCCATTCGGCTCCAGTTTCAAAGCTTCCTCGTAGTACTTTCGCGCGCTCGCGAAGTCTTTCATCTCAACGCTGATCTGTCCGAGGCCAATCAACGCAGCAACGGATTTCGGATCGAGCTGGTGCGCTTTTTCGAACGACTCGCGCGCTTTTTGCCATTCGCCAATATCGGCCCAATAACCGCCTGCATCTTTGAAACCTTGCGGGTCATTTGGATATTGCTCGGTTGCCAGCGTCGAAATCTGGAACCAGCGCTTATCATCCTCCGCGTTCTCCTTTTTCTCGTAATACAAACCATATTCATGCAGCTTGTCCGCAACGAATTTGTCGGCAGGCTCGCCTAGCGGCTCGCCTTTCAACCACTTGAGTTGCGTCGGGTGCTCGCGGGAATACGCAACCATCTTCCTCAACGTCGACAACTCATTGTCGAAATCGCCGGACTCCTGGTAAAAGAAGGCGAGCCCGCACCAGATATCGAGGTGATCGGGAAATTTCGCCGTCGCTTCCTGGAGAAGATCGACCGCTCGCTTCATACCCGGTTTATCTACCTCGTGTACAATGGTTCCCACCTTTCCTGTTCTCTTATCCGTCACCGTAATGTCGCCTGGCTTGGGCTCCTTCATCTCGATCCTCATCTGGCGTTCATTAAAATAATAATTCGCGCTCGTGATCCATGCGTCGGGATCGTCAGGCGCCTTCTCCCGCCATTCTGTAAGCAGTGGCTCGATCTGCCTCTCCGCATGCTGATCCACCAGCTGTCTGTAACGATGAGCGTATTCCTGGCCACTCGCCACCTCGGACTTCGGTTCGACGTAGACCAGGGTTTCCAGAACTTTCTCGAGTACGCCGGAATCTCTTTGGTAACTGGCTTGATCGCGGGATGTGAGGACGATATAAGCGACTCCCTGCGGAAGTTGGACGTAGCCTACCCTTTCCCATTGCGAATAATTCTTCGTGGCAGGATATTCGTTGATGAAGTAATCGTGGCCGTCCTTCGTTTTGCCGGACGCAATTTTCTCCTTTGGCATGCCGCGCTTTTCCTTCATGCCCTGGATGGCCCATGCTACGAATGCATTTACGCCTTCCCATTGAGGGCTGGCTACCTTCGCGTACATCACCGTCTTCGCATCTGCCCACGATGAACCCTTTGGATAAAGCACGCACGGCAAGTCCTGATGTTTGCCCGATTCAGTATCGAGGACCCAGCCGTCAGGTGCCGCGATGTTAAAGCCAGCTTTGGGACCGTTGACAATTCCGCCGCGAGGTGTCTCCTGACCGAGCAAGCTCGGAGAGAGAGCGCTAACGGCGAGCAACGCGAGAATGCACATTTTTGTTTTCATTTCAATAGAGGATTTGTTTCGTTTAACTATTACGTCTTTGGAAATGGTCACCGCGACTCTGTTTCGCTAGTTAGCAACGCTTTGATCTTCTCCATGTCGGGATGAGTGACGCCGGCTTCGTCGAGTTCCTTGAAATCCTCTAGGACAGCTTGGCTGTAGGTTCGTCGGTCGCAACAAGAACCAAGAAACTGCCGCTAACCACGCATGCGACGATTGCGACGAAGGTGAAAAATAATTTCATTGTTCGTCTTCGAGCTCCCTTTTCGACAGTTGATGCGTTTTGACGATCTTCCAGTCGCCAGCGTCGTCGAACTTCAATGTGAAGAGAAAGGCCGCCTCCGGCTCGCGCGAACCGCTTCCCTCCCAGACTGAGTAGGCGTAGAGAATTGCGGTATTGGCATCAGTCCATTCGCGCATCTGCAAGATATCACGGAAGGGTTGGGCATGCCGCGGGTAGGCGCTCTTGGATAGGTGTTCTTTGGCGAGTTGCACTAATTGGCTGCGACTCGATGACTCATCGACAGGCGAGCGCAATTGGATCCATTTCTCTCCACGCAACTGATAAAACGCGACCGTTTCATAGGTCGTATGACGCGCGTGGGGTGGACTATAATTGAAAGCGAAGCGTTTTGAACCCGGCGCCCATATTATCCCTCCAGGGGTAGACACCTTCAACTCTTTATCAAGGTCCAACACAACTTGAGTGGTGCCAGCCTTTACAATTTCCGGAAACTTAACTTCCGGGGAGTTACCATCAACCAACTTGTATTCCCATTGCTTGTCCGGTGACACCCAGTCTGAGGCAAAGGTGCTGGGAGTCTCACTCGAATCGATTTTCAAGACTGCGTGGCCGTTCCAGACAAAGACATTGCCTGAACGATCAACAGCCAGACCCCAATCCCAGCCAGCGCCGAGCGCGGAAGTAAAGGGGCTCTTCGTCCCATTAGGACTAAATTTGAGAATGGCGTGGCTACTGGCATCGGCCGCCGTCACTTCCGCGACGTAGACATTGCCAGTTGCGTCGATAGCTAGGGCGTCCGGACCATGAAGCCCGTTGGCGAAAGTACTGCTGGTTCCGTCGGGACTAAATTTCAAGATGGGGCCGCCGCTGCCGGCCATCACTGGAAAATCCACGACAAAGAGATTGCCAGCTCCGTCAAAGGCCAAGTCGCCCGGATTACCAATTCCGGAAACAAAGGTACTCTTCGCTCCCTCGGGTGTGAATCTGAAAATTGAGTTCTTTTCGGCCTGTCCGACGTTGTCAGCGACAAAGAGATTGCCCGAACGGTCAAAGGCCATGCCGAAAGAGCTAATGCCGCTCACGAACGTGCTCTTTCTTCCGTTGGGATCGAATTTAAGAATCGAGCGCTGACTTCTGGCAGTATTGGCTGCCCCGTCTGAGACAAACAGATTCCCTTTCCCATCAAAGCAAAGGCCAAGCGGCATCCGAAGTCCCGTGGCGAAGGCGCTCTTTGTTCCATCAGGCGTGTATTTGAAAACGGAATGTCCACGCGCCACAAAGAGATTTCCGGCTGCGTCAAAACCCAGGTTACTGGCGTGAACGCTGATGGAAACTAAAATTGTTCCCAAGCCGCCAACTACTAACAAAGCACGCCTGGTTAGCGCTAATAAGTATCGGTCCCTTCTAGCCTTCATGCATCAATCCTCATGCTTGTGCACAGCCGTGGACTCGTGTGTGATCTTCTTTGAAATGAACTTCGCCTGGGCGACGTCCCAGACCGCCTTCATCTGCGCAGACCATATGCGACGTGAAAGTCCTTTGGGATCGTTCGTCGCATGTCCGTCAACCCGGACCTGCTGTGTGCCTTCAAGGTAAAAACTCGGTTCGTCCTCGCTTTCGAAAATAAAATCGAGCTCGTCATTGTAGGGCTCGGCTTTGCTTTTACGAAACCCCGCCAGCAACAGGTCATGCGCTTTTGCAAGGATGTTCGTGGTTCGAGCCAGTTTGCCGTCACGGAATTCGAGCAGAAGTACGTCATGCGGCCCCCATTTACCATCGAGCGTTACAAGGGCGACTGAGCTGTCATCGGACCATTCCGCACTGAGACCGCCATGGCTCTCATTTTGAAAGTACGGATACCTCGTCTGTAACTCGCCCAGGACACTAAAAGGCTGCAACGTAACCAGGTAGTCTTTGATTTCCGTTCCTTTCGCACTCGCCGCATCCTCCATGGCTTTGTTCGGATAAATGACTGCGAACTTTTTGTTAGGCGAAACAGTCTGCGAAGCGATCAAGTAGTCCCTGGCGTACTTCTCCGGCAGGCCGGCAGATGAATCTTTCTCTTCTTCTTCCGCGGTGCTGGGTTGAGACACCCCTTTGTAGAACATGGTCTTGGCCCCGTCAGGCCCGAATTTGAAAATGGAATTGGTGCTTTGGTCTGAAACAAAAAGATTACCTGCTTTATCGAAAGCGAGGCCTGCGGGACCCGCTATGCCGGCGACAAACGTGGTTTTGCTCCCATTGGGGGTGAATTTGATAATTGATTGGCTTTTTAAGTCCCCAACAAACAGATTGCCTGCTTTATCGAAGACCAGGCTTAGAGCTGAAACGCCGCTGGAAAATTCGCTCTTAGTTCCATCTGGAGAAATTTTGAAGATCGAATTAGCCAGTGCGTCATAAACAAACAAATTACCGGAACCGTCGAATGCCATGCTCCTGGGTACGCCAATCCCGGTTGCAAAGGGGCTTTTTGTTCCATTAGGAGCGAATCGGAGGATCGACTCAGTTCCTACCTCCGAAACAAAAAGATTGCCGGCTCTATCACAGCCCACGCCCTGAGGATTGCGGATCCCGGTGGCGAAGATGCTTTTGGTTCCGTCAGCGGCGAATTTTACGATTGAGTGGGAATCCCCGTCGAGAACAAAAAGATTGCCCGCTTCATCGAAAGGTAACCCGCTAGAACCGAGGACGCCGGTAGCGAAGGTGCTTTTGGTTCCATCGGCACTGAATTTGATAATCATCCTGGGGTAACTGGCGACAAACAGATTGCCCGAACTGTCGAATGCCAGAGCTGCAGGATTACTAAGGTCGGAATTCGGCTGCTGAGCGCGGACAAGAGGTAAGACCGATAGCGACGCCGCCAGCAAAAGACAAGCAGCCCTGTTTCTTCTCATCGCAACATCGACATGGTTGCTACGGGTTCCTCATGCGCGGCACGAATTGAAAAACTGCAGCTAATCATGCACGCGACGATGGCGACAAAGGTGAAAAGGGATCTCATAGTTTCTCGGCTTCTTTCAATGAGAGCCGTTGCGTCTTGATAATTTTCCAGTTACCCGCCTCATCGAACTTTACAGTGAGGAGGAAATGAGCGCCGAAGGCCTCGTCCACTTCCAGACCGCCATAGAGAATGGCGGTGCTAGCATCGACCCATTGATGCACTTTCACCGTCTCCCAAATCAACCGTAGGTGCGTTTTCTTGGATAAACCCCTTTTTATGGTCTTGTTTAAAATCTTGTCCACGTCGTCATTGGGTGACTTCAGCGCTTTCCATTCTCCGCCGCGGAGTTGATAAAGCGAAGTCTGCTGCACACGTCCCTGCCCCCAATTGAAGGCGAAGCGTTTTGAATCCGGGGCCCAAATTACACTCGCGTTATCACCACATGAGCTTATGTCACAGACATCTGATAAATCCGCGGCGATTTCATCCGTGTCGGCCTTTACGAGCTTTGGTCCTTCCTCGCTCGGCGCCTTATACTCCCATTTCTTATCTGGAGAAAGCGTACTCGACTTCGGCGATGCTGTCGGCGTTGGTGTCTGGGAGAACACGGATGCCAGGCTGGAGAGCCACAGCAAAGTTGAAACATTAGCGATCGCAGCAAATTTTGGATTCATAGGTTTGGTCGGCAAAGATGAAAAAACGCAGCTGATCGCACGCGACGATTACAACACAGAGAACAACAATTTCATTGTTCCTTGTCTTCTTTTTTGCCAGGCCAGGCAAGTTGCTGCAACGCTTTGATCCTTTGCTCCGTAAGCTCGGATTTGTCGGCTACGGCCTTGGTAGCATCGCGCTGCTTTAACCAGGCGATTTGGTCCTGCTTAACTTTTTTAAACTGTGCCGGTGAAAGCAGGAAATGAACGGCCTTGTAAACATCGTTCATGCGTTCATCCAAATATTTGAATTTCGATTCATCGGATCGAAAAAACGATTTCTCTTCGTAAGCAAATGGCTCCTCGGCATCCGGGAACTCTTTAAACGGGTCCGGAGAGACAGCGTAAGTTTCGAAACAGCAAGAAGCCTCGGACGCGCTTTGCAGAAGCTCATCCTCTTTCGCGGTAATCGCTCGAGCCGAGGATGCCGTCCATTTTTTTGAAACTGGATCGAAGACGCCTTGAAACAGGGCGTAATAGGTCTTGGCATCTTCAAGCTTTTTGGGATTATTGCTGGCCTCGGTGTAAACGCGAATCTTCGGCCCCGTCTCGATGTAAAATTGTGGATAAACATCCGCCTCCACGTCACGCGATTGCTTCTTAATCATCGCATCGATCGCTTTGCGAATGTGGTGGCCGATGTCCGTTTGCGTGAAACTGTCGCCTTTCGGTTGCAGGACGACGGCAGACGCAAAGCCGTAGCGTTCCCAGTAGGTGGCGATACACAGTTTCGAATCAGGCGTCCACTGCGCATCCAAATGGGCATGATTCTCGTGCTCGACATATTCAAAGCCTTTGATTTTTCCCAACAATCGGTGCGTTTGTAGATCGGCGAAGTAATCGACGAATTCCTCGCCCTCCTCAGGTAGCAGCACCGTCGCGCCATCATCAACGTGTGATGAGGTCGTAACGACGATTCCGTAATGCCCGTCGGGCGAACGCGATTCCTCATGAAGCGTGAGGTGTTCGGGCCAGTCTGCGGCAGTCACAAAGCCCATTGAGCCTATCGCAACCGCCGCGGCGATCGGCAACGGCATTTTGACAAAGAATTTTTTCATTACTCGTCCACCTGACAAAGAGATTACCGGCTGCATCAAAACCGAGCGCACCAGCGCGTGCCTCCACGGGAAGCAGGGTCACTGCGGCGGGCGGCACAAGCGGTCAGGACAAATAGAAGTCTCATACGTTTAGTTAAAGACGCCAAGTGCACGAATCGTGCCGAACTCATGAAGCTTGGGTCAAGCGTTTTGGTGATTGGTGTGAATTCGTAAAATTCGTGTCTGTCATTCATTAATGTTGTCGAGGCCGGTGAATTTCCAGCCGCTCTTGGTCAACTCAAAAATGAAGCGAATCGGTGCGTTTTCCCAGTCGTTTGGAGTGTCCTTAAAAGGGCAGTAGATCTCATACCGCTGGCCGGATTCTTTTCGCGGTTCGGCCCGCGCAAGACATTGGGCGGCGTTGGCCTCGCCTTTAAAAATTTCAGCATAACGGCGCAGAAAATCCGCTCTATTCTTTACGGCCTTTTGAAAAGCGGGCATCGACACTGGGAATTTCGTCATCTCCGCGACCGTCGCCTTATCACCGGCAATGACCGCAGGCCTGAATTTTTTCCAGAATACCGAAAAGTCCGTCTGCGCAAAAGCGCTTGGGAATAATAACAGAATCAAAATTCCGGCTAACCAAGTCTGTGCGCTGTTCACCCGCCACGGCCGGCAGACGCGAATAGACGCGGATGAATTGAATTCCGGGAAGGCTTTATTTGCGTTATTTGGCGTCATTCGCGGGCACTCCCTTGGGAGAACAAGATGCGGTGAGTCCCGCGACAAGAACAGAACCGCCAACGAGCAGAATCGACGTTTTCATTGTTCTTCTTGTGGTATCCTTTCGAATCTCTGTCGGATTATTAGTGCGAATTAGTGAAACTCGTGTCTGATCTCATTGTTCCTCTTCGATTTCTTTCTCAGACATCTGATGGGTTTTGACGATCTTCCAGTTGCTGCTCGCATCGCGCCTTACTTGCTGAGCGCTTTCAGTTCGGCCGCCGCCAATTGGTATTCGTCTGCCGTTTTGTCGCCCGTCGCGATGGATTTTCTAAAGTCGTCAGCAGCGCTCGCCCTATCATTGTTGAGCAATCGTTTCATGCCGGCATAAAACCAAGCCGTGCCCGGATTATCACTAAGCGAGACGAGAAAATCGTCCTCGCTAATTCTACCGAGCAGAAAGTTGCCGATTTTCGCGTCCCAGCCGCTGCTCCACTCTACTGGATGCCCTTCCATGTACGGTGCGAGTTCTTTGTCAGCTGCTTCTCTATCACCGAGTCGGGCGCGGATGAGCCAAATGTAAAAGCGCACCTGGAAGACTTGGTACTCTTCCTCTTTCCTCAAGTCGCAGTGTTGCTGAAAATCACTAAGAGCCTTAGGCCAATCGCGCTTCATGAAGTTCGCGCAGCCGCGATGATAGTAGGCAGCGGCATCGCCCGGATCGAGCTTGATCGCCTGACTGTAGGCGGCAATAGCTCCGTTAATGTCGCCCTTGTCCTGCGCAGTCTTGCCCGCCGTCTCCAATTTCTCTGCCTGTAATGCAGGGTCAGATTCTTCGGTCTCAAATTTTATGGTCGATTTCAGAATTCTGGCTTTACCGGATGCAGCGAACCCAAGCACGACCGTGCGCGTCGCAGACAGTGAGGAACCTTCTCCGTCGATCGTGGTATCGATCTCCACCACGAGCGAGCCATCCTTTTTCCAGGCGACAGCGTTTTGGTAATCATAACTGGATACGTGCGGGAAATTCTTACCGCGCTTAAGCTTCTCCGGGATGTTCGCCTT
>Ga0209157_1002749_pt1 | contig 13830 bp, 11 predicted proteins | sample GraSoiAngelo_135_FD_185892 | JGI IMG/M metagenome (GOLD analysis project Ga0209157, IMG submission 185892) | Grasslands soil microbial communities from the Angelo Coastal Reserve, California, USA - 14_0929_05_40cm (SPAdes) (version 2) | ecosystem: Environmental > Terrestrial > Soil > Grasslands ... | reverse complement strand
TGCGCCGCCGGTGGTGGCTCCCGTCGCACCTGTGGTTCCAGTGGCGCCGGTCATTACCACGATCCCTCCGGTCCCTGTCACGCCGCCAGCCGTCATTTCAGGAGCAGTCGGCAGGTGAACTAACAGAGCATCTCATCATCCAAGTTCATTGTACGTCCAAGGGGGTCCGCATCGCGGAGCCCCTCATATTTCGTTCCTGCGAGCATTGGTCCGCTGCCGTCACATACTCTACCCAGCATTAGTTAGAATCCCAAGAACTGGACTTAGTTAGTTTCCCTTTTCCGCATAGAACGTCTTGTTCTTTACCGTGACCTTAAGCCGGGACATGACAGAAAACCTTTCGGTGGCCTTGGACTACCAATGACACCCGGGATCAGTCGAATGTCTCCGTCCTCGATTACAATCGCAGCATCTATTCCGTAGCTCTCAGCGGCCGCTTTTAGAACCCCCGCATGAACTTCGGCTAGCTACCTCACCTCGAACGCTTCACCACGCTTAGTCCCTTAACTCCACCTCTCAGGGATTTTCTCCATTCCAATTGCAGGGTTCAGCCGATAGCACCTTCCGTAGATGCTCTGATCACTAGGCATCCTACCTGGCCGCTGCTCGCGCTTATGGGAGGCTGTGGCGGATCACGACGCCAAGCGACTCTGACCGAGAGAAATTTGACTGACAAAGACAGATTGTGCCAGTATTACCTTCATATTAAGAGGGATAGAGTGATAATCGGTCGTATGGGACGTTTAGACGACGTGCACGCAAATTTTGACTGAGGTCCACCATGAATACTCGAAGCTTATACATGGCGATGGTGGTGGCATCCCTCTGCTTGGGGACCTTCTTGGTCCGGGCGCAGGGCGGCTCGGATGTGGGAATCGGCCTGTACACCACGGTACAGGGCGCCGTGACGGTCACCCACCCACACCTCGCCAAGGCCCTCCCGGTCAATCTACATGACGAGGTCCTGTTCAAAGATGTGATCCAAACACGTACTGAGTCGCGGACGAAAGCCTTCTTCGACGACGACAGCATCCTGACGGTCGGAGAGAAGAGCCATGTCGAGATTACCGAGCACATCTACGACCCGGATCGGAACCTGCGTCGCATGGTCGTAAAACTCGCCCAAGGACGGCTCCGGGCCCTGGTGGCCAAGGTCTTCAACGGACCTGGCTCGGCCTTCGAGATTCACACGCCCACAGCCGTGGTAGCTGCGCGCGGGACCTATTTTGTGGTCTGGGTTGAACACGGTGTGACCGGTATCGTGAACATCGGCCATTCCGGAGGGGTGGATTTCACGTCAGAGGGGAAAACTGTCCGTGTCAATCCGGGTGAATATTCTGTTGCCCCAGCCGGCCTCCCTCCAACGCAGCCGCTCGTCTATGACGCGGGCCCAGGCATCGGCGGAGTCGCCAGGGCTGAGAAGATCGTGACGCTCAAGGGAGCCGTGACGGGGAATATCGCGGGCACGGTGGAAACGACGACGGATGCGACTGAGAAAATGTTAAAGACAGGGGTAGGGCGGACTGTCGAGACAGTTGAAAAACTCGCAGCCCGAGCGGGTGAGACGATTGAGAAGACGCTGGGAACAACGACGGAGACGGTTGGAAAGACATTGGGGAAAGTAGACAAGGTCCTTGGCCAACAGGCAGGTCTCCTCGCCAGCGCCAGAAATGCGATCGAAGGCACGGTGCTCAAGGACGCGCCCAAACCCGAGATGGCCAAAGATGTCATCCGCGCATTTCAGATTCCGGTCCTTGCGACTCCCGCACCATCTACCACTCCAGCCGTGATTGCCAATAAGACAACGTCCGGCTCAAATGGAACAACACTCCCCCAAGTGACGTCAGCAGCCCAGGGGATGTCGTTGATTCCGGCAACATCGGTTGGACCAACGGCACCGATTGCACCACCGACGCTTGCGTCGGTGACGTCGGTCTTGGCACCGGTGACGTCGATAGTGGCGCCGATAGTGACACCCGTGGTGCCGATAGTGGCACCCGTGACGCCTCCAGCCATAATTTCTGGAGCAGTCAACATTCTAGGGAAGTAGCTGACCGTCTCATTAATGCTCATCATCGCCTCTGGGGCTCCGCCTAGCGGAGCCCCTTGTTTTTTATCCCCTGGGACCTTCATTCGGTTCCCTTCACACATGACCCAACATTAGTGAGGATCCCCTGTTTTGTACTTAGTTGGTTTCTCTTTTCCTCACACATGAAGATGGAGTATCTGTGGCCGCAATTTGTCTATCAGAACGACAAATCGCGGGCCCTTCTTTCAGTTCCCAAAAGTAGGGTGTTCCCTGCTACGTAAGAAGGAGAAGGCGTCCGAGCCGAGGATTATCGCTTACTTACCTGAGGTCACCAGAGCGTCATTGGCGGGCGCGTGACTTGGTTCTTCCGGCATACTCTTCGCAAGTAAGTCTTAGAGCCACTCCAGGCTCTGCCCGAATTTGTTAAGGGACAACTCAGGAGGTCACACCATGCATGCTCCACGCTTGTACATAACCATGGCAGCAGCGACACTCTGCTTGGGCACGTCACTGGTCTGGGCGCAAGGCGGCCAAGATGATGGGATTGGCCTGTTCACCGCCGTGCAAGGCGCCGTGTCGGTCGCTCATCAAGGCGCAGCCAGCCCCCTGCCGGTCAATATACACGACGAGGTCCTGTTCAAAGACATCATCGAAACACGAAATGAGTCGCGGACAAAAGCCTTCTTTAACGACGATAGTATTCTAACGGTCGGAGAGAACAGTCGAGTCGAGATCAACGAGTATCTCTACGCCCCCGATCAGAACATGCGTCGCACGGTCGTGAAATTGGTTCAGGGAACACTCCGTGCTCTTGTCTCGAAGATTTTTACCGAGTCCGGTTCGAAGTTTGAGATTCATACGCCCTCGTCGGTGGCGGCTGCGCGAGGGACCTATTTTGTGGTCTGGGTAGAAAATGGTGTAACCGGCGTCGTGAACATCGGCAATTCCGGACGGGTCGATTTCACATCCGAAGGTCAAACGGTCACTCTTGATCCGGGCACATATTCCGTTGCTGTAACAGGACAGGCTCCAGCCCAGCCGCTCGTCCACGGCCTTGGCCCAAGCGGTGGTGATAGTGCGGTGAGGGCAGAGAAGGAAAAGAATCCGCACGCAAGTGTCCTTGTCAGCGCCAGGAATGCGATCGAAGACACAGTGCTCAGGGATACTCCCAAACATGAGGGGGCTAGAGACGCACTAGGTGCAGCGGGCATTCCGGTGCTTCCGACCCCAGTGGTGTCTGTAACCCCGGCTGGCTACTACTTCGGCAATGGTCCAGGTGGGGGTGGACTTCCTGGCCTCACAGGCACTGCTCCTGGCCTCAGCGGTGGGGGACCTCCCGGGCTTAGCGGTGGTGGACCTCCTGGCCTCAGCGGCAGCCTGGTTCCCGCCATCATCTCCGGAGCAGTTAGTAATAGTAACGGGCACGGTCACTAAGTTGCAGTAACAGACTTTTTCATCATCCACGCTCATCACGCGCTCGGGGGCTCCGCCAGGCGGGGCCCCTTCTCTTTCCCCCCTTCCCGCAATCCTCGCCAGCAGATTGACTTCTTTCTTGTCATACTACCTGAACCTTGTCATATTTGATTGATATGCAACGGGGAACATGGCTCAACCCTGGCTAGCAAAGACAAAAATTCTCCATCGCCTTGGATTTGGCCTGGGGATGGGAATCACCGTGATGATGCTGACACTGACCTGGTTAGGACTTACCCCTCTTGTCAGGCTCGAAAACACCTTCCTCGATTTCCGGTTTAAGCTCCGAGGCGATCGCCCAGTTGGCCAAGAGGTCATCCTCGTCTTGATAGATGAGAAGAGCCTGAAGGAACTCGGTCGATGGCCCTGGTCTCGTGACAAGCAGAGCCATCTGGTTAAAGGAATTGCAGCCGATGGAGCTAAGGTGATCGGACTGGACATTATTTATGCCGAGCCAGAGGTCACCGAATCCTTGCGAGAACTCCGGGAGATCCTCTCCACAGCCAGTGCGACTGGAGTTGCCCCACCAGCCTTGCGGGAGACCCTGCACAAAAAACTGGTGGTTGCTGACACTGACCACCAGTTCACTAATAGCTTGCATATCGCCAAGAATGTGGTGTTGGCGCTCCCCCTCCTGGTGCCGGCGACACATTCTACCCAACTGGACCTTATACCGACGACCACCGCACCGGAGTACATCAAGCGGAGCGAATTCATGCTCGTCAGACAGGCCAGCAGTGGCGAGGCATTAGAGCCGCATCAGGCCACTGCTGCACTCCCTCCTCTCAAGCCCTTTGCAGAGCAAGCCATCAGCCTCGGCCATGTTTACAGCCTCCCAGACCCGGATGGTGTCATGCGATACGAGTACCTGGCCCTCCGGTACCACGATGCCTATTACCCATCATTCGGACTCGAGGTCGCCCGAATCTATCTGGGCATTCCAAGGGATCGCATGGCGTTGATCCTTGGCCAAGGGGTGCATCTTGACGAGATGTTGATCCCCACCGATCAGAAGGCACGGATGCTCATCAATTACGTCGGACGTGAACATAGCTTTCCGTATGTATCGGCCACGGACGTCATCCACAAGCGAGTATCTCAAGGAATCTTCAAGGATAAGGCAGTCTTGGTCGGGACCACAGCCCTTGGCACCTATGACCAGCGGACAACTCCCTTCTCGGCAAACTTTCCAGGTGTGGAAAAGAACGCAACGGTCGTCGAAAACATCCTGCACCAACAGTTCCTGGAGAAAAGTGTGTGGTCAGGCCCTCTTGAGGTCAGCATGATCCTGCTGTTTGGGTTGACCCTCACCTATAGTCTAGAGAAGCTACGAGCCTTGCCAGGAGCTTTCATGGCTGCATCTGTTTTTCTGGGATATGCCGCAGTCGCGCAATATCTTTTCGTCAAACAGGGCATCTGGATCCCAGTCTTCAATCCCTTGTTGACCATCGCGGTCACCTTCATCACCCTCACGGTGCTGAGCTTTATGACGAAAGAGAGACAGGCCAAAGAGATCCGCACGATGTTCTCCAGCTACGTGAGCCCTCGGATCGTCGAAGAGTTGATCAAGTTTCCCGCAAAGGCCACCTTAGGCGGCCAGCGCAAGGAGCTGACGATGCTCTTCGCCGACCTCATCAACTTCACGACGTTTAGCGAAAAGCATTCAGCGGAGGATGTGGTGACTCAACTCAACGAATATCTGGGAGGCATGACGGATGTGGTCTTCCGTTGGAACGGGACGCTGGACAAGTTCGTCGGAGACGAGATGGTCGTGTTTTGGGGAGCGCCGCTCGATCAGCCAGACCATGCCGAGCTGGCGATCAAATGCGCGCTCCACATGCGGAAGCGTCTGGGTGAGCTGCAGGAGAAGTGGAAGACAGAAGGGAAGTTTCAACTCGACACCGGCATCGGCATCAACACCGGCACAGCCTTAGTCGGCAATATCGGGGCCGAAGGCAAAAAGATGGACTACACCATGATCGGGGACCAGGTAAACCTGGCGGCCCGTTTTCAAGGATTGACCAGAAAATTTGGCTGTCCCATTGTCGTCACCGAATCCACCGCCGAGCGTCTCAAAAGCATGATCGGGGCTGAGGAGAAAAGTGATAATCGGGGGCATCTGGGGCATGTGTCCTTGCGAAAGTTGGGATCGGTGAAGGTGAAGGGAAAAGACAAACCAGTCGGTGCCTACGCGGTGGAGTCTCTGCAGCGGGAGGAATCTTCGAAGGTCGAGGAAGCGGCGCCGGAAGAAACGGTGGAGATGACGGAAAAATGACTGCCGGCTATCCCGATGGCGCGTTCGCGGCCAAGCTTAATCCACGCGCGGTGGGTGGGGAATATCTTTCAAGAGCACGTCAGCGAGCTGCCGGCCCAGCTCAAGACGCTCGCTCAGGGTCGCAGCCGTCAAGAACCGGCTCACCAGGTCGCCCATCGCGTGGTCGCGTGAGGACACGAAGCGCAGCATATCAGCGGGAGAGGTGAGCCAGAATCCTCGGAGACGGAAGAACACTTCCAGCAACTCCTCCAGAAAGATCCCTAACAGATACTGGGCAACGGCCGGCTGCTCCATCAGGTCCTCCGCCTTCCCTAGCCAATGGAGACACGCAGCCTTGAGGCGAATCCTGTCGTTCAGACTGATCGGAGGCGGGCCCTGGCGGAAGCGCTGTTGAGCCCTATCCAACAGCCTGGTGCCAACCCCTTCATGCTCGAATAGTACACGGCCTTTGCGAAGGAGCGGAGGGAGTCGGGGAGCATGAGGCAACTCTTCCTCGACGGCCTTCTGTCCCCGATATCGGATTTCAACGAAGCGATCGGCAACGCGGATGATCTCCTGCCCTTCATCCTGCCCCTTCACCAACGCGATCAAATCGAGATCACTGTGGGGCGTCAGCGCTCGGCGGGCACCGGAGCCGACTAAGATGACTGCCACCAGATCGCCTCCTCGCTTGCCGCGGATGTAGCTCAACGCGGAAGCCAGGATCTGTTCAAACCCCGGCGGCTCAATCGAAGGTGGCTGCTCCGGAGGCTCTGGCACCTCACGCAGTTCGGCGTTCAGTTCTTCCCTGTTGGGCTCGTTCGGATGAGCCTCGCAAGACTGGGACGAAGAATTCTGTTCCATTAAGAGCCACTCAGTCGTTTGATCTGACCTTCGAGGGTCGCCAGCCACTGATCGAACGGCTGGTCCGCATCCACCACGATTTCGATCTTACCATTGGGGAGCTTCCGCACCACGCCTGGACTGGCAGGGGAGAGGGGGATCTCAACCCATTCCCTGTTCAGCCCTAACTGGTCGGTGAGTTCCAGGATTTGGCTGATCTGTTTGAATGACACCATCTGCAGCATAGAGAGAAGGGCCAAGCGTTTCAAGGTTCGACGCATTGTAAAGAAAGCTTCACCATCGAACCACGGATTCGATGCCTATCGAGATAGAACACGCGCAAAGATCTGTCCGGCCTTCTCGATGTCCTGAACCGTCACATCGAGATGCGTCACGGCCCTGATGGTCGTCCCTCCGAACGCGTTCAGGAGCAACCCCTCTTTCTTGAGACTTGCCACAATCTCCTGGACGGATCGACTGGAATCGACAAGGTCGAACATGACGATGTTCGTTTCCACACGATCCGGGTCAAGAGAAACAGTCGGGATCTTCTGGAGCAATCTGGCGAGACGCCGGGCATGTTCGTGATCCTCTTTGAGACGCGAGATATTGTGCTCAAGCGCGTAGATGCCTGCGGCAGCCAGAATCCCGGCCTGCCTCATCGCGCCACCATACATTCGCCGGAAGCGGCGGAGCCTGTCCACCATCGGCCTGTCATTCGTGACAACAAGCGAGCCAACCGGCGCACCAAGTCCCTTGGAGAGACAGAACGAGACCGTCTCGAAATGACGCGCATATTCCGCGGCGGACACTCCTGTCGCCACAACCGCATTGAACAGCCTGGCTCCATCCAGGTGCATGGGAATTCCATGCGCCAGTGCGATTTCACGAATCCGCTCGATCGAAGCAAGCGGGTAGATTGACCCGCCCCCGCTGTTGTGGGTGTTCTCCAGACAGATGAGCCCAGTGGAGAGGGTGTGTGGATCTTTCGGCCGGATCGCCACTTCAACTTGAGTGGGGTCAAGGATGCCACGATCTGTCGGGATCATATGGAGCTGCACGCCCGACAGCGCGGCGGCAGCGCCCTGCTCGTACCGCACGATATGGGCTCGACTTTCGATAATGACTTCGTCCCCCGGCCTGGTTTGGACACGGATGGACAGTTGGTTCGCCATCGTGCCGGATGGGACAAAGAGTGCGTGGGCCTTCCCAAGGAGGGCCGCGGCCATTTCCTGGAGACGGTTGACAGTGGGATCCTCCCCATAGACGTCATCGCCGACCTCAGCGCGAGCCATCACCTCGCGCATTGCATCCGAAGGCTTGGTGACCGTATCGCTGCGCAGATCAATCATTGCGGCTTCTCGTCAAACTTATAGGCTTGTCTTGTCAGCACTGGGTAAATAGTAAAAATTGGCGTGTTGTAGGGAACCACCGACGACTGGAACCCAGGCAACAGACCCAGATGCATATTGACGAAATTGTAGCTGAGGCCTTCCTGCCAGGGCTCGCGGAAAGACTCGGCATAGGCCTCCACCCTGTCCGAGGCATAGGTGCGAGTCATTAATCCCGATGCGCCTTGCAACCCGTACTCGGCCAGATCAGGGGCCCCCTGGATCAGCAATGAAATGACCGAGGCATCAAACCACACCTTGAACTTGCAGCTCACCTGGACGAAGGGTCCCAGCGATCCAACGTGCTCCAGCACGGACAGGGGATAGGCAAATTCCTTCAGCACCGCCTCCTTGACCCCAGAAACAGACACAAAAACCAAGTTCGGATCATCCAGAGCGATGTCCAGCATCTGCCCATCATGGTAGCTGCACAGCTTGCCCAACTCATACCGAAGCGGATAGGAATACCCGAGTTTGGCGTAAAAGATTCGGACGCCGGCATCGAGCGGATCTTCAGGTGTGCGGCTGATTTTGAGATCGAACGGCAGCATGAGATGGAAGGCATTCGTGCGCGCAGTCATAAACGGCGCACAGGCGCCTGGAAACTCCTTCTGAACGGTTTCATTCTCCGGCTCAAACTTCTTCGGTGTGCCTCCGAAATGCTGCGCCGTCTTGGCCTCCTGAGGAAGCCGGTACTTATTCTGGTAGTACGCGGCAGCGCGTTTTTGCGCCAGATCCAGGAAATACTCGGGCGCCTCCGTCTCCACGATCAACCGTTGCGTCTTCAAATCATGCGCGCGGGGCACGCGCATGGCCTGGTTGTAGATCTCTAGATCAGCACTCGTCTTCTGAATATCCTGCAGAAGCTGGCGGGCGAGACCCGGTTCCCAGAATCGCGTCCGTGGCAGGAGGTCATTGGCTTTCTGGAGACACTCCAGCTTGTGCGTATAGCGCTTCGGTTCAGGTGCGAATGTCTCCGCAGTCGCCATGTAAAGGTTGAACTGCTCTTCCGGCGTCAGCCCAAGTTGTTCAAAGTCATGCTCTCTGATGAACGTCAGAGCCAACGGGCCAAAAGATTCCTCCTTTCTGATGCAGAGAGTCATCAGAAAATTATACTGGGCCCTGGCCTCTTGCGGCGTCATGAACGATTTCCCAATGTGCTGCATTCTAAGGGAGGGTGGGGTAGGGTAACAAGCCCTGTTGAGCGCCACGGGAAAGCAGCCATAGATAACCGAAAATTTCTCCCACGCGGAGTTGACTCGAGTGGAGTAGGTGTCTCCTTGGCAAGTCGAGCTTCCTCTATCCAAGGTACAAGCTCAAACCGATCATCCTCGTCAAGACTCACGGATGAACGAAGAATTGGAAGTCCTCAAACTCGTGACGCAGCGACTGTCCGACATCCAGGTACTACGCTCTACAGTCCTTGTTTTGAGGCTTCCTTTTCTTCAAATTCCTGTATTTGCTCTAAGATCCATTGGGGCAGGGCGTGAAGCGATGACTCAAATCCACGGTATATGGCTCGAAGTCGCTCGAAGCTGATGCAATCCTCTGAGGTGTCAAGATTTCTAACATCTTTCTTGAGAACCACAAGCTCGAATCGGAATGGTTCTCGGGAAATGACACCCAGCGCTATCCAAGGAGCAGTCTTGTGAAAAAACAAGATGCGATCGTCCCGGAGTTCGCTAATCCACCTGGTGTCAATATTCCGAAATTCCAAGAACTGTTTTAGTTCGGCTTCGTCGATTCTACGTCCAAGAATCTTGTCGAATAATTGGCGGAGGAAATTGCCAACAATTTCGTATGTGGATCTCGACTCAAACAAAAAAGAGTCGATGTCTAACAAAATCTCATAAGGCAACATCTTGTCTGCAAGTATGTATCCTGCAACTCGGCGTATATTCTCATCAAGCAATGATCTGTCACAGAATTGTTCCCCAAGACGGCTGAGCTGGTTATCAACTCGACGAATTACCATGGCAAGGATAACCAACTTAGTTGCCAAAGCGAACCCTGCTTCTCGCAAGGAGCTTTCGCTCCAGACCTTTGCTCTTTCACGTAACGTAGAGCTCGAACTCGAATTAAGCCGGGCGATTATCGCTGGAATCCAGGTCGGGAGTGGTGGCTCGTAATTGACGTGCAGGTATTCCATACTTACTGAACAGAGCCTTTTTTACGAAACTGTCCTGACACTTTGTCTCTAACTCTACGGCTCAATATTGCAATTGACGATCTTCTGGATTGCTTGCGCCGGAACTTTGTCGCTGAATATAAAATCTCCAGTGACCGCCTTGATCTGATTAGCTAACACAAGCGGCAACTGTGTCGTAACAGTGAAGTTGCGAGGATATTCGAATGCCACAACGCCAAATGATGGCGGACGTTGTGAAAAGGCGAGCCCTGAGCTACCCCCGATTACGATAGAAGCAAAGTTAAAATCTGGGCGATCTAGGAGCGGCTTATGAAAATCAGGCTTCGAAGAGCTTAAAATCATGACCTCGTCGTTGCTAAACCACAAGACCGGAGGCTCTTCCTCAAACTCTAGTGCACCAGCCTTTCGTTGGAGCCACCAAACCAAATCCTGTTTAGAAGCATCCTCATTTCGAAATCTGTCATAAATTCCAAAAACCTGTGCTATCGGATTGGTTTCAAAATATTGGGGGTGCTTGATATCTCTGTTTTCCTCCCAGGTGTTGCAAGACAGTGCCTCACCGTTTTTCAAAATGATATTTACACGAAAAGTGAGTGCACGAACTCTACTCTGGAAAAAACGAGCTATCTCTTCGTTCTTTCCCATTCTGATAACGATGCCTTTGTCATTTCTTTGTGAGTTTGCAGAGGATCTTCTGGCATACTCAGTACGTTTCACTTGCCCTCCGAGAGAAAGAGCTGTTCGCTCCAGAGTTTCAACAATCGCTGGAGTCGTTTGTAGCGTGACTGGAACATAGATTTTTGCTGTGTCGCTTGCGCCTGCAATCATGTGGCTTTGAGGCTCGCCAATACTGACCTGGGTCCCCTGCTCGGCGATTTGCATAAGCAGGGCATCCAATTTATTCCTTTCATCTAACGCACTTCTTACAAGTGCCTCGCCTGAGAATAGACGCTTAAAGAATGCAGCCTCTCGTTGTCGTACATCCCCAAATGCCTTCTCTCGACCCATAATCTGATCAAGTGCTGCCTCACGTTCTGGACCAGGAGCGGTTCTGGCCATCAATTGTTTCCAGGTTTCGATTTCCTTGCTGAGCCGAGCGTACTCCTCCTGGAGCTTCTTATACTCCTCCGCGACGTTCTTCCCCTTGATGCGGCGCGCCAACTCCTCCATCTTGTCGGTGGTCACGGTGGCTTTGATCTTGATGTAGAAACGTAAGCCATCGCCGATCAACGTGCGGGTCTTCTCCAGCACCTGCACTTCTAACACTCCGCCCGCGATGGTCTGAATTTCCTCGTTGGTCAGGTCGTAGTTGTGAACCTTCGTGTAGCTCTCCACGTAGGTCCCCGCCTGCTCCAGGGCTATCTGCTTTGCTCGCTGGAGGACCTGGACCTCCGCGAAAGATGGCGATTCCCCATCACCCATCGTGTAGGTCGCCTCGGCCGTCAGAGCTTTGGTTTCAGCATAAGTGGACAAGGGGACCGTAACGCCAGAGAGGAGAAGAAGGAACAGGGTAGTGGGCTGCAACCTCAGCATCGGTGCTCCCTCGACAAGGAGACAACCTTCGCGACTCCTAAGCCTTATACTCTACTAGGGATAGCACGGTCCAGAGTGGACTTCGCCGAAGAAGCCGGGAACCCACCGAGACTCACTTTCCGACACTAACTAATCGGTGGCAGTCGGATTAGAGCGCAGGTTGCCGGAGCGGCGGGGACCCCGCCCGGCATCCGAAGAAGGAAAGCTGGTACTGACCACCGCACCGCTCTCCGCTTCCCATCTCAACGCCTCGCCTGTAAGGAAACAAGGGCTTCCTAGTTGATCCCCACCTGCGCGCATCGAACAAGTGTTGTCTCGCCTTCTCCTTGAAGAGGGATAGTCGGACCTGCGTCGCGAATTGCGCGCAGGCGTCAGCTTCTTCCTGACTTACTCTTTGAGCGGGTGGCCTGGGTGATCCTCAAACTGCGCGCGTCGAACGAGCACAGCTTCATCGTGCGCGTTCCGCGAGCACAGAGGATTAGCCAGGCCGCCCTCCGCACCCTTCGCCAACCGAGGCATCCCTTCTTCCTCACACTGCAAGGGTGTGCCAGGGGTCGGAGCGACTTCGCCGGAGAAGCGGGGCACCCACCGAGACTCTGCCAGGAAGGAAAACGGAAACTGACCGAGTCTTCGAGGGAATTTCCGAAGGGTTCCACCTGGCAGAGTCCGGAAGGGTCGCTGCGGGAGGTGCGGAAGCGTCGAGCCCTGGCACACCCGCCCTCCTCTTTTTGACTCTCCCAAAAACCGCGTGTTATAGTCCAACTCCGACTAAGCGTTAGTAACCAGTAACGAGTGATGGGTTCATGATGGCAATTCGTCACGCGTCACTCAACACTTGTCACGTGTCACGGTCTTTCTATGGTTGAAGTTCCACATAAGATATACATGGAGAACCTCGCGAAGAAGGCGAGGGAAGCGGCACGTCCCCTCTCGCTTCTTTCTAGCGTGATCAAGGACAAAGCCCTGTTTGCCATGGCCGACCGTCTACTGGACCAGGAGGAGGCTCTCCTTGACGCCAATCTGCAGGATGTCGAAATAGTCGGGAAAAATCTGGCAGGGGAGTCGAACAAGGATCGCGTGAAGGAAGCCGTGGAGCGGGTCCGTTTCTCCGCCGACACCATCAAGGGGATGGCGGACAAGCTCCGCCGGATCGCGGAGCTGCCCGATTCGGTCGGCGAGGTCACGAAGCTGTGGCAGCGCCCGAACGGGATGCAGGTGAGCCGGGTCCGGGTCCCGATCGGCGTGATTGGGATCATCTCCGAGCTGGGACCCCCGGTCACGACCGAGTCGGTCGCTCTCTGTTTGAAATCCGGCAACGTTTGCCTGCTGCGCCCAGGATCCGACTGGGTGCGCTCCAATCAGATCATCGCCAAGATTGTGCGAGAGTCAGCGGAGCAGGCAGGGGTGCCAGCCGGCGCGATTACTTTGGTTGAACGGACGGAACGGGATGCGGCCATGGAGCTGCTGCGTCTGAACAAATATTTGGACGCAATCATCCCTCGTGGCGGGGCTGGGTTGAGAAAGAGCGTCGTGGAGGGAACCCGGCTTCCCGTCCTCTGTCACGATTGGGGGGTCTCCCACATCTATCTCGATGCAGACGCCGACCTACCGCTGGCGCAGAATATCGTGGTGAACTCCAAGGTGCAACTGCCCTCCGCCTCGAACTCCGCGGATACACTCCTGGTCCATCAGTCCACTGCGCGGACTCTGTTGCCGGCCCTGCTTGGTCGTCTCCTCGACGAGTTCAAGGTGGATGTTCGAGGTTGCCCGAAGACTCTCGCGTTAATTGGCGCACAGTCCTTGACCGGATACAAGTCGGTGGTGGAGGCGAAGGACGAGGATTGGGGCCGCCAGTTCCTGTCGCTGACGCTCGCAGTCAAAATGGTCAAGGATCTGGATGAGGCACTGGAGCACATCGCCCGTTATGGTCCGGGCCACACCGCCACGATCGTCACCCGTGACTACGCCACGGCGATGCGGTTTATCCGCGAAGTGGATGCTGGCGCAGTGATGGTGAACGCCTCCACACGATTGCACGACGGTCAGGAGTTCGGCCTGGGCGGGGAGATCGGCATCAGCACGATGCGCCTTCACGCGCGAGGCCCGATCTCGCTTGAAGAGTTGACCTGCGAGAAATATGTGGTCCTGGGAACTGGCC
>Ga0209157_1002738_pt1 | contig 13860 bp, 11 predicted proteins | sample GraSoiAngelo_135_FD_185892 | JGI IMG/M metagenome (GOLD analysis project Ga0209157, IMG submission 185892) | Grasslands soil microbial communities from the Angelo Coastal Reserve, California, USA - 14_0929_05_40cm (SPAdes) (version 2) | ecosystem: Environmental > Terrestrial > Soil > Grasslands ... | reverse complement strand
AGGAGGTTGCCTTTGACGCCAACGTGAACGATGTCCGAGGAGTGTTGGTGGCGGCCGCCGTCGCCGGTCAGGGCTGGGTGCAGGTCGGCTCCCGATCAGGGTGGACAAAAGACAAAAAAATCGTCGTCTGCGGCCTCGAGGGATGCGAAGAACACGTGTTGGCGCGGGACAGCTCGACAGGGAAATTGGCCCTATTAGGTCAGCTCACGCGAGACTTTCCGCTCGGCAGTCCGGTCGAGATCGTGAACATGGTCCGCTACTATCTGAGTCGCCGCGATCCCCGGAATGCCAAACTGATGCGTGAAGTGGACGCCGGCGCGAATCCCCTTGTCGAGTATGTTGACGGGATTTCCTTCAGCTATCTCGCCGCGGACGGACGTCCAGCCGGACGAGCGGATGATATCAAGCTGATCCGGCTTCATCTGGAAACCAGCCGCCCGGATGGCCGTGGAGGGCGGATTCACCGAACCCATAGGCAGGAACTCGGAGTGAGGGCACTTTGATGATACCTAATGCTGAATCGGGCTGGGTGTTGATCGGGGCGCTGCTGGTCGGGCTGCTCCTGGCCATGCTGGGCGGGACAGCTATGAACTTGGCGGTCACGGAAGTGACGGCTTCGAGCCGACACGTGGACGAAAAGACTGCTCAGTTGTTGGCTGAAAGCGGCGTGGAGCAAGTGGTGGCTTGGCTCACGCAAGGCGCACTGCCTGCCTCCCACGAAACGGTCTTGCCTGTTCGGTTTACCGGCACGCCGGACGCTCCTGATGTGGCGTATGATGCCGGCCGCCCTGAAGACGATCGTGTGCTCAACAACGTGGGCGCAGTAGGCGCGCTGTCCGACTTCGGGCGGGTCACGCACGCTCGTCTCTACGGCCCCGGACACCCCGATGGCTACTGCGCGCTGGAGGTGACGGCGGAGGCACGGGGCGGAACACGCCGGACGGTGTCCGTCGAATTGGGCGTATGGAGGATCCCGCCCCTTCAAGCTGCCGTCCAAGCCGATGTTCCTCCGGCCGACCGCAGCGTTGCTGAATCTGGCCCCCTGCCCAAGGTCCAGGCTCATTGGGGCGAGATCGTCTCGAACAGCCCGCCCGGTCCTTGGCGGTATCAGACCTTCAAGGACTATGCGCAACGCTTTGGCAGCTACTACGTCCCGGATCGGGAGGGCCTGCTCTACAGGAACGGGATGACGGATCCGTCCCACGCCCTGACGCCGTCGCAGGTCTTCGGATCGCAGGAGGTCGGGGATCAGCGCGGTCTGGTGTTCATTGATACCCTCGACCAGCAACCGCCCAACGAGACCAACCAGGCTACGCTGACGCTGGAAGCGCCGTACATGGAGGGAACCTTCTATATCAACGCGCACGTCGTGCTGCAGCCGCTGGGAACGGGCCGGATGGTCCCGGCTTTTGCTCCGCCGCCGGAAGGACAGCCGGCAACGACCTTGTACGGACCGGCGAGCACTGTGGGGGTGACAATCAATGGGGTGCTGTACACGGCCGGGGCGCTCCGGGTTGGCAGGGAGGTGCGGGTGTACGGATCTGTCGCCGCGGAGCGGGGGTTGACAGGGGCAGGGCTCCTGGAAGTCTGGTACGACGCTGACCTTGGCAGAGGGCGCGTGCGAGGGCTTCCCGTCGTCTATCCGGTGCGGGGAACCTGGCGGGAGCGGGGGAACTGAATAATCCTGACAAGAGTGCTTGTGGAAATCATGTAACCGGCTCCCCAAAAGACGGAAGGCAACTACCTAAATCGAACGGGGCCCCAGCCTCTTCTCATGCCCTCCAGTGAGGGCTATTCCACACGTAACCTATTGAAATCTGTCTGTTATGTTCGCGCCTGCCCTCGCAGGTCTCGCCTTGGGCACTTGCCTTGCACCGTAAAGGCTTAATGCTGGGGGTGGACATGCGGCCACGAGCAATCGACCGTCTTAGGACGGTGAGGGGATTTACTCTCACCGAGATGATGATTGTGGTCGGAATCATTGCTGCGCTGGCTGCTTTCGCTATCCCGAATTATTTGGACTGGCAGCGGAAATACCGGCTCAAGGATTCCATTGCCTCGTTACAGTCGGGTCTCGCTTTGGCGAGGATGATCGCGATGAACCAGAGTACAACCGTGACGGTCACGCTTTCCCAGCCCGCTGCAACTTCGGCGGTGACCGTGACTTTCACCAGGAGTGGAGGGGCGACCGTCATGCCCGACTTGACACTGCCTCCATCCACCGGGTTCACCAGTTCGGCTGCCGGTGAGATCTCGCTGACCAATGCCGCCAACGGAACGGTGGGTTCTCCGCAAGACGTACAATTTACCTCGTTAGGCAGACCGGTCAATCCCTCGACGACTCCGAATGCCGCGAACAACCTGTGCATCACCACTACCGGAGCCTACACCGCCTGCAGCGGGGGGACCGCGCAGGCCATCAATTTGAAAAACAGCATCGGGCTGAACTACCGGGTTACCGTGGGGACCACCGGGAAGCTTTCCTGGTGCTATGCAAGCTCGTGCGTCCCGTAGTGGGTCTGGGAGGGGCGCCTTTAGGCGGGGTCCCCTCCCGTTTGGAGCAGCGATGAGACAGACGCTGTACAGACAGAAGCTGAACCGGTGTCGAGAGGAGCGGGGGTTTTCGCTCATCGAGGTGCTGCTCGCCATGATCTTCCTTGCGATCGGGCTACTGGCCATCGCGGCCATGCAGGACGTCGCGATGGGCTCGAACATGAAGGCCAAACGGATGAGCTTCGCGACGAATCTCGTCACCGAGTTGGTCGAGCGCATTCGGTACAATGCGCCGGCCGACTCCACCGCGCCGTACCCCTACAATTTTACCGTGACCTGTACCACAACGGCCTGCGCCGGCGGGACCGCGCCGACGACGACGAATTTGACAGCGCTGGGCGACTACACCCAATGGGTGAGCCGTCTCGCAAACCTTGAGCCGTCCACCGGTCAGATCGTGCTCCCCAACGCTTCCGGGACGGTCACGTCCGTGGCGACCGGCCCCGCCACTCTGGGCCAGGTGCTGATCACGATCACCTTGACCTGGTCCTCCGGTATTGTCCCTGCAACCGTCACCATGAGCACCATCGTGGCCCCGCTATGAACGCGCATTTCACGAACCGGCGAGCAACAGTGAGCGCCTCCGGCGCTGAGCGGGGATTTTCTCTGATCGAGCTGCTGATCGCCGTGGCCATCTTCTCGATCATTTCACTGGCCGGGTTCACCGTGCTGTCCAGCGGGGCGCGCAACGCCGCGATGAACGACGAGACGGTCAAGATCCTGCAAAACGTCAGGATGGCCATGGATCTGGTCGCCCGCGACATCCGCATGGCCGGCTACGGCAATCCGTCGGCCCCGAACGCGGTCCCGCTGACCGCCAACAATTGCACGTTCATTCTCAATCCGACCAATTCGAGCACGGGCCCGGACAGCATCTCGCTCATCACCGTTGATCAGGTGATCGGGCGGTTGACTGCGGACGCGCCCGGCGCGACACCAACCCAGCTCACCCTCGATTCGGTCACGGGGCTGGCCGTCAACGACGTGATCAGCGTCGATGGGATCTTCACGAGCACGGTCAACGCGATCAATACCGGCGCCAACACCGTGGACCTGGCCGCCCCCGGCATCCAGTCGCCGATGGGGTTCAACGGGGCGGCCAATACGGGCACGCAGGTGGTGCGGCTGGCGTGCGTCAAATACAGCGTCGACACGACCAAGAACCAGCTCCTCCGGGACGGCGTGCCGGTAGCGGATGACATCGAGGACCTGCAACTGGCGTACGGGGTGGATACGAACGGCGACGGGATCATTGATGACCAGAACGCCAATAACATCGTGGACTGCCTTGACCTGATTCCGAATGCCCTCGTCCAGACGGTGTCCAACACCGTCGGGTGTTTCGGGACTGGCGGGGTCACTACGGTCCCTGCGGATCCCACGACCATCCGCATGGTCCGGATCAGCGTGGTGGGCAAGGCAAGCAAACCGGACCCCAGCTATACAGCCAATTCCGCCCTGGCCGTGGAAGACCATAACATCCCGGCCGTCTCGCAGTACCGCCGACGGGTCCTGACGAGGACGGTGAGCTTGCGGGACCTGGGACTCTAATGGAACGGCACTACTCCCATCCCCGGACGGACGTGACGAGGTCCCCGCTGCGCAACGAAGACGGCGTGGCGATGCTCACGATCCTGATGCTGACCGTGATCCTGACCGTCATCGGGATCGCTGCCATCTCGACGACGAGCCAGGACCTGAAGGTGGCAGGCGGCGAGAGGTTGCGGGCAACCGGCGTGAACGCCGCCGAGGCCTGCATGAGCAGCGCGGTTCAGATCATCCAGCAGACCTTGCAGAACGGGGCGGTGCCTACGACTCTGCTCGGCGCCGCCAACCCGTTCATCGCGACGAATCCGGCCGGTCTGGGTACGGCCGCGGGGCAGAACCCCATCCAGGCGGAGATCATGGGACAGTCCGACAAGAATCCGGATACGGCAGATTTCAACGCGTCGGGCGTGGCGCCGAACGCGGTGCTCACGCTGACGGGATATTCGGTCAACATGGACATCGACCGGCTGTATGCCAAGCCCAAGGCCGGTGGGTCTCTGCAATTCGCGGCCGGATACGAAGGCACGGCCGCCGGCGCGGCGGGCGGCGGCATCGAGATTCTTTACCGGATCGATTGCTACGCCCAAAACACCCCGGGAGGGATCTCGGTGAACAGCCGCATCACCGGAGTGTATTCGTGCGTGGCGACGGGCGAATCTTGTCAGCGGAAGATTTGAAAGGGAGGGCGCGATCATGAAACGGACATGGACCACGAAACTCAAAGCCGCGACGGGAGGCTTCCTCGCCATGGGGGCGCTCTTCGTGATTCTCGGGACGGCCATGACGCTTCCCTCGCCGGCGAACGCCGTCTCGATGACGGACTACACCTGGACCCCCGTGTTCATCGGCCAGAACGTGCCGCCGAACATCCTCTTCATCGTGGACTACAGCAACTTTACCCTCCAGGACGCCTTTTCCGGGACGGGCCACCAGTATCCGATTTCGTTCTGCGGCAATTGCCCCACGAACCCTACGTCCACCGTCACCAGCGACCTGTACGCGTCGAACGTGACGATCGCAGGAACTCTGGTGGCCGTCAATAATTCGGGTGTGGCGATCGCCGGGGCATCCACTGCGGCCCCCGCCGACACCTTCGATCCAACCCATAGCTATTTCGGGCTGTTCGACCCCTTTCGCTGTTACACGACCAATTCGAACAGCTTCACCTTCGGCTCGATTAAGGTGAACGTGTTTGATCCCTGCTTGGGCACCTTCTGGGATGGCAACTTCTTGAACTGGCTCGCCATGCGGAAGATGGACATCATCTACCAGGCTCTTGTGGGCGGCGCTCCGAAGCCGGCCCAGGCCAACGCGGACGGCACCGCCAACAGCCTGGCGGGCCAGGACAAGACCGGCGAGAACGGGAAGCCTTCCCAAGACTGCTCCGCCAACAATAAGTCCTGCTGGCGGTACGTCAAGTTTGTGCCGACGGCGACTCTTGCCGGCCGCGTGCCCGCGACCCTTCCGGTCGATGGTGGTGGTGGGCTGGCCGGCCGCTACTTTGGATCCGGCGAAGGCTTCCTCTACGTGAATGACGATTCTGATGTAAACCCGTTCAACGCCGCATCCGCGAATCAGTACCACCTTCAGGTGGACCTGACGACAGAGCCTGACGTGCCGTCAGGCAACAGCTCGACGTCCGGGACCTGCGATGAGCTGGACCCCAACTTCGCCGGCCATCTGATCTGCTATAAGCGGGACCGGTCGCTCGGGCTGTTCCAGAAGCTGCGGACCGACGCCATGCGGGCCGCCATCATGTTCGTAGACGCGGGCACCGGCAACGCCGGCAACATGCAATTCCTGTTCGATGCCGCCTTCAACTCGTCCTCCGTCACCAACATCCGCAACCAGGCGGTGCAGACGCACTCGCCACTGGCGGAAGCCCTCTACGAGGCGCTCTGCTACTACCGCAAGTCTCAAGGGACCTGTTACGCAAATAGTCCTGCCTCGTACGACTCGTCCGTGCAGACGCAAGGCGACGCGTTCTGGTTCGCCAACTACCCGACCCCCCAGACCGTGTCCTGCTGCAAGAGCTTTGTCCTGATGATCTCGCCGGGCATCCCGGACAGCACCGACGGCAACGCGCCGAACAGAACAGCTATCTTCGGGAATTTGATGGACACTAGCGTCTCCAATATCGGGCTCAGCACATCGCAGCTTGACGACATCGCCTACTACGGGCAGACCCACGATGTCCGCGACCAGGCGTGTCCGAGCGCCGCGTGCGTCACAGGAACCCAGAGAGTCACCTTCTACGCGGTGAACTCCATGGGCGGCCCCGCAGGCGCCACGCTGCTGGCGTCGGCGGCGAAGTACGGGGGATTCGTAGACCGCAACTTCAACCAGCTCCCGGACGCTGGCACGAACCCCTGTACCTTTCCGGCCGGTTCCGACCTGGGAATGGGAACCAGCACGAGCAGCCTCGAATGGGATCTGGACGGGGACTGTACCCCTGACACCTATTTCGACGCGTCGCAGAGCGGGGACCTCCAGGACCAGATCAACAAGGCCATCGCCGATATCCTGAAGCGGGCGGCCTCCGGGACCTCGGTCTCGGTGCTGGCGACCTCATCCACCGGCGAGGGGGCGATCTACCAGGCCTACTTCTTCCCCTCGCAATTCGAAGGCCTCAACGAGATCAAGTGGACCGGGTTCGCCCAGGGCCTGTTCGTGGACAGCTTCGGGAACATCCGCGAGGACTATTCCCAACCTGGCTGCACGGGCCCGCCGGACGGCAAGCTGGTCCTGGAGCATGACTGCATCATCAAGACCCGGTTCGACAGCACAACCAACGAGGTGCAGGTGGACCGCTTCAAAGACGATGGGGTAGCTACTGGGAGCGTGGCCGGGGACGGGGTAGCTGATACTAGCACGCCATTCGAGACTGTCAGCCTGAAGGACATCAAGCCGATCTGGGAAGCAGGGGCGCGGCTGGCCTATCTCACTCCCGGCACGGCGAGCTGTTCACTTCCCAACGCGGGTATCTCCTGCCGACGGGTCCTCACCTGGGCAGACAACAACTTCGACAAGGCGGTGGCATCGTCGGAAGTGATCGAGCTGATTGACGCCAACAAAGCGACGCTGTGCCCCTATTTCGGCGCGCGCAGGGTAGGGGACTGCAACAGTTCTGTCGCAGCCGACAAGACAAACGCTTTGCTCGAGGCATCCAATGTGATCAACTTCCATCGCGGCCTGGACGGCAAGACACTCTGCATCTCGGGCGTGGAATGCCTGCGGGACCGTTCGATCACGGTCCGGAACCCCGACGACGTGACGTCCAGCACGGTCCAGGTCTGGAAGCTGGGGGACATCGTGGACTCCACGCCCACGGTGGTGGGATCACCCAAGGAACGGTTCGACGTGATCTACGGGGACACCACGTATAGCACCTTCATCACGCAGTACAAGACCCGCCGCCAGGTGGCCTATGTGGGCGCCAATGACGGTATGCTCCACGCCTTCAATGCCGGGTTCTTCGTGCAAGGTGACGATGGGTCGCTGACCCCTAAAGTAGTGCATGGCAAGTTCACCACCGCGCCCCCCAGCGGGATCACGACGACGCGCAGCATTGGGGAATGTGCGCCCGGGTCCAGCTCCGGCTGCCTGCCTCGGGGCGCCGAGCTCTGGGCCTTCGTGCCCCAGGAGCTCCTCCCGCATTTGAAGTGGTCTGCGGCGCAGGACTACACGCACGTCGCCTATATGGACTTGAAGCCCAAGGTCACCGATGCGCGGATCTTCTGCGATTCCCTCAATCCCAATACCACGTGCTGGACCGGACAATCGGCGCCAGGGACCCATCCAGCGGGATGGGGCACGATCCTGATCGCCGGCATGCGGTTGGGGGGCAGTTGCGGGGTCTGCTCGACGACGACCGTGGATACCGCTGGGAACCTGTCCAACGGCGGCGGGCCTCCGATGACTGTCACGGCGGACTTCACCGGCAGCGGGAAGAGCTCGCGGGCCTTCTACTCATCCTATTATGTGTTCGACATCACCGACCCGGAGCAGGATCCCGTGCTGCTCTGGACCTTGACCGATTCCGGCTTGGGGCTCACGACGAGCTTTCCGTCCGTCGTGCGGGTCAGCCCGACGGCGGACGCGAGGACCGACAACACGAATGCCAAGTGGCTCGCGGTCTTCGGCACCGGCCCCACGAGTTATATCGGCGCGAGCACCCAGACCGCGCAGTTCATCGTGGTGAGGCTCGCCACGGGACCAACCTATACCATCACCCATCCGACGTCAGGTTCGTTGCACAGCGTGTCGTGCACGTCGTCCCTACCGTGCGACAAGGCCGACCTGAGTACGTCTACTTCGGGGAACAGTCCGGCGTACTCCACCGGCGACAGTAACTCCTTCATGGGCGATGTCATCTCGGTGGATTCGAACCTCGACTTCCGCGTGGACGCGATTTACGCGGGCAATGTGGTCACGAACAGCACCCCCCCACCGACCTACAGAGGCAAGATGTACCGGCTGGCTACCACCGCCGTCAGCGGGACCCATCCCGAGACCTTCAGCAATTGGGGCATCTTGAGCGGTTCCAACCGGGTGCCGACCGTGCTGCTGGCCAATTTCGCCTGCTCGCCCACTCCGTGCTCAGGCACGACGAAGGTCGGGCCGATCACCTCAGCCGCCACGGTCAGCGCCGACAACGACAACAATATCTGGGTGTACTTCGGGACCGGACGGTTCTTTGCCCAGGCCGACAAGGGCAACACCGACGCCCAGTATTTCTTCGGGGTCAAGGACCCGGTGGCCAACACGACCTTATGCCCCGAGACCAGCACCACCAGTTGTCAGCGTAACGACCTCGTGGACGTGTCAAACGTGACGGTCTGCGTGGTGGGCGTGGGGTCCTGCAATACGTCCAATCAGGTGACGGGCCTTACGGGCGTCACCACGTTCAGCGGCACCTCGAGCACCTCGCTCTCTGGGGTGGTCGCAAACAAACAGGGCTGGTTCGTGACATTCCCGGTCGCAGGAGAGCGCGACCTCAGCAGCCCGACCATCCTGGGCGGGACCGTGTTCTTCACCACCTTTGTCCCGGTCAATGACATTTGCACCGCATCCGGGGACGGCAACCTGTACGCCTTGTTCTACCTCACCGGAAGCGCGTATAAGCAGTCAACCATCGGAACGACGAGCGGGGGAGCCAATGTGGCCAAGTCCATCTCGTTGGGCACCGGTCTGCCGTCCCAGATGGCGGTCCAGATCGGGGCCCAGGGGAGCGGAGGCTCCGGCGCATCCAGCAGCGCGGGGTGTGCCGGCAGGGTCACCGGCTATATCCAGGCCAGCACCGGCGTCTTGGGATCGCTGTGCGGCACGCCGGCGCTCTCGGTCTGGAGCCGGATGGTGTCCTGGCGCGACATGTGATATGTATATGTTAAGAGAGGCATCGGCACGAACCACTCAGTGCTGAAGAGAATCGGGAGGGGCGCCGCGAGCGTGGCGCCCCTCCTCTTCGTTCTATCCCTCTGGGGCTGTAAGGGGGAATCGAAACCCCAAGCGCCGGTCCCAACAGCAGGCGGGGCGCCCGCAGCGGCGAGTGGGACGTCCTCCGGCAACCATCCTCCCGCCGTCCGTTCCGCGCGTATCTTCCCGTCCAAGGCCATGATCGAAATGGAGCTTCGCGTCGAAGTCCAGGGCGAGGACATGGACGGCGATCCGATCACGTACCGGTACAAGTGGCTTGTCAACAAGGTCCCGGCGCCCGGCGCGACCGCGCCGCAATTCAGGACCGACGGGCTGAAGAACGGCGACCGAATCTCGGTGGAAGTGACGCCCAATGACGGAAAAGGGGACGGGGCGGCCTTCACGACCGATCCTGTCACGATAGGCAACACACCCCCCGACATTGCCGAGATTCATCTGGAGCCGGTCCCGCTTTACCGAGGCGATCAGGTCAAGGTCACGGTCATCGCGGGGGATCCCGACGGCGATCCGGTCATCCTCACCTACAAGTGGCTTCGCAACGACAAGGAGATCCCCGGCGCGAAGGGCGATACTCTGGACACCAAGGATTTTCGGAAAAAGGATGTGCTGGCGGTCCTCGTGACGCCCTCGGACGGAAAGTCGGCCAACGCGCCCAAGGCGGGACTGCCCGTGACGATCCAGAACTCGCCGCCCCGCTTCACCTCGTCCCCGCCGACCGAGATCAAGGACGGCCAGTACGTCTATCAAGTGGTCGTGACGGACCCCGACGAGGACCCCGTCACGCTCGAACTCAAGCAGGGCCCCCCGGGCATGACGCTCGATCCCGCCACCAAGCAGCTCGCTTGGAAGCTCACGCCGGATAATCTGGGCAAGCACCGCGTGGTCCTCGCGGCCAAGGATAACGAGAACGCCGTCACCCAGCAGGAATTCGAGCTCGACGCGCAGCCTCCGGCCCCGGCCGCTCAGCAGTAACCCGCCCTTGTCTCTTGCGCCCCCCGCCTGTTACAATGACACGCGTTATTCGTTAAACGTTATGCGTTAAACGTGGCTACGATTCACGATTAACGAATAACGATTAACGTTTAACGTCCCATAAGGAGTCAGTCGGCGCGCTTGTCCAAGGTGGCCCTCCTCAAGGTCAAACTCCAAGAAGGCATCGATACTTCCAACCTTTTCGGCAGCAGGGACGTCCATCTCAAAATGATCGAGGATGCCTTTGGCATCCGGGTGTCGGCCCGTGGGGAGGAAGTCCTTCTCGAAGGGCCGATCGAGGGCGTGCGCGGTGGGGAGCGCCTCATCGGTGGGCTGACGTCCCTGATGAAAGAAGGGATGGTGCTGCGCCCCGACGATGTCGAGTTTGCGATCCGAACCTTCAAGGGAGGGGAAGGCGCCTCCGCCTGGAAGGACAGCATCCGCGGGAACTTCGAGGTCAACACGTCCAAGCGGATCATCGTGCCGAAGTCTCCCACGCAGAAGCGCTATCTCGAGGCCATCCGCGAGCACGACCTGGTCCTGGCCATCGGTCCCGCGGGGACCGGCAAGACGTATCTGGCCATGGCGATGGCGGTGGCCAGCCTGTGCCGGCGTGAGGTGAGCCGGATCATCTTGGCGCGGCCGGCCGTGGAGGCGGGCGAAAAGCTCGGGTACCTCCCCGGCGACATGATCGCGAAGGTCAACCCATATCTACGTCCTCTCTACGACGCGCTCTACGACATGATGGATCTGGAGCGGGCCAATCGCCTGATCGAGCGCGGCGAGATCGAGATCGCCCCGCTGGCGTTCATGCGGGGGCGCACGCTCAACGATTCGTTCGTGATCCTGGACGAAGCCCAGAACGCCACCTCGGAGCAGATGAAGATGTTCCTCACCCGGCTGGGGTTCAACTCAAAGGCCGTGGTGACCGGCGACATCACGCAGGTGGACCTGCCGCGCGACCGGGTCTCGGGACTGATCGAAGTGCGGGACATCCTCGCGGAGATCCCCGGCATCGTCTTCGTCTATTTCACAGAGAAGGATGTGGTGCGACACCGGCTGGTGCAGGAAATCATCAAGGCCTACCAACGCCATTCCGAGAAGAATCCCCGCCCGAAGACGTCCAGCCGCGCTCACTGATCGCCGTGCCCGTCGTCCTGCAGAATCGTCAACGCGTGGTGGCGATCGATCGGGCGTGGCTGCGCCGGACAGCCGAGGCCGTCCTGTCGGCCGCGCGCGCTGACGGCGCAGAGCTCAGCCTGGTGCTGGTCTCCGATCGGCGCATGCGCGTCCTCAATCGCCGGTATCGGAAAAAAGACCGCCCCACCGACGTCCTCGCGTTCCCCTTGCACGAGAAATGGAAATGGGGACAGGCTACTTTTCTTAGCCTGTCCCCATTTCTGCTGGGCGATGTGGTCATCTCGGTGCCGACGGCCAGGCGTCAGGGGGCTGAACTTGGGCACGGGCTTCGCGAGGAACTCCGGCGCCTCCTCGTCCATGGAGTCCTCCACCTGCTGGGCTACGATCACGAACGGGGCCCTCGCGACGCGGCCCTCATGGCGCGCAAAGAGAAGGCGATCCTGAAAATGATCAACCGCAATCACCAATCAGCGTGACGGCGCCATGGGTGTTGTGAGCCAACTGGGGCTGGGGCTGGCGAAGACCCGCGAAGGGTTACTGGGATCGCTCCGCCGTCTTCTTCCCGGCAGCCGCAAGCTCACGCCGGAGCTGTGCGAGGCGCTGGAAGGCGCGTTGCTGGCCGCCGACGTGGGCGTCGCGGCGGCGACGGCCCTGATGGACGCGGTGCGGGACTTGGTGCGGCAATCGGGCGAAGCGGATGCCGACTCCGTCCGGGCGGTCCTCAAGAAGGTGATGATTGACCAGTTACGGACCGACGGGAAGGCGGAGACGATCCTGAATGCGCCCCATGTGATCCTGCTGGCGGGTGTCAACGGTGTTGGCAAGACCACCGTGGCCGGCAAGCTGGCAGGCCTGTACGGCCGGCAGGGCAAGCGCGTCGTGCTGGTGGCAGCCGATACCTTCAGGGCGGCCGCGGGCGAGCAACTGGAGCTCTGGGGGCGGCGCGTTGGCGCGGAGGTCGTCAGGCATCAGGCGGGCGGCGATCCGGCGGCCGTCGCCTACGACGGCGTCGCGGCGGCGATGGCGCGCAAGGCCGGTGTAGTACTGGTGGACACCGCCGGCCGCCTGCATACGAAGTCCAACCTCATGGACGAGCTGCGCAAGGTCAAGCGCACGCTGGGCAAGGCGATGCCGGGCGCGCCACATGACGTCTGGCTGATCCTGGACGCGACGGTCGGCCAGAACGGGTTGGCGCAGGCCCGGCAATTTCACGAGGCGCTGGGCGTGACCGGCGTGATCCTGACCAAGCTGGACGGGACAGCCAAGGGCGGCATCGTCCTGGCGGTGACCGGTGAGCTCGGACTTCCGGTGCGGTACATCGGGGTCGGCGAAGGCGTGGAAGATCTCCAGGCCTTCGAGCCCGAAGCCTTCGTCGACGCGCTGCTGGGAGAGTCATGAAAAACGGGGACAGGCTACTTTTCTCCGAAGGCGGCAGACTATCGTCGGTGGGCAGAAAAGTAGCCTGTCCCCTTTTTTGCTTGTTAGTGGGCCCGGGCTGCTCCGTCTTGTCCTCCCCCGGAGCGCCGTCTGTCGATTCGGGCGCGATCAGCGTGCTGCGGCACGAAATCCAATTGACGATTGATCCGACGTCCCACCGGATGAGGGGTCTGGATCGCATGACGATCCAGGTCGGCCGCCGGGATGTCCGTGAGTTCAGCGTCACGCTCAACAAGGCCCTTGTGGTCGCGTGGGTGTCCAGTGAAGGCAAGCTCTTGCCGTTTTATCCTCGCCCGCTGCCGCCGTCCGCCGAGCTGGATACGAGGCACGCGCACCAGGTCGTGGTCCGGCTGGACCGCCAGGTCCGCGCCGGCGAGACCTTGATCGTGGACTTCGACTATGCCGGCGAGATCAACGACCCACCCAAAGAGCCGCGACACCTCCGGTTTGTGACTCCCAGCGAAACTTCCGGACACATCGGACCCGAGGGCGTCTACATCGGACCAGAGACCTACTGGTATCCCGACGTAACGAATTCCCTGGCCTCCTACCGGGTGACGGCCACGACACCGCCCGGTTGGGAGGTGATCGGGCAGGGCGGACTGGTCGCCCACGAGGCCAGAGCCGATGCGACAGTCGCGACCTGGGACGCAAGCGCCTGCGGCTTCCGTAGCCCCGAGGTCTCGGCTGAGGGGCGTTTCGATTGCCCGGCCGAAGGCCTGACGTTGGCGGCCGGGAAGTTCGTGGTGGTGATGCGTATGAGCGGCAACACGG